>Ga0137418_10004997_pt1 | contig 12162 bp, 8 predicted proteins | sample CZODoug3_1_2_16f_FD_122242 | JGI IMG/M metagenome (GOLD analysis project Ga0137418, IMG submission 122242) | Vadose zone soil fungal communities from Angelo Coast Range Reserve, California, USA - CZODoug3_1_2_16fungal (Hybrid Assembly) | ecosystem: Environmental > Terrestrial > Soil > Vadose... | reverse complement strand
CGTATACATCATGTCGCCATCGTTCGTCCTGCAACGAACGCCGCTGCGCCGGCAGCGGCACCCTTCAGAAACCCACGGCGGCCAAACGAGCCTTTTTTGGACTTCCTCATCGATGCTCTCCTTTCATTGGTGGCTGCGCCCTGTCGGGCTTGCATTCGCAGCCGCTCATCATAGAAAAGTTCGGGAAGTATACACCGCTCTGCTATATCATTCTCCTCCGATGATTCAACGTAAAATTGCGATCGCTATCGTCATGCTGTTGACGGTTGTCGCCGGACTGAGCCTTGCCGCAGGTCGAAGCGACGTTGCGGATGCCGTGATGAGAGGCGACACGGCAGCCGTTCGTACGCTCCTGCAGCAGAAAGCCGATGTGAACGCGCCTCAGATCGACGGCGCAACAGCGCTTCACTGGGCTGTCTATCGCGATGATCTCGAAACGGCACAGCTTTTACTTCGCGCCGGAGCCAGGGCCAACGTTGCGAACCGCAGCGGTATCACGCCTCTCGCGATGGCTTGTCTTTATGGCAACGTCAACATGATCAATACATTGATAGCGGCCGGGGCGAACGCAAAGGAGCTCGGTCCCACCGGAGAAACAACTCTAATGTTGGCGGCCCGCAATGGTAATCCGGAAGCAATCAAAGTTTTGATTGCCGCCGGCGCAGACCTCAACGCTAAAGAAAATCTCCGAAACACAACCGCTCTGATGTGGGCTGTCGAACAAAAGAATTCGGCGGCAGTTAAAGCCCTCCTGGATGCTGGAGCAGACTTTCGAGCCCGCACCGGTCCTGCGGGTCTGCCTCGAAACTACATGGCCGCTCGCGTGGATACGGCTGGAGTTGAGGCTGCGGTCCGGCGATACGCAGACGCCGCGGCTGCCGGCCGGACTTATGAGGAACAGGTCGAATTCGAAGAAAAAAATGGGATCGTGCATGAAGGACGGCGGGCGGCGGCTCAGCCGGCCCGGCCTGCTGCCGCCGCGGGAGCGGCCAATCAGCCGCCTCCTGTCGTACAGGCGGACGATACTGAAGTCGTCATTGCCGGCCTTGTCGGCAGCGGCGGCGGAGGTCTGACGGCGCTGGTTCTGGCCGCTCGTGAAGGCGATCTCCAGTCGGCGAAGTTCTTGTTGGATGCTGGAGCCGACGTCAACCAGGTTACTGAATATGGCTGGACTCCGCTGCTGACGGCGACAAACAACAGGCACTACAAGCTGGCAATGTTTCTCATCGAGCGCGGTGCCGACGTGAACCGTGCGAACAAGGGTGGATGGACACCGCTGTACCTCGCTACGGATAACCGCAATATCGAAGGTGGCGATTTTCCCGTGCCGAAGCCGGACATGGACCACCTCGAATACATCAAGTTCCTCCTCGATCGCGGCGCCACGCCAAATGCCCGGATCAAAGACAACACCTTGACCCGAACCATCTTTACCATGCAGTGGTTCTTCGAGTCGGGCGCCACACCGTTCGTGCGCGCTGCACAATCCAGCGATATCGAACTGATGAAAGTTCTTCTGGCGCACGGCGCCGATCCGAAGGCGGCGACGGACCATGGCGATACGGCGCTCACCGCGGCAGCAGGAATCGGATGGGTTGAAGGCGTAACTTATGAACACTCGGCGAAGGCCAATCTGGAAACCATAAAAATGCTGCTCGACCTGGGTCTGGATCCGAACGGGACGAACCGTGACGGACGCGCACCGCTCATGGGCGCCGCCATGAAGGGCCGAAACGAGGTTGTTCAGTTCCTGGTGGACCACGGCGCGAAGCTCGAGACGCGGGACAAAGGCAGTCGAGACTCGGAAGATGTGGGTTCCAAGATCGCGGGACACACCTGGCAGGCATTGGATTACGCCGACGGCCTTGTTCGAGTGGGAGTGCAATCGGCTATTGCCCGTGCCGACACTGCCGCCCTGATTCGCAAGCTAATGACCGAGCGAGGATTGCCCGTACCCCCACCGAATCGTGTGGTGGACTCCATTTGTGTTGTGGAGATTTGTAAAGAGCGGGTTGTGAAGTAACCACAAAAAGGAAGCCAGAAGCCAGAATAGGGAATCCCCATTCTGGCTTCTGGCTTCTTGGCTTCTGGCTTCCTTTCCTACAGCTTCTCAAGCCTGCCGGTACTGTCGCCCTGCTGGTTCTGATGAATTCCATACATATCCAGAACGTTCAGCAGCAAATTTCCCGTCGTAATGGTCTTTCTTTCATACGCCAGGTGACGTCCTCCCTTGAGCTTTCCGCAGGCGCCGCCGACGAGAATATGCGGCACATCATAGTGCTGGTGCTGATTCGAGTTGCCCATGTTGGTGCCGTAGAGAATCAGGGACTGATCCAGCAAAGTGCCGTCACCGTCCGGAGTCGCCTTGAGCTTGTCTGCCAGGTATGCCATCGTCGAAACATGGTACCGGTTCAGCCTGGAGTAGGCCTTGATCTGGGTGGGATCATCCTGATGATGCGAGCCCCCGTGGAAGCTCACGCTCGTGCCGCCGTCAGGGAACAGCGGTCCCTTCGGGAATGGATAACTTCGGCCCGTCAGGTCACGCGCGCCCAGCAATGTCGCGACTCGTGTTATGTCCGCGCGAAAAGCCAGGGCCGCCAGATCGAGATGCAGCTTGATATGGTCGTCGAACTGTTCCGGGATTCCCGACGGTTCTTCCACCGATGGAACCGCGGATGACGCCTTTGCAGCCAGTTGAAGGCGCCGCTCGATCTCGCGAATCTCATCCGTGAATTGAGTCACTGTTCTACGGTCACTTGCGCCGAGTTCGTTCTTGAAACTCGCCAATTCCCCCACGAGCGAATCCAGAATGCTTCGGCTCTGCTTCATGCGAGCCGCGCGCACTTCGGGCGTGGCGCCGCTGCCGAATAAACGCTCGAATACCACTTGCGGGTTCAGTTCCATCGGAAGCGGGCTGGTCCGCATCACCGGCTCATTGTCGGGTGTGGGCAGGGGCACCCACGAGATCGTGTTCGTATAGGAACAGCTGTAACCTTCACCGCAGTTGCTCGAACTCGAGTTTGGATCTTCCACTGCCAGCTGAATGGAAGGCAGCAGCGTGTCCTGACCGATCTTTTGAGCGATCAGCTGGTCGATGGTTGGACTGCCGACGGTGGCGTCGGATCCGGCAGTCTTCCTCGGTTTGATTGCCGTCAGGAAAGCGGCGGCAACCCAGTGATCGGAGCCGGTTGTACCCTCAGGAGGTTCGGCAGACTTCGACCAGAGTCCACTCAGAATGACCGTCTGATCCTTCACCTTCTCCAGCGACTCCATGATGTATGGCAACTTTTCAGCAAGCGGACCCTCCGCGGCGGGCTCCCAATAACCCGGCGCCATACCATGCGGGTAAAACATGCCGACGAATCGGGGCTTTGGACTCGCTGCGGTCTGTGCAAGGGCCGTCTGCGCAGGCACCATTGCCTCCAGCAACGGTAAAGATAATGTCAAACCGGCACCGTGGAGGAAGGTGCGGCGGGATAGATGCTTCTTAGTAATAAACACGTTAATTGCCCTCCGTATTAGTTTCCTGCATTTTCACATTCATCTGGAATGGCTTGCTCTTGACAACGCCGAGAACGACAGCGGAGAAGCGGTTGCCGTTGCGTCCGGCTTCCCGCGCTATCGAGCGAACCAGAGGCATATCCTGGTATTCCACACCGCGGCCCAAACCGTAAACAAGAAGTTTCTCGGCAAACAGTTGCACAAATTGGTCGGAGTAGCCGAGAAGCCATTTGCGCAAATCAGCCGGGCCGGCGATTTTGTTGCCATCGTATAACGTGGCCGCAGGATCGATGGCATTTCCTTCATCCTGCATGCGCCAGCTTGCGATCGCATCAAAGTTTTCGAGTGCGAAGCCAATCGGATCCATCATGCTGTGGCACTGGATGCAATCCGCACGCACGCGATGATCCAGCATTTTCTGCCGCATTGACGGCTCTTTCGTGTTGCCCGTGTTGTCCGTCGCTTTCGGCGGAAGCGGTGGAACGTTCGGCGGAGGGTCCGGCGGACTCATGCCCAGGACATTCGTCATGACCCACTTGCCTCGAGTGACGGGAGATGTTCTTTCCGGCTTGGACGTTGTCACCAGGAAGGCGCCCTTGCCAAGGAGGCCTTTGCGCACATCCATATCCGGACCGAGCGTCACCCGCCGGAACTGGCTTCCGTAAATCCCCTTGATGCCGTAGTGCCTGGCGAGGCGCTCATTAACGAACGTGTAATCCGCGGTCAACAGGTCGACCACATTGCGATCCTCGCGACTGACGCTATCAAACAAAAGTTCGACTTCGCGGCGCATGGCTTGCCGCAGGGGATCATCGAAGTCCGGATACAACATGGGAAGCGGTCCGACGGCCTGCAGGCCGCGCAGGTTCAGCCACTGTCCGGCGAAGTTGATCGTCAGGGCTTCCGAGCGAGGATCCTTCAGCATGCGCCGCACCTGCTGCTCCAGTACGGCGGGATCCTTCAATTTGCCCTGGCTGGCAATATTGATCAGTTCGTCATCGGGACTCGTGCTCCAGAGGAAGAAGGACAAGCGCGAAGCCAGGTCGAGATCGTCGATGCGATAGGTGTCCCCAACCTTGAGGCTCGCAGGCTCCTTTTCGATGCGATAGAGGAACTTCGAAGCGGCAAGGATTCGCGCCAGAGCCATTTCGATGCCGTTATCGAAGTCGGCTTCCTTCCGGCCTTCCCCATAGAACTGCATCAGCCCATTTACTTCGGCAGTGGTTGCTGGACGCCTGTAGGCATGAGTCGCAAGATTCGAAAGGATTTTGCGCGCACAGGCACTTTCATCGGCTGCGCCGGCCGGGCGGCAGATGAAGATTTTGCGGCGGCTTGGCGAATCGGTAGCCTGTGTTGCATCGAAAGGTCCTTCGATTCGGACCGTGCCTACGTGCGGAAAATACGTGAATCCCGGAGTCGGACCAGTCTGGACGGTATCCCGTACGAAGTGCTGATCCAGGTCGAGCACCGGAGCAAAGTTTGTTTGCAGGAACGTCACGCCAATCGTGTGCGCCCCCGCTTTAGTCGCAAACCGAATACGCATGGGGGCGTTGCCGCGTCCGCCGAAGAACGCTTCGGGACCGGCCTGCCCGCCAACGTTGGCCGGGATTCCCCGCTGGCCGCGGCCTCCACAATTGGTCGTACCTTGTGGACGTCCTCCACCTTGCCAATCAACTAACGCTACGCGCTCACCATCGAGAATAATTTCCAGCTTTTCGCAGGGAACCGAACCGAAGCCGGTAGGAGACATGTTATCGCCGAATATTGGAGTGACGGTGACGGTGTACTGACCGTCGGAGGGGAACACATGCTTGATGAGCATTCCACCGCGGGTTCCGAACGGCAGTCCTTCGATGTGATAGTCCTGCGAGGTGTCTTCCGGAGTCCGGTACACGACCAGACTCGGAGTAGTCGGTTCGCCAATTGCAAGCCGGCTGATTTTCTGCGCAGCCGAGACATAGGCTTCAACCAGGGTAGAAGAAAGTCCCAGAGCGCCGGCGATGTTGTCGAAGCCGTGGGTCGAATCATCGGACGGCAAATACTTCGCAGGATCGATTTCGAGATCCAGAAGATCGCGGATCACATTCCCATATTCCGTGCGGTTTAACCGATGCAGGCCCGGAGGAGGCATGTGCGGCACACCCGGCCGATCGAGTTCATTCTCGAGATATGTGATGAATCCTTTGAGGGCCGCAGGCTCCGGCCGCCTTGCGCCCGAGGGGGGCATCATACCGGCCCGCAGCTTGCGGACGACTCTCTCCCAGGCTTCGGCGTTTCGGGCGACATTGGTCAGGTCAAGAGCGTCCAGCGTGAGCTTGCGGGCTGAATCCATACCCGCGGCCTTTGCTCTCTCGCTGTGACATGTCACACAATACTGACTGACGATTGCCTGCTGAGCGGAAGTGGGAGCATTTTGCGCGTTGCCAGCAAGGACGCTCGACAGGAATACGATGCAACCAACTATAAGGAATGGCCTGTTCATGGATGACTCCACTAATGCACTGTCTTTGCAATAAGATAAAAGCCGGACGCAAGGATATAACATGACCGCCAAAACGTCTAATGGATTGGCGCTCTATGAAGGTGTGAATGAATTGCAGTTGCGTGTTCCAGCCGCGGAGCGGCGTAAGAATGTAGCCACGGGCGCAAGCCCGTGGATTGAGTCGCAGCGAGTCCCAGCCCCGGAGGGGCGGAAGACTTCTTGAGTCCATTCGAATCTTTCGCCCCTTCCGGGGCTGAGATCCAGGGTCACTGTTTACCCCGGGCTTGCGCCCGGGGCTACATTCTTACGCCGCTCCGCGGCTAAAACGCAATGAGCGCAATTCGTTCCATCCTAATCAACGAAATACCGGCGGTCATAAGGGCGCCGCTACAGTAAGAGCCGCGCGCTCACCGCTGCACGTCGGCTGGCCGGCATGTGCCTCCGGCGCACCTGTTGTTCTCCTCGCAAACGTATTCGAGAAGGCCGGCCGCATCCCATTCGGGATGCAACTTCATTTCAAACTCCTGTGTCCACGGAGCTGTGAAAATTTGCGGATCATCGATCGTGATGCTGTATGAGACGGTGTTCCTGTCTTTGAACTGCAAGCGCTCGATCGTATGCAGTGCGTCGCTATGCCATCGGGTTTTTGTCTCGTCGGTGTAATGGTAATCGTCAAGGATCCATCGTTTGAAGTTGGTGCTGTCGATCACCAGTGTGTCCCCTTCCCAGTGACCCACCGAGTCGCCGTAGTACGTAGGATCAAGATCCTTGCGATGGGCACGCCCATCCAATGGGATGATTCGCGACATTCGCTGGAACTCGTGCACCATGACGAGATATTGAGGAGTCTGGATAAACTGCAGCGGATATTGCTGCAGCATGCCGGAAGGAAAACCTGACGGCAGACACAACTCTCGAGGCTCGTCAATCCGCACATCTCCCGTTCTGGCCTGATACAGCAGGGCTTCTCCTCCGGGCTTGAACGGAGCCATCTTCTCAGGATCAAAGGTTCGGCCACCCGGTCCTCCTCGCGGCCCCCTCGTGTTCACCTTCTGAGGGCTGTCCCACATGCCGGAGAAGTTCGGTTTGCCATCCGACATTCGAGGCGGGGCCTGCGCAAAAGCCAGATTCGCCAGCACGACCAGGGCAATCAATGAAGCTAATATAGAATTCCGCACCTTCAAGTCTCCTTTCCGAGCACGAACGTATATGAGGAACCACAAAGACACAAAGGACACAAAGAAAGGCCGCATCAAAAAATGTTATTTGCGGCCTTTCTTTGTGTCCTTTGTGTCTTTGTGGTTCCTCATATACGTTCCAGTAATTCCAAAACGCAGTCCTAAGTATAAACGCGCAGGCAAGGAGTCGCCGTCAGGACCAGAGGCGAGCCGAGGCAATGTCGGCCCCCTCGCGCAGTGATTTCAGCTTCAACCACACACCGGGCTCGATCACCCACTCTCGACGGGTAAAAGTTCCAAACCCGCAGTCCGCACTCGCGATGACACGTTCGCGATCGCCCACAGCCGCGACCGCGTCCTGGATCCGTCGCGCGACCACTTCTGGATGTTCGACGATGTTGCTGGTCGTTTCGACGCAACCCGGCAGAAGCACCATGTGATCCGGAAGGCGGTGGCGGCCGAGCACTGCATATTCGTGCTGGTGCCGCGGATTGGCCAGTTCGATGCTAAGCGCGCCGACATTCGCCTGATAGAGCGCCGGCAGGATCAGGTCGAGGGCCACGTCGAAAACATGGGGACCGTCCCAGTTGCCCCAACAACAATGCAATCGGACGCGATCGCGCGGAATGCCCTCGATAGCCTTATTGATCGCCGCCACGTGCATCTCGCAGGCAGACACAAACTGGGCGTCCGAGAGATCTCTGTAGAACATCGAGCGGTCCATCGCCAGATCCGGCGCATCGATCTGCAGGATGAGCCCCGCTTCGTGGATTGCGAGATATTCCTTGTGCATCTCACGGGCAAGCGCGGCCAAATATGACTCCTGGGAGTCGTAATAGGCGTTCAGCATTGTCGTGGAGATGATGCCGGGGGACGGGGCGGTCATGAAGCAGTCGCTGAAGCTACCTGCTTCCTTCACAACGCGTTTGATCCGGGCGAGTTCCTGCGCGATCGTAGAAGTGCCGGAATAGCGCAGTTCATTCCGGGCTTCGGGGGCATTCTGCATCCGGCTGCGCTTTGGAAAGCGCTGCATCAGGGCCTCGACCAACTCCGGAAATTCTTCATAGTCGCGGCTGCGCCTGCGCTTCGATTCTCCTCCGAACCCCGACATTCGCTGGGCCACGTAAGTCTGAAAACCCACCCGTTGCTGCTCTCCATCGTTGCCGATGTCGATGCCGGCCGCCGCCTGCCTTTCGACCACGTGGCGCACGGCGCGCTCCATGGCCTGGTCGAGTTGTTTTTCGTCGATCGCTTCGCCCTCTTCGCGTTTGACCAACAGGTCAGACAGTTCGTCATTGCGGGGCAGGCTGCCGACATGAGTAACCAGTATTCGGTCCCGGCTGCTGGTCTTTTTTTCCATATCTTTTCCGTATCAGGGCGGCCCTTCTTTTACCACAGTTCCGGATGCAAGCCGAACCCGGCCGGCTTTATATTACCCCATTTAGCGTAACGCCTTTTAGCGTAACCCCTTTTGGCGTATAATGAGAGCCGGGTGCGGAAGCCGCCTTTTTATGGAGAATCCATTCGTTTTCGGCGAGATCGTAGAGCAACGTCATTTCGTGGACCGTGAGAAAGAACTGCAGAACCTCGTCCGTGATCTTGCAGACGGTCAAAAGGTGTTCTTGCTGTCGCCACGCCGATTCGGCAAGAGCTCCCTGGTCTCGCTCGCGCTGCTCAAACTTCAAAAGAGACACATCCGGACGGCGAACATCACGGTCAGCAGCTATGCCAACTATGCGCAATTTCTCGAAAAATTCGCGGAGCGGGTCTTGCGGTCTGCCGGGCCATGGGACCGGGTGAAAGGATGGATTGGTCGCTTTATTCAGCGGGTGCAGCCCACGATTACGATGAACCCGGCTACCGGGGAAACGTCGATCTCATTGAGCCGGGCCGCTGACTCTGACGCGTCACCGCTGGCTGCGGAAGTTTTCGCCATGCCCGGCGAGCTTGCCAGGAACGGCGGCTTCCGGATGGCGATCTGCCTGGATGAATTCCAGCAGATCGATCTCTTCGGAGGTACGGCCGTTGAAAATGTTCTGCGCAATGAGGTCCAACGGCAGCGCGAAATTGGCTATGTGTTCTCCGGATCTCAACCGTCATTGATGGAAGAGATGCTGTCCTCCGGCCGTCCATTCCATAAGGCCGGCCCGGCAGTTTTTCTGGAGAAGATTCCGGTCGCGGCATGGAAAGATTTCATCAGGGCTCAATTCAAAAGCCGGCGAAGAAAAGTGACGGAACAGGCGTTGGACCGGCTGATGAAGGCCGCCGATCTCATTCCATATGATGTGCAGCGAACGGCGCACGAGCTCTGGGATTATGCGGAACTCGAGGACCGGGCCGAGCTGGATATTCCCGAGGTCGATCTGGTCATTGATGAGCTTGTCCGGACTCAGTCGGAATATTTTGAACGGCTGTGGGAACAGCTCACGTTCAGACAGAGGGCGGTGCTTCAGGCATTGAGCCATCGGGGCCCGACCGATTTGCATTCTCAAGCCGGCCGTGAGGAATACCGTCTCGGCGCGGCATCCACGGTCCAGAAGGCCCTTCAGTCTCTCGACTCGCAGGATATTTTGGACCGTTATCACGGCGCATATTTCTTCGTTGACCCTCTGTTTGCGACCTGGATCCGAAAAAGTATCGAGTAATTCGGGGACAGACGTATAAATCACCTAAATTCTTCTAATGTTTTCAATGCGAATTTAGGTGATTTATACGTCTGTCCCCGAATTACCACGGGCTGCTAGAGCCAGGTATAGGAAAGTCGCTCGTTGAACTCCCGGAATTCTGGCACTTCTTAAGATTCTGTCACTCGGATTTCTTTCTTGAGTCCTGTTTTCAGTGAAATCCAATTGGGTACTCGGTTGCACTGCTCATAATCGGTGTTCGGATGGAACGGTTCCGAGATTGGAAATCGGCGAACTCGAGGTAAACAGGAGAAATTGATGCTTAGAATTGCCATCATTATCGGAAGCACGCGGCCCGGCCGCAAGGGCGAGGCCGTGGCCAAATGGGCTTACGAAATCGCGCAAAGGCGTAGCGACGCCGAGTTTGAACTCGTCGACATCAAGGATTTCAAGCTGCCGCTCCTCGACGAGCCAATGTCGGCGACTATGGGCCAGTACACCCAGCATCACACGAAAACATGGTCAGCGAAGATCGCCTCCTTCGATGCCTACGTTTTTGTCACGCCTGAGTACAACCACGCAACCTCGGGGGCGCTCAAGAATGCTATTGATTTCCTCTACAGTGAGTGGGTCAACAAGGCCGCCGGATTCATCGGCTATGGCGGCGCATCAGGGACTCGCGCTGTGGAGAATCTGCGATTGGTAATGGGAGAATTGCAGGTCGCCACCGTGCGCGCCCAGGTCGGGCTTTCACTCTTCACAGACTTCGAGAACTTCAGCATTTTCAAGCCCGCTTCCATGCACGAGAAGGCTGTCAACTCGATGCTCGACCAGGTCATCGCCTGGGGCGGAGCGTTGAAAACGCTTCGAGAGAGACAAGTACAAAGCGCCGAGTAAACCCGCGGCGCCAGGCGTCCACGCGGATGATCAGCTTGCCGAAGTTGCGTCCTTCCAGCATGCCGATGAGGCTTCGGGCGCCTTCTCGAGACCGTTAACGATGTCCTCGCGATAGCGAATGCGGCCGTCCGCGACGCCGGCTAGGACCTCGCGCAGGAATTCGGCGTAGTGCTGTTCAGCAAATTCGTAGTTGAGGAATCCCCGCACCGTCAGCGCTTTCGTTCGCGATCGCTACGATCTTTTTCTGATACGGCAGTTGGGATAACGAACCACCAGACACCATCTATATATAATAAGGATGGACCGTACAGGCGTCCGGTATCCTTCATGAGGTGCCTTTTCCCCCTACACAAGAGGTGCAGAGGACTCGAATGCGCTTTGGATCGCTCATCGCTGTTGCCCAGTGCGCGACCGCCTTCGCGCCATTGACATTTTTGCGGTGAGCCACTCTCGCCACTTTTGGATAACTGAAGCGGGAACTTCAAAAGCTACGTTGCCGGGCACCGAGAGATCGACTTCAGTTCCCGCCGAGCGCCGGCTCCAAATCTTGATCCGTCCGCCAATCTGCTCTGCCCTTTCACGCATGCCGGTTAGTCCGAAATGTGCACCGCGTCCGGATTGGACTACTTGAGGATCGATTCCACAGCCGTTGTCGCGTACCAGGAGACGTAAATGGCGGGCCGCATATTCAAGTTCGATCTCCACGGTCGTCGCTCGAGAGTGACGGAAGGCATTAATCAATGCTTCTCGCCCAATCCGATAAACTTCATCGCGAATCGCTGGGCGTAACGGCTGGAGGCGACCCTGAACAATAATGTGACATCCAACTTCCTTTTGAGGATCGAGTTCATGCGGGATTCGCGAGAAGGCCTGCTCCAGATCCAACTCGCAAATGTCGGACGAGCGGAGACCCGATATCGTGTTTCGGCTTTCATCAATGCCTTCTCGCATGATCTGGAGAATCCGGCCCAGTAGCGGTTTCGCAGGAGAGTCCGCAGTCACGTAGTCCGCGACCACATGGAGCTGCATCGATGCGCTCAAGAAACCTTGTAAGAGAGTGTCATGCAGCTCGCGCGCGACGCGAGTTCGCTCGCCGATGCGCTCTTCCAGACGGATGTTGAATTGCCGGGCCGCCTGCCACCGCCGCAGTTGATAAAGCGCAACGAGCAATGCTACAAACGTCGCTACGCATGCCGCGCGGAACAAACCGGTCTGAAAGTACCCCGGCGCGACGGCAAAGTCCAGGAAGATGCCGGCCTGGTTCCACACGCCGCTGTCATTGCAAGCGCTCAGGCGGAAACGGTAGTTGCCTGGAGGAAGATCGTCATAGAATGCCTGCCGGCGATTCCCACCTTCCCGCCAAGCGTCATCCCTGCCTTCCAGCTTGTATCGACAATGTGCCTTCTCCGGTGCGACCAGGCTTAGAGCGGTATAGTCGATCTCCAGATCCCGTACCAGGGGAGGTAGGCGCAAGCGTTCA
>Ga0137418_10004994_pt1 | contig 12168 bp, 9 predicted proteins | sample CZODoug3_1_2_16f_FD_122242 | JGI IMG/M metagenome (GOLD analysis project Ga0137418, IMG submission 122242) | Vadose zone soil fungal communities from Angelo Coast Range Reserve, California, USA - CZODoug3_1_2_16fungal (Hybrid Assembly) | ecosystem: Environmental > Terrestrial > Soil > Vadose... | reverse complement strand
CAGGGCTTACGCTTCGCGGCCTGCTATAATATTTAGACTTCATGAATCCAACGGATGAACATACGACAGCAACAGCCTTGAATGGCGGCGCGGAGGTTTCCGCCGAAGTACTTTCCACACTGGCGGAAATCGGCGAGGAAGTGAACGCGTCGCTGGATCTGGACGAGGTGCTGGCGCGATCGGCGGCCTTGATCAAACGGCACATCGACTACGAAATCTTTGGCGTGCTGATGATTGAAGGGGACGGAACGTACCTTCGGCACAGGTTCGCGATCGGCTACTCCCGCGAACTGGCGGACAATTTGCGGATTTCGCTGGGGCAGGGAATTACAGGAACCGCGGCGGCCACCGGCCACTCCGTACGAGTCAGCGATACTTCGAAGGACCCACGTTACATCAATGCCATCGACAGCGTGCGATCGGAGCTGGCAGTGCCGCTGATGCTGCAGGGGAAGTGCGTCGGGGTGCTGGACATCCAAAGCCGGCATCTCGATTATTTTACAAAGGACCAGCAAAATATTTTGACGCTGCTGGCCAGCCGGCTGGCGGTGGCGATTGAAAACGCACGTCTGTTCCAGAAGGTGCGGGCACAGGCGGACACGTTGTTGCTCGGGTCACTTAAAGGAGCAAAGGTAGTTGGCATATACGGGATCGCCGACCGAGGCTCCGACCTCATTTTATTGCTCACGCTAATCGTCAGCACGGCGCTCGCTCCGCAGATTGCGAGTCTATATGCCTCGGGAGATATCGCTGGGATCGAGCGAGTGGTCATAAAATTCGCACGCGCCACTTTTCTATGCTCGCTCCCAGTCGCTTTAGCGTTCGTGGGTTTTGGTTTTTGGTACCTTTTGCTTTTCTATGGCTCAGCATTTACGGCTGGGCAGCAGGCTCTGACGATACTGAGTATCGGGAAAACTTTGTCGGTGTTGATCGGCCTACCCGGAATGATTCTGATCATGACCGGCTACGAGCGTGATGCTGCGCGGGCCATTGGTTTCAGCGCGATCATAACCATCCTCCTGAATTTGCTTTTGATACCTCGATGGGGGCTGGAAGGTACCGCCGTTGCGACCGCCAGCACAACCGTGCTTTGGAATATCTTGATGGCGGTATTGCTCTATAAGAGGCTGGGCATTCATTGCACCGCACTCGGGCGCATTTCCTTTAAGCAGGCGAGCCACGCATGAATAGTGGATCGCAACTTCGGCCCCTCGTATCGATCATCGTCCCGGTGTTCAACGGTGAGAAATATCTGCGCGAGAGTCTCGACTCCATCCTGGCCCAGACCTATCCCCGAACAGAAATCTTTGTAATGGACGACGCGTCAACCGATGGAACCGCTGCGGTAGTCGCCACTTTTGGAAATCGCGTGAAGTACCACCGGCAGGAGGCGAACCGCGGAATCTATGGGAATGTCAACGATGGCATCGCGATGGCCCGCGGCGAATACATCGCGACATACCACGCCGACGACATTTACGATCCGCGGATCGTTGAGCGCGAAGTCGATTTCCTCCAACGCTATCCGGAGGCCGGCGCCGTCTTTTCCCAGACCATCTTCATCGATCCGGCGGGCAACGAACATGGACGTTTGCAGGTGCCCCAAGAGGTGCGCGGAGGCCGCCCGCTGGCCTACCCTGTGGTTTTCAATGCCCTTCTCAAGAACAAGAATAGATTCCTCACCTGCCCTTCCAGCATGGTACGAGCCTCCGTCTACCGCGACGTCGGCGTATATCGCGACGCCGAGTTTCGCAACACTTCGGATATGGAAATGTGGCTGCGCATCGCCAGGAAGTATCCGGTCGGCGTGCTCGAGGAGTATTTGTTCCGCTACCGCTACGGACATGGGAATTCCGCGCAAAAGTACCGCCGCCTTCGCACTGACGCCGAACGCTATTTCAAGATTATGGATTTGTACCTGCAAGACGGCGATTCTGCAATCGCCACGCCGCGAGCGCTAGCGGGCCATGAAGCGCACCGCGCGCAAGATAATCTGATGCGCGCGATCAATTTCTATATTCTCGGTGAACTCCACCAGGCAGCGGAGGTTCTTCGCCTTGTGCGCCCCCGAAATATTTTGGGAAGCGCGGCCGTCCAGCGCGCACGGCTCCTGTTGCTCTATTCGGCACTCCAGTGCCTCGTGCGCCTGCCTCGCCTGAATTTCCTCGCCGAGCTGTTTTATCGGCGTTGGAATGTCAAGGGCGAATGGGGTAAGGCCCAGCCTATAGGATTGCAAGCTAGTGGCGGTGTTAGCCGGACAGGCGCGCCATGATATCGGTCCCAAAACTCTCCGGCTGGACAGAAGGTCGGCTGCCATGTGTGGGATAGTAGGAGCAATTTCCGCTAAGCCAATCGATTCCCGCACGATCGCGGAAATGCGCGATTCCATGGCTCATCGCGGCCCGGATCATGCCGGCCTCTGGTCAGCAACTGACTCCCGCGTGTGCCTCGGCCACCGCAGGCTCGCCATCGTGGATTTAAACGCTGAAGCGAACCAACCCTTCATTTCCCACGACGGCCGGTTCATCATCACGTTCAACGGCGAAATCTATAATTATCGGGGCCTGGCTCAGGAGCTCCGCAAACACGGCGTGACCTTCCGGACGCACTCCGATACCGAAGTTCTCATCGAAGCGTTCCGTCATTGGGGCCAACATTGTCTCGAGCGCCTTTCCGGAATGTTCGCCTTCGCAATTTGGGATACCCGCGACCGTAAGCTGTTCTGCGCGCGTGACCGCGCCGGAGAAAAACCGTTCTACTACGCTACCGTCAACGGAAAGTTTTTGTTCGCTTCAGAGTTAAAGGCCATTGTCGGCTGGCCCGAATTTCGCGAGCAGATCCATCTTCCAGCGCTGGTGGATTTTTTAACTTTCGGATTTGTCCCCGATCCCAAGTGCATCTGGGAAGGCTGCCACAAGCTCCCGCCTGGTCATTTCATGTTCGTGGAAACGGACTCCGAGGGCGCCCCCGCCACAGGCAAGCCTTCCGCCTACTGGGATATGGTGTTCGCTCCGGATCATTCCGTCTCTGATTGGGGACCCGAGATCCTCGCGACCCTGCAGAACGCCAGTAAAGAAATGATTCTGGCCGACGTTCCTCTCGGGGCGTTTCTCAGCGGAGGTGTCGATTCGTCCTCGGTGGCCGCGGCGCTCAGCAGGTCGGGGTGCGCCGTGAAGACGTTCACCGTGGGCTTCGAGGATAAGGACTACGACGAGCGGCACTGGGCCCGCAAAGTTTCTCAAATATATGCGACGGAGCACACCGAGAAGCTCGTAGTACCACGAGATGTGAGTGCGGTCTTCGAAAAGCTGCTGTGGCACTACGACGAACCTTTCAACGACTACTCTTATCTGCCTACGTTTTACGTGTGCCGCGAAGCGCGCAAGTTCATTACCGTTGCCCTGTCGGGTGATGGCGGCGACGAGATGTTCGCGGGCTACAAGAAATATCAGCGCTTGAGCGCACGCCAGATGTTCCAACCATTCCTGCGGCGCCCGGTACGCAGCTTGCTGGCGGCGGGCGCTGAATCCGTCCTTGCGCGGAATGGCCGCCTCCAGAAGACCGTCACTTCCTACGGGATGGACGCGGCGACAATGCTGTTGGATATGCTCACCACTTGTTTTCCGCTGGCGACCCTGCGCACCGCTGCGCGAGGGGCGTTGGCCGAAACCCTGAAAAACTACTCGCCCATGGATGTCGTGGCGCCGTTGCTTTCGAAAATGCCGCCCAAAGATGTTGGACTTGTGAATGCCATGCGCTACCTTGACCTGAAGTTGACTCTAGCAGGCGATATGCTCGTCAAGGTAGACCGCGCAAGCATGGCCGTCTCCCTCGAGGTCCGCCCTGTATTTCTGCACCGCGACATCATGTCTCTCGCGGCAAGAATTCCTCCGCGCCTTCTCGTCGATCGGAAACAAGCCAAGAAAGCTCTGAAACGCTCCTTACGGCCCTGGTTGCCCGACGAAATCTTGTACCGCGACAAAATGGGTTTCGGTGTTCCATTGAAAAAATGGCTCAATGGCGACCTCAGCCATCTGTTTTCTGCAAGCACCGCACAAGGTCCGCTTCAGGAGCTGCTGGATCGCGGCTTGATGGCCAGACTAAGGCATCAGCATCTTTCGGGATCCGCGGACTTTACTTCCGCCATCCACAGCATCGCCCTCCTGAATTCCTGGCTGGGCAAATGGACTGGGGCTAAGACGACGCAGCCGGGATCCCACGCGGTTGAGGCACGCTCGGTCAGTACTCTATCTTGAGAGGATTGCGGAAATGAATCCACGCGACGTAACGCTTTTCATCGATCCGGTTACTCCCCATTTCTTGCGCAACGAGCTGTTCAATCCCAACTCCCCCTTCAACCGCGACAATTGTCACACTCCTTATTTCTATATGCGCGAACTCTTGCAATCAAAAGGGATCGAAGTTCACACCGCCGACTACCTCATGAGCGGCGAGAAAGCCAACAAGACCAACGTCTATTTTTCTTTTGAGATTCTGAAGAACTATAAGGAATTGGCGAAAAGGAAGGACACCATCCTGAGCGGCTTTATCACCATCGAAGCCCCCATCGTCCATCCCAGCACCTACCAGGCGTTGCCGGAAGTCAGCAAATATTTCAAAAGGGTGTATGCCTACAGCACCGCGGATGCCCTCGAGCGCTTCGGCTGCGCTGGTCTCCAACTCGAGAAATTCTTCATCCCCCAGCCCTACGACCGCGTGTTTGACGAGCTGTGGAACCGCAAAGACCGCAAGTTCCTCACTATGGTCGTCGCCAACAAGCTACCGCGGATCTATTGGAATGAGCTCTTCACCGAACGTCATCGCATCCTCGAATTCTTCAGCCAGTTTGGAGAGATCGATCTCTACGGCAAAGGCTGGGACGAAATTCCCTATCGCGTCGGCGAATTCTGGGTTCCCGGAAACGTTATGAAACTCTATCGGTTCATGCGAGAAAATATCCCCTTCATACCCAGGCATCCCATTGAAAAAGTGCTTCGCCAGGTCTACAAAGGCGCGGTGAAATCAAAGTACGAAGTCATGAGTCAATATACCTTCGCCTTTTGCTATGAAAATATGCTGCTCAAAGGTTGGCTCAACGAAAAAATCTTTGACGCCTTCTACGTGGGTACCATTCCCATCTATTTGGGCGCGACCGATGTCACTCACTGGATCCCACCGGACTGTTTCATCGATAAAACTAAATTTTCCACCTATGCCGATCTGCGGTCGTACTTGCACTCCTTGAGCGAGAAAGATATCCAGCGTTATAAGGGGAACGCCCGCGATTTTCTCTCTTCGGCGAAATTCAAACCGTTCAGCAAACAATCCTTCGCCAAGATTTTCACGGATGCCCTCCAACAGGACGTTGGGCTGCACACGGCGGTCCCAGAAAATGTGCCGTCGCTAAGCGCGATGTAATGCCTGCATCTGACGGGGTCTCCGATTGCCGATAGACATATCGATCACAAATGGCGAGCTGGGTCTGCTGTGCGGTACCAGGTTACAAACTTCTTCAGTCCCTGCTCAAGGTCTGTTGCAGGCCGATATCCAAGTAACCGCCCGGCCTTCGAAACGTCCGCCCAGGTCAGCGGGACGTCGCCGGGCTGCGCAGGCTGTTGGTTCCGAATCGCTTTTTTGCCCGTAGCCTTTTCGAGTAGATCGATTAGTTCGGAGAGTTTTACCGGATGCGAATTGCCGAGGTTGAATACTTCGAAGAGTGCGGTACCCGGTGCGCTGGGCGGTTCATATTCAACCGCTGCAAGAACTCCTGCGACGATGTCATCGATGAACGTGTAGTCCCTTCCGGTCGAACCGTCTCCGAAGATGGGTACAGGTTTGCCCGCCTCGATTAGCGAGGTGAACTTGTGGATGGCCAGGTCGGGCCGCTGCCTCGGGCCATATACAGTGAAAAAGCGCAAGCAGATCACGGAGAACCTGAACAAATGTGCGTAGGTGTAGCAGAGGATCTCGCCGGCAAGTTTGGTGGCAGCATAGGGTGAGATGGGCCTCAAGTCGACTTGATCCTCGGAAAACGGCGCGCGGCTCGTAGCGCCGTAAACGGAGCTCGATGAGCCGAAGACAAATTGTCTGACTTGGAATTCGCGGCAAAGCTCCAGCAGATTTAGGGTCCCATTGATGTTTACGTCCACGTAGGCACCGGGTCCTTCAATGGACGGGCGGACTCCGGCACGCGCAGCGAGGTGAACAATCATGTCAGGACGAGCCCGCGAAACGGCATCGCGAATTTTTGATTTGTTGCAGATGTCAACATCATAAAAATCAAAAGGACCAGCGCGCTGGATATCCTGGAGATTCTGTTTTTTCCACAAGGGTGAATAGAAATCATGGAGGTTGTCCACGATTGTCAAACGATCGCCCCGGTGGAGCAGAGCCTCCGCGACATGCGAGCCGATGAACCCCGCTCCGCCCGTAAGCAAAATAGATCGCATGCAATTCACCAACACCGCTGACTTCACATATGGCCCAGGAAGAGCCATCCGATGCACTTGTGGCCGCCGTGCAACCGTGTCGCGTTGCCGCTGTGTCTCAACTGAGAACCAGAACGCCAAAGAATATTCAAATCTAGCCTAGCAGCGTGTCATCCTATCGCAAAGCACGAGCTACCAGGTGATGGATCGGGTTGGACGCTGGCACCATCGTTCTTATTGCCAAAGGTAACTATCACAAGGGAGGCCGTGGTGGCTGATCGGCATCGTCTGGAACGATACGTTCGCAGTTTTCGGAGCGGGAAATGAGTGAGAGCTCTGTGGTTCCGGTCGAAAACTCCCTGCCCAAAGGGCTGCGGACGGACTTGATAGCTTGCATAAGGTGCCACGGCGAGCTCGCAGGCGATGGAACTCGATTGGTTTGTCACCGCTGCGCCCGAACCTACCCGATCATTGACGGCATACCGTGCTTTGGCGAAGCAGACGTTTTTTATGATGAATACGCAAGCCGACATTGCCCCTTCGCTGCTTCTCCAACGGGGATGAAAAGGGCCATTCTGCAGGTGCTTCCGTTCTGGTCCTGGCGGGAGTGGAAGTTCTGGCGGAGGGCAATTCCGCAATGCGGGCGGCTGTTGGACTTCGGTTGCGGACGCGGTCGCGAGATTTTCCTGGAGCGGGCTCGCGAAGTAGCAGGGTACGACGGCTCGCTCGCATTCTTGCGGGATTGCGCGAGCCGGTACACCGCGACCGCGCTCGGGCAATTGCCACAGTTGCCGTTTCACTCAGCGCAATTCGAAGTTGTGGCTTCTTCTCACACGATCGGCCATGTGCCAATCGAGCACAAGGACACGCTGGTGGCCGAAATTGCTCGCGTACTTGTCCCGGGCGGGATCACCGCGCACATCATTGAAACGGACAGCGACCATCCTGCTGTCCTCGCGGCGAAGAAAAATCGTGACGCCTATCGGAGGCAGTTTGTGGAGCAGCACGGCCATGTTGGACTAGAGCCGGCGAATTGTGTGATCGAACGGTTCGAACGGCATGGCTTTCGAATGAAGGAATGTTCGCTTGTCGATGCCATTTTGCCCAGCGTATTGAATTTCCGCCGCTTCTTCGACGCTCCGGGATTGGCGGATCTTCCCGAGATCCGATGGCCGCGTCAATTCAGCCGGTGGACCGAGCGAAGTTGGATCGCCAATGCGGCCTACGAAGTGGGCTTTGGCGCATTTCACCGGACAATTGAGCGATGGTACGGGCGGCCGTCCCACGCGCAATTCATCCACGTCGTTTTCGAGAAAGTGAAGAGTTAAAGAAACGATTGATCGAGGGCTAACGGACGAAAGGGTTGGGGCGCCAAATTTGGAGAATACGAACAACGCTAGTTCGCAAGCCGCGACGGCTGAACGAGCTGCGCTCAAGATCGGCCATGGCTTTCGACATTCGTTTTTCGAAGTTTTCAAGCAAATCTGGCCAGCCTATGTGTTGGCTTCGATTCTAATCCTGCACGGTTTTCACTGGAGTCTGCCGAACGCTTATCAGGACATGTCATTCCAAGCTGATGAAAACGGCGCCGTATGGGCGGTCGACGCGATCCACTTTCCCCATCTGAATCCGCATCGGTTCGCTTGGGGCACTGGCCTCTTCTACCAAGTTTATGTTGTGAAGTCCATCTTCACAGTGGGCGGATTGGTTCATGCCAGCGACTATTGGATTTTAGTAATGGGCCGCGTGGTCATTTTTGCGTCCGCGCTCGGAGCAATTACGGCGCTGTTCTTATTAGGTCGAAAGATGTTTGACACTTGGACCGCGCGGCTCGCAGCCGTCATTTTTGCCGTCCTTCCCGGATTCGTGATCAACGCCCACTATTTCAAGACCGATGTGCCTATGACGTTTTGGATGCTCGTCACGATGGGCGTTGCTTACCACCTAATGGAGACGGGAAATCCCAGGGATGTCTGGTTATTAGGCCTCCTCGTCGGTTACAGCGCTACGATCAAATACAGCGCGGGGCTCTTGCTTTTTGTGGGGTTGCTGGCCATTGCGATGGCGTGGCAGCGGTTCCACAGGCGGTTTTCCTGGATCTCATACTTGGCCTGCGTGGCGGTAGGATTCGCGTTTGGCGAGCCGTGCGCGCTACGGCCAGGAAACTGGAAAGACATCATCGCCGCAATTCGTTGGGTAGGCCGCCTGAATAGACTGGGTGTGCCTTACCACGTGGGCAGGCCCCCCGCGTGGATCGATTATCCGTTAAACGTCATGCCCTACTCGATGACGGCCCCAATGTTGCTCGCGGCGGCGTTGGCGCTCCTGTGGGTTCTGGTAAGGAAGAAACGAGAGTTCCTTCCAATTTTGGCTTTCCTCGTGATCTATTATCCGCTTCTGGCCCTGGACAATTGGCGATTGGTGCGGTACACGGTGCCTTTCTTGCCGTTCGCGGCCCTTTTCGTGGCATCGCTAATCGCCCATTTGCGAGACCAGCGGATTATCGGAGCGATATCAGTCGGGGCGGGCTTCGCCATCATTGTCTATGCATTTCTCTTCTCTTTTTCCTATGTGCGGGTCATGGCGCAAGAGGATCCGCGCATACAAGCGACGCGCTGGATCAAGGAAAATCTCACAAAAGACGAGCCGATTCCTCTAGCGCCGGCATGGGACCTGGACAATGCCCAACTTCGAATGATCGGCTATCCGAAGCTAGACGTAGACTTCCACGTGCCCGACCTGAGAAGCGCAGCCAGCCCCTATCTAATAATGTCGGAGTCCGGTACTGCGTTCTATCTCCAAGCCATCGAGCACTATCCCGAGAAAAAGGAGTTCTTCGATTATGTGCTGGCGAACTACACGGAGATAATTCATTTCGAGAACTCCCAGAAGTTGCTTTTCGTGAACAGTAAACGAGGGGGCGCGCTGCCACAGGATTGGTTGCATCCCAATCCGAGGATTGCAATTCTCATCCGTCGCAACCAAGTGTCGCCGGCCAAGGTGGGGGCTAACTAACCCGCTTTTGACGGCGGATCGAGCCAACGCTCGCCAGGAGAATTCCTTTGCTCGGCTAAAGGTAGCAGAGGCGCTCGCGCACCGATCGGTCTGTCTGACTAAATGGTCGAGGAGCCGTTGTGGCTTGCATCCAAGTTTGCGGAAGAATAGTAATTGAAGAGGAGCTTCCGGCCCGCAGAGTTGAAAAGGCGATAATGCGCAATTCCGCGCTTCTGCAGCCAGCATTTCAGCGTGGTTCCCAGCACTCCAAATCCGTAGTGGATGCTCCGCATGAAATTGATTGACGAAGCCTCATCGAAATATCGCGTTGGACAAGAGACCTCCCCGACGCGATACCCGAAATAAATACACTGCGCAAGCATTTCATTGTCGAAAACAAAATCATCCGAATTCTCGAGGAGGGGCAGACTGAGCAAGACTTCCTTGCTGAAGGCTCGGAAGCCCGTATGATATTCCGACAACTTGGCTCCCGTGAAAGCATTTTGAAAAGCCGTGAGGAATCGATTGGCCACATATTTATAAAAGGGCATACCGCCCTTCAGAGCACCGCCTCCGATGATTCTCGAACCCAGTACGACGTCATAGACTCCGTAGGCAATCATGCTGGCCATCGCGGTAACCAGATGCGGCGTGTATTGGTAGTCGGGGTGAACCATAACCACGATATCTGCGCCAGCGGCCAACGCCTCGCGATAGCAAGTTTGCTGGTTTCTGCCGTACCCATAATTCTTCTCATGAACGAAAGTCTGCAAACCGAGCTTTTCCGCGATTCGCACGGTTTCGTCCTTGCTGTGGTCATCAACGAGTATCTTGATATCAACTACTTCGGGGAGATCCCGCGCAGTTTTTTCGAGGGTTTTTGCCGCGTTGTAAGCGGGCATAACGACGGCGATACGCTTTCCCTTAATCATATTTAGTCCTGCGTCAAAGGTATTGCTGGTGTAGCGCTGGAATGTGTAGCCCGAATACCAGCTGGCGACCAACTCGTGCTTACAGGCCCACCCACTCCGCCGATGCTGCAGGTCGGTTGCTTATTGTTCCAGAGGAGCACTTCGTTTGCAAGAGAGACCTTTTTTTGATGGCTTTTCTATATTGTTGTAAACAAGTGGTTTAGCACGGTTCTAAGCATCTGCGCCGATGGCTTAGCCCTGAGTGCAAGAGAGGAAAACAGTTCTTTTGCCTAGGTTATTTCGCGTTTGCGAGGGCTACCCCCGACTGCCGAGTGAGACCGCAGTCGTCATGCTGCTGATATGCCCAAAGCTCGAAACAACTGTTTCCGCCTCTCCGTCGGTACGGCACCCGTGATTTTGTAGCCGTGCGCAATGCTTAATGTGGTTGCATCTGGAGGAATCAGCGGCGCTTGGGTTATGCTCAAGAGTAAGAATCACGACAAATTGAAGATGGATGACCCGCGAGGAATATGCAGCATCCCGAAAGCCTAATTTCGTGGAGAGATTTGAGGTCAACACGTTAAGTCCCGGCAGTGAATCGGCTGCGGGAAGGGGATTCCTCGGTGAGAAGGCCGACGAATATGCTCGGGCCTATGAAGAAGAAACTCCTGGGGGATTTGCGCTGCGCGTGCGCCGGAAGCGCGTTCTGGAATTGTTCGACAAAGCAGGAGGCCGAGTGCTTGACGTTGGGTGTGGCCCGGCAGAAATGGTGCAGCCGCTCTTGCGCCTGGGCTGCGAATTTTGGGGCCTGGACCCATCCCCGCGGATGATCGAGATCTGCCGTACGCGGTTCGGCGAACTCGAGAACGTGCACTTCGTTGAGGGAGAAGCAGGACAGATCAGTTTTCCGGACGCGTTCTTTGATGCAGTACTGTGTATGGGCGTGATCGATGGGCTAAAGAATTTCGACCAGGTGATTGAAGAAATGCTGCGGGTCTTGAAGCCGGGCGGCACAATCATCATCACGTTTGCGAATCGACAGAGCCCTTATGCTCAGTGGAAGAAATACGTGTTTTACCCGGCGCTTACTTTGAAGCGAAGAATCATGGAACCGGGAGCGAACAACGACCCAATCCTGATACAACGTCGACTGGTCACTCCAAAGGAGGCGAGGGAGCTGCTCGCCACGGCGGGGGCTGAGGCGCAGCGGGTGGTCGGTTACTTCTATAATATTCTGCTGTCACCGCTGGATGAAATCTGGCCGGCCGGGGCGTTATGGGTGAACAAGAAATTAGAAAAAGCGCGGGATGGCGAGCCGGACTGGCTAGCCGCCGGATTCATCCTGAAGGCCAAGAAGGCGAGCGGTTGAGTACGCGCTCGCGAGCGAGACCAAGTAATGAGTCAGCAGAACCGTAGGAATCGCCATTATGGCCGTCTTGTACAGACGATGAGTCGCCGTGCCCTGATGCCATGGCTAAGCTAGCTGGGCCCGCGTCCAGTCACCCGCGTCCTAAGGTTCTCTTTCTATCCAAAAGCTTTCCGAACAAGGTATTCGATGTTTTAGGGCTGTGGGTCGAAAATCTGGTGAGGCATTCCGTGAGCTTCTGCGAACCGAAAGTAATTTCACCGGTTCAATACTGTCCGCCTCTACCCGGCTTGCCCGACTATTATGCGCGCTTGCGGAACATCCCGCTGCATTGCTCCCGGGATGGCGTCGAAGTGTTCTATCCACGATACTTGGTAGGTCCTGGCTATTCACTGCGCGCGATCGAATGGGCAACCTACTATCTGGCGGCTCGGCGCCACGCTGACCACCTTCGACAAGAGTTTCCTTT
>Ga0137418_10004993_pt1 | contig 12168 bp, 13 predicted proteins | sample CZODoug3_1_2_16f_FD_122242 | JGI IMG/M metagenome (GOLD analysis project Ga0137418, IMG submission 122242) | Vadose zone soil fungal communities from Angelo Coast Range Reserve, California, USA - CZODoug3_1_2_16fungal (Hybrid Assembly) | ecosystem: Environmental > Terrestrial > Soil > Vadose... | reverse complement strand
CGGTTCAGTCTGGCTTTAAGCTCAAAATCGAGCCGCACCCGGAGGTTCCTGCCGCCCGCTCTTTCGACTTCTGCAGCTTCCCGTAGGCAAGCCCGGAAAACTTGTGCGTCATGCTCTGCTTCGCGGGGTTTGACTAGGCCGGAATAGACTCTCTGGCCCTCAGCAATCTGACCGGTCGCGATGAGCAGTTTCCTCCCGATTTTGGTAAGCGTCACGGCTTCGAAGCGGCGGACGTCGTCACTTTTGCCATCGCGCCGTAGATTCAGAAAATGGCGCTCGATCAGACCGTTCTCTTTTAAAAACTCTAGATCGTGACGGAGTTGGGAGTTGTTACCTTGGTAAATCTCCTTCTCCAGATCAGCGACGGCGATGATCCGGAATTTTCCGACTTCGGTGAGCAGACGGGATTCTTCCGGCCGGATTTGGAGGCCGATGGGGCGGGAAAGCTCGTGACCGCGCTTTCGGCGCCTGGGGGCCTGAGAGCGCTGCCGCTCTCGCCCTGTCAGCTCAGGCGACTGGCCGTGCGCCTTCACCGAATGCGCATTCTCCGCCCGACCCCTGGGGTTGAAAACAATTCTGGATGGTGTGATTGCCCGTCGAATGGTGTTGAAGGGAGAATCCTGCGCGGGCTGTTTGTCCAGTGAAGCGCTGGAGTCAGCGGGGCGATCCGGTGGACGCTGCCGCAGTTCTCGGGAGTAATCGAGAGGGGAGTGGTCAGCCATGAATCAATCGTGAAGTTCGGTTTCGGTCTGGGCGGGTTGTCTTTCGTCCATAGGCATACGACTGGGGACAGGTTTTCCCTCTCCTTGACCGACAGCGTTCTGCCTGGCGCTGGGCTTCTGGACTGGCACCCCCGCTGGTTCCGGGTCCGTCTTTTTGCGTCTGGGTTTGCGCGATTCTGCGTTTTCAGAAGGCTGTTTGAGCGCGCTCCGTTGCCCAAAGATCTTCCGTACTTCATACTCCGCCACCCCGCGAAACCGTTCCATTTCCACTCGGGCTGCTTCCCGGGACAGCCCGAGGCGAGAGGGCAACTCAGCCATACGATCAAACACGGAGGGGCTTTTGTCCCGCCGCTCGCTGTCCGTCAATCCATAATCATCGGTGCGTGACACGGTGATTCCTCCTCGTTATTCCCCTTCATTCGGGTCAAATTGTGCGGCGATTTCGTCAGAAAGGCCGTGCTCGCCGCTGTGAATTTGTTTGTCGAAGTGGACCAGCTTTTGGCCCGCGTCCTTCAGAAACACTTTTCGCTGAATAAAGATCACGAGACCAAAGAGATTGACGATCAGCAGGGCAGAATAGATTGCGATCGGTTTCCAGTACTCGTGGAGGATGAGGCTGCGCCATGGAGTCAGAAAGCGCAGCTGGCCCATCACGAAAAACAACAGGGCGAGATAGAGAATCGACGAGACCAGGGCGGCGTTGGCGATCATGACGAGCTCCTCATGGTTGAAATGCTTGATCCTGCCGGAAATAGGTGATGGTCAGACCCAAGGGATTCACCAGCAGCATTTCGTTCTCGACCCGCTCCCGGAAGGTGTAGACGACGTTTGCGGTCCACAGCTCCCGCCTCAATTCGGAGTGGTCCATCGGGTTCGAATAGATTTTGTAGAACTCGATGCGGGCCTTGTAGGGAGCCGAGCGCAGGTCCTCAATGGTGACGTTCTTCACTTCTACGTCGATATTGGGAGCGCTCGGATCGAGCAGAAAGCTGTCAAAGGCTTTGGCCCTCTTGTTTTGCTCAATGATGGAGCCTTGCAAGTCGCCATTCAGAAAGTAGAGGGCTTGGGTGAAGTCCTTCTGAAGCGTGTAGTGGTTGCGTGCGTAAAAAAGCTGTGCCCACTGAGAAAGGAAATAGCGGTTGTCTGCCTCCTGAGGCTTGTAGGCGAAATTCGAGTAATTGACCACTTCTGCCCGACCGATGTCGTTGATCCGGATGACAAGTGGTTTTACTTCTCGCAGGGCGGCCTGGGTGCGTAGCAGCAGGAACATGAGACCGCCACAGGCAAGACCCAGAACCATCACAGTCACTTTCAGATAAGAGCTGAGCACGAGCGGCTCGGCGTAGAGCTCAAGAAATTTCTGTTTGGCCGAGATCATTTCCCGGCTCGACGGCCGATCGGCGATGGTGGTGCGCAGTGTATTCATGGTTGGTTTTATCCCAGGGGCAGAGCCGTGATTCCGGCGCGGCCGCTGATGATGGAACTGGTGAGTTCGGGAATTTTGACCAGGCCGTAGATACAAACCGCCAAGGTAACGACTAACGCCGGCAGCAACACGTAAGCGTTCGAGATCGTGATTGGGCCGATCACTGCCAGAAGTCCCAGTAGCACTTTCGCGATGATGTAGATGTAGGCGTTGGCAATCAGCTGATAAAACGAGAACCCCAGAAAAGCCCGGAACCAGCCCCAAAACAACCAGTCCAGTTTGCCCACGATAAAGAAAGGGATGAAAACCGGGCCGACCAGAACGCAGACGGCGGTCGCGACAAAGCCATAGGCGATGACCGCGAGCGCCACGCCCTGCGTAAGGGCCAGCACGGTGTACACGAAGAAATAAGTGAGCTCCTCATGGAAGCTGAAGACTCCGGGCGGGCTGCCTAGCTGTCCTTCCGCATTGGAAATGGCGTTGGTGATCATCTCTGCTTGATTTCCGCCGATCTCGGCGGCCATGTAGCTCGCTTCCCGGGTCACAAGTGCACTGAAGCTGTCGCCCATTCCGGGCAGAGGATTGGTGTAATAGGTCAGCATGGCGAAGCCGAAGGCAATCAACAGCAGGAGATCTGCGAATTTCGCGAAGTTGAATCCCTCTCCGCCCTGCGCGCTGCTCAAGGCCGTCTTGATCCCGAACCAGACGATCATGATCAGAGCGAGACCCCGAAACAGGTTCAGGCCAGAGGCCTCGAGAAAGCCCAGCTTGTTGGTCAGCAGGTCGGAGATGGCCTGCTTGATGAACTCGAAAATGTTTTGTTGGCCGCCCATATCCTGAACCTCCGCGGACCTTAGTTTTCTCTTTCTTACTTAAGTCTTAACGACCCGCGAAAGAGATCGACTCCATGCTCTGGGTCATGCCCGAGGTCACTTTATGCATCGAGTCCCCGAAGTTTTGCTGGAAGAAAATTGCTTGATTCAGCGCTCGTTTCTGCTGATCGGCCTGGTCCTTTGTGGTGACCATTTGCTGAAGTGCGGATTCTGAGAGAATCTGGTTGGTGTCTTGCTGGCTGCGTAACTGCATCACCGAAGCCGCATTGATCTTGCCCAGAACGGCCATTTCGGTTTGTTGACCCGGGTCGATGGAATAACTATCCGTCTCAAGGTTTCCGATCTGCCGATTCAAGGCTTGCGACCGGGAACGGATTTGCCCCAGCGTGACCAGCGAACTGGTAGAGAGCCCATCGGTGAGATCCGCCGTCGCGTATTGGGCCTTCACCGTGTCCTGGGTTCTCGGGTCGAGCGATGCCCACGCAGAACGTGGAAAGGGATTCAACTGGATCCCTGCCTGCTGATAGCCGCTAACTGCAAACTGCGAGCTTCCGGTGTTGGCGGCGCTGATCCAGTCGGTGGTGTTGTTGTAGGAATTCGCTGCCGAGAGCGTGGTCCAGCGAGAAAACTCGGCGGCGTAACGGCGGTAGAGATTCTGTGGCATTTGCGCCATTTGCCGGGCCAGATTGTAGCTCTGAATAATTTGTTCTCGGGTTTGATTGGCGGTGGTATAGAGCTGTTCTGCCTCCCGGATTTGGGCCAAGGCGTGCCCGCTCTGGGTAGGATCGAAGACGATGCCTGAGCCGAACAGTTGTGCATGCGCAGCCGCCGACAGCGTCAACCACAGGGACACGAATAGAAATGCTTGTTTCATGCGCTCTCCTTTCGGCGATTCGTAAGTGCTAGCGGTTGGACTGACTTTGTGGTCTGGGTTGTTTTTGTCGTTTCTGTGGTGGTTGAGGTTGCCGTTGCGGCCGGATATTGTCGAACGTATCGCGCAATGGATCGCACTTTTCTTTTTGCGCCTCTGTCGCGTTCTTGAGGTTGCGCTCAGAGCACGGATCATTTGCCTCGGCTTTTCGCTCAGCTTCCTGAGCTTGCTCGAAGCTTGTGTCCGACTCCCACTTGAAAGGCTTGGGAGCAGGCTTCGATGAGCTGCAACCCACCAGACTGGATAGCAGAAGCGTCGAGATTGCGGCTTTTGGGTTCATGACTCTCCTTAGATATTGGGCGGAACCCGGTGGTTTTCATACGCAGGCAGCAAAAGGTCATTGCTCAGATAGACCTTGACCCTGTGGCCTTCGCGAATGGTCAGGGTAGGGTTGATGTTCAGAAAACGATCCAGCACCCGTGTGGAGGATTGGGAAAGACTGGACGCGGTACCGGCGCGATAAGCCTCACTGCCGCTTGCGCCTATGCCCACGTTGCTGACAGAACTTTCCGCCGCTCCGGAAATAATCCCGAGGGCAATCGAAGCCCCGAAGATTTGTACATAGTGGTTGTTGACCTGATCTTTGAGACCGGTGGCTCCGATCTGGTCGAGTCCGCGGAACTGATCCAGATCTCCCGCGTAGCCATCCGGCATCAGCAGGCGATGAAAGACCACTGCGAGCCGGCGTTGCCCGAAACCCTGCACCGGCTTGACTTCGCCTAACAGAAAGGTTCCCTCCGGGATCAGGACATGCTGGCGGTCATGGGAGAACACGGAATTGGTAACCATGACTTTCACTGGGCCAGAGAAATCGCCGTCGAGACGGTTGAGCAGCGCGGTTTCAATCAGTGTCCCTTCAAACAAGACATACGGTGGTCCGGTGGCGTCATTCACGTTGACGGAGGACTTCTTGCTGGGGCGGCTTTCCTGCCCTGAGAGTTGCGGTTGTGGGTCGGCCTGCGGTGCGGGCGGATCGAGAGCGCCCTTGGCAACGGCGGGCGTGCTTTTCATAACCGGCGATGTGAAAGCGAAATTTGAGGCAAAGCGAGCGTTGTAGGCACGTTCTCGCTCTCGTTGTTCTAAGGGATCGGGCTGTGTACTCGGCGCCGAATAGTTGTTCGGCTCGGGCGAAAACTGAGAACCCCCCTCAGAGCGGGAGGACGCTGCTGCAAATCGGGGATCATCATTACTCAAAGCTTCGCCCCTTCGATTCAACGTGGCCGATTCCGCAAGCCGGGCGCGCTCGGCCGCCTTCTGCTCTGCGGTCAGCTCGGCTGCGTAGTCGGTGAGCTTTCGCTGATTGGTTTCCTCAAGCACGGGCGTTTTGGCCGCATCATTTTTGGCAGGGGCTTTGGGCTGACGATTGCTGGAAAACATGGAAATCACCACGATCACTACGGCGATGCCCACAAACACATATTGTTGCGCGCGCTTCGAGATCACGCCCGCAGGCTTTTCGGCGCGGTCGAGCACTTGCTTTGGATCTGACAGCGATGCCGGACTGCTGGACATTGCCTCTCCTACACTACGGCTTACGCTCAAAGGACAAGTGCTTGCTCCCGATCTCCAGATAGCCCTGGTCAATCACTTTGGGAACCACGTAGGTTCCGTCCCGGAGCTCGAAATTGATGAAGTTCGGTTTCTTGTCCTTGATTTCGTACAAGGAAAACTTCTCGGAGGCGGCGGACTTGATGTAGGTGAACTGGTCGTCATGGTAGATAGCAGCCACCGCGAATGGCTTTTGGTCGTGAAAGCGATAGTCAAACTTCACTTGTTTGGTCGGGTAATCCGACTTGAAGCGGGCAATGGCGTCTTCCGCCTGGGACTGCGCCATCTGCACTTGCGTCTTATAAGCCTCGACTTCAGCGTCAGGCACAAACTTCGCGTTTCCCTCCACCGAACTCAAGGCTGACGCCCCGCTCGGTTCGATGATGACCTTGAGGTCGGGATCGTCGGGAACTTCATCTAGCGTGAAGGAGTAGACGTTCCCCTTGTCGGTAATCAGATTGAGGTTGCTGCGGATGCCGCCCTTGGCGGGATGAAGGAAACAGAAGTTCTGGACAGCATCGATCACCCAGAAATCTCTGTCACCGGTGGCGGCCTGGACGATTTTTTCGTCGGAGGGCAGTGCGATCAGAGTGGTATAGCGCAGTTTGGCTTTAATCGCGACGATGTCCTTGTCGTGATACTTGACGGTTCGGGCGCTTCCATCGGCAAAGGACACTGCCGAAAGGCCAAGCAAAAGCGCGAATAACGATATGGATCTTTTCAAGACACACCTCTCCTGTGAACCCTGCGAGCGTTTTCTCTTCTGAGCTGCAGCCTAAGCCAACTCCACCCGATGATCCCGAGCCAGCCGCGCGAGTCCGTCGCTGACCCCGTAACGTTCGAAATATCGCTGCCGCTCGACGTTGTCCTGGGGCGTGTTGGTGGCCATCCAATAGGAGAACGAGTCCACGTTCAGATGGAGTTTCTTTGCGCCTTGCTGGTTCTTAAGTAGCAGCTCACGCTTGGGGACAAGCCCTGCGAGCAATTCCAATTCTGTATCGTTCAGGTGAAAGGCATCGCGGTAGAGCGGCACATCGATATCGGGGTTTGCCAGAAATATCTTGGTGGGGCAGCTCTCACAGACGTTCTCTAGCATCTGCGACTGGGCAAGCTCGTGCAGTGACTGGGTCGCCAGGATCATGGCGGCATTCTTCTTGCGCCAGGTTTTTTCCGCCTTGGTGACGTAGTCCCGAATCGTCTGGTTCCGGATGAAGATCCAGGCTTCGTCCAGGATGAACACTTTGAATTGTGCCGCGCGTTGCGGGTTCTCGATTTCGCTGCTGGCGCGATGCAGGATGTAAAACAGCAGCGGCTCGAGCACGTCGGGATAAATAGAAGTCGCATCGAAGTTGAAGGTCTGAAACGGTTTGAGAGTCAGCGTGTCCTCGACGTTGTCAAAGACATGCCCAAACTGGCCAGCCCGCGTCCAACGATGGAGTAGTTCTCCCAACGGCCCGATCATCGCGACGAAGTTTTTCAGCGTGCGGCACTTCCCTTCCAGCCGATAGATTCTCTCGACAGCGGCGTAGAGGCTCCGTTCCTCAACCCCGGTAAGCTCATGTTTTCCGCCGCCCTCGATCAAGACTTTGAGAAATGCATGAAGAAAGTTGAGGTTCGCTTTGGTGGGTTCGAGACTGAAGGGATTGATGCTGAAGGCCTGCCCTTCCGGACCGACGTTGAGATAGGAACCGCCAAACATTCGGGTGATGTTTTCAAAGCTCCCGCCCAGGTCGAAGATGTAGGTCTGCGGCTCATACTTTTGCAGGTTTTGAATCAGAAAATTGAGCAAAAACGACTTCCCGGATCCCGTGGCGCCCAGGATAAGGGTGTGAGCCACGTCTTGATTGTGAAGATTGAGATAGTAAGGCGTTGCCTGATCGGTTTCGAGGACGGCAAGATACTCGCTGTTCAACTGTTGGTTGATGGTATTCCCGCTATCGACGGTGAACAATAAAGATAGGTCAGCGACATTGGTGTTGAGTAGATACAGCCGCCGCAGGTTGAAGCCTGAATTTCCAGGGACAGTGGCGAAGAACGCGTTAAGGAGGTTGTAACGCTCTTCGAGCAACAGACCGTCGTAGTTGCTAAAGACCCGCAGAAATTCTGGAAGCGTCTTTTCGAGCCGGTGGAGATCCTCGTCATAAGCTACGATCGACAAGGAGAACTCGCCGAAATACTTGCCTTCATGACCGATGGCGGTCAGGCACTCGCCGAGATCGGCGATCGCAGCTGCTTTTGAGTCGTCGACCAGTTCGTCAGCGGGGCCGTGGTACTCCTGGACACTGAGATTGCTGAGGAACGACGTTTTGGAGTTGTGGAAGTGCCGACGGCGGGTCTGAATCAGCTTGCGGGCCCTTGTATTGTCGACCGGCTTCCATTCGGTAACCAGGCTGAACCGGGCGCGGACTTCCAACAAATCTCGCAGGATTAGAGGCCAAGTTTCTGAGGGGGGCTCCTTCATGGTCAGGACTTTGACGTAGTGGTCATCGAGACGGAGATGTCCACGGTGGGCTTCGACCTGGCTGTCCGAGAGCTGGTAATCGATCCCATGTTCTGCAATCAATCGTGCTGTGCCCCGCTTCTCTGCTGAGACATTCAGCAGGGAGTACAGCACTCGGAAAGCTTCTTGCGCCGGGAGCACCTGGATCTTGACCACATCTTCGAGCTGCTGAGCGAAACTCATCGCCCGATGTCTAAGTTGCTGGACATCACTCTCGATTTGATCCTGGGCCAGTGCGGCGGCGCAGTCGGCGGAGAAATCCGAAGCCAAGTTTCGGCTCGCGCTCTGAAGACTCCGTGGCCTGCGTCCGAGGGCGCACCAGGTGCTGGCTTTTTTATGCGCTCTTTCCCGCAGGAGAACGAAGTGGATCTCCAAGCGAAACAACTGCTCGGCGCGCGACGCCAAATACGCCATGCGTTGCTCCATGGCCGATTGAATCAAGGGATTGGCGTGATTCGAACCCCGGACCGGTGCGGCATTGCTCTTGAACAGAATCTGATAGACGCGGATGCCGTCATCGAAAGAACGAACCGCCGCCTCAAAGCGCTTCACCACCTGATCGCGTGCGGCATGGTCCAGGCTTTCGTAGTCCGCCCCAGCGACGCGCAGAACGAGGCCCGGGTCACCGGCTTTGGTGATAAATGTCTCCTCGTCCCAGAAACCAAACAGGTTGATGTGGGAGTGGAGCGCCCCTGCTGCCTTATATTGTTTGTGCATGCGGTCGAGTCGAAACATGGGGCAGAACGGAAGCTTTCTCCGGCTCATACTTGGCCGGGTCGTACAACGCCTTGAACGTGGACGAGTTCAAAAGAACTCGCAAAATCTGCGGGTCATACTTTGTTGCCCACTGCGCCGCGACCAGCCCAGCCACAAAGAGAATCAGGCCGCCAAGCAAGCTGTGGAGCAGATTGAACAATGCTGCGCCGGTAATAAGGGCCACGAAAAACAGCCGCCGTTCCGCGCCCAGGATGGTCAGGGGCCGGTTCATGGATTTGTGGACGGTGTTGCGCCGAGCGTTCCCCATAAGAACTCACTGCTCACGGGAAGAGCCAAGACATGAAATTGACCGCGCTGATGGCCATACCCACGCCGAAGATGATGCCAGCGAGGGCCTTCTTGGAATGGCCCTCACCATAGGCAAACGTCAGTCCACCGACTACGATCGCGACCAAGCTCAAGCCCGTCGCGATCGGGCCTGTGAAAGAGGTCTTCAGAGCGTTGACCGCATTTTCCCAAGGCGAGCCTCCAGCCTGGGCGAAAGCAGGCATGACCGCCATCAACAGGATTCCGGCAATCTTAAGCCCGATGCTCTGGATCCCGACAATCCTGGGCCCGAGAATCCTTGAACACTCCCGCAACGATGCTGTCTGCCTCAGACCGTCAGAGCGTATGCGCGACATCGTTCGCATTTCGATAGCAACTCCCCAGGACTCTCGGTCGTGATCAGCTCGACTGCATCTGTATCGAGCCGTCGACGGAGCCGAGAGTAGTGGTGACGAACGTGTGCGTCCAATACTTTGTTGTCTTGGCTTGATAGCTGACATCTATGAAGACGGCCTATGTTGACGAAGAAGTTTCGCTAGGACGAGTATGACCTGGGGTGCTGGCAATGCGAGTCGGCAGCGAAGCCTGCCCGGAAGAACGACTTGCCCTTTGGTGGAGACGTTCGTGTCCATGGGAAGACAGGCCGGCCTACCAGAGCTTTGGGGCTTTCGCTATCGCTATGACTTTTGGAGGGTCTTCACAAACCGTGGTGCATCTGTGCTCATGCGTATATCGCGACTTGCATAGTCGATTCGATCTACGCATGGCGGAGCAAAGCGTGGACAAGGTAAAAGGCACGAGATGGATGTATTCGCTCGCTGATCTTCCACGTGCTTCGGTAAAAGAGCCCAGTGATTCATCGCCGAGGAATCTGCTAGTCGCTAGCCACTGTCGTGAGATTTCCTGGACCGTATTCGCAAGGTTGTTCAGGTTGACAACTTGATTTGAGTCCCTGCCATCCTGTGATCGTTCAGTTGTTCACCGCCGGCTCCGGTTCGCCAGCCGGGATGGAGTTGCAGAGGAAGGGGCGGCGATTCAGACTGTTATGAAACGGACCTCTGATTCCGGAGTGGCGCATGTTCCCGCGAGAAAGTTGGCTGTCGTCGGGTCAACACGCCTGTCGGCTGCGGTAAAGGGGCCGCCCTTAGGCGGCCCCCTCAGGACAGCCGGTCGAGATTCATGATGCGGAACACGCGGATCTCGGTAACGGATTTCTTCACGCCGCTTGCACTGTCGGACGCGACGCGAGGAGTGTACTCGCGAGTGCGGATCTCGCCTTCGACCTGCACGTAGGTGCCTTTGGTGAGAGTCCCCGCATAGGTCGCGAGTTTGCCAAAGACCACACAGCGGTGCCATTCCGCCACGGACCGGCGCTCACCGGAGTTGCGGTCTTTCCATCTGCGATGGGTCGCCAGCGAGAACAGGACGAACGGGGTTTGGTTGCGGGTGGTGCGAACGACGGCGTCTTGGCCGAGGTATCCGGTGAGAGTAGCTCTGTTTTGCATGTTGGTGATGCTCCTTTTCTGCTCCCGATGTCTGCCGGGGCACCCAAGAGCGAGCGCAGCCGCTCCCAAGGACAAGCGCTGCTTTTTCGGGGGAACCGCCAAGGCCGTAGCCGTTCCGAAGGATGGCGGGGGAGCCGAAACCCCCCGGGCGGCATAGTCCGAAGCAGAAGCTCGCAGTTCCGCCGGGCGCGGCTAGGCGTCGGTTTTCGCCGTCAAGCGAAGCGGTGCCCGGAAGACGGGAGGGGCAGAAAGGAAGTGAGCCAAACTGCAGAAACCGATCGATACTGCATACTCGCAAAAAGCGGTGCGATCACACCGCAAAAGCCCGATCACGGAAACACCTGGCGATACGAACGCATTCTTGCGGCTACTCGGAGGGCAGCCCAGGACCACCACTCCGGCGAACTACGACTACGGTGAGTGCAGCGCGGCAGGACGCCCAACGCCTGCGAAAATACTATCGGCTCATGCTTGTATCCCGCGAAGAATGAACTCGTCTCCGATGTGATGCGACGGGTTTTCCCAACTCCCCCGGGCCTGTCCCGACCCCCAGCGTGCCGCTCACCTTCTCGTGCCTGGGTACCGACTAAATGCCGGAGCAAGAGCGACGAGGAGCAGAATAATTCCTTGCTCGAAAGTGACAATATGCGATGCCAGGAGCGCTACGCAGACCAGGAATGCGGCTCTGGGCCAACCTATAGTCTGCACGAGTGAGCCGAGTTTGCGTGGGTCGAGCATGAGGCCATCCCCAGCGTCGCGTGATTCTTCAATATAGCACTATACTGCTATAATGACGAAGACTTATGGTTCGGCCAATTGGCATCTCAACCCGGCGAAGAGTCGACACTTTTGAAAAGGTGGTCGGAATGGTGGTGGCCCAATACCGGGTCAGCATTGGTTTGTCCCAGGCGGCGCTGGCTAGTAAGCTGCGTTGCGACGTTTCGTATCTCAGTCAGCTGGAACGCGGCCTAATAAACCCGAGTCTGCGTAGGATTCTCGATCTTGCTTCAGCACTTGGCGTGGAACCGGGGAAGCTTGTACAGGAAGTGAGCGATAAGGTCCGCAAGCCAAGATCCAGGCGCTGAATTCAGTTGGGATTCCGTCACCTTGGGACTCCCGACCTTAGCCAGTCTCGGCCTCGCAGACCTACTTCAACAGTCCCCCGGCCGAATCTCCGCGATCGGAGCGCCACACCTGGTTGATCCGAAGATTCCGCTAGCGGAGACTCGCTCCCCTTGCTCGGGAATCGATCGCCTGGTTAGCGTCCAGATGCACACGTCCTGCAATCCGTAATTCCGGAATTACGAACTCGGTGAATCCGTTGTGTTTTATGGGGACGAGAGACTCGCAACATCTACCTTCTGGCGTCTCGTAACGGATCGAAGCAAACGAGCCTTTGACTTGCACTTGTACGCGAAGCGGCTCTTCCTCAGCGTAGTTGACAAACTCGAGGACCTTCACCGTTCCGCCAGGCTCGCGATAGGGCACAGCAATCGTCGTCAAGCCATTCCATAGACTGATCAGCACATTTTCCTTCCCTAGCAGCCGACGGACGTCTTGGGCAAACGTCTCGGGATCTGTCACCGGTTCTGAGAGCTCAAGCACTTTCCCGTTTCCGAAAGCATAGGACACCGCGTGTTCGTTCAACCGGACCGCATC
>Ga0137418_10004992_pt1 | contig 12168 bp, 8 predicted proteins | sample CZODoug3_1_2_16f_FD_122242 | JGI IMG/M metagenome (GOLD analysis project Ga0137418, IMG submission 122242) | Vadose zone soil fungal communities from Angelo Coast Range Reserve, California, USA - CZODoug3_1_2_16fungal (Hybrid Assembly) | ecosystem: Environmental > Terrestrial > Soil > Vadose... | reverse complement strand
GCTTGTCGTGGTCGCGACACCGTCAAGCTTTAGCGTATCGAGTGCGTAAGCCATCTCTTCGAGCACACCGTCTGTCGTCGCTAACGCCGGTAACGTCGCCATTGCCCCAAACCGCGTGGGATGTTTTGAGGCGATGTCGGCCAGTTGTTCATTGATTCGCCTCGCAAGTTGGCAAGCCTCCGGTCCCTTTGCGTGACTGGCCGAATCAGGCAGTGATAAGACTGATGCAGAGATTCCATTCGCATCCATGAGTGACAAAGACTGCTCGATTGACCAACGTGGCAGTTTGTCCATCGGAGCCTGCGATCCGAGATTTGTAATGACGTGGGAGTGAATGTCGATGATTTTGCTTAGGCTAGCCATAGAAGAATCTCCTTATGCATTACTGTGATGGCAGGTCACGGTTGCATTTCTCATGTCGTGCGTTCTCTCGTGATCCACTCGCGGATATATGCTGGGCAATTCTTGAGCGTTATGTTGCCCTCTTCGCAGCGCTTCAGAAAACTGACCGCGTCTTGATCCACCAGGGTTAAATCTCTCAAGTCCAGGACGATCCGGCGACCGTCCGCTTCTGAGGTCATCAGCGTTTCCAACTCGCCTATGTTTTCTGCGTCCATTCGTCCGCTGAGCTTAATGAGCACTCCTCCATTCGCTACCGTCGTGATCTTCAGCACTCGCCTCTCCCGAGAATTCTTACGTCTGTAAGTTCCCGTCGCACACCTCACTAGAGGCAACCACGGTGCCAACGTTAAGCTTTTTAAAATTAGTGGCTTAGCATGAAGTCTAAATTGCGATGTTCGCAAATCTGCGAATTTCGCAACGGTTACGCGGCCCACTGGACTCTTATTGCCGCCAGCCTCCGCCCAGCGCCTTGTAAAGTTGCACAAGGCTTTGGAACTCGTTGCCACGGTCCTGGGCCAGTGTCAGTTGCGCGCTGAACAGGGAGCGCTGGTTATCGAGCACCTCGAGGTAGGTGGCGATGCCGCCGCGATAGCGCTTGAGTGATGTGCTGACAGAATCGCTGAGATCTTGAACCGTAGTTTGCTGCGCCGTACGGACTTCGTAATACTTCTGATAAATGATGAGGGCGTCCGAGACGTCCTTGAAGGCGCGCTGGATGGCTTGTTTGTAAGCGATCAGAGATTGTCGCTGCTGGGACTCGGCGATGTGAAGGTTACCGCGGAGTTTGCCAGCCTCGAAAATGGGCTGGGTCAACTGCCCACCGACGCTCCAGGTTCCAATATTGGAGTTTATGATGGACGAGAATACAGTGCTGCGTCCCACCGCGCCGCCGCCGCTGCCAGTGAGAGAAATCTGCGGAAAGAAAGCAGCTTTGGCGACTCCGATCTGGGCATTCGCGGAGATCAGATTTTGTTCGGCCTGGGAAATGTCAGGTCGGCGCGCGAGCAACGAAGAAGGTAGACCCGCAGGCACTTCGGGAGGGGACTTTTGATCCACTAGAGCGAGTCCACGTGTGACACTCTGGGGATAATCGCCTAAGAGAATACTGAGCGCGTCCTCCTCCAGTCCGATCTGTCGTTGTAGCTCGGGCAATTGCGCGTTGGCGGTATCGAGCACCTGTTTGGCTTGCAGGACGTCGAGCTTTGTGGCGACGCCATGCTCGAGGCGGTAGTGAGTCAGCTTAACTGCATCTTCCTGGGTTTTGATCGTGTCGCGAGTGATCTGGAGCTGCAGGTCAAGCGAAAGAAGCGCGAAATAGTCGCTCGCGACGTCACTCACAAGCGTGAGGATCTCGGTCCGTTGGGCATATTCGGTAGCCAGAAGCTGGGCACGGGCCGATTCGGTGGCGCGTCGCAGTTGGCCAAAGACGTCCAACTGAAACGTCGCGTCAGCGGCGTAGGTTCCATATCTGGTTGTGAACGGAAAGCCCTGAAAGCTCCGTTCATCCACCGCATTTGCGTTTGCGGTCAGTTGCGGGAACTGGTCCGAGCGGGTGACTCTGAGCTGAGCGCGTGCCTGGGTGATTTTCTCCGTGGCCGTTTGCAGGTCGTAGTTCTGTTTGAGAGCCCGCCGGATCAGGTCCTGTAGAGCAGAGTCTTGGAAGACCTGCCACCAAGGAAGGTCCGCAAAGGAAGCCGCCTGGGCTTGGGCGTGGTCCTGCGGATTATCGTTCGGACCGTGGTAGGCGTCGGGGACCGGAACTACGGGTTTGCGGTAATTAGGGCCGACCGTGCAGCCCACCAACAAGCTCGCAGCTATCACCAACAGGGTGGAATAAATCAGCGGGTGTTTCATCTCAATCACCCGGAGCGGGGCTCGGTGTTGCGGGCACTTCGGCAAGGCCGCGTTCTTTGCCGGCGGACCATTTCTCGACCAAATAAAAGATCGCAGGAATCAGAAAAGTGCCGAAGACAGTGGCAGCGAGCATGCCGCCAATGACGACCGTGCCGATGATCTGACGCGAAACCGACCCGCTACCCGAGGCGATCCACAACGGAACGTTGCCAAAAATGAATGCAAAGGAGGTCATTAGAATTGGGCGCAGCCGGAGGCGGGCTCCTGCAAGCGTGGCGTCAATCAGCGGCTTGCCTTTCTCGTACTCGGCCTTGGCGAACTCGACGATCAGAATGGCGTTCTTTGCCGTCAAACCGATGAGCATCACCAGCCCGATTTGCGAGTACACATCGCTCTCGATCTGTACCATGTAGGCCGGAAGGAACCACCCCGCAATGGTGCGCCGCAGCCACAGAACGGCAAACGCGCCGAAGACCGCGACGGGAGTACTGAGCAGTACGCTGAACGGCAGCGACCAGCTTTCATACAGCGCAGCCAGAACCAGGAAGACAAATAGCAGGGAGAACCCAAAGACGACCCACGCTGGCACGCCTTGCTGGGCCGCTTTTTCTTGAAAGGAGATACCCATATAGTCGTAGCCCATCTCTCGAGGCATGGTTTGCGCGAATGTCTCTTCGAGGGCCTTCATGGCCTGCGCGGAGCTGTAGTCCGGTGCCGCGCTGCCGTTGATTTGCGCACTGCGATACTCGTTGTAGCGCATGGTGAACTCGGGGCCGGAGCGCGGCTCAATCTTGGTTAGGGCGGAGAGGGGAACGTCGTCGCCTTTACTGTTCCGCACGTAGAACTGCCCAACGTTTTCGGCTTTTTTGCGGTTCTCGACTTCCGACTCGATGTAGACCTGCCATTCGCGCCCGAAGCGATTGAAGTAATTAACAAAATATCCGCCCATGAAGACCTGAATGGTTTTATAGACATCGCTGACGGAGACGCTCTGCTTAATTACTTTGTCGCGGTCCACGTTGACGAACTGCTGTGGCACGCTCGGGAGAAATGTGGAGGCCGCGAACCCAATCTCCGGACGCTTGCGAAGTGCGACCAGAAATGTGTTCAAGTTATTCGCAAGGAATTGAATATCCTTTCCAGCCCGATCCTCAAGCACGAAGGTAAAGCCGCCAGACGTACCGACACCGGGAATCGCCGGTGGCGAGAAATCAAAGGCGATTCCCTCCGGCCGCTGGCTTAGTGCTTGATTCAAGCGTGTTTTGATTTCCTGGTATTGTTCTTCTCTCTTCTTGCGAACATCCCAATCTTTCAATGTGACAAAGAAAAAGGCGTTATAACTGGTTCGGACGAAGCTCAGCAGGCTGAAACCGACGACGCTGGTGGTGTACTTCACACCCGGCGTTTCGGCCAGGATTTTCTCGATCTTCTTCGTGACTTGGTCGGTGCGCCGCAGTGAGGCGGCGTCAGGAAGTTGTAGGTTGATGAAGAAATAGCCTTGGTCTTCATCCGGCAAGAAGCTCGAGGGCACTCGATTGCTGAAGAAACCGGCGGCCGCGCCAAATACGGCCAATATCACCAGTGCAATGGCGGCCTTGTGAATCAAGGCGCCAGAGAGGCGAACGTAGCCGTTGGTGGTGCGTTCGAAGGCGCGGTTGAACCGATCGAAGGACCTTCGCAGCAGGCCTTTACTCTCCTGCCGAGGCCGCAGCAAGAGGGCGGCAAGCGCTGGGCTCAGGGTGAGGGCGTTGAAAGCCGAGAGGATCACCGATACCGCGATGGTCACGGCAAACTGCTGATAAAGGCGCCCCGTAATTCCTGGGATTAAGGCCGTCGGTATAAACACGGCCGAGAGCACCAGGGCAATGCCGACCACCGGGCCGGAGATCTCTTCCATGGCACGTAGCGCTGCGTCCTTGGGTGTCAGCCCCTCCTCGATGTGACGTTCGACTGCTTCAACCACAACGATGGCGTCGTCCACGACCAGGCCGACGGCAAGCACGAGCCCAAGAAGCGAAAGAGTGTTGATGGAAAAGCCGAAAACCGGGAAGAAGAGAAAAGTGCCCACCAGCGCGACCGGCACGGCAACCATCGGAATCAGCGTGGCGCGCCATCCTTGCAGAAAGATGTAGACCACCAAGATTACCAGCGCGATGGCGATCACCAGGGTTTGCACGATCTCCTTTATTCCCGAGGTGACAGCCTGGGTCGTGTCGAGCGATACGACGTAATCCATATCTTCCGGAAAACGTTGCTTGGCTTCCGCCAGCAGCTTCTTGACTCGGTCCGCGGCAACCACGGCGTTAGAACCGGGCAACTGGTAAGCCGCAATAATCGCGCCAGGTTTCCCGTTCAAGCGGCTGAGAGTGCTGTAGTCCTGAGCACCCAGTTGCACGCGGGCTACGTCTTTCACACGCACGATCCCGCCATCCGGCGTTTCGCGGAGCACGATCTGGCCAAATTCCTCTGGGGAAACCAAACGGCCCTGGGCGCGGACCGCGTAGGTGTATTCCTGTTCTTTGGGCGACGGCTCGCCGCCAACCTGGCCGGCGGGGTTCACGGTGTTTTGCGCCTGAATAGCGTTAATCACGTCAGTAACTGTGATCCCTAGCTTGGCCAACTGGTCGGGCTTCACCCAGAGGCGCATCGCATACTGGCCGGCGCCGAAGACCTGCACATTACCAATGCCGGGCGAACGTGTGATCGGGTCATGGAGATTGATGTAAGCGTAGTTGGCCAGGAACTCTGCGTCGTAGGTGCCGTGCGGCGAGTACAGGCTGACTAACATGAGGGGGGATGTCACTGACTTTTGAACCGTGACTCCATAGTTCGTGACATCGGCGGGAAGCTGAGATGCGGCTTGTGTCTCCCGCATTTGGGCGAGGATTAGATCTGTGTTCGGATCTGTCTTCACATCGAAGTCCACGATCATGGTGGTTTGCCCGTTGGCGGTGGCGTTCAAGGAATACATGTAGTTCATGTTATCCACGCCACTCATCTGCTGTTCTATGGGGGTCGCCACGGACTGCTCGAGTGTCTCCGCGTCTGCACCAACATAGGTAGCTTGTATCTGCACTTCCGGCGGGGCGATGTTCGGAAATTGTGCAATTGGAAGGCTTGTGATGGTGATGGCGCCAATGATCACCATGAGGATTGCAATCACGATCGCCACGATAGGGCGATTGATGAAGAACTTAGACATCTGGACTAGCTCCCCTTCGGCTCGGAGGCGCCTGCGGTAAACGGCTTGGGGTTGACCCGCGCTCCTGAACGGACTTTCTGCACGCCCTCGGCGACCACGCGTTCACTGGGCTTCAGCCCGTCTTCGATAATCCACATGGCGCCGGCGCGCTCTCCAACCTTTACTGTCAGAATGCTTACTTTGTTGTCGTTGTCTACCACCGCCACTTGATAATTGCCTTGGAGTTCTGACACCGCGCGCTGGGGAACGAGCAGGGCGCCCTGCTTGATGCTAGTCGCGGCGCGGACCCGGGCATACTGTCCGGGACGTAGAATATTTCCTGGGTTGGGAAAGAGTCCTGCTATGCGGATCGCGCCTGTACTTTGATTGACCGCGCGGTCTGCGAAGTAGATTTTTCCCTTTTTCGCATACGTTGTACCATCAGCCAGAATTAACTCGAGCGGCGTACGCTTTTCTTCCGCTTGCCGGCTCGCTTCAGTTGGGTACTGCCTGTTGAAGGCGAGATACTCCTGCTCGCTAACCGTGAAAAAAACCTTGATCGGGTCAACTGTCGAAACCGTGGTTACGGCTGAGCTGCTCGAATTGACTAAGGCGCCGACCTGAAGCTGGGCCTGCCCGGCAATGCCGTCGATCGGTGCAACGAGTCGAGTAAAATCAAGGTTGATCTGAGCACTCTCGACCGCCGCCTCCGCTGCCCGAATCGCGGCTTTGGAATTCGCTACAGTAGCCTTCGCCGCAACGTTCGTTTGGACGGCATTATCGAGATCTTGTTGGGTAGCAGCCTGCTCTGCGGCCAACGGCGTGTACTTGTTCACGTTGAGCTGGGCTTGGAGTTGGGCAGCTTCCGCGTTGGTGAGCTGCGCTTGAGCCTCCATTAACAGAGCGTTGGCCGAATCGAGGGATGCCTGAAAGGGTCGCGGATCGATCTGAAAGAGCAACCGGCCTCTCTTGACGAAGGAACCTTCCGCGTAGGCTTGCTTCAGAAGATAGCCGGTGACCTGCGCCTTGACATCCGCATTCTCTAGTCCATCGAGCGTTCCGATCCATTCTCCATAAATCGGAATGTCCTTCTGCTCAACCTGAACCACCTCCACGTCAACTGCGGCTGGCTTCCCGGCCTGCGCATTCTTTTCTCGGCAGCCAATACCGAAGAGCGAAACCGCTAATAAGAGCAGTGCTGCCAGAAGCGCGTCGGGCATTGGGAGTTCGAAGTGTGCCGATGTCCTGCTGGAAGCCATCGCGAGCCTCTCTGTTTAGTTACATTCCTTGGCAGGGATGCACGTGCTCTGCCATTTAGGGCGAGGGCCAAGAGGCGACGCAAAACACTGATAACGAGCAGCGTACAAAGTGGAAGGCCGGCTGACTCGACCGTTGGAACGTGGGTGCGGATGTCCATCGCTTGACAGAGTGTCCAGCCACTTGGAATCAGGTGTAACGGGCTCGCTGCTGATCAATAGATAAGGAAGGTTCCCCCATTGTTTGCTGGCTTGGATCGCTATGCATTCGCATTTCAATACTTGGCGCAATTTCTTCCGCCCTTGGAACACTCGGGCTTTCACCGACCCGACCGATAGCCCCATAATTTCAGCGGCTTCTCGCGTGGATAACTCACCAAGCTCTCGCAGCTCGATTACTGTTCTTGTTCTTAGCGTCAACTTATCCATAGCCTCGGATAGAATTCGGCTCCGCTCGTCCTGTAAAAAGGCACTCTCAGGACATGCGCGTGAATCGGGCATCTCCAGCCGGACTGCGCTTTCTTCATTCCCGCTTAGATCGTCGACCGATACCTCACGCAGGCCGCGACCTCTGCGCAGCCACATAAGGACTTCGTTGATGGCGATTCGCGTTAGCCAGGTCGAGAAGGAAGATTTTCCTTCGAATTTGTGCAAGTGGACGAAAGTTTTTTGGAAGCTCTGCTCGACGATGTCTTCTGCGTCTCCCCGGATCCGTACGAAGCGTTCGCGCAACGGTTAGCATCCTTCGCTGGTAACGCTCGATGAGAATTTCAAATGGGTGTCCATCTCCACTTTTGGCGGCAAGGACGAGGGCCGCTCCGTCGTCCTGGCCCGCGATGTATTGTCGCTGCGCATTCGCAAATGTGCGTGACGCACAACTCCGCTTTTCCATGTCCAAGTTCGGTATCAAGGTCAACTGTTTCACCGTCGCCATCATGGGGTTTGTCGCACACTCCGGTAATGGCAATCACAGTGCCAACACCAAGTTATTGAAAGTTAGTGGCTTAGTAGGGAATCTAAATTGCGATGTTCGCAAATCTGCGAATTTCGCAACAGTGCGTTTGTGCGCTCGCTGAGGAAGATATTTAAAAACGATTTACCGAAGATCTGTAGTCTTGAAGCGATGCTTGTTGACATTCAGCGACCTGATCTTCGACTCGAGGGTAGATCCCGGAATGCCGAGCTTGGCAGCGGCGCCTGACGGTCCCGACACCCGTCCTCCGCTTTCGCGCAGGGCAGCCTCAATGATCTCTTTTTCTTGGTTAGCAGGCTTACGAGATAGCCCCAGGTCGCTTTTGGGTTTACTCACACGGGGTTGCCGCGAAAGCCAACTCTCATCGACTGAGAGATTCTCTGTTTCGCATACAATTACAGATCGCTCGATGACGTTCTGCAATTCGCGAATGTTACCCGGCCAGGGGTAGGACCGAAGCAATTCCAAGCTCTTTTTGCTTAGCCTGCGGATGACCTTTCCTGCATTTCTCGCGTAACGATCGACGAAGTACTCAACTAGAACCGGAATGTCTTCCGTCCGTTCTCGGAGAGGAGGAACCTCAATCGGGAAAACGTTGAGCCGGTAAAAGAGGTCGCTCCGGAAGATACCTGCAGCAACGGCAGCCTCTAAATCACGATTCGTTGCGGCAATCACTCGGGTATTGGTTCGAATGGATCTAGTTCCACCCACACGCTCGAATTCACGCTCTTGCAAAACACGCAGCAGTGCGATCTGAGTTTCGGCTGGAAGCTCTCCGATTTCGTCGAGGAAGATCGTGCCGCCCTCGGCCAGCTCAAAGCGGCCTGAACGCCTCTGAGTTGCCCCAGTAAAGGCGCCCTTCTCATGGCCGAACAATTCTGACGCGATGAGGTCGCGTGGGATTGCGGCACAGTTCACACCGACGAAAGCTCGTGAGCAACGCTGAGAACGTTTGTGAACCGCTCGCGCGATGAGTTCTTTGCCCGTCCCCGTTTCGCCGGTGATCAGAACTGTGGAGTCCGTGGGAGCAACCTTGGATACACGCGAGAGCACCGCCTGTAAGGCTGGAGAAATCCCCACGACCTCCTCAAACATCGAAGCCCTATCGATTTCCTCGCGCAACGCAACGTTCTCGTTTTGAAGTCTCTGTTCAGCCTGTTTGCGATCTTCGATATCGGTCACCGCGACATACCAACGCATGGGCCGCCCGTGCTCATCTCGCAGGGGGTTAAAACGGAAAAGAAACCACCGATACTGCCCGTCTCCTCTCCTTAGCCGCATTTCGATCTCGTGCGGGGACCCGCTCAAGAACTTACTTTGAGTTTCATTCTCCACTCGTTCCAAATCATCAGGATGAACGAGCCTATCAGGAGGGCAGCTTCGCCACTCTTCAATCGTAAGGCCGTGATAATCGAGCGCAGACTGGTTGACATAAAGGCGGCTGCGATCGGGCCCTAGTACGCCGACCTGCTGAGGCCCAAGATCCATGATCTGTCGAAGCTCCATTTCGCTTTGCCGGATCTTCTCTTCCGCCTGCTTTGCTCCGGTAACGTCCGTTACGGCGCCCACATATTCCATGTTGCCCGAGGAAGTCTCCGGCGCACGAGCCAAAACGTGGAGGTGCTTTATCAAACCGCCCGGCATCAACAAACGACAATCAAAATCGAGATTTGCCCTCGCCTCGGATGCGCGGGCGATAATTTGCTGCACGATATTTCTGTCATCGGCATGAACTCGCTGGAGTACAAACTCCAACGTAGGCTTGGTCGTTCGAACGTGCTCAAAGATGTTGTAGGTTTCTTCCGACCAGTAAATTTCTCCGCTCGCAACGCTCCAGCCGAAGCTGCCTGTGTGGCTCAGTTTCTGCGCCTCGGACAAGTAGGCTTCACTCCTGCGCAACTTCTCTTCTGCCCGTCTGCGCTCATCAATATCCGTCAGCAAGTTGTACCAACGGACAATGCGGCCTTCAGCGTCCCGCAGCGGTAGGCCACGTACGTGGAACCAGCGATAAGCACCATCAGCGCCGCGCAGACGTTGGTCAACGTCAAACATATCGCCGGTATCGACTGAATAGGTCCAGGCGGCGACCACCTGAGGGAGGTCATCTGGATGGACAGCGTCGCTGGTACCCCAACCTTTCAATTCTTCAAGAGTCCTGCCAAAATATTCCAACGTTTGGCTGTTGACATATTCCACCTGTCCGTCCGGAGCCATGATGGCTACCAGGCCGGCAATGCCGTCAACGATCAGGCGAACACTCCGTTCGCTCTCGTGTAGTATCTCCTCAGCGCGTTTGCGGTCTTCAATATCCGTATTCGTTCCGTACCATCGGACGATCTCCCCTTGGTCGCCTCGCACGGGCTCGGTGCGAAACAAGAACCAGTGATACTCTCCATCGAAGCGCCGCATCCGCGCCTCCACATCACCTAGTTCACCGGAAGAGAGCAGGCCTTGCCACGTGCCCATCAGCTTTCCTAAATCGTCGGGATGAATTGTGCCCTTCCAGCCCCAGTCCAGCGCCTGTTCGATTGATAGACCGGTGTAGTCGAGCCAACGCAGGTTGAGGAATTCCGGGGTGCCGTCTGGCAGACACGACCACGCCATTACAGGGATCCTGTCGATCATCACCCGCAGCTGCTCTTGGGAGTGATTCATGTCCTCAGACCGTTTTGACATTTTACTCACAATCGAAAAGAGCACCTATCCAAATCATCTGGCAGAGAAGCGAGGCTCGGGATGGCTTCGCTGAAAAGCAAATGCACGGGATGACTCGTCACGTTCGTCAAGTGGCAAAATCTTCAGAAACCGAAACACATGCCAATCTGCCTCGACTAAATAGTCGTCCGAACGCGCACTCCTGCTCACGAGGCAGGCGCGCTCATCTACCTGTGTGTGCAAAGTGCGTTTTTGGACCGAATGGACCGAGAATCAAAGTCAAAACTGATCAGAAAATCATTGTAAATACTTTGCAAGGTAGAGGTTGCACGTGATGGGTGGGAAGATCAGTTTGCGCGAGCATCTGCAAACAGAGCAGAGGGTCAAAGGTGAAGAGCGATTCTTCTTACTGTTTCCATTCAATGAGATGGCGCGCCCTAGGGGACGACTTCAGAACTCTTTCCCGTGAGCTTGTACCAATGCCAAGTTTAGCCGTTCATCCGATTTGAATAGCATAAGGGAGTTGCCCAGCGCTGCTTGGTAAGCTAACATAGGTTAGCTAAGGAGCTGCGATGAGTATTGTCACTATTCACCAAGCCAAAACAAATCTCTCTCGACTAATTGAGAAGGCTTCCGAAGGCGAGGAAGTGATCATTGCGCGTGGGTCAAAACCCGTAGCCCGGCTCGTTCCGGTCGGAGAGGTAAAGGGTAGACGCCAGCCAGGGTCGTTGAAAGGCAAATTGCACGTTGGACCAGAGTTTTTTGAGCCCCTCCCGGTGAGCGAGCTGTCGGGCTGGGAGTAGTCCAATTGCGCGCGCTCCTCGATACGCATGCTTTGCTCTGGTGGCTCTCGGATGACCCAGCACTAACGCGGGCCGCTCGAAAGATTATTGCAGAACCCAAAAACACGCTGATAGTAAGTGCTGCTTCGGCTTGGGAAATCGCTATCAAGGTCAGGCTGGGAAAACTGCCGACCGCTACTGACCTGGCGGCGGATTTCTCTGGCCAAGTCGAACGCGAAGGTTTTCAACTTTTAGCCATTTCCGCAGAGCATGGTATTCGCGCCGGACTCTTGCCTGGCCCTCACAAGGATCCATTTGACCGTATGCTCATTGCTCAAGCTCAGGCAGAAAATATGCCAATCATCAGTAATGAGGTATCCTTCGAAAGCTACGGCGTGCGGCGCCTTTGGTGAAACCTTCGTCGACTGCGTGCCTTCTCCAGCGCTGTATGCAACTGGATGGCCTGTCAGCGAGGGTGCTCAATTCAAGGACCTGGAAACGTGTTTGAAACGCGGGTCCATTGACTTGCCGAGCGAAAGTTCTAAATGAACGAAAGGCTACTTCTCTAAATCATTGAGGACTAAGGCTGAAGGAAGTGGCGCGCCCGGGGAGACTCGAACTCCCGACCCTCTGCTTAGAAGTTACGCAGTACAAAACTCTAAGTGCCGCTTCTGGTGTCGCTTACGAGGAAGCGCGTCACTTATCTCGCTCTTGAACTGGACCGAAGTTGGACTGAAAACGCTATTAGCGTTTGCCGCCGATTCGGACGGATGATAGGGTATTCTTCCGGAATCGGATTAGGGAAGAGTTTCGCATGGGCCTGGAGCCCACGCATCGGGATGAAAAACAGAACGACGACGCGCATTCGTTGATTCTAAAGAGCTAACAAAGTGTTTTTCGACGGAGTTGCCGACAACTCGCCAGCGATCAGCCCTTCGCAAGCGCTCGGGCTTTCTTTGGAAAGAGCAAAACGAGCGTCGCCGCTATGAACAACGCGACTCCGGCAATGGCCAGGCCCGCGTAGGGGCTCCCCGTTCTTGTCGCAATCGCCCCGATCATGTACGG
>Ga0137418_10004991_pt1 | contig 12169 bp, 8 predicted proteins | sample CZODoug3_1_2_16f_FD_122242 | JGI IMG/M metagenome (GOLD analysis project Ga0137418, IMG submission 122242) | Vadose zone soil fungal communities from Angelo Coast Range Reserve, California, USA - CZODoug3_1_2_16fungal (Hybrid Assembly) | ecosystem: Environmental > Terrestrial > Soil > Vadose... | reverse complement strand
GTCCGGAACCGTTTCGTTTTTAGTTCGATTTATGAGCTGCCCTTGGGCCGCGGCAAGCAATTCCTCGGAAATGTTTCCGGCCTGGCCAACGAAATCGTTGGAGGATGGCAGATGGCGAACATTGTCAGCATCACTACGGGTAACTGGTACACAGTCCTCGATGGGAACGGGAATTTCGCCAACGCTGACAGTAATGCCGGCGGCGCTTCCCAACGCCCCGACCAGATTGGCGATCCCCGCGCGAAGCCTTGCGTGGCGGGGACTTACTTCAATACCTGCGCCTTCGGAGATCCGGTTGCAGGCTCGTTTGGCAACGTGGGGCGCAACACCATCCAAGGCCCGAGCAACAAGGATTGGGACTTTTCACTGTTCAAGACGTTCTCGATTGTGGAAAAGGCTCACCTGGAGTTCCGAGCCGAGTTCTTCAACATCCTCAATCACACCAACTTCCTCTTCGCGAAATCGGGTCCGCAGAACGGCAACGGCTCTACGATCTTGGGAGCTTCGCAATTCGGATTCCTCACGGCCGCACGCGATCCAAGACAGATTCAGCTAGCGCTGAAGCTTTCGTTTTAGGAGAACCAATCGCGAGAAGGGTTGGCCGGGAGTTCCCGCCCGGCCTGTGTCTTGCCTAAGAGCGACAAGCTGGCCACGTATAATCTCTGTGAGACCAACGCGTGACCTCGCCCCCTCTAGTGCAGTCTCCACCTGCCCGTTCCACGCCGGCCTTTTGGATTCACGCGCAGTTTACGCTGATCGGCATTACCACGGTTCTCCTAGGGCCGCTGCTGCCAACCTTGGCCGTGCATTGGGGCATGCGCGATCTCCAGTCCGGATACTTTTTTGCAGCTCAGTACGTTGGCTCGACGCTCGGCAGCTTGATTTCCACCCAGGCCTTACCGCGCTGGGGCTTCACACGGGTTTGCACGGCGGCCATGTTGATTCTGTGCGTGGGCCTGGAAATCTTCGTCCTGGGCTCGTGGCAGCTCGGCTTGGCTGGAGTGTTTTGCTGCGGCCTAGGCATGGCGCTTGCGATTGCCGCCTCCAACCTTGGCGTGGCCCAGAGCAATCCCGGTCGCGCTGCCGCCGCCTTAAGCCTCCTCAATTTTGCCTGGGGCATCGGTGCCGTGGTGTGCCCGTTCCTGATCGCAGCGGGCCTACGGTACCTGCCGCTGACTCAGCTGGTCCCCGCGCTCGGCGTGCTGCCCCTCCTGTTTGCACTCCGGTTCGCTACCCTGGATTCTTCGCGGGAAGCCCGCGTCCTGGCGTCGCCCTGGAATCTATCGGCGTTTGTCCTCATTACCACCCTCGCGTTCCTTTACGTGGGGACGGAGAATGCGGTTGGGGGCTGGATTGCTTCGTATGCGCGAAATGTTGCGTTGTTGTCTGCGGGTGCTGCTGCGATGGCTCCTTCGGCCTTCTGGGGAGCCCTGTTGCTTGGCCGTGGCGTGGCACCGGGCGTTCTGCGTTCCCACAGTGAACGCTCGATCTACCGCCTCGGCCTGTTGACGGCTGTGGTCGGCACGATACTCGTCCTAACCACCCACGTTGTTCCGCTACTGCTGACAGGCGCCGCCATCGTCGGCCTCGGCCTGGCTGCTTTGTTTCCCATCACTGTGGCTGTACTATCGCGGGATCTCGGCGAGAACAGTCAGCGGCTCGGGGGATTCTTCTTCGCGATTGGCAACATGGGAGGCGCCACGATTCCGTTTTTCGTCGGCGCCGTTTCGACAAAAACACATAGCCTGCGCGCGGGAATGGCATTGACGTTGCTCAGCATGGCCCTCATGCTTGTCATCAGCGCCACATGCTCGCGGCGCCTGGCCTTCTCCGCCGAAGACCCGAGGTAGAGTTGCCTCGAGAACCGCGTGGCTGGCCGTGTCACTTTCGAGGTCTTGCGGTATCTAAGGCGAAAGGAGCGACACTCGAATGATCCGCCTTTCCTGCTTCGCAATGGCTCTGGCGCTTCTAGCCAGCACCAGTCGCGAGGCCACGCCGCCTGCCGGTCCAATCGTAGTGGAGCTGTTTACGTCCGAGGGCTGCTCCAGTTGCCCACCCGCTGACGCTCTGCTCAGTAGACTCCGTCAATCTGGTGCGGTCGAAGGCGCGGAAGTTCTGATTCTGGGCGAGCACGTTGACTATTGGAATCATCTCGGCTGGGCCGATCGCTTCTCCTCGGCGGGACTCACGCAGCGCCAGGGCGAGTACGCCCGACGCTTCAATCTAGATTCCGGCTATACCCCGCAAATGGTCATCGATGGGCATGCCGAGCTCGTCGGCAACGACGAGCGCGGCGTTCGCCGTCAGCTCGCTCTGGCTGCGCACGCGCCAAAGCCCGCGCAGGTCAAGCTCGTCTGGAACAATGACAGCCAGCTGCAAATCGAGATTGACGGCGCCGGGGAAGGGGACGAGAAGGTTCTCCTCGCCATCACCGAGGACGACCTTTCAACTCGGGTCGGCAAGGGAGAAAACGGCGGTCGCACCCTGCGCCACAGCGGCGTCGTGCGCGAGCTGCGCGAGGTTGGCTCGCTACGCCACGGGAGATTTTCCTCCGCAGTAAAGGCCGCGCGTCACCCGGATTGGAAGTCCGAGAATCTCCGCGTCGTAGTCTTCGTACAGAAGCCCGGCCACGGCGACATCACCGGAGCTGCGTCCGTGGCCTATCCGCGCCAAAGCTAAAGCTGTGGTAGGGCCGTCTTCCCCTGAATCCCGCTGCCCTCGGTCACGCGATAGATGAAATTCGCCGGGACATCCTGCAACCTTTCGACGTTGCCATTCGGCCAGCGAATCTCGACTTCGTCCATCTTCTCATTCGCGTCCAGCCCAAAGTGCAGCCTGAGATCGTTCTGCGAGAGATAGCTGCCTCCGCTGCGCACCTCAGCCATCTGCGCAGTCTTCCCCGTCCGCACCGTCACCCGAGCTCCAATCGCCAGCTTGTTGCTCTTCGTTCCCGTCAGTTTGAACAACACACGATGGTTTCCGTTCTTACAGTGATTGATCAACAAGGATGGCGGCTCACCGACATTCAAAACCAGAATATCCACGCACCCATCGTTGTTCACGTCGCCAAAAGCCGCGCCCCGCCGCGCCGCCAAAGGAATGTCTTCGAGCCCAGCTTGCGCCGCCACCTCCTCGAACGTCCCATCGCGTTTGTTCCGGTGCAGCAGCATCGGCTGCCGGTAGGCCCCGGGCCCCACGCCCGTGCCGACTTGGGGATACACATGACCGTTAGCCACAAACAAATCCAGCCACCCGTCGTTGTCCATGTCAAAGAAGCCCGTGCCCCAACCCACGAGGGGAACGCTCGGCTGAGCGATCTGCGCCGCCCAGTTTGCGTCGGAAAACCCCTGCGCGCCCTGATTGCGATACAGGTCATTCGCCTGATCCGCAAAATTTGTGACCACAATTCCCATGCGCCCGTCGCGCAGGTAGTCGCCAAAATCCACGCCCATCGAACCCTGCTCCTGCCCCTCGGCGCTTAACGATACCCCAGCCTGAAGCCCGACTTCCTCGAATGTTCCGTCGTGCTTGTTCCGGTAAAGGTAGTTCGGGCCGGCATCATTTGCGACATACAAGTCGGGCCAACCATCGTTATCGTAGTCGCCCCACACCGCTCCCAGCCCGTAGTAGCGGCCCGGATCGCTCACACCGGACTTCTTCGAGACATCTTCAAACCTCCCATCGCCCCGATTGTGGAACATGAGATCACTCTCACCCTGCATTCCCCAGGGACCGCACTGCACCAAAACCCCTTTGTACCGGCAAAATTTCAGATCGCTCCCCGGCTCGGGAAGCTTGTTCATGTCCACATGCACGTAGCGCGAAACAAACAACTCGAGCCGCCCGTCGCGGTCATAATCCGACCAGGCGGAACCCATGCTGAAGCCTCCAACCCCAAGGCCAGCCTTTTCCGTCACGTCCTCAAACTTGCATCTACCCAGATTGTGATAGAGCGCATTGCCGCCGTATCCGGTCACGTAGAGGTCCTGCAGCCCGTCGTTGTCGTAATCCGTAACCGAAACCCCCATCCCCCAGCCTTTGCGCGTCAATCCCGCTGCCTGGGTGATGTCGGAAAAAATCAGATCGCTATCTTGGTGGTACAGAGTCACCATCGGGTCGCCCCCGTTCTTGCGGTAACGCTCCACACTGGACCCGTTCACGGTGACAATGTCGAGCTTGCCATCGTTGTCGCAGTCAATAAAACCGACACCTCCGCTCATCGATTCGACAATGTATTTCTTGTCGACTGAGGAGATATGGGCGACGGTAAGCCCAGCGGCGTGGGCGACGTCCTCAAAATGAGGAAGCGAAACCCGCGGACTCGAAGCTCGCGACGCTGCGCCAGTTTTAACCTCGCTGGAGGGACCGGTTTGCGCGCTCAGAACCGAAGCAGCACAATAGAGAAGGAGAGGGAGGAGTCGATTCATCGGGGCGGGGACACCCCGATTATATCGGTACGATTTCAGGCGCGGCCAGCCGCCGCCATTTCCTTCTTCTCAGCGGCCTCTTGCTTGGCCTCGCGGCTCGCTTCCAGGGTAAGGTCCTGCATGCCGAAACCAATGCCAATTTTCTTCAGGAAATCATTCGGCGGCGTGCCCCCGGCAAACACCCAGACATAGTCGTTCGGAATCTCCTGCACCGTGCCGGCGACGTCGATGATCACCGCGTCTTCTTTCACTTCCACCGGCATCGAGCGGAACAGCACGGTCAACTTACCCTTGGTGATGCATTCTTCGATGCGCCGCGAGTTGCGATCCTTGATGCGGCCAAAGCGATCTTGCCGATAGGACAGCGTGACCCTGTTCCCCACCTGGTTGGCCAGCCCCATCGCCGCTTCCACCGCGCTATCGCCGCCGCCCACCACAAGAATCCGCTTGTTGACGTAGTGGTCTGCCTCAATCAGCCGATACATTACCTTCGGCAGCTCTTCGCCTTTTACGCCCAGTTTCCGTGGAGTGCCCGTGCGCCCCAAGGCGAGGATGACGGCGCGGGTTTTGTACGCGTTGCTGCTCGTCACCACGGTAAAGACTCCTTCGTCATTCTTGAGGACATCGTCTACCGTCTCGCCCGTTCGGCAATTGAAATCCGACCGGTTCAGCACAGTATCCCAGAATGCCAACAGGTTCTCTTTTGACAACTCCGTCTTCTTGAACTTCCCATACATGGGGAAGTTCACGGGGCTGGTCATGACCAGTTTCTGCCGTGGATATTTCGCCACCGTTCCGCCAATTTCGTCGCGCTCGATGGTGATGTAATTCAGCTTTTGCTCGATGGCGCGGAGTGAAGCGCTAATGCCGGCGGGCCCGGCACCGATCACGAGGACATCGTGGATGCCCTTGGTGCCGGCGGTTCCGGCAGCCATGAGTCGGCTGGCGATGAGATCCACGCAATCTCGTCCCTGGTTGATCGCGTTCTTGATCAACGCGAGGCCTCCCAACTCCCCAACGATGAACATGTTCTCCACGCTGGTCTCATGTTCCGGAGTCAGCCGTGGCATGTCCGCGCCCATGCTGGCGCTCGCCATCACCATTTTAATGGCGCCGACCGGGCAAGCTTCCGCACACAGGCTATGACCAATGCATTTGTACCCATTCACGATTACGGCTTTGCCCGCCAGCATTGCCAGGACATCCCCCTCCGGGCACACCATCGTACAGGTGGCGCAACCGATGCAATGCGATGTATCGATGTGGGGATGCTGGGAGGACGGTCCGTGCGAGAAGAGCTTACCTTTCTCCGCAGAGGCTCGTGCTGCAATGTCGCGCTTTTTTAGTCCTCGCAGGTAGCCACGCAGGAAAAATGCGCCAATGACGGCGGCGACCAGAAACGCAATGAGGGTGTCCATCTGGGATATCTTATCCGATCAGAAATATCCCATCATCGTTACCAGCACGATGTGGATGATCGCAAGCAGTGCAAACGTGTAGCTGAAGGGCTTATGCACTACGTGCCAAAGATGAAAGACTTTTTGCGAGCAAGACAGAAACAGCACTCGTTTTGAGATCGCTGCCTCTTCACCGGCAACCTTGACCGCTCGTTCCAGGTCCGGATGTCTCGTCTTGAGCAATCCACCGAGCGCCGTTACCTGCTCTCCAAAGCTCAGCCGGCGACGGCGCAAGGCAGCAATGCTGAAGATGCGGCCCACATCCAGCACCATCATGTACCCCAGGGCAAACACGGTCGGCATGCTTCGAACGCGCTCGGCCGACGGCAGGCTCAGCACATCGCGAAGATCTGCTTTGCCGAGGATGCTTTGGGTAGCTAACTGCTCGCCCAACTTGGCTTGAATGTCCTGCACTTCCTTAAGCGACAACTCCGCCGCATTCAAACTTCTCGGGATTTGCCCGTACAAATACCGTCCTATGATGCCGCTCACCGAGACCGCAAACATGATCCAGAACGCCATGCCTGCGAAACCGCGAAACTTAAACGCCGCATGCAGAGCAATCACAAAGGGCGCGGCGATGCCCAGGAGCACGTGATTGTCCAGCCAGTGCCGCGAGCTTCCCTGTTTCCCTAGCCACGCCCATTTCTTGCGCAGCGGGTAGAGGAAAATCACCAAAAACATGGCCAGCCCAAACATACCCAGCTTCACGCCCACCGGCCCGCTGGGCTTCAGGAGCGTGTGCTTGGGCGAGAACGGCCGGTCCGCCGCGCCCAGCGTGTAATAGTTGAATCCATACGCAAAGATTCCCGCCACCAGAGCCCCGGCCAGCATGTAGCCAAGGGAAAGCCGGACGCGGTGCGCCCTCTCCTTATCGACAACCGGCTTGGCCGGCGCGAGGATGACGCGTGTAGGGGCAGTGGCTTGCGTGCTCATTGGGCGTTTACCTTGTCTTTATCCTCGAGGAGCTTATCCTTGGCAACTCGCTCGTCCGTGGTCACCGAGAACCTCTTGTAGTTGCTAAATTCATGCGTATTCCGCCAGTGCTGGCGTGGCGTTTCCACTTCCACGCTGGCCCGCGCCGGGAACCAATAGTCTCTCTTTAAGTCTGTGAACGGGATGGGTGCAAATTCCACCTCCGAACGCAGGGTTTTCATGCCCACATCTTCCAGCGTCTTTTCCACGCCCGCCGTGATCCTTGTAAGTTCCGCCGTCTCCGGATCGACCCAGGCAACTCCAGAAAGCTCGAGCGGATACTCTTTGCCACGCAACGCCAGGGCTGCCGGCGTCTTGGTTCCCGGAATGTGTTTGAACCCAATCTTGGTCAGCCGATGACCGTCCAGCACCTCGTCCTCCATCGGCGTAAACACAAAGCTGTTGGCATACATGGGATGGAAGACCAGGAACAAGGTTGCGAAGCCGTTGCTGACCAGCATAGACCGGTTTTTCTTGTCTATCTTGGCCTCTTTCACTTCCAACCGCGATTCCGACAAGTTCAGATCCCCGCCGGTGTTGGTCAGAATCACCAGATAGTCGTAAGAAGACTGCGCTTTCAACTCCACTTTGTTACTGGTGTCATTCTTAAACTTTTCCTGCGTCACCAATTCTGAACACTTCACGTCCGAAAACTTCTCCACATAGGAGATCATCTGGTCGCCCATGCGTTGCAATAGCCCCTGCAGTCTTTCGGCCTCAGGCGCAGCCGGCTGGTCCCCAGCCCAGCAGAGCCCCAGCCCAAGAAACAGAACCAATCCCATCGCACTCCACCGAGCTATGCCGTGTTTTGATGTTACCGCTGTGCTGGCCATCATTGACGTCCCTTCGTCCTGTTATCGAACCGATACCCAAATGAGAACAGGTATTGGTCGTAACTAAGCTCGCCGCGGTTGAGGGTGAAGTTACCCTGGACGTAGTAGTGCGGGCCCAGCGTTGTCTCCACGGTGCTCGTGTAAAACCGCGATTTGTTGTTGGATGTGACAGAAGATGTGAAGTTCTGCTGGCCCCCAAGAAATTCCAGGCGCAGAGTGTCACTCAACTGTCGTGAAACCGAAACCGATTCATACGACCCGGTACCGAACGAACTGTTGAAACGCGAGTACCGCGCATCCGCCCGCAATTTCCACCACGGCAACCGGTTGAACGTTATGCCGAACATTTCGTTCAGCGATGAGCTCTTGTCCCCGCTCCGGTTGCTTCGCCCCAGGGTGGTGGAAACAAAGATCTGCTTCAACACCTCCACCCGGGCCCCGGCGCTAAACCCCTGGAACAAGAACCTGTCCAGTAAGGTCGTACCCAAAAGTGCGGGATCGGCGGTCGGAATGTCGCGGAAGTAGTTGTAGTTAAAATTCAATTCCAGCCGGTTCAGGGGCTGCACGCGCATGGTGAAGAAGCTCCGCCCCAGGCCGAATCCCGGCGATAGCGCACTGCCGTTCCCGCGTGGACTGTCGACTTGCGCCGCCTCGTAAAACCCCACTCGCCGACCCCAGGACAGCGTGTCTTCGAAGAAGACGAAGGGCCGGTTTACCGCCCAGTTGATCATGCTCACTCCACCACCGGAAGTACTGGTGTAATGGAAATGCTCATAGTCGCCGCCCTCAAAATTGACGAAACTGCCGCTAATCACGCGGTTGGGAGCGTAGCTCCAGGAGGTTGGGTCGGGTGTCGAGCCGCCGAAAACTCCCACCGTGACCCCTTGCTTCGGGTGAAATCCAAAATACCCGCCGTCAATCGTATCCAAGCTCGAGGCCCATGGCAGGTACAGGCGGCCCACTCCCGCCACCAGTTTCGACATCGGATTCTCGTAGGTCAGGCTCAAGTGGTAGGTGTGGTTGATCAGATCCTGCAGGGTTTGCTGCTGACCAGCGGGTTGCTTCGTAAACCGGCCGCGGTAGTACCCGCTCAAGTTCCAGAACGTGCCGCCAATACGGGTAACATCGCCCTGGAAGGCGAATCCCAGATTTGAGCTCGTCGTGGTGCCCGATGTCCCGCGACTGGTGGTGCTGTTGTAGTCGAGGCCAATCCGGCCGCGTGCGCGGTTCACCGCCGGAGACGGCGGCCGCGGCACTTCCGCACGGGCTTCCTCTTCCAACGGATCGCCCTCGCTAAACGAGATCACCGCTGGATATTGCCGCGTCGAACTCATGGACCTCTGTTGCACTAGGGATTCGGTATCGCTCACGGAGAGATACGCTAAGTCTCCTGCCTTGATTGGACGCTTTGGCTCGTGAATCTCGGTAACGGAGGAGGTCTCGGCCACGCCGCTGACCTCAAGTCCGGCCACCACGCGTGGGTCGCTGGCCGGATGCGCGCTGGCACCCTGCCGCGTGGGCAAATTGGTCTCTTCGACTTGCAGCTTCATGCCCTCGGTCAACCCCTGCGCCCTGCCACCCTCGAGGTACGCCACACCGTCGGCTACATACTTCACCTTGAACACAGTGCGCAGGCTCGGGTCGTCAGTGCGGGCGATCAGCAGCGCCTCAGCGGGCGCTGGCGACGCGGCAACAGGCGCAGCGTCCGCAGTGGCAGGGTCTGCATTTGTCACGGACGCCTCTTCTGCGGCCTTCTCTTCCGCAGCTCTCTGTTCCGCAGCTTTTGCCTCCACAGCCTTGACTTTTTCTTCGGCGGCTCTGACTTCGGCCGCTTTCGCTTCGGCGGCAATGGCTCCGGCATTGAGGGCTTCGAGAGCCTTCTGTTCCGCTGCCATGGCTTGCGCAGCCCTTTCTTCAGCGGCTTTGGCTTCTTCCGCGGCTTTGGCCTCTTCTGCGGCTTTGGCTTCTTCTGCGGCCTTGGCGTCCGCGACTTTCTTGTCCTCTGCGGCTTTGGCTTCTTCCGCGGCCTTGGCCTCCGCGGCTTTCTTGTCCTCCGCGGCTTTGACTTCTTCCGCAGCCCTGGCCTCCGCCGCTCTCTTTTCCTCCGCGACCTTAGCCTCTTCCGCAGCCTTGGCCTCCGCGGCTCTCTTGTCCTCCGCGGCCTTAGCCTCTTCCGCAGCCTTGGCCTCCGCGGCTCTCTTGTCCTCCGCGACCTTAGCCTCTTCCGCAGCCCTGGCCTCCGCGGCTCTCTTGTCCTCCGCGACCTTAGCCTCTTCCGCAGCCCTGGCCTCCGCAGCCTTCTTGTCCTCCGCGGCCTTAGCCTCTTCTGCGACCTTGGCCGCTGCGGCCTTCTTGTCCTCCACGGCCTTAGCCTCTTCTGCGACCTTGGCCGCTGCGGCCTTCTTGTCCTCGGCGACCTTAGCCTCTTCTGCGACCTTGGCCGCTGCGGCCTTTTTCTCTTCCGCGGCTCTGGCCTCTTCTGCGACCTTGGCCGCTGCAGCAGCCTTAACTTCTGCAGCCTTCTTCTGTTCTTCCGCAGCCTTCACTTCCGCAGCCTTCACTTCCGCAGCCTTCTCTCTGGTCGTCTTCTCTTTCGTCGTCTTCAGGTCCGTAATAATCTTGGCTGTGCCTGGGGTCGCATCCGCCGCGCCATCGAAACCTGCGTTTGCTACCGTGCCTTGATTCGCTGCCGGTCCGCCCGCAGTTGCAGCCGGGAAACCTGCCGCGGAAACTTGGCCGCCAGCCGACTGCTTGCTGCCCGCAACCTCGGCTGAGGAGAGCGAAGCTGTGCCAGAGGTGGCAGCGGGATTTTTGGATGGGGCAGCAGCCAGGGTCCCACGAGCCACGACGGTGGGCTGGGCACTCGCGGTGGCAGGCGTCGGTGTCGTCGAGAGCGGGGGCAGGGCAGGCGGAGCTGCCGGCAGGGACGGCGCGCTATCCGCCGTCATCGGCGTTGGAGTCCCTTCCTTGTGCCGGAAAAGGCCCGTCAAGCCTCCCGACATTGCCGGCGCTGGGGCTCCCCCGCGCAAGCTCTTGTCGGCCGTCTCCGTGGGACTCACGGTGACGATAATCCGGTTGCCCTCGGCCGTCATGGTGTACGGGTGGGCCTGGTCCAAATCAAGGACGACCCGCGTTACCGGAGGGACAGCACTGTGCTGGCCCGTACGCACCCGGCGGACGCCATCGGTATTTATTTCAACCTTGGGTGCACTTTCGCCACTGACTGTGCCGGGAAAATCGAGCAAAATCCGGTCCGGGTTGATCGCCGTTTCAATCGACGGCTGGACCGGCGAGCTCAACGTCACTTCCACCTGCAGGTCCGCACCATGCCGAGTGTAGACCACCTTGCGCACTGTGACTGGCGCGGCTGTGTTCTGTGCCACGGCGCAAGACACCGCTAGCAGCAGAGTTCCGAAATGTTTGGCAACTGCCGTCATTTTTGATAAGCACTCGCTAGCGCTCCGCCCGTTTCCCGCGTGGCCGCTGACTCCTGTTGTGGAGCAAATCCGATGCCACCCCGCGACTGCGAGCGACACGTTAGTGCACTATCCGCCGCCATGGCACTGATAGCAATTCACGCTGTTGTACACATACCCGTTCACGTTCGGATGGTGGAAGTTGGCCGAAACATTGCCGCCATGACACTGCGTGCATTGGAATATCGAATAGTCGTTCGAATTCGTATGGCATGTCGCGCAAACGCCATTGGCGTTGCCGTGGTTAATCGAGAAGCGCGTGTACTGCGTGTGGTTGAAGGTCGCCGGCGTCCAGCCCGCGGTCGTATGGCAAGTCGAGCACTGTGCCGACGGGAAGAACGTGGGCTGCGCCGCATGCCCGGGATTCGTCGTGTTGTTGTAGACGGTTTGGTGGCAGCCAATACACGTCAGCGGGAGCGTCGTGTAGTTGTTGTTGACGTGGCAGTTGGCGCACGGAACGCTCGTGTGCAGGCCCGTCAACGGGAAGGGCGTGTTGTTGTGATTGAACGTCGCATTCGTCCAGAGCACAGTGTTATGGCACAGCTCACACGTGGTCGGGAAGCCCGTGTGCGGCACTGGCGAGGTCGCGCCGGTAAAGTCTGCCTGGTGGCACGAAATACAGGTGGTCACCGTGATGTTGTAGTTGTTGTTCTTGTGGCAGTCCGCACAGGCTCGCGGCGGCACCGTGTGCGCGCCCACCAGCGGGAACCCTGTGGTCGCGTGATCGAACTTGCCATCCGTCCAGAGCACGGTGTCGTGGCACCCTTCGCACGTGGTTGGGAAGGCGGTGTGATCGACGGGCGACTTCGCAGTGTTGTAGTCCGCTGGTGGGCGGTACCGTGTGCGCGCCCACCAGCGGGAAGCCGGTCGTCGAGTGGTCGAACTTCGCATTCGTCCACAACACCGTGTCGTGGCACTGTTCGCACGTCGTGGGGAAGCCCGCATGCGGCACCGGCGAAATAGCGCCGGTAAAGTCTGCCTGGTGGCACGAAATGCACGTG
>Ga0137418_10004990_pt1 | contig 12169 bp, 11 predicted proteins | sample CZODoug3_1_2_16f_FD_122242 | JGI IMG/M metagenome (GOLD analysis project Ga0137418, IMG submission 122242) | Vadose zone soil fungal communities from Angelo Coast Range Reserve, California, USA - CZODoug3_1_2_16fungal (Hybrid Assembly) | ecosystem: Environmental > Terrestrial > Soil > Vadose... | reverse complement strand
TCGACGAGCGTATACGTATTCCCGACGGGCGTTGCGGCGGCGTCGGACAGGTGGTCCACAATCTTCGTGATGGTATTGGTGGAGCCGCGCCAGAAGAATGTCGCCACGATCGCATCACCACGATGCGGATTCGTGGGATTGAAGCCCTGACCAATCTCGCTGCCGGTCTCGCCCTGTACCCCCGTGTACTTGTCGAGGACAATGCCTGGGCTCGCCGCAGTCGCAAACGCAGGGGCGCGGAGACCGTGGCGTTGGGGGCCGGTGGACTCACTGCAGGCCGCCAGAAGGAAAGCAGCAGCCACGAAACCAATTCGCGTAATCGTCACATCGCCCCGATGTTGAAGGGACTACTCTCCGCGCCAAATACACTCGATGCGCTGACGACCAGGGTGTAGCCGTTCCCGAGCTGATCGATGCTCAGATTCGAGAACGTCGCCACGCCGTTGACGGCACTCACAGTCGTCGTGCCGGAGAGTGTCCCGGGCATGAGCGGGTTGATGCTGCCGTTGCGCCCGATGGCGATGGTCACCGGCCCGTTGAAGCTGGTGACCGGGTTGTCTTCTGCGTTCAGTGCCGTAACCTGGACCGCGGGCTGAATGGCCATCAGCGGTAGCGTCCTACTCGGCTGGACGCTGAACGCGAGGTGCAGCGGCGGGTTGAGCGCGATCACGCTCGTCAGCCACGTGCTCGGGGGACTAGCAGGAAAGGCCCAGAACCACTGCGGATCGACCGTGCCGATTGCGGCCTGCAGCGCGTAGTCGCCCTCGGTCACCATAAACGCGTCGGACCCGGCGCCGATGCGCGTAAACCCGAATGGCGGATCGCGGCCCGCCAACGCGTTTGAGATCGTCACCCCGTACGCAAGCGCGCCCGCGCCAATCGGGATCGAACCGGGACCCACTAGTGAACCACCAGAGGCGGAGCCCGATGCCGACCGGTGCGCGCCGAGAGCGTTCCCGGCCACGACATTGACGCCGGTCCAGGCGGACAGCGTCAACCCACCGTCGATGACCGGCTGCGACAGGTACGCCGCGACGGCCAGAACTTGCCCTTGATCGGTGTTGGGATCGGGGAAATTCTGCACGTTCGTGGCGACGTACGTGGCCATCGAGTAGCCATTGGCAGTCGCGGACTCGACCAGCGTGTAGCGGTTGCCGACAGGCGTGTAGACGGGTGCGGTCGTCAGGACATCGGCGACCGAGTCGATGATGTTCGGCGGTCCAACCCAGAAGAACGTCGCGACGATCGCATCACCGCGGTGCGGGTTGGTGGGATTGAACCCCTTGACGAGCAGCCGCCCGCTGGAGGCGAGTGTACCGTTGAACTGGTCGAGGGCGATGCCCGAAGAGATGGGCGCGTTGGTGGCAAATAACGGCGTCCCTACGGCGTCGGCCTTCGGGGCGGTGGGAGCCTCGCTACATGCGGTGGCGAGCAACGCCGCCGCCGCGAACGCTGACAAGTTGGTGATCGTGGTTCGTATGCGCATGGAATCCTCCTTGTTCGGTGAGTCGGCAAGGTTCGGACCACACCAGGAGGTCGGCTCGAACAGGCGTAACCGGCTGGGTGCGCTGCGCTTGCTGCGGCGCCTGGTCCACGCCATATGGCCTGCCCGCAACAATAGGCGTGTTCGGTGCTTAGCGCCGATTACGCCCAGGAGTATGGCTGGGTTACGCGGCCGACTTGCGGAGGACCTTCGCCAGTTCCCGGACGCAACGCGCGATGCGCTCGTAGGTCTGATCGAAGACCTCCCGGCTCTGATCGACTGGGTCGCGGATTGTCCGCGCTTCCACTGGCGCAGGGTCGAGGTCTCCCAGCACCATCACATCGCGGTGCCAGCGCCCGAACCGCTCACACACAAGCCGTTGCTGCGCGGCATCCATCACGACGATGAGGTCGGCCGCGCGGACCAGGTCGGCAGTTGCAAGACGCGACCGGTGGCTGGAGAGGTCCACTCCGTGGCACTCGGCTGCGGCCACTGCCTCGGCGGGCGCAGGGCGGTTGAATCCGATGAAGCCGGCGGAGTGCACGATACCGGGCGACGCGAGCTCACGGGCGAGCAGCGCCGCGGCGATGGGACTGCGGCAGATGTTGCCGTGACACAACACGAGCATCGTCTTGGGCCGAGTTCGCGCGCGCAATGCCTCGAGGGCCTTGCGGCGGCGGAACGGGTGCAGCAGCCGCTCTGGAGTGCGGCGCACGCGCAACAGAAGATCCATCACTCGCCCTCTCATGAGGTGATCGAAGAACGACCGCGCCGTCGGCGACACACCAGTGGTCGCTTCGCTACAACTCGGGCGCGCCGGCGCGCACGCGCGAGTCTCGCTCGCGGCAAGAACCGGACCGGGCATCATGGCCCGGTTCGTGGCTTACGGGCCGACGTGAGATACCTCGTGACTGGCGGCGCAGAATTCATTGGCTCACACATTGCGCTTCGAAAGTTCACGTTCCATGGCGGTGCGCAGCGAGACCAAGCCCAGCGACTACGTCTACGCCTCCTGTCCGGCGCGTTGGCGTTCACCTGCCGCTGCGTTCGCGACGGTCGCGCGCTTCGGCGCCATCCGAGCGCGTCCGACACGTTCTCGCGCGACAGAACTCGCAACACGCCGTGCCGCCGCTGTACAACCTGCGACGAAGCGGAACAGCGGACCGAACGCGCGCAACGACGTGGCTCCAACGAAGTAGAGCCCGGCCACACTGCTCTCAAACCAGTGACTCAGGATCGGACTCGACAGATCTGTCCTGATTTCGGTTCGGAGGGCCGGATGAATCATCGTCAACCTGCTGATATCGACCTTGTATCCGGTTGCCAGGAGGATGTGGTCCGCGCGCAGCTTGGCGCCGTCCGAGATGGTGACATCGAGTTTCCCGTCCACCACCTTCAGGTTCGTCACCGTCTGGCCTTCGCGGAGTGTGACCTTGCCGATGACTCTATCCCTCAACCAGTCTGTTGCCCCGGACTGGTATTGGGCGTTGTACGAATCCTTCGACGCTTGGGAGAAGCGGTAGAAGAAAAAGGGCATGTGGTCCAATACCCAGTTAACCCAGCCAGGCGCAATGCTCGCCCTCGGAGCCCGGATTCGTTCAAGAACGGTACGCGCGTTCATCCGATCAGGTGCGAGCCACCAGATCCGACGCCGTGATACGACCTGGACAGCGGCGCCGGCTTCGTGGAGCAGTGCCGCAAACTCTATCGCGCTCTGTCCACCGCCGATCACGACGACCTCGCGTCCCTTGAAACGCTCGAAGTCCGCGTAGTCGGACGAATGCGAGACTAATTCAGGCGGGAGCCCGTTGTACTGTTCGGGGCGGTTGGCATAGTGAGAGAGTCCGATCGCCATCACAACCACCGGACTCTTTACCTGGCGGCCGTCTTCTAGCGTGAGGAGAAACTGACCGTCCTGACGCTCGATCGACGCAACGTACGTTTCATCGACATCGGGCACCGCCCGTCGCTGGAACCAAAGGCCATAGTTAATGAACGTCTCGAGCGGCACGGGATAACCCTTCTCGTACTTTGCGTCGTCCAAGAAGTGGCCGAACCCATACTCCTTACGCGAATCGGAGAGGTTGGTGGCCCACCAGTGAGACCGTAGCCACATACCTTTCGGCATACGATCGCGCCACATTTCCATCGTCCTGCCGAAGACGGCTACCTTCAGTCCTCGGCCAAGGAGATGGGCGGCGGTTGAAAGGCCGTAGGGGCCCGCGCCAACCACCACGGCGTCATAGACAGGCGTCATGCGAGGCTCCTCCTCACGCGAGACAGTAATCTGCTGATAGCGCCGCGCGTGAAATCAGTGGTCGCGTTGACCGCCGGCAGTGGATCCTTCCAATCCAGGTAGTCGTAGCGCATCGGCCTGAGAAACGAGAGACCAAAGTCCAATAGTGTCCGTACTGGACGTGCGACGCCGGGCCTGCCGCGCTCTCCGAGAGCAGTGATCATTCTCTCGATGTCTCCACCCAGGTGACGCATCCAGCCACCAACGCGGTAGCCGTCCACCTTCTCAATGGGCCCGCCGCTCGCCCACTGGTAGAGGAGATATGGGAAGTCGACGCCGGCTCGGACGGCGACTTCGACCGATGCGGAGAGCCGCGGGTTGATCTCCATCAAGTACGGGACTCCGGCCCCGTCACGCCGGAACTCAACTTCGGAGTAGCCCTCGAGGTTGATGTCGCGCACGAGCGATTCGGCTTGATCCCCGATATCGGGCGGAATGGCGATGCTTTGGCGCAAAACCGATTGCCCGCCCAGTGGCGGTGTGGTTCGCTTTGCCCATTGTGCGAAGCGTCCGTATACCTCGCCCTTGGCGTAAAGAAAACTCACCGCTTCGCGTCTACCCGTAAGCAATTGCTGGAACAGGACGGCTTCCCCGAACTGCGTCACCGCCTCGATTGCGTGACGGGCCTCATCGGGACTAACCACGAGCCGGGGACCGATCCACGCCCCCTCGCCTCCGCAGCTCACCCAGGATTCGCAAGGCTTGATTACCGCCGGGAGCCCAATTTCGTTCAGCGCCGCTGGGACGTCCTCAACCCCGCGAACCACCACCTCACGTGGGACATGCAGCCCAAGGCGCCTCGCCACCGCCAGCGTCCGCTCCTTGTTGACCGCGATCGTCAGCGCCGGTTCGTCTGCCAATGCAAAGCGTACTCGTTGCTCGAGTCGTGCGCGATGCGCGCGCAGCAACGCGATCGTGCCGTCATGCGACGAAATGAGGACTCGCGCACCGGTACGCTCCAGCCAATCCTCCAGCATGGCACGGTAGTCATCCGTTGCTTCCATGGCGGGGAACACGAATCCTCGCTGACACCAGCGAGACGAAAAGGCCGGTGCGTTGCGGAGCGTTGCGACGGCCGCGACCCGTAATCCCCGCCGACCGAGGGATCGTACAGTCACCAACGACTGTCTCAGTGGTGCATTTAGCACCAACGCGTCGAATCTCATCGCCGCCGAAACGGTCGCAAATACTGGGCCCGGATCGAGATCGGGGTGTTCACCGTGCAGCTAGGCGGGTTCGCCCTAGTCGCATTACGTCGCCCTGTGGACGTCGAGCCTCGCTCATCAGGAGCCATATCGAGGCCGCGTGTTGGACGCCATGATCGGTGAGGTCCGCATTCCGGTGGGACCGATCAACTCCGCGGCGGTCGCCCGCGCAGCGCCTCGACCGCCTTCCGCCGTCGAAGCGGGTCGAAGCGGGTGGAACAGGCGTGCGGGGTGCGGCGCACGCGCAACAGAAGTCTAGTCATCACTCGCCCTCCACACTTGTGGTCGCACCGCAACAGCGCGGGCGCGCCGAACCGCGCGCAGGTGGCGCGCGCGGCAAAAAATGCACCCAGTGGCGTGGCCCGGTTCGTGCCTTACCGGGCCAGCGTGAGATACCTCGTTACCGGCGGCGCTGGATTCATCGGCTCTCATCTCGTCGAGCGGCTCGTGCGCGACGGCGCAGAGGTGACCGTCCTCGACGACCTCTCGACAGGCCGGCGCGAGCATCTGCGCGCCATCCGCGATCACATCCGCTTCATCCGCGGCAATGCCGCTCGGCTCGAGGTGTGTCGGCGGGCGATGCAGGGCGTGGATTACGTTCTCCATCATGCCGCCGTCACGTCCGTGCCGCAGTCGACACGGAACCCGGTCGTCGCCCATCAGGTCAATGTTACCGGCACGCTGAATATTCTCGTGGCGGCCCACGAAGCAAAAGTGCGCCGCGTCGTGTTCGCCGGATCGACCGCGGCGTACGGGGACGCCACCGAGCTCCCCAATCACGAAGCGCTGCTGCCGCGCCCGCTCTCGACGTACGCCGCATCCAAACTCGCGGGGGAGGCCTACTGCCAGGCGTTCTGGCGGACGCACGGTCTCGAGACGGTCGTATTACGGTACTTCAACATTTTTGGGCCCCGCCAGAATCTCAACTCGCACTACGGCGCCGTCGTCCCCTTGTTCGTCGCCGCCGCGCTGCGCAGCACTTCCCCCGTGATTTTTGGCGATGGCGGGCAGACACGCGACTTCACGTTCGTCACGAACGTCGTGGAGGCAAACCTGCTGGCGTGTCTCGCCCCTGCTGAACGGGTGGCTGGCGCGGTGTTCAACATCGGGTACGGCGCCGCCACCAGCATTCGCGAGTTGTGGGACCGAGTCGCCGATCTCGTCGGCGTTGACGTCGAGCCGCTACACGAAGCCGCCCGCGCCGGCGATGTGCGCCACTCGTTCGCGTCGATCGCCCTGGCGCGCGAGCAGTTGGGCTATACGCCCGCCGTGAATCTCGTCGAGGGGCTGCAGCGCACAATTGCGTATTATCGCGAGCATGTGCGGGCGCCCGAGCGTCTCAGCGTTGCGGTCTAAGCCGCGCGTCACCCCAAAAGCAGAGACGTCTAGTAGTTCACTCCCACTCCCTCTTCGTCCCTTCTTGGGCCGGAACTCGTCCTCATCCCCCTCGTCGAACTCGTCGTCGAGATCGTCGTAATCCTCCTCGTCCAGATCCTCCTCGATCTCCAGCCGCTGCACGAACCCGCGCTCACGGGCGACGTGCGCCACCGACCGGACGGATCGTCAACGGATCCGTGCGCCAGCTCCTGCCACTCAACGCCTGATCCACGCCGATCTGTACCCGGCCGCTTAGCCAGTAACAGGTACGCATAGTCGCAACGGTGCCCGACGCAGCCGCGCAACACTAACCGCGCGGCGAGCTTGGTCGTCGAGGCACAAAGGTCCTGGCACTCGCTTTGCCTCCCGACATCCTGCAGAGTCGCAACATCCTTGGAGGCTTGTGAGGACGATGAAGAATGGACGCACACGCGCTCGGGTGCCGGTACTCCTTGCCGCCGCCCTGCTCAGCCTGCATTGCAGCGATGCGGCGAGCCCTGAGCACCAGGTCTCGCGCCCCTCAGCGGCGGTCGCGGCAGCGGGCGATCCCATCCAGCTCGACCAGCAGAACGGCACGTACGGAAGCGGCACGTTCCTGATCAAGGGCTTCAATCCCACGAGCCCCCACGTCGGGGACGCCATCCTCGCGACGATCTTCTGGTTCGGCGCGCCCGGCGGCGTGACCGGTAACATCATTGAGTCGGTGACCGATGTACTCACCACGGTTCCAAACACGCCCGTCGGCAACAAGTACGAGCTGGTCGAATTCGTGAGCGACGGCACCATTTCGATGGCGACCTATCTCGCCACAAACGTTCAAAACTTCCCCGACGCCGCGGCCGAGCCCTCACCGGTTCTTGCTGTGAGGGCCGATCTCAAGGTGCCGGTCACGAACGGCGGCATCGCGCTCTCGGCGTGGATTGGTGTTGCCGGCACGATGTCGCAAGCGTTGGGCGAACACCGCGCGGCGTCCGGCACCGCGTCGCCGCCGTTCATCAGTCCGACGATCGCGGATCCTGGCGCGATTTCCCTTAACCCCGGTGCGCTGGCCTACGGGGTGAGTCTGGCAAGCCCTCCGGCAGGCGTGCAAGGGCCGAGCGGGTGGACTCTCATCGGCATCGGCAACGACGCGGTCATGAAGAACGACGACGAGTATGATGCGCGGTTCACAGTGTCGCCGTCGGGCGGGACCACCGATCCACAGTGGAGTTGGTTTTTCACGGGACCGGGTGTTTGGCTCGCCAGCGTGCTCGCGCTCAACCCCGCGCCGACGACCGGGGACCTGACGGTGACAACCAGCACCTCGGGTGAGAATCTCCCGGCGACGGACTACACCGTGACCCTGGACGGCTCGGTGAGCCGGTCGATTACGACGAGCGGCACCGTCACGTTCAGTGCCCTCTCGCCCGGCCCGCACACGGTCGCGTTGTCGGGCGTGCCGATGAACTGTCAAGTGGCGGAGACCAATCCGGCGAACGTCACGGTGGTGGCGGGCGAAACGGCAAACGTGACGTTTACCGTGACCTGCAGCGCGCCGCCCCCGCCACCCCCTCCTCCGGGGCCCAATGACTTCATGACGGGTGGGGGCAAGATCGGCGGGGGCCGCGAGTTCGCCACGTTCGGTCTTAAGGCCAGTCCGGACGGCGGCAAGTTCAAGTGGGTGCAGCACTGCCCGGACGGTCACCGCTCAGCCTCTGCGGTCTGCGCGCGCGGAAAGTTCGCATTTCATGGAACCGTGACGCCCGGCAGCTATGCGCAAGGCGCGCGCGGCCCGAACTGTCGCACGTGGGCAGGAACGGGCACATCCAAGGAGATCGGTGCGCACGACTTCAGCGTGCAGGCGTGCGACGGCGGGGAGCGCGGTCGCGGAGTCGACTTCATCGAAGTCACTATCGACGGATACCAAAACTCCGGTTACTTGACCGGCGGGAACATCCAATTGCACGGGAGGAGAAAGTCGTGAGCACGCTATGGAGCAACCATCGCGGAGCGCATCGTGCCGGTCCCCTCGTCGCGTTACTCCTACTGAGCGGGGCGCTGCTGGCGTCCCCGCGTGGCCCGGCGTGGGGACAGACTGCTGCGGGTCAGGCGATCGCCGCTCGCGTCAGCACACCGACTGCCGGCTCCCAGACGTTTGCGGCCGTGACGCTTCCCCAGGCAGGCGGCATGGAAAACGCCGACGTCGACGCCGCCAGCGTGATCAACACGCTCGGCGCCGCCGGGTTGACGTCCATCACGTCGGGTCAGGTCGATCAAAACCTCGTCTCCGTGACGGCGTCGGCGGAGGCCGCCGACGTGAACATTCTGAACGGCCTCATCGCGGCGAAGGCGGTGCTGGCGCTCACGACGAGCTACGCGAACGGGACGACGGCCGCAAGCGAATCGGACGGCTCCACGCTGCTCAACCTGGTGATCGCGGGCGTGCCGTACGCCGATGGCGCACCGGCGCCGAACACTCGGGTCGCGCTGCGCGGAGTCGGTTACGTTGTGCTGAACGAGCAGATCTCGAGTGGCGACGGCGTGCAGTCGGCTGGGCTGACGGTCAACATGATTCACGTATACCTGCTGGACCCGCTGTCAGGAGCGCCGTCCGGCGAGATCGTCGTGGCGGCCGCCACAAGCACCGCAACTCTCTGAATTGTGTGAAGCCCTCACAGTCACTGCGACCGTAGGGCTCCGCGCACACGAATGCGGAGCTTGTTGCCGCTGCAAGAGCTCAGCTCGGCAAGAAGTAATTCCCCCGCCGCATTTTACCGCTCGTCGTGGCGTCGATTATCGGTTAGGAGGCCGGATCGGTGCAGGAACGCTGATTACATGCGGCTTGGGCCGCGAACCCACGACGCGGACATGAAAAGGTAGCTGTAGCTCGACGCGAGGGTTCTCGAGTTCTCCGGTTACGGTGCCGCTCAATTCGTAGCTGAACGTCGTAACGAAACTGGTGTCGACGCCGCCATCAAATTCCCAGGTTCGTATGTTTGCGAGCGTGAACTGCTGAAAAAATCTCCCTGAAGGCGTCGCTGTGAACACGGTAGCGTCAGTAACGGATCCCTTCTTTACCGTCACCGTAACCTGGATCGTCGCGACCATCCCGGCTTGCAAGGCCAGGTCTGGGTACCGTGGTACTTCGGCACGGCGCACGAACAGCCCTTGGGCGTATACCGGAGCTCCCGCGCATCCAACGAGCATGGCCAGAGCAGCAGTTTGCAAGGCTTTCACGTCATCCTCCCGCGCGCCCCCCGACGTTGAGCATCGAGTCCGCATTCTAGTCGTCAAACACGTTCGCCGTAATTCCGGTGAGATCCCGCCGCTCGCGGATCATACTGTGCGGGAGCCTCACATCGTGTTGCTCCCTAGCCCCAAGCAGGCTGGCCCAGCGCCAGCGGCATGCAGCCTACGTACTTCCCCGGCACCCGCACGTAGCGGAGCGCGTTCGTCATCCCGGTCTCGGACGAGAAGTACGCGCCGAGTGCGAGGTCACGCACCGGCGCGAACCATGCTTGCCTGCCAACCGAGCGCACGAACGTCTCCCGGTCCGCGCGCGAGAGCCCCAGGAAGTTGTTCGCCCGAAAGCGCGCGAGCCCCTCGCTGACCGCGCGCTGATCCGCCGGCTTGTAGCAGTCGCTGAGAATCAAGTTCATCGCCGCGCCCGTGCCGGCCGCCTTCGCGCCTGGTGAGCCGGCAGTCGTGGGGAGCAACGTATCGGCGATTTCCTCCGCCAGCACCTGATCCTCGTCCGAGAGCACGCGGGAGCTCGCGCGGCCGGTGCGGCATGCCACCAGGATTCCACTCGACGTGAAGAGCGCGACCTTGAGGGCTTCGCGTCGGTTCACAGATTCCTCCGCTTCAGCTCATTCACGGCATGGTTCGCCGCGCGCGCGGTCAAGGCCATGTACAGGATGGAGGGACTCTGGTTGCCGGTTGACGTCATGCACGCGCCGTCGGTGACGAACACGTTCGGGCAGCCATGCACCTGGTTCCATTGATTGAGGACAGACGCCCTTGGATCCTTCCCCATGCGCGCGCCGCCCATCTCGTGAATGTCGAGCCCCGGCGCCCATCCCTTGTCGTGTGTCTCGACGTCATGGCACCCCGCGGCCTCGAGCATCTCGGCGGCCTGCGTGCGCCAGTCCGCGATCATGCGCGCGTCGTTGTCGTCGTAGTCCACGTTCATCACGAGCAAGGGGATTCCCCATTGGTCTTTCTTCGTCTCATGGAGGCGCACGTGATTCGACTCCTTGGGGATCGTCTCACCCTGCATGTACATGTAGATCCCCCACGGTCCGGGCTGCGTCTGAGCGTGCTTGAATGCTTCGCCCGCCAGATCGTCGGTCGGCACGCCGCGCTCGCGATAGGCTCCGGTGAACGTGGTATACCCGCCGACGAAGTCGGTGTCCTGCTTCCCGAGGTTGCGGAAGTTCACAAGGATGCACTCGGTCGGGTTGCGCCCGAAGAAGTACTTGTCGGTGAATCCGTCGATGCGTCCGTGCCCTTCGACCCGATAGTTGTGGTGCATCACGAACTTTCCGAGCAGCCCGCTGTCGTTGCCGAGCCCGTGCGGGAAGCGCGACGACGTGGAGTTGAGCAGCACCAGCGTCGAGTTGAGCGCTGACCCGTTCACGAAGATGATGCGCGCGGTGAACTCGAGCTGCTCGTGCGTGTTCGCATCGATCACACGTACGCCGGACGCCTTGCCGGTCTTGTCGTCGTACACGATCGAGTGCACCACCGAGTGCGGCCGCACGGTGAGGTTGCCGGTCTTCATCGCCCACGGGAGCGTCGACGAATTGGAGCTGAAGTACCCCCCGAACGGGCACCCTCGCATACACAGATTCCGCGCCTGGCACGTGCCACGACCCTGCTGGAGGTGGATTGGCTTCGGCTTCGACAGGTGCGCCCAGCGGCCCTGCACGACCCAGCGGTTCTTGTACTTCGCGTGGACCCTGTCGCGCATGTGCTTCTCGACGCAGTTGAAGTCGAAGGGCGGCAGGAACTCGCCGTCCGGCATGGCCTCGAGATGGTCGTAGTTGCCGCAGACTCCGATGAACCGCTCCACATGCGAATACCATGGGGCGACGTCGTCGTACGTGATCGGCCAGTTCATCCCGTAGCCGAGCCTCTCGGGGGCGACGAACTCGTACTTGCTCCAGCGCTGCGTCGCACGTCCCCAGATGAGGGACTTCCCGCCGACCTGATAGCCGCGGATCCAGTCGAAGGGCTTCTCCTGCACGTACGGGTGGTCGGCGTCCTTCACGAAGAAATGCGCGGTGTCTTCGCCGTAGCCGGCCGCCTTACTGATGAGCGGATTCTCGGTCGTCAGCTTGCGCGGGTTGAAGCCGCGGTGCGGTAGATCCCACGGTGCCATATTCGCGGTGGGGTAATCCTTGATGTGCTGAACGTCGCGGCCGCGCTCGAGCACGAGGGTCTTGAGGCCGTGGTCGCAAAGCTCCTTCGCGGCCCATCCGCCGGAAATTCCGGAGCCGATGACGATGGCGTCGTACGTTCGCTCGGATTGTGTCATGTCCGTAAATTATCAGCGGCAGGTACGGTCTTCACGCCAACCACGAGGAGGTATAGGACCATCCAGACCTCCGCGATGATGGGCACGATGACAATGAACGAGTGGATCTGGTTGCCGAAGTCGGGGACCAGGAACGCCGCGAGCAGGTCCGCCAGGTAGCAGACGGTGGCCGCGACGAGCACGACGCCCAGCGCCTTGGGGAACAGCCCTGATTTGTAGGCGAGATACCCGAGCGGAGCCAGCCACAGGCCAAAGAAGACCTGCGCGCTGAGGGTCCCATAATGCTGGAT
>Ga0137418_10001498_pt1 | contig 12171 bp, 12 predicted proteins | sample CZODoug3_1_2_16f_FD_122242 | JGI IMG/M metagenome (GOLD analysis project Ga0137418, IMG submission 122242) | Vadose zone soil fungal communities from Angelo Coast Range Reserve, California, USA - CZODoug3_1_2_16fungal (Hybrid Assembly) | ecosystem: Environmental > Terrestrial > Soil > Vadose... | reverse complement strand
GATCCCTGCGGCGTGAACTTGATGGCGTTGGTCAGGAAGTTGATGACGATCTGCTTGATCTTCTGGCGGTCGGTCTTGAGCAGCGGGACGTCGCCGGCCAGGTGGCTCGTCACGGCCAGCTGGGAGCGCGAGATGATCGGCTCCACCTCGGCCAGCACCTCGGCCACGAGGTCCTTGAGGTCGAACTGCGTGAGCGTGAGCGGCATCTTGCCCGCCTCGATGCGGGAGATGTCGAGGATGTCGTTGATGATGGCCAGCAGGTGGTGCGCGTTGCTGTCCACGCGCTCGAGGTTGCGCCGCTGGTGCGGCGCGAGCTCGCCCGTGACGCCCTTGAGCAGCATGCTCGTGTAGCCGAGGATCGCGTTGAGCGGCGTGCGGAACTCGTGCGACATGTTCGCCAGGAACTGCGACTTGGCCGCCGACGCCTGCTCGATCTCGAAGTGTGAGCGGCGCAGCAGCTCGTTCTGGCGGGTCAGCTCGGCGGTGGCCTCGCGGACCTTCTGCTCCAGCTCGCTGGAGGCGCGCTTGAGCTGCTCGTACAGGCGCGCGCGCTCCAGCTCTTCGGTGCGGTCGTGCAGGATGGTCACGATGGCCGTGACCTCGCCGTGCTCCGACACGATCTTGCCGGAGATGGCCTCCACGGGCAGGGGGGCGCCCGTGCGCGGGTCCACGAGCCCGATGGACCCGCTGCGCCGCATCGCGCCCGGCTCGAAGAAGAGGTTCGACACGAACGAGGAGAAGTGCGCGTCGTTCGCCTGCACCGTGCGGCGCGCCTCCGCGCCGGCGGCGGGCTCGGCGGTGAACAGGCGCTCGGCGGGCGCGTTCATCATCACGATGTTGGCGTTCGGGTCGGTGACGAGGATCGGGTCGGCCACCGAGTCGATGATGAGGTCGAGGCGGTCGCGCTCGGCGCGGGCGTCCGCCTCCGCCAGCCGCAGCTTGCGATAGTTCTCCTCGATCTCCTGGGTGGCGCGGCGCAGGTCCGTGACGTTGCGGAGGATGGACACGATGCCCGTGCCCTCGCGCGGGTCCACGGTGACGGTGCTGAGCAGCTCGAAGAGCAGGTCGGAGCCGTCGACCGGGTCCACGAGCAGGAGCTCGTGGCGCCACGGCTCGGCGCCCTCGATGGCGCGCCGTGTGAGGGCCGACGAGAAGAGCATGTTGTTGAGCGCGATGGCGCGGCGCCGGCCCTCGCTCTCGTCGTCGCCCGCCGAGAGCAACGCCTCGGCGCGCGCGTTGGCGACGGTGATGCGGCCCTCGGTGTCGGTCAGGAGGATCGGGTCGGACACCGCGTTGATGATGTTGTAGAGCAGCGTCCGCTCGCGGAGAATGCGCCGCTCGCCCTCCTGACGGCGATGGGCGGCCCGCAGCGCGGTGAGGCGCGGGCCGAGCAGGCCCGCGACCCACTTCGCCTCGGCCTCGACCTCCGGGTCGCTCGGCGCGACGAGCAGCAGGCCGACCGGGTAGTCCTCGAGTGACTGACGCGCGTGGAGCGGGGTGGCGATGAAACGGCCCGACTCGAGCGGTGTCCGTGGCGCCGGCCGGCCGTTCCGGCCGAAGACGCTCGCTCCGAGGCCGATGCTGGCGGCGACCAGCGGATCGTCGTGGGCTTCGAGATCGAGCGTGAACGACTGGACGCGTGGGCCGCGCACGCCGAGTGTGGCGATGGTCTCGAGGATGGTGGGGGTGTCCGGCGGCCCTGCGAGACAGAGGCCGCGCGTGACGCCGGCCGAGCGGCCGAGCCAGTCCAGCGCGCGCTGGGCACAGGTCGCGAGATCATCGGTCCCGAGCAGCGCCTCCGCCAGTTTCAACCGGTCGGAGGCGTCGGAGGCGTCGACCTTGGCCCGGCGCCGCACCGCGGTGCGCAGCGCGGCATGCCGGCTCACGGCCGGCGCAGTCTCCGTGCGGCGGTGCCCTCGCGGCGCGTGCCCGCGATCTGGGCCCGCAGGGCCGCATTCTCGGCGATCACCGCCTCGGTGCCCCGGCCGTCGATCGCGGGCCTCGACGCGGGCGTGAGTGAGCCGACGGCCTCGGAATACTTGAGGTAGGTTTCGATCGACGCCACGACGACCCGGGCTTCGACCGTGATCAGGTCGATGCCGACGAGCGAGACGCGGACCCAGGCGTCGATGACGATGCCCTTGTCCAGCACACGGTCGAGGACGTCGATGAGGCTTGTGCCGCCGCTTGTCCGTTCGACTGGCATCGCTCAGTCTCCTTGTCGGTTCGCGTCGCGACCACCGTCGCGCCGGGGGTTGCCACCCTTGCGCGACGTGAGCGAAGCGACTTTGCGCTCGAGCAGCCGCACCTGGCGGCGCAACTCATCATTTTCCGCAGACAGACGATTGCGGTTCGGAGAGAGGTGAGCGTCGTGTTTCCACCAGTCGAGGCCGATCTCCTGCGCCTTGTCGATGGAGCAGACGATCAGACGTATCCGGATCGTGAGTAACTCGACCTCGGCGAGGGAGATCTTGACGTCCCCGGCCACGACCAGGCCCTTGTCGAGAACCCGGTCGAGGACGTCGACGAGCCCACTGGCGCGACCGTTCGAGAGCTGGAGATCCGTTCTCATTCGAAGGGTGTTCTTCCTCGGCGCCAACTTCTGCCGCAAGCCCAGATTTGTGCCGCGAGTATAGGTTCTTCCAGAACCTACTCACAACCCATGAAAACTTTTTCCCACCGGCTGCGCGGGGTCCGGCTGCAAGAACTTTACCTAGTTTCGGGGTGGCCGCGCAAGGCCCAAGAGGACCGCCGCCACCACGTTCGCCCCGGCCGCCAGGCGGAAGACCAGACCGTAGCCGCCGGTGGCGTCGTAGACGAGCCCGGCCGCCAACGGGCCCCAGGCCGCGATCGAGCCGGCCAGCATGAAGAGGAAACCCACCAGGGTGCCCGCCTGGTCCGGTCCGAAGAAATCGCCGACGATCGCCGGAAACAGGGCGGAGATCGTGCCGTAGGAGAAGCCGAAGGCGGCGGCGGTGAGGACGAGGCCGTCGAGCCCCTGCACAGCCGAGAAGGCCAGGAACGCGACCGCCTGGAGGGTCGTCCCCGCCACGAGCGCCGGGCGGCGGCCCACGCGGTCCGAGACGGGGCCCATCGCGAGCCGGCCGACCACCGCGCCGGCGCCCAGCGCGCTGACGAGCCACGCGCCGGTGCCGGCGGTGTAGCCGAGGTCGCGGGCGAAGGGCACGAGGTGCACGAGCGGGATGAACACGGCCAGCCACGTCGCCGTGAAGGCTGCCGCGATCAGCCAGAAGACGCTCGTGCCCATCGCACGGCCGAGGCTCCAGGCGCGACCCGCGCGCGCGTCGGGCCGCGCGGGCGTCACCTCGACGCCGTCGGGCGAGAGGCCCATCGACGTCGGGTCGCGCCGCATGACGGTGGCGGCCAGCGCCAGCGCCGCGAACACGCCGACGCCGAAGCCGACGTAGGCGATGCGCCAGCCGACGGCGGCGACGACCCAGTGCGCGAGCGGCGGCAGCGCAAACGTCCCGAGCGAGCCGCCGGTGGAGGCGACGCCCACGGCCAGGCCGCGGCGCCGCGCGAACCACTTCACCACCGTGCTGTTGCAGGGCACGTAGGCGGTGCCCATGCCGAGGGCGCCGAGGACACCGTACAGAACGTACGGCTCCCAGAGCCGCGTGACGAACGCCATGGCCGCGAGGGCGATGCCGAGGAAGAGCGCCCCGGCGGTGATGACGACGCGCGGGCCCCAGCGGTCGGTCAGCCGGCCGGCGGGAAACCCGACGATGCAGTAGCCGAAGGCGTAGAGCGAGAACACGCCGGAGAGGCCGGCGCGGCTCCACCGGAACTCGTCGAGCAGCGCCGCGAAGAAGACGCCGAAGCAGTACTGCGCGCCGTAGGCGGTGAAGAGGACGACGAAGGCGGCGGCGACGATTCGCCAGCCGTAAAAGATCACTTCCGGCCGTTCTTCGGCACGCCGTTCTTGGGCAGGATCTCCGCCAGGAATTTTCCGGTATACGAGCCCGCCGTCTGCGCGATGACCTCGGGCGGGCCCTCGGCCACGATCTCACCGCCCTCATCGCCGCCCTCGGGACCGAGGTCCACCACCCAGTCGGCGGCGCGGATCACGTCGAGATGGTGCTCGACGAGGACGATGGTATTGCCGGCGTCCACCAGCCGGTGGAGGACCACGAGCAGCTTCTTGACGTCGTCGAGGTGCAGGCCGGTGGTCGGCTCGTCCAGGACGTAGAGCATCTCGCCGGCGGCGCGCGCGGCCAGCTCCGCGGCGATCTTCAGCCGCTGCGCCTCGCCGCCCGAGAGTGTGGTGGCGGGCTGCCCGAGCCGCAGGTAGCCGAGCCCGACGTCCTGCAGCACGCGGAGGCGGCGCGAGAGGGCCGGGGTGGCCGCGAAGAAGTCCACCGCCTCGTCCACCGTGAGCGCGAGCACGTCGGCGATCGATTTGCCGCGATGCTTGACGCCGAGCACCTCGGGGCGATAGCGGCGGCCCTCGCACTCCTGGCAGGACACGTACACATCCTCGAAGAAGTACATCTCGAGCTTCTGGAAGCCGTCGCCCTGGCACGACTCGCAGCGGCCGCCCGGCACGTTGAAGGAAAACGCGCCGGCGCCGAGCCCCAGCGCCTTGGCGCGCGGCAGGGCGGCGTAGAGCTTGCGGATCTCGTCGAAGGCCTTCACGTAGGTCACGGGATTGCTGCGCGGCGTGCGCCCGATCGGCTCCTGGTCGATGAGCCGCACGCCCTTGAGGTACTCGATGCCCGTCACCGCGGTGTAGGCGCCCGGCGTCTGGAACTCGGTCTTGAAGGCGCGCGCGACGGCGCGATAGAGCGTGTCGTGCACGAGCGTGGACTTGCCGGAGCCCGACACGCCGGTGACGACGGTGAGGGTGCCGAGGGGCAGCCGCAGCGTGAGGTCCTTCAGGTTGTGCTCGCGCGCGCCGGTGAGGACGAGCTGGCGGCGGCCCGGGCGGCGCGAGAGCGGGGCGGGGATCGACTCGCGCCCGGTGAGATAGCGCGCGGTGAGCGAGCGCGTGGTCTTGCGGAACTCGTCCTGCGAGCCGCTGAAGACCACCTCGCCGCCGCGCTCGCCCGAGCCGGGACCGAGCTCGATCACGTGGTCGGCGGCTTCGATGAAGGCGCGGTCGTGCTCGACGACGACGACCGTGTTGCCGGCCGTGGCGAGCTCGCGGCAGAGGTCGGCCAGCCTCGCGGTGTCGCGGGCGTGGAGTCCGATCGACGGCTCGTCGAGCACGTACAGGGTTCCGACCAGCTGTGAGCCGAGCTGGTTCGCGAGGTTGATCCGCTGCGCCTCGCCGCCCGAGAGCGAGCGGGTCTGGCGGCCGAGCGTGAGGTAGCCCAGGCCGACGCGCAGCAGGAAGGTCAGCTTGGCCGCGAGCTGGCGCAGGATCTCGCGCCCGACCGCCGCCTCCCACGCCGTGAGGCTCAGGGATTCGAGGGTGGCCGCCGCGCGCTCGATCGTGAGCCCCGTGAACTCCGCGATGGTCAGCCCCGCCACCTTCACGGCGAGCGCGGCGGGCTTGAGCCGCGCGCCCGCGCACACGGGACAGGGGGACTGGGTGCGGTAGCGCGAGAGGAAGACGCGCACGTGCAGCTTGTAGCGGTAGGACTCGATCTCCTCGAAGAAGCCGTTGATGCCGGGGAACTTGCCGTCGCCGTCGTAGACGAGCGTGCGCTCGCGCTCGCCGAGGCGCTCCCACGGGACATCCAGGTCCACGCCCGCGCGCCGCGCGGCGCGGACGAGCTCGCGCTGATACCACTTGCCCGACGGGTGCGTCCACGGCTCGATCGCGCCCGCGCCGAGGCTGAGCGCGCGATCGGGCACGACGAGCGACTCGTCGTACTTGAGCACGTTGCCGAAGCCCTTGCACTCCGCGCAGGCGCCCAGCGGGTGGTTGAAGGAGAAGAGCAGCGGCTGCGGCCGCTCGAGCGCGGCGCCGCACGCCCCGCAGCGGAACTCCTCGGTGAACGCGCGCCGCGTGGCGCCCACGACGTCCACCGCGACCCGCCCGCCGCCCTCGCGCAGCGCCGTCTCCAGCGAATCCACGAGGCGCGCGCGGCCGTCGGCGGCGAGCACGACGCGGTCCAGCACGACGTCGAGCTCCGGCGCGCGGAGGGTGGCCGGCGGCGGGGTCGTCAGGTCCACGACCTCGCCGTCCAGGCGGACGCGCGCGAATCCGCGGCGCGTGAGGGCGGCCCACACCTCCGCCGGCGGCACCCCCGTCGGGACCGGCAGCGGAAAGGTCACGAGGGCCCGCGCGCCGGCGTGCTCGCCCAGCAGGGCGTCGGCGATGGTCGTCGCCGAGTGGTGGCTGGCGGCGGGCGCACCGCAGGCGGCGCAGTGCACGCGGCCGACCTTCGCGTAGAGCAGTCGGAGGTAGTCGTAGATCTCGGTCGCGGTGCCGACGGTGGAGCGTGCGGTGCGCACGGGATTCTTCTGCTCGAGGGCCACCGCGGGACGGATCTGCTCGATGCGGTCGACGTCGGGCCGGTCGATCCGCTCGAGGAACATCCGCGCGTACGTCGAGAGCGACTCGATGTACCGCCACTGGCCCTCGGCGAACAGCGTGTCGAACGCCAGCGATGACTTGCCCGAGCCGGAGACGCCGGTGACGACGGTGAGGCGATCGTGCGGGATCTCGACCGAGATGTTCTTGAGGTTGTTCTGCCGGGCTCCCTCGATGCGGAGAGCCGGGGGTTGCGACATTGCGAGCGGTCCTCCTGAGGTGGGTAGTGTACTGGAGGTGCTATCATGGCGTCCAGATGTCGGACGCGATCCACGTGCTCGTCGTCGACGACGACAAGAACGTTCGGAGTTTGCTGGTCGCCGTCCTGTCGCGCTCCCCGTTCACCGTCGCCGAGGCCGCCTCGGGCGGCGATGCGATGGCGCACCTGGCGCGCGAAGGGTTCGACGTTGCCCTCGTGGACCTCCAACTGCCCGATCACTCGGGACTGGACATCTTACGGTGGGCGCGCGACGCCGACGTGGACGCCGAGCTCATCGTGTTGACAGGCCACGCCGACGTCGAGACGGCGGTGGAGGCGATGCGCCTCGGCGCCTACGACTTCATCACCAAGCCCTGGAAGAACCCCGAGCTGCTCGAGGTCGTTGCGAAGGCGGCGGAAAAGAAGGCGCTGCGCCGCGAGAACTGGGCCCTGCGCGAGGTCATCACGCGGCGCGACGGCCTCCCGACGATCATCGGCGAGAGCCCGGCGGTGAACGAGGTGCTCGGGGTGATCGGGCGCGTGGCCGCCACCGACAGCCCGGTGCTGATCCACGGCGAGAGCGGCACCGGCAAGGAGCTGGTGGCGCGCACCATCCACCTCCGCAGCAAGCGCGCCGGGCGCCCGTTCGTGTCGATCAACTGCAGCGCGCTGCCCGACACGCTGCTGGAGACGGAGCTGTTCGGCCACCGCAAGGGCGCGTTCAGCGGCGCCGTCACCTCGCGCGTCGGTCTCTTCGAGGCCGCCAACGGCGGCACCCTGTTCATGGACGAGATCGGCGAGATGTCGGCGGCCATGCAGGTGCGCCTGCTCCGCACGCTCGACTCCGGCGAGGTGCGGCGCGTGGGCGAGGAGCGCGCCTTTCACGTGGACGTGCGCATCGTGGCCGCGACGGCCAAGGACCTCACGCGTGAGGCCACCGAGGCCCGCTTCCGCTGGGACCTCTTCTATCGCGTGTGCACGGTCGTCGTCGACGTGCCGGCACTGCGTCAGCGCCGCGAGGACGTCCCGCTGCTCGTCCAGCACTTCCTGAGCGCCAACGTCGGCGCGCGCAAGCCGCTGTCCTTCGCGCAGGACGCGCTCGAACGCCTCATGGCCTACGACTGGCCCGGCAACATCCGCGAGCTCCGCAACCTCGTCGAGCGGCTGCAGATCCTCCACGAGGGCTCCGACGTGCACGCCGCCGACTTGCCCCCCGAGCTCTCGCGCGCGCGCTCCCCGGCGGCCGTCGAGAGCGAGGCCGACCCCGTGCTGGTGCCGCTCGCCGACGTCGAGCGGCGCCACGTGGAGCGCGTGCTCAACGCCACGGGCTGGAACAAGGCCCGTGCGGCGCGCGTGCTGGACGTGGACGTCAAGACGCTCAACAAGAAGATCCGCGACTTCAGCCTCGAAAAGCGCTCCTAGGAGTTTCTCCGCCCGCCCCGGAGATCCTCCCAGGACAGCCCTCGGAGGAATGTTCTACGACGCCTGTTACCACACGTACTTAGAGCGCATGCGGCGTGGCACCATCGTTGCCATTATTGAAGATGCGTATGAAGAAGCCACGACGCGCCGCCGAGCAGCCCCGGGTCAAGGCTCCAACGTCCGAGGTCGTCCTCTGGCGCCCCAGCATCGTGCTGGCGAGCCGGATCGAGGCGCCGGCGCGGCGCAAGCCGGTCACGCTCGCCGCGCCGACCGCGCATCCCGACGCCGGCGAGCCGCGCATCGTAGGCTCGATCCTCTCGCTCGCCGATGCCGGCGCCACCCTGGCGGCGTGCGCCGCCGACGCCCGGGCGCGGGCTCTCGAGGCCGCCTCCGAGCGCGAGCGCGTCTCGGCCGCGATGGCCGCGTATCGATTGGAAGAGTCGTTCGATCAGGCACTCACGGGCGCCTATCGTCGTGTCTCGGCGCTCATGGAAGAGCGGGGGTTGGCGTGAGGGATTCGCGGGCGAACCTGGCGATGTCTTCGAACGTAGCGGTCTCGTCGAACGTGTATTACCTGCCGGCGCCCGAGCCGGTCCCCGAGCCCATGCCCGCGCCGTCGCGCTGGAGCACCGTCGGCCGCACCTGGTGGCGCCTGCGCTTCGCGGCCGCCGGCATCCGGCTCGCGCTCAGGTCCGCGCCCGCGCCCCTGTTCACCGAGGACGAGACGCTCGCCATGCTCGACGGGCGCGCCGAGATGACCGACCGGCGTCCGCGCCAGACGCAGCCCGCGCGCGTGATCGACTTCGACGCCGCGCGCGCCCGTCTGCGCCCTTAGCCGGCGCCACGCCGTAACCGTACAACCACCTCATCGTTCGCATGGGGGTTCGGGGGGCCATCGGGCCCCCCGAGCTTTTTCGTGTGCCCACTCGATCGAGAGCTTGCAACCGCGCCGTGCGGATCGTACCCTCGGCGGCCGATGCGACCGCGCCTCGCCTTCGTCGCCATCCTTGCCGCGCTCGCCGGCGGCTGCTCGCAGTCGCCGAGCGATCCTCTCGCCGAGCGGGGCCGTCAGGTCTATCTCTCGCAGTGCACGCAGTGCCACGCGGTGGACCCCTCGCAGGCCGGCCCCGTCGGCCCGCCCGTCAAGGGCTCGTCGCGCGAGTTGCTGGAGGCGAGGATTCTGAAGGGAAGCTATCCGCCGGGCTACAAGCCCAAGCGTCCGACCAACGTCATGCCGCCCCAGCCCGCGCTCGCGCCGGAGATACCGGCACTGGCCGCATATCTGAAATAGGGGGAGCGGCGCTCGCTCCCCCTGGTCCGTCAATGGGTTAGTGCAGCAGGATGCTCAGACCGAAGAAGAGAATGGCCGTCAGGATGAAGCCGCCCCAAAACGTCCCGGTCAGCGTGCTGAGCATCTTCTTGCCGGCGCCGGTCGTGCCCACCATCGCGTTGATCTCGGCGGCGGCCAGGACCACGACGAGCAGCACCAGCGCGCCGATCTTCGCGCCGCGACTCGTGGGCTCGGGCATGGTGAGGTGCTTGGCAGCGCCCATGAAGAAGAGCATGGGGATCGAGAGGAGCACGTTGGTGCGCGACGCGAAGCCCGCGCGCTGACCGCGCGCCGCCGCCTCGGCAATGGCTTGACCACCTTTCGCGACCTGCGTGGCCGACGCAATGATGACCTGCTGGGCGGGCCAGATCACGAACCACACGTTGAACCACATCAGGCTGCCCAGCATGCCGCCGAAGAAGATCTTCCAGCCGTACGAGCTGGCGAAGAACTCCCGGACGCCGGCGTACTGCGCGAACATCACGTGCAGGATGATGAGCCAGCCGGTGATGAAGGTGAACATCGCGCCCCACCGGAACCACCACAGGGCGCGGCCGACCAGGCTGCCCACGATCATCCCCGAGCGGACTTGCGGCTCGGCGGTCGCGAAGAACGGAGTCTGCACGAAGTTGAAGTAATACAGCATTCCGATCCACGTGATGCCCGCGAGGAAATGAAACCACCGCAGCAGTAACTGGAGTCCTTCACCGCTGACTAGGACCATGGGTTCCGCCTCCCCTGGGGGTTGGACTACTCCTTGTCCGACTCGTCCTCGTCCTCGTCGTCGTCGTCGTCCTCGTCGTCGTCTAGGTCGTCGTCTTCGAAGTCGTCGTCCTCGTCCTCCTCGTCGTCCTCGTCGTCCTCGTCGTCGGCCTCCTCTCCCTCGATGGTGTCGGCGTCGAAGCCGTCGTCGTCCTCGTCGAAGTCCTCGTCGTCGTCCTCGTCGTCGTCGACGTCATCGTCCGCGTCGTCATCGACGTCGTCGTCGTCATCGTCCTCGATGTCGTCGTCGTCGTCGAGCTCTTCGCGGCGGAGCGTGGGGTCGTCGTGCCAGGGGTGTCGCCGGAACTGCATGTGAAGAGTCCTCCGAACCGCGCTGCCTGAATAGCCGGAAGTCGGATTGCCCGTGCGGATTATAGCAAAGGGTCCTCGGCACGGCGGCGCCATGATTTAATGTCAAGCTCACGCTCGGCCTCCTCACGAGCTCGTCGTCATCACCTCCGTCGCCTGGTGTGCTGGCGCCTCTCCCTACGCCTTGGAAGTGGTGGCGCGGCTGTCCGGCGTGCGCGACTTCTCCGTGAGCCGGCAGGCGGAGGTGTTCGGGCGCTACGCTGGCTGGGCCTCGGCGTCATGCGGTACACTCCGTTCGCTGCGCGGTCGTCCCGGCCATCCGGCGGTGTAGCTCAGCGGCAGAGCAGGGGTCTCATAAGCCCCGTGTCGGAGGTTCAATTCCTCCCACCGCCACCACACTCCCGCTGTGAAGCGCTGCATCTCGACGCCGCCATCTGCGCCAGATGTCGTGCGGCGGGCGCTCGTCGCCTCGCGGACGTAGACCGGCGCACCGGGAATCGGGGATCACGGGGCGCGGCCCGCGAGGCGCGCCACCGCCGCCGCCAGCGTGTCGACGCCGATCGGCTTGCTGAGATGCGCGTCGTATCCGGCGCGCAGCATCGCGTCGCGGGAGTGTTGCTCGGCATTCCCGGTGATCGCGAGTGTTCGGGGCCGGCCCGGCCCCATCGCGCGGATCGCGGCGATGAGCCAGTACCCGTCCTCGTGCGGCATCATGACGTCGCTCACCACCACGTGAGGCGTCTCGGCCTCGATGAGCGTCAACGCGTCGCGGGCGGAGGACGCCGCCCGCACGTGGGCGCCGGCGAGCCTCAGAACATCGCTGAACAGTTCGCGGACACGATTCTTTTGACGGGGGTATTTTGGTGAGTTAAAGGTAATAGAGCATGGAAGCGGTTCTCAGGCTTTTTCCCATTACCTTCGTCCTCCTCGCGACCGTTGCAGGAACGACGCTCCTTTCCGATGAGCTTCCTCCTTCAAGAAGCGATGGGGTCGAGCTCTTCGAAGCTCGCGTGCGCCCCGTCCTGGCGGAAAAATGCTTCAACTGCCATGGCGAAAAAAAACAAAAAGGTGGCCTGAGGCTCGACTCGCTCGAAAGCCTCCTCAAAGGGAGCGACTCCGGGCCTGTCCTCATCGCCGGGGAGCCGGAAAAAAGCGTGCTCATTCACGCCATTCGTCAAGACGGCGAGGTGAAAATGCCCCCGAAGGGGAGGCTTCCACAAGAAGCCATCGAAGCGATCACCACCTGGGTGAAGATGGGGGCACCGTGGCCAAAAGAACGGGGGCCCGGGGCGGAGGGCGCGGAAGCGGTCCCCCATGCCGCCACTCTCGAGCAAAAAATAACTCACTGGGCATTTCAACCGATCCGTGACCCGCCCCTCCCCGAGGTCCACAACAAGGCCTGGGTCACTTCGCCGGTCGACCGCTTCGTCCTTTCGAAGCTCGAGGAAAAAGGCATGGAGCCGGCGAAAAAAGCCGACAAGCGAACGCTCCTTCGCCGGGCGACGTTTGACTTGATCGGCCTTCCACCGACTCAAGGAGAGGTGCGCGACTTCCTCGATGATGGCTCGCCCGATGCCTTCGCGAAGGTCGTCGAAAGGCTTTTGTCCTCGCCCCGCTACGGCGAGCGGTGGGGACGCTACTGGCTCG
>Ga0137418_10004987_pt1 | contig 12172 bp, 10 predicted proteins | sample CZODoug3_1_2_16f_FD_122242 | JGI IMG/M metagenome (GOLD analysis project Ga0137418, IMG submission 122242) | Vadose zone soil fungal communities from Angelo Coast Range Reserve, California, USA - CZODoug3_1_2_16fungal (Hybrid Assembly) | ecosystem: Environmental > Terrestrial > Soil > Vadose... | reverse complement strand
CAGCTGGGTGGCGGCCTGCGACACCCGCAGGATGCCGTTGGCGATGTCGGTCTCGCTGCCGCCGTTGACCTGGAGCCGCCGCCCCTCCGACTCCAGCACGGCCGTCCCCGCGAAGTTCACCCCGAGCATCCGGGCCTGGGCGGGATTGATCATCGGATCGTAGAACTCGACGGTCACGCGCGGCGTCTGCCGCGCGATGAGCTCGTAGAGCTCGACCGTCTCTCGCATCATCGGGTCGTGGAAAAAGACGATGTGGACCGGCCGCTCCAGGCGCTGCAACATCGTGATCGTTGGCGTCGACAGCGAGAACCGTCGCTCGGTGGTGAGATCGAACCGGAACGGGTAGCGCACCGACAGGTAGGCGAGAGCGAGGAGCACGCCGATGATGCCAGCCGCGAAGAGCGCGATTTCCCCGCGCCGCCGGCTCACGAGGGAACCGAGCTCGGCGCGCAGGCGATAGGCGCCCACCGCGGTCAGGGCCGCGCCGGCCCCCGCCACGATCAGGGTGGCCCCCACCATCTCCAGCAGGATGACGTGCAGCGTGAACGCAGCCGCGAGCAGGGCGATCCCGACGAGCAGGCTCAGGCCGGCGCCGAAGGAGCGGTTCATGTCAGCGGCGCCACTGCAGATAGCTGGCGCTGAGCGTCAGCGCGACCGCGGAGACCACGAGATAGAACGCCACCGCCTCCGTCCGCACGAGGCCCTGGATGAAGTCGGTGAAGTGCCGCGCAAACGAGAGGTAGCCGACCAGGCTCCGGAGAACGTCCGACCGCTGGAAGTCCTGCAGGTGGCCGACGAACCAGAATCCGAGCAGCACCGCCGCCGTGATGAGCGCGGCCACGATCTGGTTGTGGGTCAGGACGGAGAACAGCTCGCCGACGGCCAGGCAGGCCATGCCGAGGAGCACGAACCCGATGTAACCGGCCAGGATGGTGGTCGTCTCCGGGGTGCCGAACAGGTAGAGCGGAACCAGGTCGACCACGGTGCCGACGCTGATCAGCAGCAGAATGGTCACGGCGCCGAGGTATTTGCCGAGCACGATCTGCCACGGCGTGAGCGGTAGCGTCATCAGCAGCTCGGCGGTGCCGGCGCCGTACTCGGCCGAAAACAATCGCATCGAGATTATCGGCGCCAGCGTGAGCAGTAGGATGCCCATGTTCTGCAACGTGCCAGCCATCGTGGTCTCGCCGGTCAGGAAGACGTTGTAGAGGAAGAAGTACCCTGTGCCGAGCAGGAACACCGCGACCACGTAGTACGCGATCGGCGAGCGGAAGTAGATCGACAGCTCCTTCTGGTACACGACCAGGGCGCCCCTCATGCGGGCTCGCTCCCGTCCGGTCGGTCGGCGACATACTGCAAGAAGATGTTCTCCAGGGTCGGGGCCTGCCGTTCCAGTCTATGCAAATCCCAGCGGGCGGCCACCGCCCGGGCGATCGCGGCCTCGATGCCGTGGTCGGCGTGGACCTGACACTCGACGGTGAGCCGACCGTCGCGATCGGGCGGAAGCATGCTCACAGCGGTGACGCCCTTCACAGACAGTAGCTCCGCCCGCAGCTCGCGGGCCAGCGCCGTCACCTGCAGGCTCACGCGGTTGGTCTGCGCTATCGCCCGCTGCAATCCGCTCGGCGAGTCGATGGCCAGCAGTCGGCCATGATGGATGATGGCCACCCGCTGGCAGATGAGCGTGGCCTCGGCGAGGATGTGCGTGCTCAGCAGCACGGCGTGATTTCGGCCGAAGTCGCGGATCACCTCACGCGTCTCCTGGATCTGGGCGGGATCCAGCCCGGCCGTCGGCTCGTCGAGGAGCAGGACCTCCGGCGTGCCGAGCAGGGCCTGCGCGAGCCCCAGCCGCTGCCGATATCCTTTTGAGAGCTTGTAGATCTCCTGCCCCACGACCGCCTCCAGGTGGCAGGCCGCCGTCACGCGCTCCATCTCGCCGGAGAGGGCGGCGTGTCGCACGCCCTTGACCTTGGCGACGAATCGCAGGTACGTGCTCACGTCGAGGGTGTCGTACAGCGGCGGGCGCTCGGGCATGTAGCCGATCCGACGGGCGGCCTCGACGTTCTCGCTGGCCATGTCGTACCCGGCCACCGTCACCCGCCCGGTAGTGGCCGCAGTGAAGCCGGCGATCAGGCGGATGGTCGTCGTCTTGCCAGCACCGTTGGGACCGAGGAAGCCGACGATCTCGCCGTGATCCACGGTGAAGGACACGTCGCGGATGATGGTCCGCGAGCCGTACCGCTTGGAGACGGACTCGAGGACGATGGCCGCTGAGGGGGAACTCATGCTGGAACACGAAGGCCCCCCGCCGACGAGGGGCCTTCGCACGCCCGATTGATCGGAGGTGCTACTTGTACCAGCGGCCGCCCTTCGCCTTGTACTGGTCCTGATCGTGGGCGAAGAACAGGTCGGCGTTTTCCAGATCGCGCATCATCTTGAGGCGGTTCACGGAGTTGGTGTAGTCCTTGACGCTGTAGTTCAACCCGGCCGGATATCCGTCCAGGTTCTCCTGCATCCAGATCGCGTCCTGGCTCATGAGGATCGTGCGCCCGCCGGCCAACTTGACCTTCACGGACTGATGGCCGAGCGTGTGGCCGGGCGTGCTGAGGATCATGACCGAGCCGTCGCCGAACAGATCGTAGTCGCCGTCGAGCTCCAGGTAGTTGAAGTCACGCGCCGGCCCGTCGAAGTCGCCCATGACGAACACGCCGCCGGCCCGCTGGAACTTCTCTGGCCACCACGCCTGGTACAGCTCCTTCTTCTGAATGGCATGGATCGCCTTGGGGAACAGTTTGATGTTCCCGATGTGGTCGAGGTGCGCGTGAGAGGTGATGACCACCTTGACCTTGTCCGCCGAAAGCCCGATCTTCTGCAGCTGACGGTCGATGACGTCATCCCGCTTCTGACTGGGCTTGAGCCCGTCGCAGTTGCCGGGAGCCCAGTGCTGCTTGCATCCGCCGTCGGAGATCGCGGCGTTGTTACCCGTGTCGAAGACCACTAGCCCTTTGGGGTGATCGATCACCCACATGCTGACGGGAATGGTGACCTCGCGGGCCTTCTCCTTGGGGACGCTCGGGATGAGGTCCGTGATGGGGAAGGGACCGAAAAAGCCGCTGGTGGTCCAGTACAGGCCCTTGACCTGGGCAAGTGCCGGAGACGGGATGGCGAACAAGATGGCAAGCAGCGCCGCGACGATCCCAACCTTCTTCATGATCGATCTCCTCCGCTGGCGACCAGATCACCGCTCGTCCACGGTCCGCGAGACGTCGCGACCATAACGCGCGGCCTCGCCGCGTGTCAAGGACGCCGCAGGATTTACGTTCAGGATTCCGGTACACGAGGCGAATGAGCTGATTCGTGACGGAGAGCAAGCTTTCAAGTGTCAAACGGCTCGGCCGAAGCCAGGATAAGCATGCGACTGCAGGTCAACTCCTGAATGCACGTCAAGGATTTCTGCGTACTTCTACGATTCCGAGTCCAGGACTGAAAATCCTGGTGTCAATCCCGTCCCTGCCCACCAGTTTTCTCGCCACCGCCGCTCTGCCCTCGGAGGAAATCCTGTAGATCTTGCATCAGCTTTTCCGAGTCGAGTTCTCCGCCAGGTAGCGCTTGCTGCTCCTCGCCAGCGGTCGCGTCGTATTGCTGCTCTAGTTGCTGTATGTGCTCGCGCGTGGCGCGATTGCGAGCCACCTCGCGATCACACTGGGTGCGGAACTCCTTGATGGCCTCGTCGAAGTGGGACATGTCCGGGCTCAGGTGGAGCAGGCGGGCAACATAGGTCAGCAGTGCCTGGATCGCCGCCGGATTCTCGTTGTTTTGTAGATAGTGGGGCGCTTGCCCCATCAAGCCGAGATGCGATATTCCACGTCGCTCCGCGGCGTCCAGGACGATCGTGGAAATACCGGTCGGGCCTTCGTAGGTCGGACGACGATAGATGCCCCAGGCTTCGAGCACCGATCGCCAGGCCGGGTCGCTGGAGCGTCCTGTGACACGGATGGGACGGGTATGAGGCGCGCCCGCCAAGAGCGCCCCGAGCGAGACGATCCGCCTCACTCCACAGCGCTCGGCCACATCGAGGAACGCCGTCGTATAGGTGCGCCACCTCTGATGTGGCTCCCCGCCGGAAAATAGGAGGAGGCCGTCGTGCCCATTCCCTGGTTGGCACGCGAAGAACTCACTCCTCGGCCAATGGATGTCACGTTCCCCATCAGCCCTCAACCGCACCTCGGGCCGTTCCTGGGTAAACACGAAGAATTGTTCAGGGTTTATCCAGGCCAGCCGCGTGGCCGAGAGGTCGCGGACCAGGTGGCGCAAGGCGCCCGTGGCCGCCTGGCCCGCATCGATCCATCCCCCAAACGCGATCACCAGCGTTGTCAAGTTACGAGGCGGCTCGCGGTCAAACTCTACGTGGTCCATGTTCACCCTCTCGGCAGTGGCGGCTCAAAAGCTCGGCCTGGTGGCGAATGGTGTCAACTGCAACTCGTGCGTCCAGCAGGATTTATCCTGAGTGTGCAAGTAATAGAAAGCCTCGGCAATTTTCACGGGATTCATCACGACGTCAGGATTCTGCTGGGCTCTCGGAAGTGCTCTGGTGCCTGGCGAGTCGATGAGGCCGTCGATCACGACATTGGCCACGTGGACGCCGTGCTCGGAATATTCTTCCGTGAGCACCTGCGCCAGCGTGCGCATCATGACGCGCGGATAGTACAGCGACTGTCCGGTCATGCGCTTGCGACCACGCAATGAGAACTGGTTGTTTGAAATGAGGAACGAGCCGGTACCACGCTGTCGCATGGCGGGTAATACTTCCTGCGCGACCAGGAACGGTCCGCGACTGGCGATGTGCTGGGCGGTTTCGAATATGTCGATGGGGACGTGTTCCAGCAACTCTTTCTCTGGCGGCAAGTCACGCCCCTCGAGATAGCCGGCGTTGTAGACCAGGACATCGGGGTCACTCGCTTGCTTGCGAATCGTGGCGAACGCCCGTGATATGGATTCGCGTGACACCAGGTCCAGCTCGACGATCATGCCCTCACCGCCCTGCTCGATGATAGCCTTCTCCAGCGCCGAGGCATTGGCGGCGCGACGGGTCGTCAGGACGACGAAAAACCCCTCTTTGGCGAATTTCTGGGCGATGGCCCCGCCGACGCCCCAGCGTATGCCAACGGGGATGTCGCGGTCGTCGAGCACCTTGCCGTGCGCCAGTCTGGTGTTGCGTCCATCGGACTGCCACTTGGAGGTTGCCCCAACCACAACGGCGACCTGCTTACGGGCTGAGTTCATGAGGGATTCCTCGCTCGCTGCTGTTGGCTGCTCGCGGTGCTCGTGAACTTCGTAAGCATAGGGAAAAGGGACGCCCTTCACAACCGACCTGGTGCCCGGGTGCGGCATAGACCGGCTCCGCATATACTGTCCGCAACGCAATAGCCCTTCATGTTGGTGGGACGACCCGAAGGGCCGAGGTGAGCCATGACCATGCATCGAGGCGTCGGCGACGCGCGTCCCGAGGAACGCCGGATCATGTTGCGGACCATCGTTCATCCCTTCTGACGAAAGAAGGGTTCCTCGCGGGAGGAGAGAGCAATGCCACCGACCAAGCTGGCCCATCTCGTCTACCAGACCAACCGTATGGCCGAGATGCGCGACTGGTACTGTGCCGTTCTGGGCGCGCACGTGATTTATGAGAACAAGCACCTTTCCTTCGCGACGTACGACGACGAGCATCACCGAGTGGCCTTCCTGGACTTTGGTCCGCTGGCCCCGCGTGACCCGGCCGCGACCGAGCTGGGCGTCAAGCCCGTCGAGCAGCCGGGCCTTCACCACGTCGCCTTCACCTTCGGCTCCATGGGGGAGTTCCTCGACAACTACGTCCGGCTGAGGGACCGCGGGATCCGCCCGTTCTTCTGCGTCAACCACGGGCCGACCACGTCGATGTATTACCGCGACCCGGACGGCAACCGCGTGGAGCTGCAGATCGACAACTTCGCCACCGCGAAGGAAGGGCAGGACTGGATGCTGTCGCCGGCGTTCGATCGGAATCCGATCGGCGTCGAGTACGATCCTGACGACCTGGTGAAACGGTTCGAGGCGGGCGTTCCCGTCGCCGATCTGGTGGTGCGCGACTAGCCCGTACCACTCTCGCTCGGGCCTCTCGGCTTGACCGCTCCCGCGCGACGACGTAGCATCGGGCCGCTTCTCGACTGTCGGGCGCTCGGGCCGCGGTGTGGGTGCTGGCCGACTGTCGTGATCCTCACTCCGTAGAAGGAGCAGAGAGATGAAGACGGCTCTGTCCTCCCTCACCTGCAACGTCGCCTTGATCGTGCTCGCCTGGAATCCCTCCGGGGCGGCGGCACAGGAGAAACCAGCGACACCCGGCGATGCGCCCGGGTTTGCCTATGCCGCGCCGGCGTTCATCAAGGAGCTGGATACGCGGTATCCCGTCCAGCCCCCCGTCCCGCCCTCACCTCCACGCTATGGCGGCGTGTTGCAATTTCCCGCGACCGTCAGGGTCTTCGATCCCACCGCGGGCTACCGTCCGGAGCTGGCGCTGGTCTGGGACACCCTCACGGAATGGGAAGCCACGTGGTATTTTCCCGAGGTCCAGCGAACTCCGATGATCCGGAAGACCCTGGCCACGGGCTGGGAGATGGTCAATCCCTCGACGTGGATCTTCAAGCTCCGGCAAGGCGTGAAATTCCACAACCGGCCGCCCGTCAACGGGCGAGAGATGACCGCCGAGGACGTGAAGTACTCGTACGAATTGCTGAAGGACAAGGCGCAGTACTCCACTCGTGCCGCTCTCGTCAGAGCAATCCAGGTCGTCGACAAGTACACCGTCAAGTTCGAGCTGTCGATGCCCGACCCGAAGTTCTACCTCAACGTGGTCGATTCGTTGTCGCCGGTGATCGTGCCCCGCGAGGCCGTCGAGGCGCCCGGCGGTCTGGCCGAGAATCCCATCGGTACCGGCGCGTTCATGCTGAAGGAGTTCGCGCCCGGAGAGGGTGCGTTGCTCGTGCGGAATCCCGACTACTACCTGAAGGACAAGGACGGGCGGCAACTGCCTTACGTCGATGCGGTGCGTCTGCTCTTCACCAAGGACCCGGCCACGGAGACGGCGCTCTTTCGCACCCGCCAGCTGGACGTGATGAGGGTCTCCACCCTGGACGTGCTCTATTCGCTGATGAAAACCGTCCCCGATATGCAGCTCTACCGCGTGCCATCGTTCGGATGGGGCGACTACGGCGTGAGCATGGCGCTCGACAAAGCGCCCTACAGCGACGTACGCGTCCGCCAGGCCCTCTCGATGGCCATCAACCGTGAGGTCGTGGCCGAAGTGATCAACCGAGGCGATGCGGCACTGTACGGTCCGTTCCCCTGGGCTCTCGCCGGCTACACCAAGCGCGCGGACTATACGTACGCCAGCCTCGGCCCCAACTATGAACACAACGTGAAGAAAGCCAAGGAGCTTCTGGCCGCGGCGGGCTATCCGAAGGGCTTCGACATGGAGCTGGAGTGGGCCGAGTTCCAGGGCTGGACCTTCAACGAATTCGTTCAGCTCGTCGCGCGATTCTTCGGCGACGTGGGCGTCCGGGTGAAGCTGAAGCAGCTCGAGACCTCGACCTGGATAGCCAAGGCCGCCGGCGTCCAGCCCTTCCCGCACACGCTGGCGGCCTTCAGCCCCATCGGGGCGGGACCGAGCTTCATGGACTGGGTGTACTTGCGCTACCATTCGTCGTTCCCCCGGACGATCAACCGGGAAGGGATCAGCGACCCGAAGCTGGACGATCTGCTCACCACGTGGCGCCTGGATCCCGGGGAGAAGCGGCCGGCCATCCAGCGCGCCATCTGGGATCACCTGCGCAAGAACGTGTACCGCATCACGACGATCGTGCCGCCGCACTACCGCATCGCTCAGGCGTACGTCCACGCTGCCGGAAACCCTTACTGCTGGTTCCCGGGCTACTGCTCATATGAAGCCAAGACGGCGTGGATGACGGAGAAGGCGCCGAGCCGGAAGTTCGAGAAGTTCGCTCAATAAAAAGCCGGAGATGCGGACGTACATCGCGCGCCGCGTCCTGCACGGGCTGCTGGTGCTGTGGCTCGTGTCGCTCGTGATCTTCTCGCTCGTGCGCATCCTGCCCGGCGACGCCGTCATCATGCAGCTCGACCAGGCTGCGGCGCCGACGCCCGAGACGCTGACGCGCGCCCGCCAGGAGCTCGGTCTCGAGCGCCCGTTCCTCGCCCAGTACCGCACCTGGATCACGGGCGCCGTGCAAGGCGACCTCGGCCGCTCGCTGATCACTCGCCGTCCCGTGAGCCAAGAGCTCCTGAAGCGCATCAACCTGACGTCCCACCTGGCCGTGATGTCGGTCATCGTGGCCATGCTGATCGCGCTACCGATCGGCATTCTCTCCGCGGTCAAACAGGACACCACGAGCGACTACGTGGGCCGCTTCGTCGCCGTCCTGGGCCTGTCGCTCCCGGACTTCTGGCTCGCCACGGTGGTCATCACGTTCCTCGCGATCTGGGTCCAGTGGATCCCGCCCGTCGGCTTCGCCCCGCTCTGGGAAGACCCCGCGCGCTGCCTTGGCCAGCTCCTCATTCCGGCCCTCATCATCGGAGCGCGGCTGGCGGCGGTGTCGATGCGGATGACCCGCTCGTCGCTGCTCGAGGTGCTGCGGCAGGATTACATCCGCACCGCGCGCGCCAAGGGCACGCGCGAGCACGCGGTGATCGTGCGGCACGCACTGAAGAACGCATTCATCCCGGTCGTGACGGTCATCGGCCAGCAGTTCTCCGTGCTGCTCGGAGGCACCGTGATCGTGGAGTTCATCTTCCTGCAGCCGGGTGTCGGCAGCCTGATGCTCGACGCCGTTCTGCTGCGCGACTACACCGTGATCCAGGGCGCCGTGCTGTTCTTCGCCACGGTGATCGTGGTGACGAACCTGCTCGTCGACCTGAGCTACGCCTGGCTTGATCCGCGAATCCGTTACCGCTGACGCCGCGCCGGCCGCCGTGTCGCACGGGGGGCTCGGGGCGTCCTCTGCGCTGCACGGGTTCTCGGGTGCGGTGTGGCTGCTCGTGCGCCGCAAGCCTCTCGGCGCGGTGAGCGCGGTGATCGTCCTCGGGCTGGTCGTCGTCGCCATTCTGGCGCCGGTGCTGGCGCCCCGCGACCCGTATGAGTTCAATCTGAATGAGCGCGGGTTGCCGATTCGCATGCAGGCGCCCACGGCCGCGTTCCCGTTGGGGACGGATCCGCTCGGGCGGGATGTGCTGAGTCGGATCGTCTACGGGTCGCGGGTATCGCTGATCGTGGGGCTTGCCTCGGTGATCATCGGTACTCTGCTCGGCACCGTGCTCGGGCTGGTGTCCGGGTACTGGGAGGGGAAGCTGGACCAGGTGATTCAGCGAGGCGTCGATACCACCATGGCGATTCCGGGGATCGTGCTGGCCCTGGCGGTGATGTCGGTGCTGGGGCAGAGCCTCACCAACATCATTCTCGTCATTGCGCTGGTGATCGCGCCCGGGGCCTCGCGGGTCGTGCGGGGCACCGTGCTCGCGGTCAAGCAGCAGACCTTCATCGATGCGGCGCAGGCTTTGGGGGCGTCGCCGGGGCGGATCGTGGCGCGGCATCTGCTGCCGAATGTGTTCGCGCCGATTCTGGTCATCGCGACCGTGTGGCTGGGGAATGCCATCGTCATCGAGGCAGCGTTGAGCTTTCTGGGGCTGGGAACTCCGCCACCGACTCCGACCTGGGGGGCGATGTTGAGCGGGGAGGGGCGGAGGAATCTGGAGACCGCGCCTTATCTGGCGATCTTTCCGGGGGTGGCGATCAGCATCGTGGTGCTGGCGTTCAACATGCTGGGCGACGCGTTGCGCGACCTTCTGGATCCTCGGCTGCGGAGTCGCTAGACCTCCATACCCACCAGTTTTTTCTAGCGATCGCGACCTGAGCGCCCGAGTCGCATGAGAACGCGCTTCACGGCGACTACCGCGAAGAACGCCTCCACCAGAGCCCGCGTCGCCACCGACGGGCGCCAGTTCCCCGCCAGCACGGACACGACGGCGTCGAAGATGCTGCGGATCGGCGGCCGGGAGTACCACAGCTTGCGAAAGGCGGGATCGTAGAACCCGACCGCGAAGCGCCGGAAGTGGTGATAGCGGCCACGCACGGCGCGTTCGTACCGGGCGAAGGCCCGCGCCGACACGTCGCCGCCGCGCAGGCCGACGTCGATCGCCTCCGCGACTTCGAGACCTCCCTGCATGGCGAGCATCACGCCGGTCGAGAAGACGGGATCCAGAAACGCCGCGGCGTCGCCGACGGCGACCCACCGGTCCCCGGCCATCCGGGTGGCGAGATAGGAATAGTCGGCGTCGAAGCGCGCGGGGGAGACACGGCGCGCCCGCTCGAGCAGCGGCAGAGCGGCCGGCGTGTTCGCCAGATAGTGGGCCAGACTTTCCTCGGGCGTCTGCTTGGATTCACGCCGGTGAACCACCTGCGGGATGACGGCGCCGACGCTGATGACGGTGTCCGAGAGCGGGATGAACCACAGCCAGCCCATGTCCGGTCGCGTGAACATCCGGATGTCGCCGGCCCGCCGGCCCGCCGCGCGGGGGATACCCTCGTACTGCGCGTGAACCGCGATGTTCAACAGAAGCGGGTCGTGCTCGTGGCGGCCGAAGCGCTTCACCAGCACGCCGGCGCGTCCGGACGCGTCGACCACGACACCGACCCGCATCGTGCCGGCGCCGCCGAATCGGTCCGCGAAGCTGAGCGTGACGCCGTCGCTGTCGAAGGCGGCATCGAGCAGCCGATGCTCCTCGAGCACCCGGGCGCCGCACTTCTCGGAATGGCGCAGCAGGATCTCGTCGAATTTTTCCCGCAGAACCTGAAACGTCTGGGGCGTCGGCGTCTCCAGGGCGTTCTGGAAGTCGGCGTACCGCTCGTCCGGCCCGTCGGGGCCCCGGAAGCTCGCGCCCCACTTCTCGACGAAGCCGGAAGCCGCGATCGTGTCGCGAACGCCCAGGGTGCGGAGGATCTCGTTGGTCCACGGCAACTGCGATTCGCCGATGTGGAAGCGTGGAAATCGCTCGCGCTCCAGCACGACGACGCTCCGGCCGCGCCGCGCCAGCGCGGTGGCGGCGCTGGAGCCACCCGGCCCCCCGCCGATAACCGCCACGTCGTAGTCCCACCGCTCACTCGCGCCGCTCATCATCGCCCTCGCGTCATCATGCATACACCAACTGGTGGCCCGGTGACTATTCCATCTGATGGCTGGTCACGCTGGACGCTTTGTGCCACCATCGACCCGGCCGCCGGGAGCGTGCCTGCGACGACGATCGCGAGTGACCAAGGAGGATCCATCATGATGCCCAATCGACGCTGCGCCGCGCACGGTGTCCGGGTGCTCCTCGCCCTCGCGACCGCGCTCGCGGTGTGTCCTCTTCCGGCTCTCGCCGATCTGATGATCATCGGCAACGACGAAAAGGTTGTCTTCGACACCGAGGGCAACCGGAAGTTCGTCGCCCCCGGCAAGGACACGATCTCGATCGTGGATATCACCGACCGCGAGGCGCCGAAGATCCTCATCAGCTTCCCCTTGATGAACTCGATCTTCGGCCCCCCGGTCAATCTGGCCATCACCCCCGACGAGCGGCTCGCGATCGTCGCGAACTCCGTGGACTGGATCGCGGACGGGTCGAACTGGAAGCCCGGACCCGACACCAAGCTCTACGTCTTCGATCTCAAGACCAGTCCGGTCAGCCATATCGGGACGGTCGAGGTCGGCAAGCAGCCGTCGGGGCTCGCGATCAACCGGGCTGGGGACCTGGCGCTCGTGGCCAATCGCGCGGACAAATCGATCAGCGTGCTCTCGATCCAGGGCCACGACGTCAAGCTGATCGACACAGTGGCCATGGGCGATGAGGTGGCCTCGGTGGCCTTCACGGCGGACGGCAAGCGCGCGCTCGTCACCAAGTTCCCCGCGCACAAGATCGCCGTGCTCACGATCGAAGGGCGCAAGGTCACCGACGCCAAGCAAGACATGCCCGTCGGACTCTGGCCCTACAATATCGAGGTCACGCCCAACGGCAGAATCGGCATCAGCGCCGACAACGGCAACGCCGGGGCGCCGGACGGCCATGTCGACACCGTCAGCATCATCGATCTCGA
>Ga0137418_10004986_pt1 | contig 12173 bp, 4 predicted proteins | sample CZODoug3_1_2_16f_FD_122242 | JGI IMG/M metagenome (GOLD analysis project Ga0137418, IMG submission 122242) | Vadose zone soil fungal communities from Angelo Coast Range Reserve, California, USA - CZODoug3_1_2_16fungal (Hybrid Assembly) | ecosystem: Environmental > Terrestrial > Soil > Vadose... | reverse complement strand
ATTAAGAATAATAAATTAAATATAGATATAGATATAGATATAGATATTTCCAAAATAACTAATGATTTAATTAGAACTATTACTATTAATAACGATGGTATATTTATAATTAATAAAAAATTAGTGGATATAAACAAAAATTTATTAATTAAAATTAAAAATAATAGCTTTAATGATAACATAGATAACTGTATAAGCTTAACAATTAATTATAATGAAGAAAACAATAATTTAGATAATAAAGTCTATTTAATAAAAATTATTAAAAATAAGTTAAAATTAAATAGTATAATAGATTTAGATAAAAAAGGGAAAATACTAACAGTTCATAATATATTAAAATTTAAAAAATTGAAAATTAAATCCAAAGCTAAACTAGAAATTAATAATTATAATAAAAATAATAATAATAATAATAATAATAAACAATCAATACATATAAAGATTAAAGAAATTAATAATATTACAAAGTTCTTTGAAGATAATATATTAAATAAATTTCCTCTTGTTTTCTTTTATAAACATATCTATCAAGATTTTGATAATTATATTGAAATTAATAATAATCATATAAAAAATAAATTAGCTGTATTTTTAAGATCTAAAAATAAAGATTTAATATCAACATTCGCTTACTTGTTAACAAAAAATAAAACTGGTAAAAATATTTTTAATGTGTTACATTTTGATCATGTAAGTGGATATATTGTGAATAATTTGAATATTAAAAGATCTTTAAATAATGCTGATCGGATAACTGATAGAAAAAAATTTATAAATACGAAATTAGATGAAAATTTTATATTATGTAATTTTATTAGCAATGAGCTTAATTTAGTTAAAGAAAAATATAATAATAATAACATAAATCAAAGTAAAAAATTAATTCAAGTATCTTTAAACATTTTGGGATTTTTAGAATTAAATAAATTTAATAAATTTAAAGGTGTAAATGTTAGTGTCAGTGTAAGTAATTCAAGAAAAAAGAAACTTTTTAAATTGTTAGATAAAATAGAAGCAAGTATTAATATTAAATTTGAAATAATTGATCTTGCAAAATATAGACAACAAGAATGTCTTCAACTGTTTTATATAATTTATAATAATAATCCTAATACTAATATAGAAATAATAATAAAAAATTATAACTCTTTAATTGAAAAAAGAATAAAAACTATTAAAAATGAATATATTTAGACTGATTTTTATATAATTTAAATTAAAATTAAAATTCAAATGCTAATTCAAATTAAAAAGGGAAGCAACTTGTTACCATCAGAATAATAATAATAATAATCCATCGATTATAACTAGGATAACATATTTTATGAAATTTCTTAAATTTAGATACTAGAACATTATAATATTTTTAGTTTTACTGTTAGAAAACTTTTAGAAAAAGGCTGTTTTATGATTACATGATAACAGGAAATAACAGAAATAAAATAACTAGAATATATTGATTGGATATTTATTATTAATTATTTATTATTAATTATTAATACAACTGTTTAATTCTAATTCTAATTCTAATTCTAATTCTAATTCTCTAATTGAAAAGGTTTCGACGAAGAATAACTATAATTAATCTATAACTATAACTATAACTATAACTATAATTATAACTATAACTATAACTATAACTATAAATATAAATATAAAAAAGGTTGCGTTGTTATACGTTCTTTAATAATGTTTAATGTTTTATGTTTAATGTTTAATGTTTAATATTTAATAATGAAGCCAAGGAGTTATAAGATTATTGGGATTATTAAATTTTACAAGATCCACAACCCCTGACAATATTAAAGAGTCCTAGACTACATATAATAGTAATTATAGTAATAATACTAATTATAGTTATTATACTAATAAGAGTTGTAATAGTAATAGTAATAGTTATATTAATAGTAATAGTAATAGTAATAGTAATAGTAAACGTGCGCAATTATAATAAGAAATAAGAAATAAGAAATAAGTAATAAGAAATAAGAAATAAGAAATAAGAAATAAGTAATAAGTAATTATAATAAGAAATAAATAATAAGTAATAAGTAATAAGTAATAATAAATAATAAATAAGACAAAATGGTTAACCCTTAGTAAAGTTAGTAAAGTTAGTCAAGTTACTTAGTAAAGTTAGTACAGTTAGTACAGTTAGTACAGTTAGTAAAGAAAGTCAATTATAGTATAGTTTCTAAATGTTTTAACAAATTTAAATTTATAACTATAAATATTAATAATTTAATCATAATAATAATAATAATTACTTTTGTGTATTATAGATTATAGATTATAGATTATAGATTATAGATTATAGATTATAGATTATCTTTATAGATTATATATTATAGATTATAGATTATCTTTAATAGATTATAGTTTAAAGATTATAGTTTATATATTATAGATTATAGATTAAAGTTTATAGATTATAGAATATAGATTGTGATTATATAATAATAATAAATATACCCTCTACCCTACACCCTATTTAAATATAAATATAAATATAAATATAAATATAAATATAAATATAAATATAAATATAAATATAAATATATAAATTAAGAATAAACTTAAAAGAAAAGAAAATAAAAGTAGCAATAAATAACTTGAGATAATTTTATTGATTTTAAGTATTAATCGCTTTACTAATATTTAATATTTAATATTAAATTTATCATTATAATAATAGCTTTAGTATAAATAAAAGCACACAAATATCTATATACTAATTCTTAAAAAAGCAATGTTAACTGATATATACCAATCTAAATTATTTATAAGTTCTCCTTTAGAACAATTTGATATTACTTCTTTATTAAGTTTTAATGCTCCTTTATTTGGTTATATCAATTTAAGTTTAACAAATTTAGCTTTATATACATTATTATTATTCTCATTAATTATTAGTTTACATATAGTAGCAAATAACAATACAAAATTATTACCATCTAAATGATCTTTATTATTAGAAAGTATTTTTGCAAGTATAAATTCAATGGTTAGAGAACAATTAGGAAAAGAAATATATGTACCTTTTATTTATTCAATATTTTTATTTATATTAATTGCTAATTTAATTGGTAATATCCCTTATTCTTATGCAATAACTTCTTCTATTATAGTATCTATTGGTTTATCTTTTACTATTGTAATAGGAGTTACAATCTTAGGATTATCTATTCATAAAATTCATTTCTTTTCATTTTTTATACCATCAGGAACACCTTTGGCTTTAATACCTTTATTAGTTTTAATTGAATTAATAAGTTATATTGCTAGAGCATTCTCATTAGGAATTAGACTTTTTAGTAATATTACTGCTGGTCATACATTATTGAAAATATTATCAACTTTTTTATACCAAATGTTTACAGGTGGAGTTTTAATAGCAATTGTTACTTTAATTCCTTTTGCTTTATTTTTAGCTATAATTGGATTAGAATTAGCTGTATCATTTATTCAAGCTTATGTTTTTACTTTATTATTACTAAGTTATATCAAAGATGCAATCGATTTACATTAACATTCAAAAACTCGTACTTAATTTTAAAAGCTTTTTAGAAAACAAAAAAACAAACAACTTTACTTTACTTTACTTTACTTGATTTGACTTTACTTGAATTAGAAAACACTCTTTTTTATGTTTATACTTAAATATTATATTAAATTATATTAATTTTAAAAAAACTATCTAATAACCCCTGTCTTGAGTTTGTTTTTTTGTTTTGGAAAGCTTTTAAAAATGCATCCCAAAAGTTTTCAAATCTTTGGGGTTTCTAAAACTTGGAAAGCTTTGGAAAATTAAAAAAAACTATCTAATAACCCCTGTCTTGATTTAAAAATGAAAGCTTTATTAAAATTCAAATTAAAAAAACTTTTAAATTATCATAAACTTTATCCATACTAATATTTATATTATATTTATATTAATATTTATATTATATTTATACTTATAGTTATATTTATCTTTATATTTCAAAACCGAGTTTTTTTCTAAAAATAAAATAATTTATTCATATTCATCATATTTTATGATTTACCTTTTTCCGCTATTTATAAAAATTATAATTATAAAAAAAAAATAACATTAGAAAGCTGATGGAAGAATTGAATTTACAAAACTACGCAAGAAAACAAAACAAAACAAAACAAAAAAACAAAGCTTTACTCTACTATTTTATAAGGTTTCCAAATCTTAAGCCAAGCTTTTTTAAGTTTTTTTGTTTTTAAGTAAGAGTTGTTTTGAAAACGCTGGTTTTTAATATAGCTTTTCTTGAAGTTTTTTTTAATTTTTTGTCCAGTTTTAGAAAACTCTATTTAAAGTTTTAAAGTATATTTTTATTATTATTAGATAAAAACAAAACTATTATAATCAGGTTAAATTTATATAATAATAGAAAACTATCGTTACTATGCTAACTAAATATATAAAGATATAAGTCTAGGTATAATTTTGAAAACGGGCTTTTTTGTTGTTGTTGTTTTGAAAACGCTTGCTTTCTTGGAAAAAAACGCTTGTGTATATTTAAGTAAATTATTAAAAACAAAGCTAATAAATAAATAAAAATATATCATAAGTTGATAATAAAATAATGAATTATATAGATATAGATATAGATATAGATATAGATATAGATATAGAAAAAAACTAGATATAAATATAGATATAGATATTACTATTTAAAAAAAAAAAAAGAATTTTAAGAATCCAAACAGGAAGTTATTTACTGGTATAATTATAATAGTTTTTTGAATTAAATATTGGAAAAGATAAGCTTTCTTATTTAAACTAATAATCTAAAGGTTCGAATCCTTTACTTTCTAAGATTTTATTATAATAAATAAAAGAATTGCAAAAAAATAAAAAGATTAATCTTAGGATGCCTTTGATAACGTTATACAGATAAAAAAAGCGGTTTTAAAGTTTTCTCAATAGTTTTTTTAATTATATAAGTATAACTATAACTATAACTATAACTATAACTATAACTATAACTATAACTATAAGTAGTTTAAAACTATAAGTATAACTCTAACTATAAATTAATTAAATAATTACAAAAGTTAAAAAAAACCAAAAGATTTCTTATTAGTATTATAAATAACGTTAAAGAGTAATAATTTATTATTGCCAGGTGTTTTTCTCTATTTCTTAATAACAAAACTAGACATAAAAAGATATTAAATTAAATATAATTTATACGTATCTTTACCAAAGCTTACTGTCCAAATCTTTAGGGAAAAAAACGCTTTAGAAAGCGAAGCGTTATATAACTTAAGTTAATAGTTAATAACTCATAGTTAATAGTTAATAGTTAATAGTTAATAGTTAATAAGTAATAAACAATGTTATTAAATATAAATATAAAATTTATCTTTTTTCCTTATTTTCTTTAATATTTCCTTTATACTATATGTTAGTTTTGTAAATGTAAATTATCTAGGTTATCCATTCTACTTTATACTAGATTGGGTGGCGTTTTTTTGCTTTATTGTTTTACTTTAAAAAAACTGATAGGTTTTCTCCAAAACCTTGGGATTTCTCCTGCCTTTAGTCGCTTTAGAAAACGGAGCTTTGGAGGCGCTTTTTGCTAATAGTAATAACATACAATTCTTTTCTTTTGCGTTATGTTTAAGGTGTTAATAATATTAAAATAATAATAATTAATAATAATAATCAATTGTTAAAAATAAAATATTAATATTAAGAAAAAAACCTAAAAATAGAGGATCAAGTATACTAAGACTGAAAAATAACAAGATATAAAAACTATGGATTTAATAGTTTACATATTAAACTACTTAGCTGAAATCGGGCAATATTTAACTAAATTTATTTTAATTGATATAACTTTAATACCCTATTTTTTAATTATTATAGGTGTTATAGGTTTTATCATCTTAATTAATTATGCAGTCACCGGAACTAATATATTAGATACTATAAAAAAATTTATAATTGTTAAATTACAAAGTTCAGATAAATATAAAGATAAAGCTAAATATCAGAATATAAAGTCTAAGAAACAAAATTCTAAATTAAAACTTAGCTCTATTGGAAAACTTAATAAAGATAACACAGCTACTTCTAAATCATTTGCACTTGCTTTTATACTTTCTTTTTTTAATATCGATATTTCTAATTCCTCATCAACAATAGTTAAATTATCTACAAGCATATTGATTCTTTCTTTAGTTTCATTTTTTTGCCTGTTGAATGCATTTTTATATGCTATTGCTTATATTTTTATTATTAAATCCGATTATCAAACTAAATACCCTAAATTGCAGAAAATAATCAAATATTATAAGACTACGACTCTGATATATGTTGTTATTGAAGCTATTATAGGTTTCTCTGCTTTATTAAGTTTAGTTGGTTTTAGTTTAGTAACCACAATAACAAATATGAATTAATGTGGTTTTTAACAATTTTTAACTTTATCTAATTAAAAAAAGCCAATTAGGGAATATAAAAACATTATAATTATTTTTAACAAACTCTCCACTTTAACTTTACGTTTTCTAATTAAAACAAAAAAACCTTAGCTTATAAAAAAGCAAGCTTTACCCACTAATAAAGCTATCATATAACTTTAAAAAACCCTATAAAACAAACTTTTGGGTTGTGTTTTTTTATATAGGTACAAAACTTTTCAATTGAAATCTAATCAATTTTAACCCCTCTCCTCCCTTTCAATAAAACTTCCTTTCCCCTAAAAAACCGGACAGAAAACCTTTGGACAGGAGCTTTCTAAACTAAATGTATACATTCTTTACCTAATTTAGATTTAAATACGCTTTCTGTTAAAAAAAAAAACTTTCCGAAAGCTTTGTTTTCTTAAAAAGGGAGAGGGTAGCCCTTTTTATATTATTAAATTTATATTTATATTTATATTTATATTTATATTTATATTTATATTTATATTTATATTTATATTTATATTTATATTTATATTTTATTTGTCGTTGAAAAGCTTTCTAGTTATAGTTTTAGTTATAGTTATATTTAGATTATATTATATACATAATAAAACTTCATTTAAGAGAGAGTTAGATATTTAATACTGGAATTTAAATCTATAATTAATATTGATTGTCTAATTTATTCTTATTTTTATTGTTATTTTTATATAATATAAAATCCTTACTTTTCAAAGCTTTAAAAATCATGTGGAGTTAATCTTATGATATTTTTTCTTCCCTTTCCCTTTTTTCAAAACCAAAGCTTCCCCAAGAAGGTTTAGCGGAGGATAGGATGGGAGGGCTTTCTAAATCTTTATCATCGCGGAAACCTTTTTTTATTAAGCATAAAAAGAAAATCATCATAATAATAATAATAACAGCTGGAGTATAGAATATTAGAATAATTAGAATAATTAAATTAATTTCAAAAGTTTAAATTTAGGTCAGGTTCCAGGTTAAATTATATATTTAGATTTAGATTTTTTTTATAGCTTTTTTAAATATATATATATATGTATATCTTATGAACAAAATAATTTGTGGTAAATAAAAAGAAAATTAAGACATTAAAATAAATTAGAAAACTACTAAATTAATCATAAGCAATTTTAAAAAAACCAAGATTTCAAAACTAGAAAACTTTTGGAAAGCTTTGCTTTTTTGTTGTATAAATTAAAAAAACTTTGTATTTTATATCTAATCTTATTTTATATATCACATAAATATATCTAACACTTAAGTTTTGTTTATTATTTATTCTGATATAAATAGTTTTAATAATATCCTATATATAACCTATTAAAATTTTAGATTAAAGTCAGTAAAAAAAAACTCGCTTTTTTCAAGAAAGCTTTTAACCTAGCGTTTTTTGTTTTCTAAAACAAAATAATTATTATAATAATTTATAATTTATAATTTATAATTCATAATTAATAATTAATAATACTAGTTTTTACATTTACAAAATTGGTCCTATTGATATTCTAACTCACCTCTATACTTTTTGTTAATAACAAAGTTTTGGTTTTTTAATTAAATTAAAAAAAATAAACAAAATAAAATAAAATTAAACAAAATAAAACAAAATAATAGTTTTTTTATAACTCTAATACCAGAATAAAGCTTTGCTTTCTTAATTATATAAAACTTCACTAAAACTCTTAAAATTATCCGGCTTTGCTTTCGAAATCTTTTTTTCTTCGGCAATACTCAATATTAATAATAAATAATAATAAATAATAATAATTAATAATAAAATAATAATAATAATAATTAATTGTTAAAATTAAAAATAACAAAAATTAAAATTAAGACAAAAAACCAAAACTAAAGAAAAATAAGAGTATTACTATTTAGCTATGAGTATAATAGTATTAATAATAAATAAAAATATAAATAAACATATAAATATAAATATAAATATAACTATAACTATAAATAGTTTTCAATTATAAATATAAATATAAATATAAATATATTAAAATAAAGGTAGAGTTTTTTATACAAAAGCTTTCTCTATTTAAAAGCTGATATAGTTTAAATGGTTATAACATACCATTCATGACGGTAAAATAAGGGTTCGATTCCCTTTATCGGCTGGCTTAAAAATTTTAAATTTAAGTTTTTTTAAAAAATAGCTTTTTTCCTCCGTTTTCTGAGCTTTCTAAAGGCAGGAGCCATATAAATAATACAATAAAACTAATAGTAATAAATAAGTAAAATATGAAGTTTTTGGGTTTTTTCTTCAAAGCTTTATTGATTATCTTTCTTATTTATCTTAAATAATAGCTTAAAACAGTAATCTATTTAAATTTATGAATATAGCTAATGATGATAATACTATTCAAAAAAACGAGGCTTTAAAAAACCGCCAAAAAAACGAGGGCTTTCTAAACGTTTTCTTAAAAAAGTAAAGAGAAAAGAGTCATAGTTGAGGGCTACAATCCAAAGGCTGTCTTTATTTAGAAGAATGGAATTAGTAGTTTTTTTAAATTGGAATATAATAATAATAAACTAACATGTATAATGTATAATGTATAATGTATCAAAAAACATCAATAATTGATATCATGAAACTTTAGAATTAAACAAGAAAAAACCTCTTTTTTTAAAAGCTTTCAACAAAAAATAAAAATAACCCGCGTGTTTATCATTGATAAATATAAATAGTTTTTTAAAAGTACAAGTCAAAGTAACAGTAAAAGTTTAAGTAACAGTAACAGTAACAGAAAAAGTAAAAGTAAAAGTAAAAGTTAAAGTAACAGTAACAGTTAAAGTCAAAGTCAAAATAAAAGAAAAATCTTAACTTAATCGTTTTTTAATAGTTTTTTAAAAGAGATAATAAATATTGCATAAGCAAATAAAATACGATAATATAATAAACAATAAACAATAAACAAAAATACAAAAATAAAAAATTATCTAAATCTAAAAGAATTTAATTTTGGTTCGGATTGAACGTTGTTCAGTAGTTTTAAGACATGCAAATCGATTGTTTTTGAAGGTAATAAGTTAAATGGTTAGTTTATTATTAGTAGGAAACAAGGTGTAGAGGTGAGGAAAGTAAATTGTATACCCTATAGTCTTCTTAAATAGGAGATAATTATTATTTTCATTTATGGTATCGATATAAGTTATTAAAAAAAATTTATATATATTATAATATGCTTAACTCACGTTATATAAGATATACTTTACTAATCCGAGTATATACAGTATAATAAATTCTAATAAATAGAAAAAATTAAACTATTTTGAGTTAGCAGTCAAAGTAGAGACCTTAAAGTAATGGTTAGTAAGATTATTTGGGACTGTTTCCTTAACGGGTTGAACAGGGGTAGAGTAATCCGGGCTAATTATTGCTATTTTTTTTGCTAAGGAATGAGGTGTAATGCAAATATGCTATTTTTGCCATAAAGAAATTATTTCGCTATAGGATTTTATTTATGTCTATTAGGTAGTTGGTGGGATTAAAAGCTTACCAAGCCATCGATGGATAGCCAAGTTTGTAGGAACATATGGCCACACTGGGAATGAAATAACCAGGTAGAATTATCTGCCAGCAGTCAAGAATATTAGTCAATGCTCGCAAGAGTGAACTAGCTAACTGAAATCAAAGGAGTGTCTCTTTTGATAAAATAAAGTAAAATCATGATTTCTTTATAATAAGTGTTGTCTAAATACTGGTGCCAGAAGACTCGGTAATACCAGAAACGCTAACGTTAGTCCTCTTCAACAGGCGTAAAGAATTCGTAGGCATCTTCGAAAGCTTAAAATCTTTAATAGTGTATAGATATTATTTAAAATAAGAAGAAAAAAACTAAGAAGCAAAGCTTTAGTATAAAGTAAATTAGCTTTGAAAGCTTTTTAAAAAACAACTTTTTAACTTTGAATAATAAATATTTAAGAGATTAAGGGACTTGAAGATAGAATCTAATAGGGGATGTAAAACAATATTAGGAGTAAGGTTAAAATCCCGACAAACTTAATAGAGTTCCAATGGCGAAGGCTGTTCATCTAGTTAAAGATTGACGCTGAGGAATGAAGGTGTGGAGAACGAAAGAGATTAGAGACCTCATTAGCCCACACAGTCAACGATGTATGGTAGTTTGTCAGTATATTTATATTGGTGGCGAAGTTAACGCGTTTACCATACCGCCTTGCGAGTACGACTGCAAAGTTGAAATCTAAAAAATTAGTCGGTCTCGGAGCAAACGAAGTGGAGCATGTTATTTAATACGTTAATCCGCGTAAAATCTTACCAGTCCTTGCATTAGATATAAAATATTTAGTTATTTAAGTTATTTGTTTAATTTATTTAATTTATTTTATAAAACAGGTGTTGCATGGTTGTCGTCAGTTCGTATCGTGAGAAGTGAGATTAATTTCGTTAACGGACAAAATCCCTCGCGTTTATTTATACTTAACGCAATGGTAGTTTTGATAGAAAGCTATTTGGGGCGAAGACAAATCGTTATGGCCCTAATGGACTTGGGCTATAGACGTGCCACAGAAATTTTTACAAAGTGACGCAAAACCGACCAAGATAATAATTTGTATTTGTATTTTTATTTATTTTTTATTTTTATTTTTATTTTTAATAACATATTAATAAATGCTAATTTAAATTATTTAGGAAATTGAGGAAGAGCTAATCATTAAAGAAAATTTATATATTAACTAGCGGATTGTCACCTGAAACTCGGTGGCATGAAGATGGAATTTCGAGTAATCGTTGATCAGCCACGCAACGGTGAAGCATGCATTCGTGATGAACTAACTGTCTGTCGCTGGGAAGGAATTCGGATTGGTGGAAACTTGATAAATAGTTAAACAAAAGTAATTCTACGATTATATTAATAATAGCCGAACATATTACATGTAATTAATTTGTTATCGTAATATTATAGCAGACGATATTGCAAGATTGATAAAATAAATGGTTTTACTAAGAATAACAATACCTGTTAAATCGTTTGGGTAACATCTCAAAAGTCATAGCAAGGTAGCTGTACTGGAAGGTGTAGCTGGAAATTAACACATAGGTTGAACAATTTTAATGGAAATGAATATAACCCCTGCACCAAAGCTTTCGAAAAAAACTCAAACTCTTTTTTTTAACAAAACACTATTATAAAGCTATTTTAGTTAATTATATTTATATTTATTTTTATTTTTATTTTTATATTTATTTTTATTTTTATATTTATTTTGATATTTATATTTTATATTTATTTTAATAATTATATTTATCTTTCTATTTCTATAGCTATATCTAATTCTATATCTAATAATAATAATATTTTTATATCTAATAATAATAGTATTTCTATATTTAATAATAATTATATTTCTAATTTTATTTCTATTTATAATTATACTGATACTGATACTGATACTGATACTGATAGTTTTATGATACTGATACTGATACTGATACTGATAGTTTTATGATACTGATAGTTTTATGATACTGATAGTTTTATTCAACTGATAGTTTTCTTATAGTTTTCTTATAGTTTTTTTATATTGATATCTATTTATATTTAAATTTATAATTATTTATACTTATACTAAAAGTTGTCTAAAATAATCTTAATCTTAATCTGAATATTAATCTGAATCTAAAAACCAAAACCTCTTAGTTATAATTAAAAAAAAGAAATTCTCTAGTAAATTTTGTTTTATCTTATTATTTT
>Ga0137418_10004984_pt1 | contig 12175 bp, 7 predicted proteins | sample CZODoug3_1_2_16f_FD_122242 | JGI IMG/M metagenome (GOLD analysis project Ga0137418, IMG submission 122242) | Vadose zone soil fungal communities from Angelo Coast Range Reserve, California, USA - CZODoug3_1_2_16fungal (Hybrid Assembly) | ecosystem: Environmental > Terrestrial > Soil > Vadose... | reverse complement strand
TCTTGCGATTAGTGAAGGCGTGCTGATAGATGGCGTCGTAGCGGCGTGCCATGGTTTGGCTGAATCTGTCGTTCTTGATGGGCCCGCCGGACTTAGTACGCCAATCGTCGGGAAGTAAAACCATAAATACATTTTCCTTCGGCGCTCCGCGCTCGAGCACAGCGTCACGCATCACGCTGCTATGGGTGATTATGGCTGAGGCCCGCGCCAGAATGAACTGCTCGGCGACACGGAAAGAGCGCGCCAGCCACGAACCGGCCTCGCATTGTCCCGCGCCCATAGCCAGCTCTTCCACGCACCCATGCAGGTCGTATACGACAGCGCCAAAGTTGCGTACCGCTGCCATTCCGGACGCAAAGGAATGGGAGTGCACGATCTCGGCGGATTGATCGGGGTCGGCTTCTAATAGGCTTCGCCGCCATTGGCGCACGTCGTTCCAGGCGGTGAGGAGCGAGGCCGGTTTGGCGCTTTCTTCCGCGGCGCGCAAGTAAAGGTCAGGGGTACCGGAGCCGTGCGGCGTCACCAGAAAAGGGCGCATTCCAGCGGAAACTTGCACGTCGATCAACGGCAGAATCTCGCGGACCTGAGTGCAGGCGTGGACAACGTTCCACGGATGAACTTCTCCGCTGGTTCCTCTGCCGGGGGACTTTCCAGCGGCAGAAGGCCGCTCGTGGCTACTCAGGTGAAACGGATCGACGGCGACTCCGGCCATCAGGAAACCTCTTTATGGCGCATGCGCTCCAGGTCTGAATACAGCAGGACCCGGTTGCGTCCGCTATTTTTTGCTGCGTACATGGCCGAATCGGCACACTCGATGAGGTCGCGCTTGAACTTTGCGTCCTGGCCGAAGATTGCTACTCCAATACTGATGCTCAAATGCTCTACCGCGTGTGGCGATCCGGCAAAAAATTTTGATTGTTCCACCGCCCGGCGTAGGCGTTCGGCCACGAACAAGGCTCCGGGACCATTCGTCTCCGGCAGGATGATCACGAATTCCTCGCCGCCGTAGCGGGCGACGGTGTCCACTTCGCGCATGTCGCGCATCAGAATGGCGGCCACGTCGCGCAATACCTGGTCGCCGGCATGATGCCCATAGCGGTCGTTCAGCTGCTTGAAAAAGTCGATGTCGACCATGAGCAGCGCAAAAGGCTGATCTTTTCGCTCACTGCGCGCCACTTCGGCCTCAAGTTGTTGCTCAAAGTATCCGCGTGTCTTCAGCCCCGTTAAATAATCGGTGAAGGCAAAACGCACCAGTCCTTCGTTGGCGTAATCGCGGGTCAGTTGGTTTTCTGCCACCAACGCCAGGATCCATAGCAGTTGCGCATCTTCCTGCGTGAAAGCCTTGGGCCGGGAAGCAAACAGCTGCATCGAGCCCATGGCACGGTTGCTGACCATGAGCGGGATAGCGAGCGCGGACTGGGCGTGCAGGGTCTCGAGCAGGGCATCAGCCTGGACGTTGTGCCCACGATCCACCAGCATCGGACGGCCGAACTTGGTGGTCCAGAAATTCAGCACGTTGCCGCAGGTGAAGGGTTCGGGTGACGTCTCTTCGAATCCGCGGACGGCGGCCATGCGCACGCGCTCCTCTTCGTCGTCCCAAAAATAAAAAATGGTGCAGTCGTGCGGCGTGATCTCAACGGCAAAGTCGCCCAGCAGATTCAGGGTGGCTTCCAGGTGCATCTGCAATCCGCTCAGCATGCTCATCCGCAGAATGACATTCAGCTCAGCGGCCCTCTGGCGAATGGTCTCTACGCTCAACTCAGAGAAGACCTCGACAACAAATTTCTCCGGGGGATAGGAATCGTAAGCTTCTGCCGCGAAAGACATGAAAAGGGGCCCCAGGCCGAAGGACAGGAGTATCCACGGTCAGCGGGAGCACGCCTTTTGCCATCCAAAAAGTGTAGTCGGACCTGCACGATGCGGTTTTTACGAGACATTTGGTGGGAACGGAATGCCTACATAGCGGAAGTGCAGTACCACAATCTGAGCAGCCGGAAACCCGCCGAAATACAACGCCGCAGAGCTGCGGGGCTTCCAATCGTTATAAGCCAAGACTAGAGTAGCCACTGGGCCCACTCCGTCATCGAGCGTGATTTATGCGAAAAGCTTTGAAAGTCGCTGCGGGACTGTTGGTGCTGCTCGTTATCGCCTTGCTGGCGGCGCCGTTCTTCCTTGATGTGAACAAGTACCACGACCGCATCCAAACCGAGTTGCAGAAGAAGCTGGGCCGGCAGGTGTCGCTCGGTACCATGCACCTGAGCCTGATCCCATTCGCCTTCAAGGTAGAGAACGCGGTCATCGCGGAAGACCCGAACTTCCCCAAAGGCGCGAACTTTGCCGAGGCAAAAGAGCTGTACGTGACGGCGCCATTGATGCCGTTGTTGCACGGGGATGTTCAGATCAAGTCGCTGGAATTGCGTCAACCGAAGATCGAGTTGATCCGCAACGCCGAGGGTGTGTGGAATTTTTCGTCGCTGGCTGGAACCGCTCCCCAGCAAAAAGGCCAGCAGCCTCAGCAACAACAGCCGCAGCCGGCCAATAAGCCTTCGGCTGCTACGCCAGAGCCTCAAAAGCAGAAGGCCTTCAGTCTGGAAGATTTCAAGATCACCGACGGCCAAGTGGCGCTCACGGACATGCAGAAGCGTGAAAAACGCGCGGTCTATGATCACATCGATCTCCGGCTGGTGGGGTACGCTCCCGACAAGCCCTTCGATTTCGAATTGGCGGCGCATCTGCCAGGATCAGGCGCGCAGCTGATCAAGCTGGCGGGCAAGGCGGGCCCAATCGATCAGGGTGACTCGCTAAAGACTCCGTTCAAGGGAAGCATCGACCTGGACCATGTCTCGCTGGGCGCGCTGCAGAATTTCATGAAGAGCGCCGCCCTCCAGAACAGCGACGGGATCGCCACCGGCAAGTTCGACCTTAGCAATGAAAACGGAAAGGCCTCAGGAGCGGGATCGCTCAAGCTGGAGCAGGCACGGTTTAACGGACACGATCTCGGATATCCCATTGCGGCGGACTTCGATCTGAGCGCCGACATGAATTCCAAGCTGTTGAATATCAGCAAGGGCAATCTGAAACTGGGCGCAACTCCGCTGGCGATCACCGGCGTGGTGAACGCGCAGCCCACACCTGCTCAGGTAGACGTGCGGTTGAGAGCTTCGAATGTGAGCATCGAAGAGGCGGCGCGCTTGGCGGCATCGTTTGGAGTGGCATTCAATCCCAGCACCAAGATCGCAGGACAACTCAGTGCAGACGTGCGGGCACAAGGGTCGAGCAAGAGCCCCGCATTGAACGGGTCGTTGAGCGGCCGCGATCTGATCATCAGCGGCGCGCAATTGAAATCGCCGGTGAAAGTGAATGCAGTTGAGCTGGCGCTCTCGCCGGATGCGATCCGGTCGAATAACTTCACGGCGTCGACGGGCCGCACGAATGTGGCGGTGCAGTTTGCGTTCTCGCAGTACACCTCGCAGAATCCATCGGTGGATGCGAGGGTGAAGACACTCAATGCCGACCTCGGCGAGTTGCTGACCATCGCAAAGGCCTATGGAGTCAGCGCCGCCGACGGCTTGAACGGTTCAGGTGCGGTAGCACTGGATCTGCACGCAGTAGGACCGATCAAAGGTGCCGGCGCCATGAACCTGAGTGGCAGTGGCAAGTTGCAGAATGCGACCATCACCTCGGACACGCTAACCAAGCCGCTGCAAGTTCGGAATGCAGACCTTCGCTTCACGCAGAACTCGGCGGTCTTCGACAATCTGAATGCGTCCATCGGATCGACGAACGCCAGCGGCAACCTGACGGCGCGCAACTTCACCGCGCCGCAAGTGCAGTTTGCGCTCAACGCTGACAAGATCAACGTGGTCGAGCTCAAATCTATTTTCAAGTCTGAGCCGCAGAAGGCTGCGGCAGACGGATGGAGTGTGGTTCCAAACGCAAACGCCGCCGCTCCGGCAGCCCCCAGCCTGATCTCTCGTACCAGCGGCACGGGCACGGTGTCCATCGGCACGGTCATCAACGACAAGTTGGTGCTCAATAACGTCCATTCCAACGTCAACATCGATCGCGGCGTGATCAAGCTCGCCCCGGTCACGGCGGAGGCATACGGCGGTACCACCACGGGCGTCATCACGGTGGACGCGCGCAACACGCCTATGCGCTACGTGGTCGACACCAAGCTCAACAATGTGGACGCGAACAAGCTGCTTTCGTCGGTGTCGTCATTGAAGAATCTGTATGGCATCATGAACACGAATGCGAAGCTGAATTTCGCCAGTGACAATGACAGCGCTGACATCGCCCGCAGCCTGAATGGGGCAGCGGCGCTCGGACTGAACAACGGCAAGATCGTCGGCATGGATATCCCCTACCAGCTGGCCCTCGCCGGGCAATTCCTCGCCCCTGGACAGGTGAAGCGCGACTTCACCAACATCAACAAAGTCACCGGCAACATGAACATCCAGAACGGTGTGGCGCAGACCAACGATTTCAAAGCGTTCATCGACGACGGGACCATCGCGGCGACGGGTGCAGCGAATCTTGCCGACCAGACCTTGAACATGCATGTGATGGCGGTGCTGTCGAAGGAGTTTAGCCAGCGCGTAGGCGGAACGAACATTGGCGGATATCTGCAGACCGCACTCTCCAATCGCAATGGCGAGCTGGTGATCCCGGTGATCGTGACCGGAACCTTCCAGAACCCTCATTTCGTTCCCGACCTCCAAAAGATCGCGCAGATGAAGTTGGACAACCTGGTTCCGACGCTATCGAACCCAGGCCAGTTAGGTAGCGTGTTGGGGTCGATCATCGGCGGCAAGCAGCAGCCAGGGACCAACGGGCAGCCGAACCAGAAGCAGGACGCCATGGGGCAGATCCTGGGAGCGCTCGGCGGCAAACAGCCTCAGCAGCAGCAACAACCACAGCAAGGTCAGCCGCAACAGCAGGGACAACCACAACAAGGTCAGCAGCCTCAGCAACAGGGGCAACAACAGCCTGGTTCAACCCCGCAGCAGCAACCGAACAAGCAGCCGAGTTGGAGTGACGTCCTACAGGGCGCGCTGGGACAAAAGAAGCAGCAACAGCCGGCGTCCACGCCGCCGCAAGATCAGCAGCAGCAGCAGCAGCAACAGCAAAAGCCGAAGGATTACTCCGAGCCAGCGCCGGAACAGCCGAAGTGAATGGACCGGTACTATGCCGATCAAAGATCCGCACGTCCACCATCCTTAAACAACAATGCCGCCCGATGAGGCGGCATTGTTTCAGCAAAACGAAAATCTACCCCGCGTTTTCCAGTTGCCCGCGCTCCAGCTTTTCCTGGCAGGCGATGCAGAAGCGCGTCCATGGCACTGCTTCCAGGCGCTTGGCATTGATCTCTTCACCGCAGGAGATGCACTGGCCGAAGGTCCCAGTACGGATGCGATCGAGCGCGCCCTCGACCATAGCCAAGAGCTGGCGTTCGTTGTTGCTCTGGTGGAAGAGGAACTCCTTGGTGTAGGAGTTGGCGGCCTTGTCGGCGATGTCCTGCGCGTTCTCGCTGTCGGCGGCGCGGCCATCCTGCTCGGTGCGCGAGACTATCTTGCGCAACTCCTGCTGCCGCTCTTCGAGCCTCTTCTTGAACGTCTCCAACTTCTTCTTGTCCATGGGGTCCTTGCTGCTTCGTGATTGGCCGCACCTTACGGGAACGGATGCAGTGGCTGAATCTAAGATGATAAGCGCGAAAGAAAAGCAGCGTCAACTCGGGGAGGCAGTATGCAGTACTCGGTACTCAGTACCCAGAAGGAATTTTTCCACAGAAGCAGTATCCAGTACCTAGTACTCAGTAACCAGAAAAAAATTCTCCACAGCAATGCAAAAACGAAGATCGAACCTGCCTCGTATCAAAATTCCGAAATCACGAATTCAAAAATTGAAAACTGAGTACTGGGTACAGGGTACTGAGTTACTGAATAAAAATAAAAAAGCCGCCCGTTTCGGGGCGGCTCAAAAGAGGCAAGGGAGGGAAGGAAACTAAATTTTGGGTAGGCTAAGGTGCAAGGCGCCGTTCCGCAAGCGGAGCGGACGAATGAAGATCACAGAGGAACACATCATGCAGTTTGGCCTCTTTTACTTCTCTGTCAAAAGCACTTGGCGCACCAAAGCACCTGACGGGCAGAGAGGCCGCAGAGTGTATTTAAATGATTGGAATCCAGCCACTTAACAGGACAGCAGGAGTTCACGTCAGTATGCGACAGCGTAAAAAAGTGGAATCGGGATACCACCGCTAGGCAGGCTGCTGCTTACTGTTGACCTTGGTTTCCTCTGCGGGAGATTTCGCAATCTTGCCTTCTTCCATCGCTTTCAGCTTGTTAAGGAGAGCCTTATAGCTGACACGAAGGATTTTGGCGGCCTGACGCCGGTTCCAGCGCGTCTGGGCGAGTACGCGCTCGATGGCTTCCCTCTCGGCTTGCATGGCGGCGCGGCGGCCAATCTCCAGGAGCGACGGCATCTCCAGAGGACCGTTGGCGGTGGATTGGAATGCGCTTTCAACGGTAGGTTGCGACATCGCTGTGATCCTGCCGCTGGAATCGCGCGATCCGGCAGCGAGAGACGTCACGATCGGCTTGTGAGTAGAGAGTTCGCGGATGATCTGCGCCTCATTACCCACGATCACGTAGCGCTTCACGAGGTTTTCCAGCTCGCGGATGTTGCCTGGCCATGCGTATTCCATCATGCGGCCGACAGCGTATTCGGAAAACGCAGGCGGCTGCTTGCCGTAGTACTCGCTGTACTTACGCAGGAAAAATTCTAGGAAAACCGGGATCTCTTCCTGGCGCTCGCGCAATGGCGGGATGTGGATAGTGACCACGTTGAGCCGATAGAAGAGGTCTTCGCGGAACGTTCCTTCTTCCACGGCGCGCTCCAAGGGCTTGTTGGTGGCGGCGAGCACGCGGACGTCAACCGCGATGTCGCGTTTGCCACCGAGGCGTGCAAATTCGCCGTCCTGCAAGACGTGCAACAGCTTGGCCTGCAGCGCAGGATGCATCTCGCTGATCTCGTCGAGGAAGATGGTGCCATAGTTCGCTTGTTCGAATTTGCCCAGTTTCTGGCGATTTGCGCCGGTGAAGGCACCGGGCTCGTAACCGAATAGCTCGCTCTCCAGCAGCTCGCTGGGGATTGCCGCGCAATTCACCTTGACGAATGGTTTGTCGCGGCGCGTCGAATTCCCATAGACCATTCGCGCGACAACTTCCTTGCCGGCGCCGCTCTCGCCGCGGATCAACACGGTGACGTTGGTGTCGGCGACCTGCTCGACCGTCATCTTTACCTCTTCCATCTTGGGACTGGTGCCGAACAGCATCGAGAAATCGCTCTGGCGGCGCACCTGATCGCGCAGCTGGGTTACTTCATTGACTTGGCGCTCGCGCTCGAGGACACGCGCCATGCGCTGGTCGAGATCTTTGGGCTCGAAAGGCTTGCCGATGTAATCGTCTGCGCCAAGCTTGGAAGCTTTGAAGATGAAGTCGGGGTCCTGCTGGTTGCTGAGCATGATGACGGAGACGTCTGGCTTGATCTGCTTCAGGCGTTCCAGTGTCTCGATACCGCTCATGCCGGCGGTGTTCACGTCGAGTAGGACGAGGGCCGGATCGTAGACGCGGAACATGCGGATGGCTTCCTCGCCGGTGGCGGCGCTGCTTACGTCAAAATTCTTGCGGAGAAGGTGGTTGATGAGGAATTTTGCCATCGCGGGGTCGTCGTCGACGACCAGCACGCGGGTCTTTTGATTCGGCAACATAGGCGGCCGGGCCTCCAGGGGTATGCGGCGATGCAGCCACCCTGGCTGGCGCTAGCCAGGGAATGAGTCACAAACGTAGGTAGAAGTGGAACCCTACGACTGTTTTCGGACATGCCCAGACGTGCAGCTCCGTCCGTCGTGTACTCTGATGCTTACTGTAGGCAGAAAGATAGCCTGTTTCAACTCAGATTTGAAGCGAAAAAGGGGAGGCAAGAGCCTCCCCTTTGGTATCGAAAGACCAAGCTAGCTGGCTACCGTGCGCAGTTTGCCCGGCAGAAAGTGGTAGGGCGGCCACGGGCCGCTGATTGCAAGCTCCACATTTTTAAGCTGTTTGGCGGCTGTGTTGTAGCGGTTCTGATATTTCTCGACGGAAGTGTGATCAATCAGGTGGGCGATGTCGATCATCATGCCACCGGATTGCACCTTCTTGCAGCTAACCTCGGCATCGAGAGGCAGGAACAGCTTCTGCACCTGGACGGACAAGGCGCGCGCCTTGGTCTGGCGCTCGCGGTGGCGTGAGGCCTTTTCGCGCAGCTTGCAAAGGTAATCGCTGCCGGTGGTCTCGGGCAGCACGATGTCGGTCATAGCTTCGCGCAAGGAGCCGTCTTTGATCACCAGCTTCAGGTGCATCTCGGCCTTGCCTTTGAGTTTGGAGACGCTGCTGGTGAAGGTCTTGCGGTTGGTGCGGACGGCCTTGCGGAGGGCTTCATCGGTATCGAAGACGGTACCGAACTTAAAGGGCAGAACTGTGGTCTTACCGAAGCATGAGCTGACTACGCGGGCATGATCTAGGACGGCGCGCTGGTCGAGTTCGCCGGTGCGCTCATACTCGCTGACGATGACCGCAAAATCGCCGCTGGGATAGCCGTAAACCGGCGATCCGTTCACACCTTTAACATTTTCAATCGGGAAAGGGCGGCGGGCTCTTGCCTCCCCTAAAAAGGCTTCTTGCTCAGTGATGCAATACGCGTACCAAGCCATGTGTCGTCTCTCCGAACGAACATCACGGCCTGTGCCTTTGGCTGGCGCAGGCGCGGTTGTATCCCACAAGGGGTTAGGGGCCGACGGTCAGTTGTTTTGTCTTAAAGACTAGGGACTGCGAAAGCGGTGGTCGGGGCTTTTGTTGCAGGTTTACCTACCCAATCACATCCGTCCACTTACGTCGATGCTAGACCGGGGTTGCGGAAAATGCAACAGGAATTGTGCGGCGCCAGATTGCGCCGAGACCCCACCTTTCGTTTTCGCGAAAAGGTGGGGCACCCCGACGGCGGCATTAGAAGTGGAAGGTGACTTCGGCTGTGAACGCCCTTGGAGTTACAAAGTGCGTGCCGCTGAAGGTGGAGAGGAAGTTGTAAAGCACCTTTTGATTAGTCAGGTTGACGGCCGTGAACTGCAGGCCCACTTTGTAGCGGCTTTCGCTGCCAAAGATGTTGTCGTGACCGACCGCCAGGTCGAAGAGGTGGCGTGGCGCAATACGCGGCGGATTCTTGTCGTCGTTCTCGGTTCCGGGAGCCGGAATCTGAACGCGTGTTGCGGCGAGCAGGCCAGGATCGCAACTGGTGAGCGGTGACGACAAGGTAGGGAAGACGTTGCCGCAGTGCAGCCCGATCTGGAGCTGCTGATCAGCCGTGAAGCCGGTCAGATCCACAGGCGTGGTGGTGTCGGCGGCAAACGGTACCGCGCCGGCGACCAGACCACTGTCATATCTCCAGTTAAAGCCAACCCAGGGACCATGCTTCATGGGTAGCTGATACTGCAGGTGGGTGGTCTGGTTGAACTTCTCGTCGTGGTCGATGCGGAAGGGTAGACCAGATTGTCCGACCGTAACGCCCAAGCCGCCCACTTGCGGCGGGAAGAAGCGTGCTGCGACTCCAGAGAAGACGGTCAACGCCGTAAATCCCTTGTAGTTGGGGACGCTGATGCGCACCGCGTAGCCGGGAATCTTGGAGTTGTGCCACTCGATTGGGAATGTGATCGGAGTAGCGCCCAAAACGCTGAAGTCATAAGCATTGTGCGTGTACTTCCAGATGTATTCACCGGACACGACCAGATATTTTCCGAAGGCCTGTTCCAATCCGGCGTGGAATTCGTTTCGCCATCCTGGGCTGAAGTTGGCCGGGACGCACGGAACCAGCGCGGCGATCACGGGGACATTGCAGCCGGTATCGGAAAGTATCAGGTTCTCGTTGAACGGCGTCTCCAGAACGCGCGCGTAGGAGGCGCGCAGCACGGTGTTCGTCCGCTTGATGTTGTAGGAGACACCGACGCGCGGCTGAACTTCGTTATGCGTCACGAAGCCGTCGTAATAATCATTGCGCAGGCCAACGTTGATCCCAAAGTTGTGCCAGGTGATTTGGTCCTGAATGTAGGCGCTGAACAGCTTGATGTCCTTGCTGGCGCGGAAAGGGAACAGCGTGCTATTGGGAGTGGCGCAGCCATCGCCCGATGCCGGACTCGGTCGCGTCAGGTCGTGGCATCCCAGGAACGGCAGGAACGGCGAAGTCGCGGCTGGATTGGTGCTGTCGTTGGGAAACAGTCCGGAGCCGGCGCACTGTGTCGGGTCGGTGAATCCGGGCACTGGCGCGCCAGTTGCGTCAAGGCAGGGCGCATTCAATACCGGATCCACGATGCCGAAGCTGGTGCTCTCGCGGAGGTGCGTGTTCTGGAAGGTGATTCCGCCTTTAACGTTGTGAATGCCCTTTACATACGAAAGGTCGCTGCGGAAGCCGGCATTGGTCAATCCGCGGTCTTGGCTGACAGTCTCTTGCTGGATCGGCCCAAAGTCGGCGAACGGGTTATTACTCGGGTAGTAGTTGTATTGGTCGTTCCGTATAAACGCACCCAGCGTGAACACGGCCGAAGGGCTCAGGATGTGGTTCCATGAAGGCGCGAAGTTAAAGGTCCTGATCTGGGCGCGCTGATCGGACGGCGGTAGCGGATTGCCGAATGGATCGGTTTGGCCGATGTGCAGGTCGTCGAACGCATTTGGGTTCTGAAACCAGGAACGAGTGAAGTTGAAGTTGAAGTGAAGAGCGTCGTTCTGCGTGGCTTGATAATCGAAGCGGTCGAAGACGTTCTCTTCGTTGCCCTTGTCGTGCATCACCTCGAATTCCGGCGGATCGAGGAAGCGTCCCGTATTCAGTCCGTTAGCAGAGATGAAATTCCCCCACTTCTTTCCGCCGTAGGCAAGATTGAATCCGAAGTTCGAGGTTCCAAAACTGCCATACGAAGCAGTGACGCTGCCGGTAGGAGTCGTCATTCCCAAACCAGAACGCGTGGTCACGTTGATCACGACGCTTGTCTTTTCGCCGAACTCAGCGGGCGGAGCGCCGGAGATCACCTCCAGCGATTGGATCGAATCCAGCGGAATCTGGTTGGAGAAGACTTTGCTCTGCTGGTCGGTGATGGGTTGGCCATCAACCGTGAACGAATTTTCCGCGTGGTCTCCCATGCCATGGAACAATCCGTTTGAATCGGCGGCAATGCCGGGCGTGGTCAGCGTCACCAGAGAGCTGACCGATGAGGACGGGCTCTCGAGCGGCACCTTGTCGAACAGGTTGCGGTCTACGTCGGTATGAAAGACGGAAGTGTTCTCTATGAGATCGGTGGCCTCGCCATTTACGTCCACCGTCTGCACTGCAGATTCGATCGTGAGCTTCGGGTTCACTACCACGGGGACGGTGGAGCGAATCTCCACGTCTTGCACGAAGGGGGCGAAGCCGGCACGGGTTACGGTTAGGTGGTACGGATGCAGCGGCAGGTTGGAGATGGTGAAGCTGCCTGCGTTGTCGGATGTGGTCGCTCGGATGAGCCCGCTGACGGGGTTGCGGATCTCGATCTTGGCACCGGGCACCACCGCGCCGGTGGAATCCTGCACGGTACCGGTGACGGACTGTGCTGTTGCGAATGAAGCTGTGATCACAACGAGAAACGAAATGACAAAGACGTGGCGAAAAAGTCCATTTAAAAATGACATCGCTTCCTCCTAGGGAAGTGTTCACATCGATTGGATTGAACGGAGTTCGTTGGCGACTAGGAGAGTGGTGGAGGGCGGATATAGAGCGAGGAATCGAAGCGCGCTTGCTTAACGAGTGGATCAGAATCGGGCGCGATTGCAGCTACAACGAAGTCAGGCGAGACGTGAAGAGCGGCGATAGGCTGAACAGTGGCTTTGTGCCCGGCCGCAGTCAGGCAAATGGAGCAGTGCCCGTTGCCGTCACCGCAATCTTTATCGATGTGCGCGCACAGTACGGTGCACGACAACAGGATGAAAACAGAAAGCGCAAGCATCGCCCAGCGAAGATGCATGCTCCGGAACTTGTTTCGCGCTTGCATTAAGAGATTACGCCACCTTTGTGTGACCTGACACAGCAGTTCGGGTGCGGTACTTGAACGTGAGCCGAT
>Ga0137418_10004983_pt1 | contig 12175 bp, 11 predicted proteins | sample CZODoug3_1_2_16f_FD_122242 | JGI IMG/M metagenome (GOLD analysis project Ga0137418, IMG submission 122242) | Vadose zone soil fungal communities from Angelo Coast Range Reserve, California, USA - CZODoug3_1_2_16fungal (Hybrid Assembly) | ecosystem: Environmental > Terrestrial > Soil > Vadose... | reverse complement strand
CGACATCGTCACCGTCAGCACCGGCACCGCCGAGCGGAGGCCGAGCACCCACCCGACGAGCGGCAGCATGATGATCCCGGTACCGAAGCCGGCGACGCCACCGACGAGCGAGCCCACGAGCGCCCCGACGACCAGGACCACCCAGCCGATGGGATCGGGCATGTCGTGTCATCATACGCGGAATGTCTCGGTGGGTCGCCGCCGCGGGCGCGCTCCTCGTGTCGCTCGACTCCATGATGAACATCGCGTTCCCGGCGATCGCCGCGGCGTTCGCGGTGCCGCCCGAGCGCGTGCGCTGGGTGATCATCTGTTACGTCCTGACGTATGCGATCACCTCACTCGCAGGGGGAGCGATCGGCGATCGAATCGGTCACGTCGCGGTGTTCCGGGTCGGCGTCGCGCTGAGTGTGATCGCGTTCGTCATGGGCGGCGCCGCCGCCGGCTTCGGCTGGCTTCTCGTCGCGCGCGTCGTGCAGGGCCTCGCCGGAGGGCTGATCTACGGCACCTCGCCGGCGCTCGCGATCGCCGGGGCCCCGGCGGCGCTTCGTGGTCGGCGACTCGGCTTCCTCAGCGGCGCGATGGGCCTCGGCTTTCTGGGCTCGCTTCCCGCCGGCGTGCTCGTCGAGTCTTTCAGCTGGCGCGCCGTCTATCACGTCCGCGTGCCGCTCGCCCTCATCGTCCTCGTCTGGGCATTGACCGCCCGCTCCGAGCCTGTCGAGCTCTCGCGCAAGCCCCTGGTTCTCGCCGACGTGACGCGCGGCCCGGTGCTGCGGGCGAGCGCCCTGTCCTTCGTCGCGCGCGGAGCGATCTTCGCGATCTGGCTCCTCGTGCCGTTCTATCTCGTCGAGGCGCGCGGGCTCGGTGCGATCGTCGGCGGGATCTTCTTCATGCTCACGCCCCTCGGCACCTCGGTCGCCGCACCCCTGGCCGGCCGCCTCGCCGATCGCATCGGGGCCTGGACGCCCGCGGTGGTCGGGCTCGCGCTGGAGGCCGCCGGCCTCGCGGGCCTCGGCTTCGTCGACGGCGCGACGCCGCTCGCGCTGGTCGCGCTCGCGCTCTTCGTCGCCGGCTTCGGACTCGGCTTCTTCGAGGTCCCGAACATGGCGACCATCATGGCGGCGTTTCCATCGGGCCGGCAGGGCGCCGCCGGCGGCCTCTCGTTCCTCGCGCGAACGCTCGGCGTCGTCGCGGGGGTCGCGCTGATCGGCCAGATCGTCGCCGCCCGCAGTGCCACGGTCGGGTTTCTCGGAGCGTTCGCCGAATCACTCCTGGTGGCGGCGCTCGCGGTCGCCGCCGCCTGCGTCGTCGCGCTGGCCGGCGCGCGCGCTCCGCGTTGAGCCCGGCGCGGCGCTATACTGCCAGGCCATGAAGGTGCTCTGCCCGGTCGCGGTCTCGTGGGGCGACGTGAAGCCGCCGGCGCCGCGTCCCCGCGACTTTGGCCGGCACTGAGAGCGAGTTCGACAACAGAGTGAAGGAGGCGCGGATGGCGGTCGAGCTCACGTCCAAGCGGTATCGCGTCGAGGATCTCGACGCGGTCGAGTTCTGCTTCCAGCAAGGCTGGACCGACGGTCTCCCGGTGATCCCGCCGACGCCGGACCGAGTGACCGCGATGCTCGCGGCCGCGCGGCTGGATCCAAAGCAAGAGATCGCGTTCATCACGCATCGATCGGTGTCGATCACCGCCGAGAAGGTCGCGATCAACGCCGTCATGGCCGGATGCAGGCCCGAGTACTTGCCGGTGGTCGTCGCGGCGGTCGAGGGCATCGGGGACCCGGCGTGGGGCTATCACGGTCCCGGCACGTCCACCGGCGGCGCCGCCGTCCTCATGATCGTCAACGGGCCGATCGCCAGGCAGCTCGACATCAACTCCGGCGATAACCTCTTCGGCCCGGGATGGCGCGCGAGCCTCACCGTGGGCCGCGCGCTGCGCCTGGTGATGCGCAACGTATGCGGCTCGCTGCCGGGGCTCCTCGATCGCGGAACCCTCGGCCACCCGGGCAAGCTCTCGTACGTGATCGCCGAGAACGAGGCCGAGAGCCCGTGGGCGCCGCTCCACGTCGAGCGCGGATTCCGCCCCGATCAGAGCACGGTCACGGTCATGGCGGCCGAGGCGCCGCATCAGTTCTACAACCAGCTCTCGCCCGACGCGGAGGGCGTGCTGACGACGCTCGCCGACTCGATGCAGCACTCCGGGGGCGCGGGCCGGCAGCCTCAGTACGTCGTCGCCCTCGCCGGCGAGCACATGCGAACGATCGCGGGGAGCGGCTGGACCAAGAAGGAGATCCGGCAGTTCCTGTTCGATCACACGAAGAACTCCCACGCCCACCTCAAGCGCACCCATCGTATGCCCGGACCGGTGCAGCCCGGCGACGACGCGAAGCTGCGTCCGCTCGTCGGCTCGCCCGATGATTTCCTCATCATCGCGGCCGGCGGCCGTGCCGGAGCGTTCTCGTCGTTCGTCCCGGGCTGGGGCAGCGGCACCTCATCTCGAGCTCAGACCAAGGAGGTCAAGCGCTAATGGAGATCTTGGATCCGACCGTCGAGGCCGCCACGCAACCGATCGCGTACGTGGACCGTCCGGGATCGCTGCGCGGCAAGCGAATCGGGCTCATCGAGAACACGAAGTACAACTCCGACAAGCTCCTGCAGCGGATCGGCGAGATCCTCAAGAGCGACTACGGGGCCAGCGAGACGCGCATGTTCCGCAAGCACAACTCGTCGGTGCCCGCGCACGAAGAGATCATCCAGGAGGTACGCAAGACCTGCGACGTCATCGTCGCGGGCGTCGGAGACTGAGGGTCCTGCTCGTCGGGCAGTGTGCTCGACGGAATCGTGCTCGAGAAGAACGCGGTCCCCTCGGCCTCGATCGTGACGGACGTCTTCGAGAGGACGGCCCGCGCCATGGCCGAGCAATGGGGTGTGCCGACCTACAAGTTCCTGATGATGCCGCACCCGATCGCCAACCTGACCGAGGCGGAGCTGGACCAACGCGCGCGCGAGATGGCGCCCGAGGTCGTCAAGCTTCTGCTGGAGGGGCAGGCATAGAACGCGCGTTCCGGCCGCCGTGGTGGGGCCGGAACGCGCACGTGCAGACTGTCTGGGGCCCGCTCTTCCGCCGCCAGCGATTCCGGGGGCGGCGGGAGCGGGTCGTCACGTCGGATGGGGATTTCGTCGATCTCGACTGGGCCGCCGTTGAGCCGGCGGGCGCGCCGATCCTCTTGGTCCTCCACGGTCTCGAGGGCTCCTCGAAATCGCACTACGCCGTGGGGCTCATGCGCGAGGCGCTCGAGCGCGGGTGGCGCGCGGCCACCCTGAACTTCAGATCGTGCAGCGGCGAGCTGAACCGCCTCCGTCCGTTCTATCACTCCGGTCACACCGCCGACCTCGACGAGGTCGTCCGGCTGCTCATCGCGCGCGAGCCCGGCGTTCCTCTCGGCGCCGTCGGTGTCTCGCTCGGGGGAAACGTGCTGCTCAAGTGGCTCGGCGAGCGCGAGGCCGATGTGCCCGGCGCGCTCGTCGGCGCCGCGGCGATCTCGGTGCCGTTCAATCTGACGCCGTGCGCCCAGGCCCTCGATCGGGGCTTCTGCCGGCTGGTCTACACCGCGAACTTCCTGGGCACGATGCGGGCAAAGATACGGCTCAAGGCCGAGCGCGACCCGGGGTTGCGAGAGGTCGTCGACCTGGCGCTCGCGCTTCGGTCGCGGACCTTCGCCGAGTATGACCGCGCGGTGACCGCGCCGCTCAACGGCTTCGCGAACGAGCGCGACTACTGGGCGCGCGCCTCGAGTGCGCCGTATCTCGGCCGGATACGCCGGCCGACGTTGCTCGTGAACGCGCTCGACGATCCGATCGTGCCCCCCGAGGCGCTGCCGAATCCTACCGACCTGCCGCCGTGGATTCGCGCCGAGTTCGTCCCGCGCGGCGGGCACGCGGCCTTCCTCGAGGGCCGATGGCCCTGGCGGGTGCGCTCGTGGGCCGAGCGCCGCGCCCTCGAGTTCCTGGCGCCGCTCATCACCGGCGCGGCCGCGGCAACTCCCGGCGGCGTGGTCTGCTAGCATGCCGGGCATGCGCCACGACGCCTATGGTCTCCCGGTCAGCACGGATTCGGCGACGACGGTCGAAGCCTACGATCGCGCGGTCGACGGACTCCTCTCCTGGGATGCTCAGGCCCTCGAGCGCTTCCGCGCGGCCACGACGCTCGATCCAGGACTGGCGCTCGCCCATGCGGGTGCGGCGGTCTGCCTCTTCCTGGAGGAGCGCTTCGCCGAGGCTCACGAGGTCGCGAAGACCGCGCGCGCGGCGGCGCGCTCGCAGACCGACCGCGAGCGGCGCCACGTCGAGGGCCTCGCGCTGCTGGTCGAGGGCAAGGCCGTCGACTCGGCGAGCGCGATGCGGGAGCATCTCGTGGACTATCCGCGAGATCTCCTGGTCTTCCAGCGCCTCTACTTCGTCTGGTTCTGGCAGGGGAAGTTCCCGGAGATGCTGGCGCTCGCCGACGCGTCGGCCCGTTACCATCCCGGTAGCTCGTACATGCTCGGCCTGCACGCGTTCGTCCTCGAACAGGCCGGCCGCTGCGACGAGGCGGTCCGCATGGCTCACGTGGCGAATCGGAAGAACCCACGGGACGCGTGGGCGATCCACGCGCTCGCCCACGCGCTCTACGAGATGGCGGCGTTCGACACGGGTATCACGCGGCTGCCCTCGGCCATCGAGCCCTGCACGCATCTGGGCTGGTTCAGGAATCATCTCCTGTGGCACCTCACGCTCATGCATCTGGCGCGGGGCGAATACGACGTGGCGTCGGAGCTCGGGCGAACGATCTTCGAGCATGCTCCGTCGTCGATCCCGGGCGACCTGCACGACTCGATCTCGCTTCTCTGGCGGCTCGAGCTCCTCGGCCGCGACGTCGCCGAGCGCTGGAAGCCGTTCGCGCGGATCGCCGCCGAGCGGCTCGATCGCCAGGCGCTTCTCTTCCACGCGGCCCACCTGGCGATGGCCCTCGCCGCGAGCGGCGACTGGACCACCGCGGAGCGTCAGCTCGAGATGCTCCGCGACCGGAGCGCGCGCGACCGCACCGGGCTGGTCGGGGGCATCCTGGTCCCGCTGGTCGAGGGTCTTCATGCCTTCGCCGCGAGGGACTATCCGCGCGCGATCGAACGAATCGAGCCGCTGACCCCGCGCGTGATCGAGCTGGGCGGGAGCCGCGCCCAGCGCGACGTCTTCCACGACACCTTGCTGGAGGCCTGCTTCAGGGCGAAGGACATGGATCGCGCCGAGCGGCTTCTGGCGGAGCGAGTCGCGCGCAGGCCGGATCGCTTCTGGAAGACGCGAACCGCGACGGGCACTGCCGCCGCCCCGTCATGAGGTCGCGCGCGGCGCTCGCCGCGCTGCTCCTTGTTCTCGTCCTCAACGCCTGCGTCTCGCGAGGCGCGCCGGCCGGCGACGCGGATCTGGTCCGGCTGACGTTCTTGCAGATCAACGACCACTACGTGTTGGGACCGGTGGACGGCGGCCGGCGCGGCGGGATGGCGCGCCTGGCGACGCTCGTCCGCGACGTGCGGCGCGAGAATCCGAGCACCGTCTTCGTCCTGGGCGGCGACTTCCTGTCGCCCTCGGTCGAGTCGACGTTTCTCCAGGGCGCCCAGATGGTCGCGGCGCTCAACGCCATCGGTCTGGACTACGTCACGTTCGGGAACCACGAGTTCGACTTCGGGCCGACCGTGCTCCTCGAGCGCATGAACGAGTCGAAGTTCCACTGGCTGTCCGCGAACGTCGTCGACCGGCGCTCGGGCCGACCGTTCGGCGGCGCCTCGACCGAGGAGTTGCTGACGCTGGGCGGCCTGCGCGTCGGCGTCTTCGGCCTCACGATGGCCGACACCGCTCGCACCTCGCGCCCCGGGCCGGATATCGTGTTCAGTCCTCCGCTCGTCGCCGGCAAGGAGGCCGCCGCGCGTCTTCGCACGCGAGGCGCCCGGGTCGTCGTCGCGGTCACTCATCAGGAGATGGCGGAGGACAAGAGCCTCGCCGCCACCTCCGACGTCGACGTCATCCTCGGCGGCCACGAGCACGATCCCCTGGTCGCCGAGGAAGGCAAGACCCTGATCACGAAGGGCGGCTCCGACGCGCGGTACCTCGTCCAGGTGGATCTCTGGCTCACGCGCGAGGGAAAGCTCGTGGAGCGCTCCTGGCGCTTCCGCGAGGTGAGCCCGCGCGTCGCGCCCGATCCATCGGTCGAGGAGCTGGTGCGCGCGTACGGGGCGCGGCTCGATCGCGAGCTAGACGTCGTCGTCGGTCGAACCGACGTGCCGCTCGAGGCCCGCACCAGCCGGCTCAGGACCCAGGAGACCAATCTCGGCGATCTCGTCACGGACCTCCTGCGCGAGCGGCTCGGCACCGACGCGGCGCTCGTGAACGGGGGAGCGATCCGGACGAATCGGACGGTGCCGGCCGGGCCTCTCAGCAAGCGCGACATCCACGCCTTGTTGCCGTTCACGGACGTCGTGCTGAAGCTCGAGATGCGCGGGCGCGACCTCCGGGCGGCGCTCGAGTACGGTCTCGCGCAGACCGATCGCGAGGGCGGGGGCTTTCTGCAGATCTCCGGGGTTCGCCTGATCTGGAATCCGCAGCTGTCGGCGGGGCAAAGGGTTGTGAGCGCAACCGTCGCCGGTCGGCCGCTGGAGAACGAGACCATCTACAGCGTCGCAGTCCCTGGCTATCTCGTGCGAGGCGGTGACGGCTACACCGCGTTCGCGCGCGCGAAAGTCGTCATCGACGAGACGAGCGGTCCGCAGGTCGCCCAGACGATCCTCGACGGCATCGTCGCGCGACGAACGATCGCGCCGGCGACCGACGGGCGCATCGCAACGACCGCGCGCTAGCGTCACCGTTATCCACTTATCCCCAGCAATTCACAAAGTGAAAATCGCACGGCGCGGCGCGGCGTCGGCGACGACGCCCCTTGTGAACACAGGAAAGTCGGGCTCGCGCGCTCGCGCTCGCCGTCGCGCCGTGTCGCCACGCGGTCATCGCGCGCTCGAGGCGGCGAATGCCGCATGTTTCGCGGCGATGTTCGTCGTTGATCTCTCCGCGCTCGCCACTTACCGTATTATTACAGTGCTGAGCCCGCCGCGCGTTCTGGTCGTCGACGACGAACGATACATCCGTGGTCTCCTGAGCGAGCTGCTCGCGGTCTGGGGCTGCCAGGCCGACGTGGCGGCGAGCGGCACCGAAGGCCTCAGGCTCTTCAAGCAGAAGAGCTACGACCTCGTCTTGACCGACTACGCCATGCCCGACGGCTCCGGTCTGGAGCTGGTCGAGAACGTGAGGAACAGCGACGCGGCGGTCGGCGTCATCATGCTGACCGCCTCCGGAGCGGACCTGGATAGTCACGGCCAGCGGCTGGGGTTCACGCTCCTCAGAAAACCACTGCGGATCGACCACCTCGAAGCCGCCGTGAAGCAGGCGCTAGGCGACCGGAAGATCGAGGCCTAGAAGCTCCGTCCGGGCATCACTTGCCCAAGACCTTGCGCGGATCGAGCGCGTCCCTCAGGCCGTCTCCGATGTAGTTGATCGAGAGGACGGTCAGAAAAATCGCGGTGCCCGGGAAGATCGCCCAATGCGGGGCGAAGTCCAGGTTGTCCTTGGCGTCGTAGAGGATCCGACCCCACGTCGGGATGTCCGGAGGAAAGCCGAGGCCGAGGAAGGACAAGGTCGACTCGGCGATGATCGCCGCCGCGACGTCGATGGTGCCGGCGACGATGACCGGGCCCATCGAGTTCGGCAGGATGTGCCGGACGACCTGACGGATCGGCGTCGCGCCCAGGCCGCGCGCCGACTCCACGAATTCTTTCTCGCGGAGCGACAGGAACTGAGCCCGCACGAGCCGGGCCACCGGCATCCAGCGCAGACCCCCGATCACCGCCACGATCAGGATGAAGACGCCAGCCTCCGGTCCGAACATCTTCCGGAGCGAGTCGCGGAACAGATAGACGATGAGCAAGAGGAGCGGTAGGCCCGGCAGTGAGAGGAACATGTCGGTGACCCGCATCAGCGCGTGATCGACGGTGCCGCCGAGGAATCCCGAGATCGCGCCGACCGCGGTCCCGATCGAGATCGCGATCAGCATGGCGGCGATGCCGACCGCGAGCGAGATGCGCCCGCCGTAGAGCATTCGCGCCAGCACGTCCTGCCCGAGATCGTCGGTGCCGAGCGGGTGGCTCCACGACGGACCCTTGAGCTTGGCCTTGAAGTCGATGTCGTTGATCGGCAGGCGCCAGACGAGCGGCCCGGCCAGAACCGCGAGCACCAGCGCCAGGAGGATCACGCTGCCGATCATCGCGAGGCGGTGGCGCCGGAAGCGGCGGCCGGTCTCCCGCCAGAGAGACGTCCGCGGCTCGGCCGCGGCGACCGCCAGCTTTCCGGCGACGGTCGAGGCCACCATCAGCGGTACGAGATGCGCGGATCGAGCCACGCGTAGAGCAGGTCGGCGGCGAGGTTCGAGGCCAGGACGAGGCACGAGAAGATGAACGTCACCGCCATCACGACCGGCGTGTCGTTGGCGAGGATCGAGGCGATCAAAAGCGAGCCGATTCCCGGCACCCGGAAGATCTGCTCGGTCACGATCGCGCCGCCGAAGATACCGGGAATCTGCAGGGCGACGAGCGTCACGACCGGGATCAGCGCGTTCCGGACGACGTGCTTGACCAGCGTCGTGCGCTCCGACAATCCCTTCGCGCGCGCGGTGTTCACGTAGTCGAGCCGGATGACGTCGAGCACGGCGGCGCGCATGAAGCGCGTCATCGAGGCGGCCTGGAAGAGCCCCAGGACCGCCACCGGCATGATCGCCTGGCGCAGGTGCTCCCAGTACCAGCGCCAGCCCGTCGCGCTGATGTCGGATCGATAGATGAAGGGAAGCCAGTCGAGATGGATGCTGAACAGCAAGATGAAGAGCAGGCCGGTGAAGAACGTCGGCAACGAGAAGCCGATGAACGCAAGGGTCGTCGCGACCTGGTCGAAGATCGAGTACGGTCGTAACGCCGAATAGGTGCCGATCGGGACCGCGATCAGGATCGCCAGGACCAGGGCCGAGCCGAGGACGGCGAGGGTGGCCGGCAGTCGTTGCAAGATCAGCGTGTCAACGTCGACGCGGCTCACGAACGAAAACCCCCAGTCGCCCCGCACCATCGACACCATCCAGCGCACGTAGCGGACGGGGAGCGGATCGTCGAGGCCGAACTTCGCCCGGAGGTTCATGCGCACTTCGGGCGGTACGTTGGGATTGGTCGCCAGCTCCTCGAAGGGATCACCCGGCGCCATGGCGAGGATCGTGAACAGCACGACGCTGATCCCGGCGAGCACCGGGATCAGGATCAGGATCCGCCGCAAGAGGTACTTGGCCATGCGCTGCGGGCATCAGGCGGAGCCGAGCGGCTCGAGCCGCCCGGCCCCGTCCGACACGTCTACGCCTTGGACCAGTACGCGAGCGCCCAGAAGTTGCTGTCCCACCCGCTCTGGACCGCGTCGCGCAGACGGTTAGAAATCGCCGCGACGCTGGGGCGGGCCACCACGGGGATCACGACGACGTTCTGGATCACCAGGTCGTTCATCTTGACGAACAGCGCCGCGCGCTTGACCGGGTCCATCTCGGTCTCCGCGGCCTTCCACGTCTTGTCGTATTCCTCATTGCGCCAGCGCGTCTTGTTCGTCAGCGCGAACTTGTTGTCCTTGGCGGCGACCTCCCAGGACGTGAACTGATCCATGAACCGCTGGGGGTCGGGCTGGGTCATGGTCGTCGTGTACATCTGGAGATCGGTGTAGAAGTGCGAGTAGGTGTCCGGGTTGGCCGGATCCGACGAGAAGAAGACGTTCGCGGTGACCGCCTTCAGCTCGAGCTCGATCCCCGCCTTGGCGCACGCCTGCTTGACGATCTGCTGGGTCTTCTGTCGCGGGTTGTTGATCGAGGTCTGGTAGACGAACTTGAGCTTCTTGCCGTCCTTGGCGCGCACGCCGTCCCCACCGCGCTTCCAGCCCGCGGCTTCGAGGACCTGGTTGGACTTGTCGACACTGAACTCCCACTTCATGTTCTTCGAGACGAACCGCGACGGCGCGTTGACGAAGTTGGCGGTGGCCACGCCGGTGCGTCCGTAGATCTCTTCCTGGATCGAGCCACGATCGACTAGCAAGTTCAGCGCCTGGCGCACGGCCGGATCGCCCAGGAGGGGATGCTTCGTCTTCGCGGACGACCGTTCGCCCTCGACCTCGGTCCACGGATCGGTGGTGTTGACCTGGATGTGCTCGATGTTGCCGCCTGAGACGATGTCGGCGCGGCCCTTGCCGCCTTGCTCCAGGCGCTTGAGGATCTCGTCCTCCACCTGCATGTTCCAGGCGTAGTCGTACTCGCCGGTCTGGATGACCGCGCGCGCCGCCCCGATCGCGTCACCGCCGCCCTTCATCTCGACCTGGTCGAAGAACGGCCGGTTGGGGACGTGGTAGTTCGGGTTCAACTCGCCGCGGACGATGTCGCCGGGCTTGAAGTCGACGAACTTGTAGGGGCCGGTGCCGACGGGCTTCAGGTTGGTCGGCGCCTCGCGCGACTTGTCGCCCTTGAAGGCCTGGAAGAGGTGCTTGGGAATGATCACGCCGTTCGCCGCTCCGCAGAAGGGTGCCGACCAGAAGGGCGCCGGCGACTTGAAGACGATCTTCACGGTATGGCTGTCGAGCTTGTCGATTCGAACGATGTCCCGGTACGGCCCGATGGTCACGGCGGCCGTGGCCGGATCCATCACGTATTCCCAGTTGAACACCACGTCGTCCGCGGTGAAGGGCTTGCCGTCGTGCCATACGACGTTCTTCTTCAGCTTCCAGGTCACGGACATTCCGTCCTTCGCGACCCCACCGTTTTGTAGGCTGGGCGCCTCGGCGGCGAGGACCGGGATGACGTTACCGTCGGGATCGTAGGAAGCGAGCGGCTCGTAGAAGATGCGGCAGGCGTCCTGGTCCTTGGTGCCGTTGGCGAAGTGCGGGTTCAACAAGGTGGGCGCCTGCCACCAGAGCGCCTTGACGAGCCCGCCGCCGCCGCGCTTGGTGGGATTGAACGTCCACCTGGTCTGGGCCTGCGCCACGCCGGCGGAGGTCAGCATCTGGGCGGCCATCGGGGCCGTCAGGCCGAGCCCGACCATCATCTGCACGAACCGACGACGGCTCAGCGCTCCCGTCTTCACCTGATCGACCAGCGCCCTCAACTCACGCTCTTCCATTGAATCTCCTCTCTCGGCCCGGGCCAAGCGGCCAGGTGGTTGGCTTCTTACCGTTTCACGCGTCGGGGTGTCAAGACTGCCGGTACCAGTATGCGAGGCGCCACAGGTAGGAATCCCAGCCGGAGAGGTCGGTACCCTTCAGGCGGTTCGACACTCCCGCGACGGAGTTGCGCCAGACGATCGGGATGACCACGACGTTCTGGATGACCAAGTCGTTCATGCGGATGAAGAGGGCCGCCCGTTTCACCGGATCCATCTCGCCCTCGGCCGCCTTCCAGAGCCGATCGTACTCGTCGTTGCGCCAGCGCGTGCTGTTACGTCGCGCCCACTTGTTCTCCTTCGAGCAGATCTCCATCGAGCTGAAGTTCGACATGAAGGTTTGCGGGTCGGGGGCGCCGGGGCCTACGTTGTACATCTGGAGGTCGGAGTAGAACTTGGTGTAGGTGTCGGGGTTGGCCACATCGGACGAGAAGAACACCGATGAGACAACCGACTTCAGCTCCACGTCGATCCCCGCCTTGGCGCAGGCCTGCTTCACGATCGCCTGAGTCTTCTGGCGCTCCGGGTTGGTCGACGTCTGATAGACGAGCTTGAGCCGTTTGCCGTCCTTGCCTCTGACGCCGTCGGCGCCACGCCGCCAGCCGGCGCCGTCCAGGATCTGGTTCGCGCGGTCCACGTTGAATTCCCAGCGCATGTTCGGCGAGCGGAACCGTGTCGGGCCATTGAGAAAGTTCGGCGTCGCCTGGCCGAGGCGACCATAGAGCTCTTCGTGGATGGCGCCGCGGTCGACCAGGAGGTTCAGCGCGGAGCGAACGGCGGGGTCGGTCAGGAAGGGATGCGTGGTCTTGACGGACGAGCGTTCCCCGTCGACCTCCTTCCACGGATCGGTGTTGTTGATCTGAAGGTGCTCGATGCCGCCG
>Ga0137418_10004982_pt1 | contig 12176 bp, 12 predicted proteins | sample CZODoug3_1_2_16f_FD_122242 | JGI IMG/M metagenome (GOLD analysis project Ga0137418, IMG submission 122242) | Vadose zone soil fungal communities from Angelo Coast Range Reserve, California, USA - CZODoug3_1_2_16fungal (Hybrid Assembly) | ecosystem: Environmental > Terrestrial > Soil > Vadose... | reverse complement strand
AAGTGATCACCGACGGGGAGGATGATTGGAAGAGATTTTCCCTCCGGGTCGAATCAGGCGTCGATGTGCGCGAAGAGGTTTTCCGCCTCGCCACAGAGCGCCACTGGGCGGTGCGTGAACTGACTCAGCGTCGAGCAACGCTTGAGGATGTGTTCGTAGAAATCACGCACCCAGACGCAGTCTGATCATATGCAGGAAGCAAACGCCCAACGCTCAACGCCCAACGCTCAATGTCCAATGCAGAGCTGCACTCCTGCTCCCGCTCTTGCTCGATCCACTAGCTGTCATCCTGAGCGACGCGAGGGATCTCACATGGACTCGAGGCGCTCCAGGGTCGTTTGTATGATCAACCCATTAGGCGAGGTCCCTGGTCGTCGGCGCGACTCGGGATGACACGCTGGTTCCACCTATGAGGAAATTCTACGCTCTCCTTTCGCGCGAAGTACGCGGTTATTTCCATTCCCCGATCGCCTACATCGTGCTCATCTTTTTCCTGATCGTCAGCGGGATCGATTTCTATTTTCAGGTCTCCTTTATGAACCAGCGCCAGGTGCAGTACACGGTGCAGGAGGCATTTTTTAACTCAGTCTTCTTCTGGTTTGCCTTTGTTCTGATTTTTCCGCTCATCACGATGCGTCTGTTTGCTGAAGAATTTAAGCTCGGCACGATTGAGCCACTGACGACTGTCCCGGTGCGTGACTGGCAGATAGTACTTGCGAAGTTTTTTGGCGCGCTGGTGTTCTACGTGATTCTCTGGATCCCGACGCTGCTTTACTTTGCCATCTTTCTTAAGGTGACGAACGAGCCGGCTGCGCACTCTGCCGGAGCATATGCGGGCTCTTATCTGATGCTCTTATTACTCGGAATGTTTTATCTCTCGATTGGTTGTCTAACATCCGTGCTGACCCGAAACCAGATCATCGCGGCGGTCATCTCGTTTTGCGCAATTACGCTGCTGTTTTTCCTCGGCCTGGTTCAGTTCATTCTGCTCGATGTGAGCTCCGAAACGCGCGACCTGCTGGGGTACTTCTCTGCGATCGAACATATGGGGACATTCTCGCGTGGCGTGATTGATACACGGCCAATCGTTCTCTACGTGAGCATGACCATCGTGATGCTGGTGCTCACGCATCAGGCATTCCAATCCCGCAAATGGAGGCTTTGAGCGATGGCTGAGGAAACAAACGAACGCCGGACACGTTCCCGGAAAAGAATTCGTCGGGTTCGAATCGGTTTCAACGTTCTCGCGCAAATCGTGCTGGTCTTGTTTTTGGTCGCGATGGTGAATTCGATCGCCTTCAAGCGCTACGCGCGATGGGATTTTTCCCGCGACCAAAAATATGCGCTCTCAGATAAAACGAAACGTTTCCTGGGTACACTGAAGAGCAAGATGCGCATCACGGTTTTCTTTCCGCCTACCACGCCGATCACCACGGATGTTCAGAATTTGCTGACGGAATATCAATATGCCGGAAAAGGAAAGGTCGATATTGAGCACATTGATCCCGAGCGCAATCTTTCCCGGGCAAAGGAGTTGTTCGACAAATACAAGGTCGTTACTGACGAGCCTCTTCTGGTAGTCGATTACGAAGGACGCAACAAAACGGTCAAGGCGTCGGAGATGGCTGAAATCGACCAGAGCGGAATGGCCTTGGGTGAAGGCCCTCGCGTCGCCGCGTTCAAAGGCGAACAAGCCATTACCGGCGCAATGATCGATCTTGTGGAGGGGAAAAAGAAAACTCTTGGCTACGTGCTCGGTCACAAGGAACCACCACTCACCGAAGGCGGCATGATCTCCGTCCTCAAAACATTCATCGAGAACGAAAACATCCAGTTCAAAGAACTAAACCTTCTCGATCTGGATGCAATTCCCGAGGAGGTAAAAACCGTCATGATAATTGGGCCGCAGTACGATTTTTCGGACCGCGAAATGAAATTGCTGCGCAACTTCTGGGATAAACAGGGGCGGATTTTGCTTCTTCTCGATCCGTCGGCGAAAACACCGAAGTTAGACGCGTTTGTCAGCGAGCTAGGCGTTAAGGTGAATGACGACAGACTGATGGTTTTTCTGCGAACTGGGATCCAGGAGCTGGCACTAACACGAGATGTTCAAGCGAATTTCCTGGGCGACAGCCCAATCACAAGACGACTAGCCGATGTGCGGGCGCTCTTTTTAGGCGGTACTTCCTCGCTCACGCTCGAGCCCGACCGCGCCCGCGCTGCCAACATCCGGATCGAACCGCTGATCCAGGCGGAAAAGGGCTATTTTGCCGAGACTGATTACAACACGGACGATCAAGCAAAATTCCAGGCTGACGCGAAACGGACAGGCAATACGCAAATAACAATAGGCGCAGCCATTGAAAAAGGTGGTAGCGCAGATGAGCGGGTGCAGGTGAACTCATCGCGGCTGGTAGTCGTTAGCAATGCGACCTTCGTTCAAGACAATGCAATCACGCAAGATCAGCAAGGGCTCGATTTCATATCCGGCAGTGTGAACTGGCTGTTGAGCCGTGAACAGCTAATCGGTATCGCACCAAAAGTTTCAAAACCTCTCACTTTCAGTCTGAATGAAGACGAGTTGGCTCGTCTGCGCTGGATCGTGCTCATTTTTATGCCGCTGATCCCGGCAGTGATCGGAACGGTGGTTTGGTGGCAACGGCGAGTGTAGGACATGCGATGGGACTTGAGCGTCGAGATAACATATATCCTCAGGCCAGAGCGGTCCTCGCCTCACATTATCGACAGCACCGAAGGCTTCCCGCGTTCCCTCGCTAAGATATGAATTGGAGAACTACGCTAATCCTCACTGTCGTTGTGCTCGCTGTGTTCGCTTACCTCAGATTCTTTGAGATGAAACAGCCGAGCACTGGGGAAGCGAGACGGCACGCGCAAAACGTGGTGAATTTCGATCGAAACAAGATCGATGGTGTAGTCATTCAAAATGGCGATGAAAAGATAGAAATACGACGCCACGACAATAAATGGCGGCTCGAAACGCCATTCAAGGATCAAGCAGATGGTGCCTTGGTGGAGAATTTGTTGTCGGATTTGGAGACCTGGCAGAAAGAGGGAACGATTCCGGCAAAAGATATCGACGCCGATAAGAGCAAGCTGAATGAATACGGCCTGAATCGGCCAAAGCTTAAGCTAAAACTGATCGGCTCTGACAGACCGCCTGAAATCCTGTTCGGAAAGGACGCTGCGTTGGAAGGCAGGATGTATGTCCGCTTTGAGAATTCCAAGGAAACGTTTCTCGCCAAGCAATCGGTCAAGAAGGACATCGACAAAAAGGCGGAAGAATTCCGCGACAAAAAATTAACTGATCTGACAACTGCGCAGGTGCGCCGAATCGCGTTAAAGACACCTGCTGGTGAAATGGAATTAGAGAAGAAGGGCGATCATTGGGACATCGTGAAACCACTCCGCGCGCGGGCGGATGACGAGAAAGTCGGCGACCTGATTGCGCAAGTCACAACGGCGCGCATTCAACAATTTGTGGCCGACGATCACGGCGACCTGCGACCTTATGGACTGGCAGAGCCACGCGGGTCGATCACGTTATTTGGCCAGGAAGGAAAAAGAGACCAAAAGGTTGAGATCGCTGACTCGATTAAGATATTTGGCCAGGAGGACAAAGGTCAAATACTGCAAGTCGGCAGCGTGCCTGAGAAGGAAAAGGATCAGGTATATGTTCGGTTTGCTCCTCGCGGGGCCGTTTACACATTGCCCAAGAAGATTGAAGAGATCCTCAACACCAAGCCAGTCGATTTACGCGACTATCATTTGGTTCGGATTGACACAAATGTTCTCGATCGGATCACGATCGATGTTCCTGGTAAAGGTAAGACTGTTCTTGCGCGCAAGGATGGAAATTGGACAATCGCCAGCCGAAATAATGCGCCCGCAGATTCGGGCGGCGTCCGCCGCTTAATTGACACGTTGCAAAACCAGCGAGTGACAAAGTTCGTGGAAGACGTCGCTTCGAACTTGCCCAAATACGGCCTGGACAAACCGCAGCTGCAAATAACGTTCAGCTCGTTCGCGTCGGAGAACACCGCCGAGACCAAAGCGGGTGAGCAGCCATTTGCTACACTTGCCTTTGGAAAGGAAGACGGAGACAACGTTTATGCGCGGCTTACCGATGAGCCCTTTGTCGTGGCAGTCCGTCGTGATTTGCTGGACCAGATCTCGACCGATTCCCTGCAATGGCAGGAGTTATCGATCTTTAAGTTTAAACCTGACGAAATTCATCGTCTAAGCGTGACGACGGACAAAGAGCTGTCGCTGGAACGGAGCGAAAATAACCAGTGGCATTGGCTAAAAGGCAGTGGTGAGATCGATAGGACAAATGTGCAGTCTCTCCTCAACACGTTGTCGAGCTTGCATGCAGTGCGTTGGCTCGGAGCGACGAAACCTCAAGATGGCTTCGAAAAGCCGCACCTCACTCTTGCATTCACAACGTCGCCTGACAATAAGGCATCACATAAGTTTATCATCGGCGCTCCGGCCAGTGACGGAAGATGGTGCGTTCATGTAGACGGCCGCGAAGGTACATTTGTGATTAGCGATTCGGATTTGAATAGCTTGAGGTTACCTCTTGTGGCGCAACCATTGCCAACACCAAGTCCGACACCGAGCGTTACGCGCTGATCCTGTAAACAGCTTTTGCCTCAGAAACTCTGTGCGGTGTAAATCGTCGCGATGCCGTAACTCAGCGGCTGAAGCGTCGCGCGCCGAAAGCCGCTCGATTCGATTAAATCGATCATTGCATGACCGCTGGGAAATTCTTCGATCGAATCCCCGAGATAGTCGTAGGCGCTTTTCCTTCCAGTCAAAAAAGAGCCCAGCAATGGCAGGCAGCGATGCAAATAGAAACGATAGATGGTGCGCACAATCGATATTGTTGGCAGTGAGAACTCAAGCACTAACAAATGGCCGTCTCGCCTAAGCACCCGCGACATCTCAGCAAGCGCGCCTCTCCAATTCTCCATGTTACGCAACCCGAAAGCGATGGTAACGCAATCAAAGGAAGCATCGGGAAACGGCAGCTTCATCGCATCGGCAAGAACTGTTTGGCGCACCCCTTTTCTCTGTGCCAGTTCCAGCATTTCATGCAGGAAATCCACGCCTGTGACTTCCGCATCCGGCAGCTTCTTCTGCAACGCAAGCGCCAAATCTCCCGTGCCAGTAGCAAGATCGACAATTTTGCCCGGCCGCCAGCTCGCGACCGTGTTGGCAGCCCGCTTTCGCCAATAAAAATCGATCCCGCAGCTAAGCGTGTGATTAGCCAGATCGTACCGTCTGGCAATGGCGCCAAACATTTGCCGAACTCGTGTGGGCTCTGTTGCGGTACCGGATTTTGTCATTTGAAGGTAGATAAAAGGTCGACTCAGGATTCTATGATAGTTCACTTCTTGTTTACCACATGGATGTAACTAATGCGCGAAAGCCACGAGTCGGAAATGTTAGTCATCAAAGTTTGTTATAAAAAAGGATTGCGAATGTGGCAAACCCCGTCTATAACACAAGCATGGATATATCTGTTAAAGCTTTAGAAGAAGCAGTTTCAATACGCCGACAAATTGATAATCTGGAAAGACGTCTTTCCTCAATCCTGGGAGGTGCGCCTGCCAGACCCACAATAGCAACGGCTCCTACAAAGTCACGGCGTTACTTTTCGCCTTCAACCCGAGCCAAGCTTGCAGCCGCGGCTAGAGCCCGTTGGGCGAGACTAAAAGGCGGGACGAAACCAGCCCCTACCAAGAAAAAAGGCGCACTGACGCCTGCTGGTCGAAGAAAGCTCTCCGAGCTAATGAAGGCCCGCTGGGCAGCACGAAGAAAGGGCGCAGGAACCAAAACAGCCAAAGCAGCGCCCTCAGCGAAGAAAGGTGGTCTCACACCTGCCGGACGAAAAAGGCTCTCGCAGTTGATGAAGGCTCGTTGGGCGGCGCGACGGAAAGGTGCGGGGCGCAAATAATCGATCAATACAACCGGAATCCGCAGCTCGCCGATAGTTTTCGGTTCCAGATAGGGTCTCTCTGGAGACAGCCAAGCACTGCTCGCGAGAGGACTCGAACCTCCACGGGTTTCCCCATACGGTCCTGAGCCGTACGCGTCTGCCAATTCCGCCACGCGAGCAAAACCAGTGGCCCTTACAATGCGCGAGTGCCAGCCGCCTGCAAGGTCAAACCGGAGATAACTCAAGGAGAGGAAACGAGTAATCCTCGGAAATTAGCCCGAACGTTTCTTACGTGCGCGAACTTCCAGTTGGTGCGCTTTACGCACCTGGCCAAGCGAGCGCAAAAGGTCGGCATAATTGGATACGACAATCTCGTAATCCTTTAACGGTTTATCCTTCACCTGGTCCCACATTTTGAGAGAAGCCTGGTAAAGTTCCGCCGCTTTGGCATAATCGCCGCGTGAATGATAGACGACCGCCAGATTGCATTTTGACTGGGCAATGTCGGCAAGTGGAGGGGGGTTTAATTTCTCCCGAATGGCCAGCGCGCGAACATGTATTTTCTCTGCCTCGGTGAAACGGCGTTCGTTCGTGTAAAACACGGCCAGGTTATTCAGCACTGACGCGACATCGGCATGGTCCGGCCCGAGTTGTTTCTCGTAAATGTGCAATGCCCGCAGGTAGCACGGTTCAGCCGCCTTTTGTCGTCCCGACTTACGCAAGATCAGAGCAACATTGTTTAACATGGTGCCGAGATCCGAATAATGAATATCTTCGATTTCGGCACCCGCGGCGATTGCTTTCTGATAGAAATTAATGGCCTCTTCAGACTGGCCAAGACCATCGCATAGAAATGCAAGCCGCCTCGCGGAACGGTAGATGGCACGCTGGTCTGGTGGGTTTAGCTTTTCCAGAATTGCATGCGCCTTGAGCAAATATCCTTTGGCCGCCGCGCGATCACCCTTTTGATCGAGAAGCTGTCCTAGCTTCTCAAAGCTGGTCGCCAGCGGAAGGTCGGTGTCGCGGAAGGCGCGCTTGGCGATTTCAAGGGCTGTTTCGGCAACGCGAATCGCCTGGGGCAACTGGTTTGTGGCGCGCAGGGTATCGAGTTTGTCGTTGAGGATGGTCCAAAGCTTTTCTTCACCTTTCATCACTCATCACCAACCCTCGCTTATTTGGGTAACTAGTCGGCTGGCGAGATCCTCAGTCGCAAGGGGCAAAGCCTGACGCTCATCACTAGTCACGTCGCCGGTGGTGTTTTGCTGGTTGGCGGTGGCGGTGCTGTTTACAAAGAAACTGGTCGTTCCGACCGCATCGTTCGGTGCTACCAGTGGTTTGCCGTCCCGTCCAGTCAGCGAGTACCTTACCACTAGTACGAGGCTGAATTCGGTCGTAGCCAGGACGTTGCCACGCACCGAACGTGCCGGTGCTCGGGTGATCCGGGATATTTCACCTGTCAGAGTAGCGTCCGCTTTATCCCCATTGGTAATCTGGTATGTCCCATCTTGTTGTAACTGCTTGATCACAGTATCGGTAACCAACACTTCGATCCGAGGAACGAGCGTGCGATTCTTGAAGGTCGGTACTGCGATGGAGTGAACATCACGCAGATAGTATGGCTTTACTGGACCAATGTGATAGCCAAGGCAACCACTCACGGCGAAGCAGAATAGGGTGGCAAATAGGGCTTTCAAGGCGCCGGTGAGGCGGACGCTCCGGGAGAAGCCGATGGCTCGGAAGTCGGCAGCGTATTCGAGCTTGTGCTTGTACCCGGCGGAGCCAGTAAAGGGTCAGGTGCGGTGGTGGTATCAGGAGCAAGGGAAGCTGGTGGCGGAAGCGAACTATCGCTCTCCGACGTCGGCAACGGTGCCTCGTTATTCGCCGCGCCTGGTTTCGCCGACCCGCTTTCAGCAGTTCGCGCGCCGTGGATGTCTCCCTTTTTCTTGCTGGCCTGTCCCATAGGAAGCGCCGGCTGAAGCGCCGCATCTCCAAATTTTGCACGCAGCTGATCAATCCGTTTCTTTGCCTCGTTGCTTTCCTGAGAACCTGGCTGCTGGCGAATTACTTCGTTGTAGTAGATAACCGCGGCGCGATAATATTTTTGCTTGTCGTAAAATTTGGCGACCTTGTAAGAGTTAGCCGTTTGCTTGTGATCGAGAATTTCGAGATTAGCGCGCGCCTGAGCTGCTTTCTCACTCTTGGGATAATGGAAGAGGAAATCTTCGAAGGCAGTCTTAGCATTCGTTGCTGCGGCTGCGTCCTTTGCGCCTAATTGTGCGGCCGTAAACCAAATGTAGCCGATTTGGTATTGCGCATTCACGGCGACAGGCTCATTGGGAAACTTGTCCACGACAGCCTGGTATGCTTGAATGGCCGCATCGTTGGCGCCTTGTTTCTCGCGCACAAGACCAATATCAAACTGCGCCCGGGCAGTATAGTTTCCGTAGGGTGCGGTCCGAACCACGTTGGCGAAAACGGTCACAGCACGATCCAACGCCGAGGCGATCGGCATGCCAAGAAACTTCAACTTCTTCCCGTTAAGATAAATTTCGCCGATTCGGAACTGCGCCTCGATTGCTTCCTCGAAATGCGGACTGCCGGGGTATTTCTCTACTAACTGTGAAAATGACGCCGCGGCCGCAAAGTAGTTGTGGTCTTGTTCCTGCAATTGAGCGGCACGATAAAGCGCTTCCGGGGCAACCTTGTCTTTGGGATGGCGTTTGACGAGACTTTTGTAAGCTCCAATCGCGCGCTTATAATTGCCTTCTTTTTCGGCAGCCTGGCCAATCTGGAATAGGTCGACAGCATCGCCGGTCAATTCTTCTTCTACGCCGCCCGGGCCTACGTACTCCGGTTTTTTACCCGGCTTGAAGACAACAGAGGCCTGGCTGGATTCGGGCAAAAGAAATGCGGCAACCGCGAAAACTAGAAGCACACGAATAGCGATTTGCATGGGTGGTGCAGGGTAGTTAACTTATGCGCCCAGTCAAGTTTCGGCGTCCGCAAACGCGCCCGTGGAATGTTCACTACATTTCCAGGAGTGAACCCTTTTCCAAGGACAGAATACTGGCTAACGTTGCATTCTCGTCTTGAATCTGACCGATCAGCAGAAGATACGCATTGGCTCGTGCGCGTGGGGCTTTGAAGACTGGCGTGGCGTTTTCTACCCGTCGGATTTGCCGGAAGCTCACTGGTTGGAATTTTATGCCAAGTATTTCACGGCGGTTGAAGTGGATTCGACTTTTCACGCTGTTCCATCGGAAAAAAGCGTTCGGCGTTGGGTCCAGATGACCCCCGCTGGCTTCCGTTTCACCTGTAAACTTCCCCGACAGATCACTCACGCTTCCCGGCTGAATGATTGCACCGCCGAGCTAAATTTGTTTCTCCGCGCCATCGAACCACTTGGAGCAAAACTCGACGTTATCCTGATCCAGCTTCCGCCGTCCTTCACGCCGAAGGATGGCAAGCTGGCGTTGCGCAATTTTCTCGACCAACTGCCAAGGGATTTCCGCTTTGCGATCGAATTTCGTCACGCCGGATGGCATCGGCCACATTTCATCCGGCTTTTGGAAAGGTATCGCATTTGCTGGGTGTGGGCGGACACCACTCCTCTGAACGAGCGAAATCTTGCTCCTTTCGAATTCCTGCCGCGCACTTCCGATTTTCTGTATCTGCGTCTGCTTGGCGATTACTCAACCAAATACGATGTCGATGGTGGGCACGTTCATCGTTACAACAAGTTGCTATGGAAACGCGAAGCTGCACTTGAAAGCTGGTCGCTCAAGATTGAGCGGCATCTTTCTGAAGTGCGCAATGTCTGGGCATTCGTGAGCAATCACTTCGAAGGGTTTGCGCCTGAAACCTGCCAGCGCCTCGCTCAACGTTTGGAGCTTAAGGTAATTCTGCCTTCGGAAACGGAACAAGCCATCGCAGCGCAGACACGGTCGCAGCTCGACCTTCAGCTATAGCAGTGGTTCGGCACAAACGCCGCGCATGGAGCGCTGGTGCTTGTCGAAAATGCAGACCTGGCGAATCCCAAAGGAGGCCATCTTTGGCGCGAGCCTGGGGTAACTGTCGCCCAGTTGCGCATGCGAGTGCGCGTCGGAGGCAGTCGTAAAGGGTATCCCCTTCTGTATTGCCAGTTCAATGATCCGATCGCCTGGATAGAGTTCGTCTACCGGCTTGCGCCATCCAGCGGTGGAAAGTTCGATTGCGAGATTTCGCGCTCGAATAAAATCGAGCGTTTCATTGACAATGGCGCCGATCTCCGCGCCGGGCCGATGACCATGAATTTTAACAAGATCAAGATGAGCGAGGCAATCGACCAACCCGGTTGCCGCCATTTCCCGAACACGGCGAAAATAATCGTGGTAAATCGTATCCACATCACGGCCTTCGAATTGCGCCGCACCATCTGGCACGCTGTCGAACATCTGATCGGCGCGATCAAGGAAGTGGACCAAGCCCAAAACAAAATCGAGCTTATTCCAGTGCTGCTCGATCCATTTTCGACCGGCGGCTGAGTGAACTGGATCGTTATCAAGCTCGATGCCGGCGCGAATTTTTAGATCGGAATTTCTTTCCTGGAGGCGATCAATTTCATCAAAATCGATTCCCGCATGATAACGATCATGATCGGTGAATGCGATGTCGCTTAATGCGATGTTCCGCGCCGAATCCGCCCATGGTTGAAGCAGCCCTTGTGTGTAAGGTTGCACCCGATGGCCCTGGGGATGCGTGTGATAGTCCGAAAAAAGTTGATAGGTCACAGTTGATAGTTGATCGGCAGTCACGTTCGGCTCCATCAACTACTACCTATCGACCATGAACTTTTCTCAAGGCACGGCCAGGAATTTTTGCCGGATCTGCAACTCCGGGTAAGCGGGAAAGAAAACCTCGGCGATAAAGACTTTGTTAGGGGTGAGATCGCGCGTCGCGATGGTTTCGTTGTATTCGGCGTGCTCCTGCGGGTTAATCAACACCGTGGCAGGTCTTTCCGCGATGGCGTGATTGTCGGACCATTTCGTCAGGGTATTTCCCACGGAATTCCTCAAATAAATTTCGATCCGCTGGTTCGTCGGAAATTCGAGGGTAACTGGACGCTTGGACAGATTCGTCAATGTCACTTTGATCTCGAGTTGCCGCACTTCCGATAGCTTTACGGTCTGCGGCGTGATTTGGAGATCGAGAGCGAGGCCACGCAATCTTGGATCCTTGTATTGTGGGACCAGTTGGGGAGAAAATGGGTGGAGAATACGGCCCAACCAGCTGCGTTTGCGCGGTGTTGCTGTGGGCGCGGAATCCTGACCAAACGCGCCCGCGACCACTGCAAACGTCAAAAGGAGCAAAACAACATGTCGCCTCATGAGCGGGTTAAACAGCAAACGTTGCAAATCCTGTCAAACCCTTTATCAATCGGCATGAAGACTCTCGGTACATTCGCGCTTTGCCTGCTTTTCGCGGCGCCCGCAGGCGTCGCGAAACAACGACATTGCATATTCCGGGTCCATGCACAAGCGAACCCTCAGGATACAGCCGTATTCTCAACATCGGTTCGCGCGCAAGTCTCGGGGAAAAACGTGGCGATCGAAAAAATCCCGCGCATTTCGGAGCAGGACGTCATCGCGTTTTACCCTTATACAGCCGCGAATGGAACCTACGGTGCGCTGTTTCAACTCGATGAGCATGGGCGGATCGCCCTCGACACCTTAAGCATTGAGCGCCGGGGCAGTTTACTCTTCGTGCTCATCAATGGTCGCCCGATCACCGAGCTCGAAATCGACAAGCGCGTTTCTGATGGAAAAATCTACATCCCTTCCGGGCTGAGTGCGGCCGACATTGGCCTGATGAAAAAAGACTGGCGATTAATAGGGCAACGGAAACGCTGAATATCTTATCCAGGAATTAATCGGCGTTTCTTGCGCAGCGACTGCCTGCCAATGCCCATGGCGATAAAAGCAGGATATCCGTGAATCGAAATTCACAAAGCTCCTTTCTCGAAACTGGCAGTGCATGAAAATTCGTTTCGCCACTGCGTTTCTAACGCTTCTGTTGGTTTGTTTTACGATGACGGCGCAAAACCAAATTGTCGATGTTGCCCTGCCGACGGATAACAACGCTCTTTTCTCAGGGGGCGGCCCCGCATTTTACCAATACATCGAGCGTAATTACAAAGGCGTGAAATCCACGCCATGGGAAGGCGGCCAATATGGTT
>Ga0137418_10004981_pt1 | contig 12177 bp, 10 predicted proteins | sample CZODoug3_1_2_16f_FD_122242 | JGI IMG/M metagenome (GOLD analysis project Ga0137418, IMG submission 122242) | Vadose zone soil fungal communities from Angelo Coast Range Reserve, California, USA - CZODoug3_1_2_16fungal (Hybrid Assembly) | ecosystem: Environmental > Terrestrial > Soil > Vadose... | reverse complement strand
CCCTGGAGGCCGGGGCTACCGACTTCCTGATTCGCCCGATCGACCGGCTCGAATGCGGCGCGCGCTGCCGCAATCTCTTGAGCCTGCGCCGGCATGAGATTCTCAAGAAAAACCGAACCCGGATTCTCGAGCAGAAGATCGACGAAGCCACCCGCGAATTGCGGCGACGCGAAGTCGAGACGCTGTTTCGGCTGGCGAAGGCCGCCGAGCAGCGCGACAAGGTGACCGGAATGCACTTGGTGCGGATGGCCAAGTACTCCGCGCTGATCGCCAAGGGCGTCGGGCTGTCCTCGGCCGAGCAGGATGCGATCGAGCTCGCCGCGCCGATGCACGATATCGGAAAAATCGGCATACCGGACCGAATCTTGCAGAATCCCGGAAGGCTGGACGGCGAGGACCTGCGAGTCATGCAGTCCCACGCGCGCATCGGCTACGACATGCTGAAGGACAGCTCTTCGGGATATTTGCAAATGGCCGCCGTGATCGCGCTCGGCCATCACGAGAAGTACGACGGCAGCGGCTACCCGACCGGCCTCAGGGGCGAGCACATTCCGCTTGAAGCGCGAATCGTCGCCATCGCGGACGTCTACGACGCGCTCACTTCGATTCGCCCCTACAAACCGGCGTGGCCAGTGGAAGAAGCGCTCGTCTACATGGAGGAGCACGCCGGCCGGCATTTTGATCCGCAACTAGTCGAAATTCTGGTGCGGAACCGAGACGAAGTCCTTTCCATCGGCGAACGGTTTGCCGATCGGCTGGCGCAGTGACCCGGGACCGGGCCGCATGGCGCTGAAATCGACTCTTGCAGCTGTTCCGGCCCGCGTCTCCACGGGGGCGGCGGGCACGGAGTACGAACAGTCAATCGTCCGGCTGGTAGTGGGCGCAGTACTATTCCTGTACCTATTGCCGCAGGCATTCATCGGGTACGAGACCCACGGCAAGACCGACCTGCTGTTCCTGGTAGCGATGGTGTGCTACCTGGTCCTGGCGAGCGTGATATTCAGCTGGATCCACCTGTCGCCGGCGGCTTCACCAGCGCGCCGCGTCTGTACGGAAATCGTCGATGTCGGCGCCGTCACCTTCTTCATGTTCAATACCGGAGAGTACGGCGCGCCGCTGTACGCCGTCTACCTGTTGATCATTTTCGGTCACGGGTTCCGCTATGGCAGGCCTTACTTGTACAACTCGCTGGGACTCAGCGTCGTCGGCTTCGCCCTGGTCCTTGTGTTCAACGCTTACTGGATAGAGAACCGCACGCTCGGCATCGGTTTGATGGTGGGCATGATTTTGTTGTCGCTCTTCGTCGGCAAGCTCGTGACCCGCCTGTTCGACTCGCTGCGTCGTGAGGAAGCCGCAAACCAGGCGAAGCGACGTTTCCTCTCCACGGTAAGCCACGAGATGCGCACCCCGCTCAACGCGATCGTCGGAATGAACGACCTGCTGCGCGACACCGCTTTGAACTCGGAGCAGGCCGAGATGGTGAAGGCGATGCACGAAGCCTCGCAATCCATGCTCAAGCTGATCGAGAACGTGCTCGATATTTCCAAGATCGAGGCCGGCAAGGTCAGCATCGAGGAGACCGACTTCGACCTGCATGGCCTGATCAACGGCACCTCGGGAGTGCTCGCGCCGCAGGCCGAGATTCGCGGACTGCAGCTTCGTACGCTCGTGATGCCGGAGGCGCCCCACGCGCTGCGCGGCGATCCCTATCATCTACGCCAGGTTCTCTACAACCTTATCGGGAACGGTATCAAGTTCACCCAGTCCGGCAGCGTCACCTTGACCGTTTCGAGTCTGGGCGAGAGCGAGCATGCGGTGCGGCTGAGATTTGCCATCGAGGACACGGGGATAGGCATCGCGCCCGAAGCTCAGGAGCGCATTTTCGAGAGTTTCGTCCAGGCCGACGACTCGACGACGCGCCGCTACGGCGGAACCGGGCTCGGAACGACGATCTCGAAACAGCTGGTGGAGATGATGGGCGGGCAGATCGGCCTGAACAGCACGCCTGGGAAGGGCAGTACGTTCTGGTTTGAGCTCCCCTTCAAGAAGCAGATGGTGGGACTGGTTCCCGAAGCTTCGTTCCGGCTCAACGATATCCGGATCATGCTCCTCGGGTTCGCCGACACGGAGCTGCACGCGCTCGAGCAGGACCTCGCTACTTGGGGGGCGCGCACCGGGCGCGCAGCGGGCGTCGAGGGGGCGGCTGCGCGCCTCGCCGAAGCGCACTCGCTTGGGCATCCCTACCACTTGGTGCTTCTGCGCGAAGACACGCAGATCGAACCGAACCAGCTTCTCGCGCGGCTCCGCAATAGCCGCAGCCAAAAGGCCCCTCCCACGGTCCTGTGCACGCCCGGTGTATCGCAGGTTCGCAGCGCCCAGGCGCTTGCGGGCGGTTTCGTGGCGGTGCTGGAAATGCCGCTAGAGAAGCGGCTCCTCTTTAACGCCATCCATTCGGCTACTGCGGTCCAAGGGAGCCAGGAAGGCGTCATTTCGCTCAGCGATTACTACGCCGCCCGCGACGCCAACCGGCGCCGCTACCAGATCCTCGTGGCGGAAGACAACGCGGTGAACCAGCGCGTCATCGTCGGGATACTCGAGCGCGCCGGGCACAGAGTCCGGGTCGTGGACGACGGGGAGCAGGCGCTCGATGTCCTCGAGAACGAGCGGTTCGATGTGGTCATCATGGATCTCAACATGCCCGAACTCGGCGGGCTGGACGCCGCGCGGGCCTACCGCTTTATGGATCCGGAGGCGATACAGGTCCCGATCATCATGCTTTCGGCGGACGTCACCTCCGAGACGATGAAGGAATGCGAGGAGGCGGGGATCGATGCTTTCTTGTCCAAACCGATCGAGGCTCGCCGCCTGCTTGACACCATCGCGACCCTGATTGCGAAGCGCGCGACCGCTCTGGCGGCGTCCGGCGACGGCGCCGAGAAGACCCAGGTGGTCATCAATCCGGCGACGCTCTCGGAGCTCGAGCTCATCAGCGCGGATAGCACCTTCATGCCGGAACTCCTCAACGGATTCATCCAGGACGGCGAGGCGCTGCTGCGGCAGATGGAGGCCGCAGTGGCGGCGGAGCAATACGAGACGCTCAGGGACCTCGTGCACGCCATGAAGGGCTCGGCGGTTACGCTCGGCGCCGAGCAGCTGTGCCAGACCTGCGTCGGAATCAGCGGTCAGACGACATCGGAACTGCAAGCGGGCGGACCACGCGTCCTAAAGGTGGTGCGGGAGCAGTTTCAGCAGGCGCGCGCTTCGCTACTCGATTATCTCAAGAAAAACCAGAGCGCGGCCCGCTGAGGCAGGGGCGTGACATGGATAAGGGGCGGCGCGAGAAACCATGGGTGACTTGTCACTGCGTGACCGAGTAATTCAGCGTCTTCTAGCCGCGTCCGACGCAAAACTTACTGCGGCCGACGTAGACGACGCGACATCGCTTCGACAGGATCTTGACATCAGTTCACTGATTTTGATCACATTGGCTTCCGAGCTGGAGGATGAGTTGGGGATCGACATCGAGGACGAGGAACTTGGACGCATACAGACGATCGGCGATCTTTTCAAGGCGATCGAGGGCAAGAAGAGACAGAATCGTCAGGCGTGACGCGGTCTGAGTCAATGGCTCCTCGACGCGTGGCGATCACGGGAGTCGGTCTCGTATCGTGCCTTGGGCACGATTACAGCCAAGTGGTGAGGGCTCTCCAAAACGGGGTAAGCGGCCTTCGCGCCATGCCGGAGTGGGAAAGCCTGGGCCTGAAGAGCCGGGTGGCGGGTACGATCCTGGACGTCGAGGCCAAGTTCGAGCGCTCGTCCATCCCGAAAAAACTGCGTCCCGCGATTTCGGAAGCATCCAAATACTGCTGCCTCGCCGCGCTCGATGCCGTCGGCGATTCCGGGCTTTCCGAGGTCGACCTGCAATCCGATAGAACGGCGTGCATCGTCGGTACGGGAATCGGAAGCGTGGAATCCACCTATACGACAGGGCGACAGCTCTATTCCGGAGAGATTGCGAAGCTCAGCCCGCTCGTCGTGCTGAAGAGCATGGCCAGCGCGTCGAGCGCGGCAGTGGCCAACCTGCTCAAGGTCCACGGACGCAGTTATTCGATCAGCTCTGCCTGTTCGACCTCCTCGCACAGCATCGGCACGGCATACGAGCTCATCCGTTACGGCATCGTCGACCGTGCCATCGCAGGGGGCGGAGAGGAGGTGCACCCCATGATTGCCGCGGGTTTTCAGGCCCTTCGATTCGCGCTTGCCACGAAATTCAACGAGTGCCCGCAACGGGCATCGCGCCCGTATGACGTCGCGCGCGACGGGTTCGTGATCGGGGGTGGTGCGGGGATCGTCGTACTCGAGGCCTGGGACCAGGCGTTGGCGCGTCGGGCTCGCGTGCGCGCCGAGATCGTCGGGTTCGGGACAAGCTCGGATGGTTTCGACATGGTGATGCCGGAGCCGACCGGGATGCACGCCGCCAAGAGCATGCGCAACGCCATAGAAGGCAGCGGTATGAGTCCTCGAGACGTCGGTGCCGTCAACACGCACGGCACGGCGACTGCCAAAGGTGACGTCGCTGAAGTCGAGGCAATGAAGGAAGTGTTCGACGGCAAACCGCCGCCGTTTTCATCGACAAAATCGATGACCGGTCATCCCCTGGGTGCGGCCGGAGCACTTGAGACGATCTTTTGCATAGGCATGCTCGAGCATCGCTTCATTGCCCCTTCCATCAACATCGAAGAACTCGATCCCGAATTCGCGGGATTGCCGGTCGTAACGACCCCCAAGTTCACGGAACTGGACACCATACTTTCCAATAGTTTCGGATTCGGTGGAACCAACGCGAGCCTTCTATTGAAGGCATTTCGCAACTAGCGCGGCGTGTGCCATTCGAGCGCTTCTGCGCATCGCCAGGGTTTCTCCATCAGGCTTGGGAACAAGACTCGCTGCGCATGAGCCCCACCGGGGCGCGTCCTAACGCACCGGTCGGGACGGATCGGATCCGGCCCCGGCAGGTCATGGCTCAAGCGCGCGAGCGCCCATGCTTCGGGCGGACATGCACAGCCCGCGCTCAGGCTGTCGCGTACTGCATTTCCTCCCGTATTTCCACCGCTTCCGGCCGCGCCGCCGCGCCGCCCGGGACGAGCTTTGCCTGCGCGCGTGCCAGGCGGCTCATCAGCTTGAGATCCTTCTCTTCCAGGCGGAGCGCCGCGCTGACCCATACATTGGCGATGTTGAGCAACTCCTCGTGGGTCACGGGGTGGAAATGCTGGCGGCAGCTGAACACGGCCTGCATGCCATTGCGGCGCCGCTCGTTGCGCCGGATGTAGTCCTGCACGGCCGCTTCCCCGGTCCCGTCTTCCGCGAGAACGTCAACGACGCCCGCTGCGTGCATTTCCTCAGCGGTGTAGACGCGGCCCGAGAGGATCATCTCTTCGGCACGCTTCATTCCCACGCGCCTGGCGAGCAGGCTGTAGGCCCCGTTGCCGGGGAAAAGATTGAACAGGATCTCGGGAAGGCCCATCCGCGAGCGGCGCTCGGCGACAATGACGTTCGAGGAGAGCGCTGTTTCGAATCCGCCGCCGAGTGCCTCTCCCTGCACCAGCGAGATGGTGGTCATGGGGCTTCCGTAGCTGCAGAGCCGTTGGTACATGTTGTCGACACAAAGCCTGGCATAGTGCATGAGCGTGTCGCGGTCACCGGACTTGATCAACTGCACCAAATTCGCGAGGTTTCCGCCCAGGCTGAAGATGCCTTCGATCCTGGATGCGCCGACGTAGTAGTGAATCTGATGCAGGTCTCCTTTGTAGAGTAACCGACCGCCGCAGGATTCGATGGCGCTGTCGTGGGCGCGTAGCTCTTCGAGCATGCCGAGGTTGAAGCACGGCGCGCCCGAGGGCTTCATGTAGGTCCACGCTACGGCGTGCTCGGGATCGAATCTGACCTCGATCTGCTTGTAATGCCGTCTGAACATTCCCTCTATCGCTTTGAAATCGACCGGTGCGTTCATGATTTATTTCCTTTCTTTTAGGGTGTGTTGAAGACACATAGGTTTTTATGACTTGTTTGCGAGGACTATACTCCCAAATCCACGGTTGCCGAAAGTCGCCTTATTCCATTGTCATTCGGGGTCTTTCGGGGGTCTATCAGGGGTTTTTCCCGTCCCCATCGGGGAATTCCCGATGTGCCGGGTCGAAAATGTGTGAAATAGTTGGCATTCGGCCCCGGCAGCCGCAGGCCTGGCATGGATCCGGGGTTAGGGCGGCGCCGGTCGACCCGGCTGAATGACGACGCTGGAGCGGGATCGCCGGCGCCTGGATGCGCGCCGATAAATCCCGTTGCAGCGAACGTTCAGGACTTCGAATACGCGACGCTGACGCCTGCGTCGGCCATGGGCGTCACTTGAAAATCTGCTGGTTCCCGGAGGCGTTTCGGCGTTCGTCTTCCCATCCCTCCCGGCTGACTCCCTGAACAGGGGCAGAGCTGTTCGACGGCAATCTGCTGCCGGTGGTGTAGACGGGTTCGCTGCGCGGCTGCGCCGCGGCTTTAGGTTCAGTGGGTGTCGTCTTGCAGGCGTAGGTTGCGGCGCATAGAACGGACGCGATCAACAGCCGGTGGATACTCATTTCTTGGACCTCCCCTTTGTTGAAAATACTGCGCCAGTGTACCTCGTCGGTCCAGGCGCGCACAAATCGAGTGGCTCCCCGACCAGGGCTCGAACCTGGGACCTGCGGATTAACAGTCCGTCGCTCTACCAACTGAGCTATCGGGGATTCGAGACTCCGACGAGCATATCGCCGGAGAAATTGGAAGGCGCGTATTCTAATTCTCCGCAGGGGGACTGGTCAACGCGACGGGTTGAAGAGAAACCGTTGCGGCCCTTTTTCCAAGGTGCAGACGGAACCGATGTCTCTTGGGCATAATGGATCCGTGGACGTCGCCGCACGGAAGGAAACGCACCGATGATCCCATCGCGCGAGAGGGAATGCCATTGTGTCGTTGGGACGCTGGGACTGGCTTTGAGCTTCGGTTCTGCCGCTTCGCTCGCGCAGGATGCAGGCGTGTGGCCCGCTCGGACGATCCAAATCGTCGTTCCCTATACTCCGGGCACGGGTGCCGACATCCTCGCGCGGATCCTCGGACCGAAACTTGGCGAGCGCTGGAAGGTCGGCGTCGTCACCGACAACCGTGCGGGCGCGTCGGGCAACATAGGAACCGACTTCGTCGCGAGATCCGCGCCCGACGGCTATACGCTGCTTTGCACCGCGACCTCCTTCGGCACCAATCCTGCGATCAATCAGAAGCTCCCTTTCGACCCCATGAAGAGTTTTGCACCGGTCATATTGCTCGCCACCAGCACGATGGCGGTGATCGTCACGCAAGGATTGTCGGCCAGGTCGATGCGCGAGTTCCTCGACCTCGCGCGCGGCCAGCCGGGCAAGCTCTATTACTCTTCCCCCGGAAACGGGGGCCCGCAGCATCTCGCCATGGAGCTGCTCAAGCTCGACGCGCGCATCGACCTCGTGCACGTTCCGTACAAGGGATCGGGCGGCGCACTGGCCGATCTTGTCGGCGGGCACGTCCAGGCCATGATCGTGTCGCTGCAAACGGTGGCCCCGTACGTCCAGAGCGGGAAGCTTCGCATGCTGGCCGTGATGAGCTCAGAACGCTCGCCGGCGTTTCCGGAGGTGCCCACACTCAAGGAATTGGGGCTCGCGGATCTCGAAGTCGACACTTGGTACGGCATGTTCGCACCGGCTGGAACTGCCGGCGCGGTCATCTCGAAGCTGAACGCGGATGTGAACGCCTTGCTGAAGCAACCCGAAATCCGGGAGTTGCTCGCCAAGCAGGGATTGATTCCGGCGGGCGGCACGCCCGATCGCTTCGGCGACCTGGTGAAGAGAGAATTGGCGCGCTGGTCGCGCGTGGTTGCCACTGCCGGTATCAAGGGTGATTAGGCGAATCGTGGATTGATCGCGGGGAACCAGATGAACTTGATCGAAGATCTCGTTGCCGCCTATCGGATTCTCGCCGAGCACGGCGTCATTGACGCGTACGGACACGTAAGCGTGCGCTCTGAACGTGACCCCAAGCGCTATTTTCTGTCGCGTTCGCTCGCGCCGGAATTGGTGATGCCCGAGGACATCATGGAATACGACCTCGAGAGCAATCCGATCGATGCGCGGGGGCGAGAGTCGGTGCGCGAGCGCTTCATACACGGCGAGATCTTCAAGGCGCGTCCGGACGTGAACGCGGTCGTGCACAATCATTCCCCCTCGGTCGTGCCTTTCAGCGTCACCACGGTCGCGATGCGGCCCGTTTTCCACATGGCCGCGTTCGTGGGAGAAGGAGTTCCGAACTTCGAAATCCGCGATGTCGAGAAGGGCACCGATCTGCTGGTCAAGACGCCTTATCTGGGGCAGGCGCTCGCCAGGACATTGGGAAGATCCCCGGCGGCCCTGATGCGCGGGCACGGCTCGGTTACCGTGGGCGAGACCCTGCCCCGCGCCGTGGGGCGCAGCATCTATCTCGAAATGAGCGCGCGAATGCAGCTTCAGGCGATCGCGATTGCGGGGACGAGCGGCAAAATCACCTATCTCGACGAGCAGGAGGTCCGCGCCTCCGTCCCTGGCCAGGATTACAATCGCGCCTGGCCGATGTGGCGAGCCCATGCGCTTGCCCGCCTCAAACCGCAAGCATGAACCACGCGGCTTTGCGCGGCACGGTCCGCCCTTGATCTTCCAACGCCTCGTCGACCAGCTCGCCGAGCTCGAGCGCCGGGGTCTGCGCCGCACCCGCCTCGTCCGCCAGAGCCCGCAGGGGCCGCGAATCATCGTCGACGGGCGGGAATGCTTAGCGTTCTGCAGCAATGACTACCTGGGGCTCGCCAATCATCCCCGGATCGTGGAGGCGGCGATCGAAGCCGCCTCGCGTTACGGGGTCGGGGAGGGCGCCTCGCATCTTTTGAGCGGGCACAGCGCCGTCCACGAGCGCCTCGAGGCGAAGCTCGCCGAGTTCATGCAGATGCCGCGGGCGCTGCTTTTTTCCACCGGCTATCAGGCAAACATCGGCGCCGTCACCGCGCTCGCCGGCCCGGAGGATGCGATTTTCTCCGACTCGCTCAATCACGCATCGCTGATCGACGGCGTGCGCTTGTCGCGCGCACAGGTGGTTCGCTACCCGCACGCCGATCTCGGCTTCCTGTCGGGAGCGCTGGCCGAATCCAGCGCAAGAACGAGACTGATCGTCACCGACGGCGTATTCAGCATGGACGGCGACATCGCACCGTTGCCGGCCGTGCTCGACTTGTGCGAACGCCATGATGCTTGGCTCCTGGTCGACGACGCGCACGGGTTCGGCGTGATCGGCCCCGAAGGCCGCGGCTCGCCGGCGCACTTCGGCTTGCGCTCCCCGCGCATCGTCTACGTTGGAACTCTCGGCAAGGCGGCAGGCGTGGCGGGCGCTTTCGTCGCGGGCGCCCCGGAAATGGTGGAAACGGTGCTGCAGCGGGCGCGGACCTATATCTACACCACGGCCGCGCCCGCGATGCTTGCGGCCGCGGTCGAAGCGAGTCTTCAGCTCATCCGGGAAGACGAATGGCGTCGCGAGCGGCTGCGAAAGCTGATCGCGGCCCTGAAACGGGAGCTGCGAGGGATCCAGAGCGCGCTCGCGTCCTCGGATACCCCGATTCAACCGCTCGTCCTCGGAGGCAACAGCGAGGCGGTACGGGTGAGTGCGGCGCTGCGCGAGCGCGGCATTCTCGTGCCTGCGATCCGTCCGCCGACCGTGCCCGAAGGCACCGCCCGTTTGCGCATCTCGCTTTCTGCCGCTCATAGCGAGCAGGAGGTCTCGCGTCTCACCGCCGCGCTGCGCGAGGTGTGTCAAAGCAGCGTGGCGACGCAGGCCTGAGCGCCGAACGAGACGCCCGAACGTGGGTCAGGGCTATTTCGTTACCGGAACGGACACCGGGGTCGGCAAGACCCTGATCGCCTGCGCGCTGCTGCGCGCTTTTGCCCGAACGGGGAAGTCCGTGGCGGGCATGAAGCCGGTTGCCGCGGGACGCGAAGGGGGCCGCTTCGCGGATGTTGAAGCCCTGGCGCACGCAAGCACCGTGAGTGCAAGGCCGCAGATCGTCAATCCCTACGCCTTCGAGCCGGCGATTGCCCCTCACATCGCGGCGGACCTGGCCGGTCTTGAAATCGGCCTGGAGCCGATCGCGCTCGCCTACGGGGAGCTGTCGCGGCTCGCGGAGGTCGTGGTGGTGGAGGGCGCCGGAGGTTTTCTCGTGCCGCTGAACGCAACTCAGACCGGCGCGGACCTCGCCGCGCGGCTCGGGCTGCCGATGGTGCTCGTCGTCGGGATGCGCCTCGGATGCCTGAATCATGCGCTGCTCACCGGGCGGCAGATCGAAGCTTCCCGCCTGCGCTGCGCGGGCTGGGTGGCGAATTGCATCCTCCCCGACATGCCTCATCTGGACGACAACATCCGCGCCCTCGAGCAGCGCCTCGATTGTCCCCTGCTCGGCGTGGTGCCGTTTCGGCAAGACCAGAGCGCTGCGCAGGCCTCCCGGCTCCTGTCGCTGGAACCTTTGTTGGAGGCGACCTCGTGAGCGCAAACGCAAAAATGCGCGAGCGCAGCTTGGGCGCGGTCTGGCATCCGTGCACGCAGATGAAGCACCACGAAGCGCTGCCGCTCGTGCCGATCAGTCGCGCCGAAGGCGTCTGGCTCTACGATTTCGAAGGCCGCCGCATCCTCGATGCGATCGGCTCCTGGTGGGTCAACCTGCTGGGGCACGGCAACCCACGCATCAATGCCGCGCTGCGGCACCAGCTCGAATCGCTGGAGCACGTGATGCTCGCAGGGTTCACGCACGCGCCGGCCGTCGAACTCTCCGAGCGTCTAGCTAAACTCGCCCCCGGCGGACTCGGCCATTGCTTCTTCGCCTCCGACGGGGCGTCTGCAGTCGAAATCGCGTTGAAGATGAGCTATCACTATTGGAAAAATGCCGGACGGTCTGCGAAAAGCGGATTCGTGACCCTTGCCAATAGTTACCACGGCGAGACCCTAGGCGCGCTGTCGGTCACCGATATTGCGCTCTACCGCGACACCTACGCGCCGCTCCTGCGCGCCAGTGCGCAGGCGCCTTCTCCGGACTGGCGTCTGGCACAGTCGGGCGAGACAGCGCAGGAGTATGCGCGGCGCTGCGCCAAGGCGCTCGAAGAGCATTTTGAGCGCCACGCGGACGAAACTGCCGCGCTTATCGTCGAGCCGCTGGTGCAGTGCGCGGGCGGGATGGCGATGTATGACGCGGAATACCTGCGCCGCGCCCGCGAGCTTTGCGACCGCTTCGACGTCCATCTCATCGCCGACGAGATCGCGGTGGGATTCGGGCGCACCGGGACGCTGTTCGCATGCGAGCAGGCCGGAATCGCGCCCGACATCCTGTGCCTCTCCAAAGGTTTGACGGGCGGCTACCTTCCGCTCTCGGTGGTGCTGGCGACCGATCGCGTCTACCGGGCTTTCTACGACGACAAGCTCGAGCGGGGCTTCCTGCACTCGCATTCCTACAGCGGCAACCCGCTTGCCTGCCGCGCGGCCCTGGCCGTACTCGACATCCTGGAAGAAGAAAATGTACTGGAGCGAAACCGAAAGACGGCGGCGACCCTCAACCGGCGTGCCGAGAACCTGCGCTCGCACCAGCGCGTCGCGCACTTCCGCAATACGGGAATGATCTGGGCGTTCGACGTGCGGGAAGCCAAACCGGGATTCGCTCAGGATTTCCATCGACGCGCGGTCGAGACGGGCGTGCTGCTCCGCCCTTTGGGCGCTACCGTCTACTGGATGCCGCCTTACGTCATCGGCGAGGCCGAAATCGACTTCCTTCTGGACGCGGTCACTCGGCTTCTGGACGCCGGATCGGAGTCCCGGTAGCGCGAGGTTTCATCGTGCTAGACTAAAAAGCGTTCATGTTTCCGATTGCAGTGCAGCACCCGTGATCCTCACCTTCCCCGGCAGCCCTTTCCGTCTCGCCCAGTCGTTTACTCCGGCCGGTGATCAGCCCGAGGCGATGGACAAGCTCGTCGAGGGCATCCGCGACGGACTCTCGTATCAGACGCTGCTCGGCGTCACCGGCTCGGGCAAGACCTTCACCATGGCGAACGTGATTGCGCGCCTCGG
>Ga0137418_10004980_pt1 | contig 12177 bp, 11 predicted proteins | sample CZODoug3_1_2_16f_FD_122242 | JGI IMG/M metagenome (GOLD analysis project Ga0137418, IMG submission 122242) | Vadose zone soil fungal communities from Angelo Coast Range Reserve, California, USA - CZODoug3_1_2_16fungal (Hybrid Assembly) | ecosystem: Environmental > Terrestrial > Soil > Vadose... | reverse complement strand
GCCGGTTCGATTGTGCGGACTCCTCCCACGAACCGACGCGCGTAAAAATATGGGATGGCATGTGGTTGGCGTGAGCGGAAGCTGGCGCGATCTTGGCATAGGCCCGCGCCGCTTTGAGTCCCAGCTGCGCCAGCGCCGGATTGTCATAGCAGTGAATAATGTAGTGCGCCACGCCGGGATGGTTCGGCAATTTCTCGAAGACGGGTTCCAGGATCTCGCTCGAAGGCTACGCCGTGGGCGTACGCGTCTTTACGGTCTTCCTGGTAGATTTCCGCCAGGGCGTCGAGGTACGCCTGTTCGCGCGCGGTCGTTTTCGTGTTCGACCCGGCCAGGGCCTTCCCTTTGCGCAGAGCCGCGCGGCCGGCGGCGATGTCTCCGTTCTCCCACAACCCGTGATAGTGCGACATGGCCACCCCCCAATGCGCCATCGCACACGTCGGATCCTTGGCGGAAACGGCCTCAAAGGCGCTTCTTGCTTCCTCGTACTGAAAGGAATGCAACAGTGCCACCGAGTGGTTGAACCTGGTTTCTACGTCCTTCGAACAGGAGGTGGCGAAATGGACAGATCCCAGTTCCCTTTCGGTGAGTTCATGGTGGTGGCTCTGATCATGAGACCAAGCAACTGAAAGTAAGAATGCACAACAGAAGAGTACGACCCCAAGCCCTCGCATACACCCTCCGAGAGATGCTCGAATGATTTTACAGCTGGGTTCCACCAGACCAACGCCCCGCGGGCGCGGGGCGTTGGCACAGTTTCAGTCTTGTCGGAAGTTCTTGCGACGAACCTGTGCTAATTGCGGCTACGCACCTTTTGCAGCAGGCGCAAAATCTCGAGATACAGCCAGATCAGAGTCACCATCAGGCCGAAGGCGGCGTACCACTCCATGTATTTGGGAGCACTGGCCTGAGCGCCGCGCTCGATGAAATCAAAATCCAAGACCAGGTTCAGCGCTGCCACGATAACGATCACCACGCTGATCCCGATTCCGAGTGGAGTCGCGCCGGCGATCGATGGGAAAAGATGCACTCCGAAAAATCCCATGATCATACTCGCGATATAAAACAAAGCAATTGCGCCCGTCGCCGCCACCACGCCCAGGCGAAACTTATCGGTGACGCGAATCAGTCCCGAGCGATAAACGAGGAGCATCATGACCAATGTGCCGAAGGTCAGCGCGACCGCTTGTATCGGAATTCCTGGGAAACGCAACTCGGCCATGGCCGACACGCCGCCCAGTACCAAGCCTTCCAGCAGCGCATAGATTGGAGCTGTCACCGGAGACCAGGCATGCTTAAAGATAGTTACTAGCGCGACGATGAACCCGCCAATGGCGCCCACCGCCAGCAGGGGACCCACTGATGAGATCGCCGCCTCGGGATCCCCCGCGTTCAGAAACCGACTCCAGGCCCAGGCCGCCGTCGCCACCGTGCAAATCAGCAGGATGCCCGTCTTATTGACGGTTCCCGAGACTGTCATCCGCTCGCCAATCACCAAGCCTTCCGATTCGAATGCGGATGGCTTTAATGCGGGATTTGATGTTCGAAATAGCGCCACGAAAAGTCCTCCCTCGCCAAAGCTCAACCATTCCATTATGACGCCTGGCCTGATAAATGTCACACCAGACGTAAGCGAAAGGCAACGCCCCGCGCTGCCTTGCTACCTGACTTACCCGGGGGTTACGCCCTCATCTTCTCTCCAAACTTCTTCTCAAACTTATGCAACTTGGGGGCAATCACGAACTGACAGTAGGGCTGCGTCGCGTTGTTGTCGTAGTAGAGTTGGTGGTAGTCCTCGGCGGGATAGAACTTTGCCGCCGGCTCGACGGTGGTGACAATGGGCTCAGGAAAGGCCTTGGCAGCGTTCAGAGCGGCGATCGTTTCCTCCGCTTCTTGTTCCTGCTCCGGACTTGCGTAGTAAATCACCGATCGGTACTGTTCGCCGACATCGTTGCCCTGCCGGTTTACGGTGGTCGGGTCATGGACGGTAAAGAACACGTCCAGCAAATCCCGATAGCCGATCTCGCTGGGATCAAATGTGACCTGCACCACTTCTGCGTGCCCCGTGTCGCCATTGCACACCTGCCGGTAGGAAGGGTTGTCGACGTGGCCGCCCATGTAACCCGAGATGGCTGACTTCACTCCGGTCAGCCGGTTGAAGACGGCCTCAATGCACCAGAAGCAGCCTCCCCCAAATACTGCAGTTTGTTCGTTAGCCATGGCTATTGGATGTTTGAGCCGGTTGAAAGTTCCGAGCTTCGAGCCTTTGAGCTGTGAACAGTCACAAACTACTGCACTTCCACGGACATGACTTCTCCGCCGCCCGGGCTGGTCTCGACGTAGTTGATGGCCAACTTCTGGTTCGTCCACTCACAGGAGAACGCGTCGGCACCGATGACAATGACATGTTTGGTATCGGGTACGTGCAGTTTCAGCGTCCGGGCCCCGGCGGTAAGGGTCAAGATCGCGCCGGGGGCCAACGAACAATCGACGCTGGACAGCTTCCCTTTCACAAAACGCGGCGGGGCGGACACGGGTAGCGTCTTAGTTTCTTCTTTGATAGTAGTTTTGAGCGGGGCCTTGACCGGTGTCTCGGTGGAAGCATCGTCCGCGGGCCCTTTGAGGGTCGCCTTAGCCTTTTCCGGCGGAGCGGCCGGCGATTCCTGGTTAACGCGAACCATGCCGCTCATCATCACGGTGGCTCCAGACGCGAGGGCGCTTTTCATCTTTTGTGCCTGCTCCAACATGTCCCTAGCCTGCGCAGCCACCGCCGGGTTGCGCGCCTTCTGTAGAAATTGGAAGAGCGGGAACGCCGCATCCGGGTTCTGGTTGTTCAGATACATCTGGGCTAGGTTGTAGATATAGGTTTCATTGCGCGGACTCAGCGAAATCGCCTTACGCATGGTCTGCAACCCCTTGGCTGGATCTCCTGCGTAGGTGTAGGCGAAGGCGAGGAGGGAGTACGCGTCTGCGTAGTTGGAGTCCAGTGCGATGGAAGTCTCCAGTTCCTTCGTCATGACGGGAATGTTCGCGGCGTTCCCCAGGATCCGCTCGCGGGACATGAGCAGCGCGGCGTAGTAGTGAACGCGGGGATCTTTGGAGTCTCCGTCTGCCGCCTGCTGAAAGTACTTTCCGGCCTCCTCGAAGTTCTGCTTGAGCAGGTACGCGTAGCCGAGGCCGCGCAACGCCGAAGGATTCTTGGCATCCGTCTTGAGGATGGCCTGGTACTCGTCCATCGCCTTCTGCCCGTAGTCGGGCGAATGCAGGTGGACATCCGCCAGTACCGCGCTACTGTCGGCGGCGCCGAGCGTACTGGTGAGATAGTTGGTAGTCACGATCCCGGCGGGCGTGGGCATCTGATAGTACTTGTATCTCCCATCACTCAAATAGTTCCGCAGGGTCTTGTCGAACTGGGGCGGGCTCATTCCCAAAGCCTGCTGCAGGGCGTCTTCGACGCTGTCTTGCTTGTCATCCACCAACTCAAAGTACTTAGCCAGCTTTGGAACCAGGTTATTGTCGTACAGGTAGTGCACCATCATGGCGGACTGTGCGTAGAACCCGCCCCTGCGATCTCCGCTCTCGTTGTAAGTGCGGGAGTTGTGCTGCACGCGGAGCAAGTCGGCGGTTTTCATCAACCCGGTCTGCTGCAAAATACGGTAGGTATCCTCTGGAATTTTCCCGACACGCGCCTGCTTACCATCCACCTCGATGCTGGCAAAGAACTCGGCAAACCCCTCTTCAAACCAGGGATCCATCTGCATGGAAAGATTGCCGTCCATCAACTGGTGGGCGTATTCGTGAAAGACGACCGCCCATGGGTTCTCCACCGACAAATCCAACAAGATAAAGCTGCGGTCGGTGTTGCCCAGGAAGAGACCAGCCACTTCCGTCGGCTTCCCCTTCCAGAGAGGTGCAAACTGGCGTAGCTCCTTGGTGTTGCGGAAGGCCACGATCTGGAGGGCTACGGGAAGGTTTACGTTGGTCTGCACCAACAGCGTGCCAAAGACCGCTCGCATCTGCTCAAAGCGAATGGCCACGTCGCGGCCGCGCTTCTCGCCTCCGTCGGTGACGACCGAGAAATGGGGCGATTTGACCTCCACCCACTGCGCCTCTCCTGCAAACGCGGGAGCCGCGAAGAACAGGCGTACGGCCAAAGGAACGACCAGACCGACTAATTGACGCCCCATCGTTCTTACTCCTAGAGCGCCGCTTATCGTACAACAGGTTTGTTTTTTCGGAACTGATTTCCTGCGGAAGGGTGAATTTCTCCGGGCAGAAAAAAGAAGAGCAATTACCCACACCCTCGGTTCTCTGCTATAAAATGCCCCTGCCGCAAAACATTGCATTCTCTGGAGATCAACCATGATCCAGTTGAAAGTAAACGGAGTGCAGCGCTCCTTCGACGGCGAGCCCGACATGCCCCTGCTGTGGTATCTGCGCGACATCCTCGGACTTACCGGCACCAAGTTCGGATGCGGCATGGCTCTGTGTGGAGCCTGCACGGTGCATCAGAACGGCAAGGCAGTCCGCTCCTGCATCACGACCATGCAACGAGCTGCCGGGAGCGAGATTCGCACCATCGAAGACGTCGCCGCGCACGGCCTGCATCCGGTGCAGAAGGCGTGGATGGAAGTGAGCGTCCCGCAGTGTGGCTACTGCCAGTCGGGACAGATCATGCAGGCTATTTCCCTGCTGAACGAAAAGCAAAAGCCCACCGATCAAGATATCGACGACGGCATGTCCGGCAATATCTGTCGCTGTGGCACCTATCAACGCATACGTGCGGCCATCAAGGCTGCGGCAGGAGAGCGCGCATGAACTCCATCACGAACGTCAGCCGCCGCAGTTTCCTGCAGGGCGCTTTGTCCGCGGGAGCCCTGGTTCTAAGCGTACGCCTAGTCCCTGAAGTCCTTTGGGCCGCCGACACACCTTCCGGCTCGCGCGCCGATCAATCAGTCCTTCATCCCAGCGTTTATCTGGGCGTCGACACCGACGGAACCGTCTACATCATTGCCCACCGCTCGGAGATGGGCACCACCAGCCGTACTTCCCTGCCGCTGGTGCTGGCCGAGGAACTCGATGCCGACTGGAGTCGCGTCAAAGTGCAGCAGGCGATTGGCGACGCTCGTTACGGCTCGCAAGACACCGACGGCTCGCATTCCATTCGCGATTTTTACGATCCAATGCGCGAAGCGGGGGGCGCCGCCCGGCTCATGCTGATCCGGGCGGCCGCGCAACAGTGGGGCGTTCCTGAAGGAGAGTGTTCGACCGAGCCGCACGTCGTGGTTCACAAGGGCAGCGGCAAGAAGGCAGGGTATGGGGAGCTGGCGACCACTGCCGCTAAACTGCCAGTCCCCAAGAAGGAAGAACTCAACTTCAAGCCACCGACGGCCTGGCGGTACGTCGGCAAGGGACAGAGCAGTTACGACCTCGAGGACATCTGCACAGGCAAAGCCAAGTTCGGCATGGATGCCCGCATGGAAGACATGGTCTATGCCTCAATTGAGCACCCGCCGGTTCTGGGTGGGAAGTTGAAGTCCTACGACGAAAAAGCGCCACTGCAAGTGAAGGGCGTGCGCCAGACAGTCGTCATCGACACCTTTACTCCGCCGCATCATTTCCAGCCCCTAGGCGGAATTGCTGTGATCGCTGACAACACCTGGTCGGCGATGAAGGGACGCCAGAAACTCAAGCCAGTATGGGACAACGGCCCACATGCCGCATACAACTCTGAGCAGTTCAAGAAAGAATTACAGCAGACGGCCCGCAAGCCGGCCAAGGCGGCCCGCAATCAAGGAGACGTGGACGCCGCATTTGCGCAGGGCGGAAAGATCCTAGAAGCGGAATACTACGTTCCGCACCTCGCCCATGCATCCATGGAGCCACCCGTAGCGCTGGCCGATTATCGCGATGGGAAGGTCACGGTTTGGGCGTCCACGCAAAATCCGCAGAGTGTGCAGGAAGTGATCACCGAGAAGCTCGGCGTTCCGAAGGAAGCCGTCACCTGCCACGTGCCCCTGCTGGGCGGAGGCTTCGGGCGCAAGTCGAAACCGGACTTCGCGGCAGAAGCGGCGATTCTGTCGAAGAAAGTGGGACACCCCGTTAAGGTGGTGTGGAGCCGCGAAGATGACATTCACTTCGACTACTTCCACACCGTATCCGCCATGTACATGAAGGCGGCGCTGGGCAGCAACGGTATGCCCACGGCATGGTTGCAGCGGTCAGTCTTCCCCAGTATCGGAACGACGTTTAATGTAGACGCGACTGCCGCGGGTGCGGGTGAACTGCAGCAGGGATGGACTGACCTTCCCTTCGACATTCCCAACATGCGTGCGGAGAATGCAGGTGCCGCGGCGCATGTGCGCATCGGATGGCTGCGCTCGGTGGCTAATATCTACCATGCCTTCGCGGCACAGTCCTTCGCCAACGAATGCGCGCACGCTGCCGGCCGCGACTCGGTCGAATACCTGTTGGCCCTAGTCGGATCGGCTCGCATCGTTGACATAAAGAAATCCGCTCCGGAGTATCCGAACTATGGCGGGTCGCTCGAAACCTACCCGATCGACACCGCGCGCTACCGGCGCGTGATCGAGCTGGCCGCAGAGAAATCCGGCTGGGGAAAGAAGAAGCTCGACAAAGGCCAAGGCATGGGGATTGCGGTCCACCGCAGCTTTCTCACGTACGTGGCTACAGTTGTCCAGGTCGAGGTGAACGATCAGGGCGAGTTACGCATTCCGCGGGTCGACACGGCCGTCGACGCGGGACTGGTCGTCAACCCGGAAGCCACGCGCAACCAGTTTGAGGGCGCTGCTGTATTCGGCACCAGCCTGGCCCGCTTTGGCGAGATTACGGCTACCGACGGCGTCGTGGATCAATCGAATTTCGACAGCTATCCAGTTTCGCGGATGAACGAGGCGCCCTACCAGACGAATGTGCACATCGTCGAGAGCAGCGCACCTCCGGCGGGCGTGGGAGAACCGGGCGTCCCACCATTTGCGCCCGCGCTGTGCAACGCGATCTTTGCGGCGACGGGAAAGCGCGTGCGTGAGTTGCCGCTCTCGCGGGCCAAGCTGGCATAGTTCTAGGGGTGGCTTTCACAGTTGTTTGGAAAGAGTCGTCTGGTGGACCGCGGTAAAACTCAGCGGCTGAACTGCCAGTGATTCCGGCAGCGCTAAAGGCTCGGCCTACGCCGAGCCTGTTCAAAACACAGTGGGTTCAGAATTTTGGCCGCTAGGCGGCGGCCTTAATGTCACGCACCGTAATCATATTGCTGCTTTTGTCCAGATTGCCGGTGACCTGAACCTGCTTCCCTTCGAACCGCCGGGCGCGTTCCTGGTCGTCGAGTTCATACGTCACGTTGTCCGAAGTGGTGAGCACGTATTTCTCTCCCGACTTGACGATCATCCCCGCAAAGGTCTGAGCTGCGGGCCGCTTCTGCGTGTCATATTGTCCCTCAACTGGACGGGGCGTCTGCTGCTGCGTCCACGCGATCAGTTCATTGCTTGCGGTGTTCGGGAGCTTTGGTTTTTGCGCCGTTTGTGAAATTCCAAGCGGTACCAGAAGCACAGCGAGAGTAAGCGTAAGCAGCGGGATGTTTCGTCTCATCTTGATCCTCCATCCCCATCCTTTATGCAGGCGACGAAGTCGCAAGCTCACGAAAGATGCACGGGACCTGCCACGCAGGACGATCTGTTTTTTCTGCAAGATAGGGCGGCGCGCCGCCGGACTGCGGTTACTGCCTTAGGAAAATTCGACCGGCTGCCGCTCAAAACTACCTGCGCCGCGCCTACATAAAACACTGTATGGACGCTTGTTTCAGTCTGCCGCAAAATCAGCCCACTCAGATAACGGTTCTGCCCTTTGCTCATGGAAGAACCGTCCGGCCGCGTTCACTCAGGGGTGACGCGTCCCAGGCCCACGACCTCGAAACGTGGGCTTTTCTATTTGTGGAATGCTGGCCGCTCGTGGAGCGTCCTCGCATATCGGACGCGAAGCGCTCCTAAAGTTCCCACCGTGCGAGCGGATGTGATCAGCAGAGGGTTTGTCTGCCCGGTCTGCGCGCGACTAGACGCGGCGACTCCAGCACATGACGATGTTCATTCCGGCCGCATGGACTTCAAATGGGAAGCTGTTCGTAGTAGTGGTGTTGCTGGTGGTTGTCGCCCAGCCGATCTGGATTTACCTGGCGCACCGCCACCATCGCAAACGCGAAGAACTGTTTCGCATCATCGCTGAAAAGGCCGCCGGCACCGGCAACAGGGTTTGATCTCTCCCCACAAGTTCATGGAAGCTGCCGAGGAGACGGGACTCATTGTACTCATCGACAAATGGGTCAGCTGGCAAGCGTGCCGGCAAATATGTCAGTGGCAATGCCGGTATCCGTTCGTGAAGCCGCTGTCCGTGACCGTCAACATCTCCGGCCTGCATGTTACCAGCATGCATCTGGTGCCGGAGATCAAAGCCCGCATTCGGGACACCGGCATTGAGCCTTCTCGTCTTCAGCTTGAAGTTGGTGAAACAATTGTCACGGCGAATCCCGAGGTCACGTGCTCGGCACTTGCGCAATTAAGCCGGCTGGGGGTGGGCACTACGATCGATGGTTTTGGAACGGGACGGGTGCGGCTCATGGGCCTGCGCCGCTTCCCGGTCGACACCCTAAAGATCGATCAGTCCCTCATTAACCACCTGCTCTCGGACCGCGTGAGTCAAGACGCGGTGGAGTTGATCCTCACTCTGGCCGTGAAGCTTAACCAGAAACTGTTGCGGAGGGCGTCGAAAAGGCCGGCCAGGTCGAGCGGTTGAGGGCCTTGGGCGGCAAATTCGGGCAGGGCTACTTTTTTTCGCAGCCCCTCGAGCTGCCCAAGCAGATGATCTGATTCGCGAGCAGAGTCTATCGGCGCGCACGATGCGTTCTCGGGTCTAAACGGTCGCCGGTCTCACTTCCCCCACGCCTCATCCAGGAACAGGTAACGATCGCGCATATCATCCTTACGAGCTGCGGGCGATGCACTCAAGTACATCGTTTGCCATCCACTGCCCGATTCATACGCTGGCCACTTCGGCAGGTCAGCACCGTTCGGGTCTCCCGTGCGCGCGAAGTTGGTCCAGTATTTCTGCATCTGCTCGCTGAGCATGCGATCTTCCGGACGCCACGGACGCGGCTTCGAATCGAGCATGCCGAAGACGTACTCGATCTCGCCGGAGTGATTCGCGACTGCCGGACCAGGCTCTTTTGGATCCGGTGGCAGCGCAAGATCGAATCGATAGCGATACACGGGCTGCTTACCGTTGGCTCTTTGCGTTTCCAGCCATTTCCAGGTTGAGTAGGCAATGAAGCGGTCGCCTTCAAAATCTTCCATGGCCCGGTAGGCCTGCTCGTCGTTATCGGCTGAATACAGGCGCAGGAACTCCGGCGCCTTCGCACCCAACTCCTTTTCGGCGGATTCTTTCATGCTCGCCATGGTCGGCTTCGTCTTTGCGACGTCAAGGCTGCCTTCGTCGCGATTCCAGCCGGCCAGCAACGGGACGTCATTCTGCTTCCCGGCGAAAAAAATCGCCGGCACGCTGTCCGGCAGGAAGGATCCATCCACATCGGGTCCAAAACTAAAAGCGTCATGTCCTTCCGTTTTCTTCGAGGCCGCATCCAGCAGCTTTTGTGCCGGCAGGGCGCGCAATTGCGCAAGCGTCTGCACACGCAGGACGGAATTCATGAACTTCGAATCTACCGGCTCACGCTCAGCTCGGGACTGGAAGGACAGACCGCGGCTCTTGAATGCCGCCCCGCTTTCACCGATTGCCTTGTGGAACAAACCATTCGCCAAGGGAGATGCCATAAGGGCGCTCACCGCAAACGACCCTGCGCTCTCTCCGAAGATGGTCACGTTTCCCGGATCTCCGCCAAAGGAGGCGATGTTGCGCTGTGTCCACTCGAGCGCCGACACGATATCGAGCAACCCGTAGTTCCCCGCTGAATTCTTTCCCGACTCTGCGGTCAACTCCGGGTGCACGAAGAATCCAAAGATGCCCATCCGGTAATTCATCGAGACCACCACCACCCCGAGCTTCGCGAGATTGCCTCCGTCCTGACGTGGCTCCGACGATGCTCCGGCGACGAACCCACCGCCATGAATCCAGACCATCACCGGCAATCCCTCTTTGCCCCCGGTGGGCGCCCACACATTCAGCATCAAACAGTTCTCGCTGATCCCCGGATCACGAAATACCATGTCGGAAAAAACGCGCGATTGCACGCAACGGGCGCCAAAGCTCGTGGCTTTGCGGACGCCCTGAAACTTCGCCGGCGGGGCGGGCGGCTTCCAGCGCAACTTTCCCAGGGGCGGCGCAGCGTACGGAATCCCGAGAAAAGCGTTCACGGTTCCGACGCTCTTTCCTTGCACAATTCCACTGTCGATCTTCACTAGCGGTGCCGCCGCGTAGGCCACAAATGGAGTGACCAACGTAACCACGATGGCCAGCCACCTTCCTCGCATCTGCATTCGACGTGCTCCTGATTGCTGCAAAACGCCTGACAATATCACATCCCGGCACGTCTTCCGTCGACAGGCACTCAAGATCCACCCTCCATGACGAAAGTACTACCCCCTCACCGACACCTATCTCATCTCTGATCCGCGCCCACTTCGACGTACAGTTGTCCAATTGCAAAAGCCTAGTCGTGGAATGAGGAATAGCGTGCGAAACTTACTGCCTGTCAGCACTTTTGTTTGTGCCGTGGCGATGCTCGTGCCTGCGCAGACGCAACCTGCTACCGCAAAGCCGACTACCGTTGTCCGGACCACCAAAGCGCTGCACTATCGGCCGCAGGGGAGCTCCGTCAAAATCGCGTTCCAAGGAACCGAAGCGATGTCGAGCGCGACCGGCGAAGCCAAGGTCGAGGGGAAGAAAACCAACATTGAGATCGACGCCAGGTTTCAAGGTTTGGAAGATGCGACGAAGTTCGGTCTCGAATATTTGACTTATGTGCTCTGGGCAGTCTCTCCGCAGGGACGCGCGGTAAATCTCGGAGAACTCACGCTCGATCATGGCAAGGGTCGCCTGAAGACCTACACCGACATGCAGACCTTCGGCATGATCGTAACCGCCGAGCCCTACTCGGCTGTCTCGCAACCGGGCAATATGGTAGTTCTTGAAAACATTTTCGTGGAGGGAGCGGGCGGCGAAGAAATCACCACCAAGTACGAACTGTTGGGCACCGGCACGTATTCCTCGGTGAACACACATATCCAGGACGCCATCTTTGGGATCGATCCCAACACGCCGCGCGAATTGTTTGAGGCGCGCAATGCGGTCCGCATCGCGCACATCGCCAATGCCGATAAATATGCGCCGTCGATTATCGCCAAAGCCGATCAACAGCTAAAGGAAGCGGAGTCAACTTATCGTAGCAAACAGGATAAGCGGTCCATCGAAGCCGCCGCGCGCGAAGCCACCGAAACCTCACATCCGCTTCGGCCAAGAGCGTCCAAGGTGGTGTTCCCCGAGACCGCTGGCGCTTGCCGCGGTAGAGGGAGGCCGGGCGTGTCATGCGGGTACCGCGTCAGTCCCATGTGCCGGGTATCGACGGGCTGCGCTTTCTTGCCGTAGGCGCGGTCATTCTGTTCCACGCCCATTTCTTCGAGGCGGGCTGGAGTCCCTCTGAGCCTCACGCAAAGGTTGGGAAATACGTCCGCCGAGAAACTGAAATCGAATTTTCTTTCAAACCACTTGCCGGAATCGCGCATGGAGGGAGTGTAACCGGGGACGCAATTATGCCGGGAGCACGGGCCGATGACACACAAGCCCGGGTTCGCGCCAATTTGGTCTCGAGTGGCGCGAACTGCTAGCCCTCTCCACCCTCGTCGCCCGGTTCGATCCCGCAAAAGTCGCGCGCTTCGGCGCACGCGACGTGAAGAGGTTGATGGCCGATGCCGGAATCGTGCGCAACCGTCTCAAGATCGAATCGGCGATAGGAAACGCCCGCGCGTTTCTCGAAGTCCGGCGGGAATTCGGCTCGTTTGACGCCTATCTGTGGGGTTTCGTGAACGGGCGTCCGCTGCAGAATCTCAGGCGCGGCATGAGCGGGGTGCCGGCCCGCACGCCGGTATCGGACGCGATCAGCAAGGACCTGAAGCTTCGCGGCTTCCGTTTCGTCGGCTCGACCATCGTGTACGCCACCATGCA
>Ga0137418_10004979_pt1 | contig 12178 bp, 9 predicted proteins | sample CZODoug3_1_2_16f_FD_122242 | JGI IMG/M metagenome (GOLD analysis project Ga0137418, IMG submission 122242) | Vadose zone soil fungal communities from Angelo Coast Range Reserve, California, USA - CZODoug3_1_2_16fungal (Hybrid Assembly) | ecosystem: Environmental > Terrestrial > Soil > Vadose... | reverse complement strand
TCGCTGGCACATATCCCGGTAATACTCCTGGTTGGCGCGTTTGATCCGCTGGACGAGCAAGAAGCGCAGCGAGTGGGCGCGGACGGTGTGCTGAAGAAGCCGTTTGTGCCGCCCGATCCGCTGATCTCGATGGTGAAGTCTGCGTTGATGCGCGCGGCGAACGCCGCTAGCGCTACGAAAGCGGTCGCGGTGACCGAAAAGGTTCCCGTGCCGTCCCTGGCTGTGGCTGGAGGACCCGCCACAGTGGGTGGGCCCAACGCGACGGTGGTTAGCGCGCCTGCAGTTTACGTGATCCCGAAAGAAGAGCAGCCTACCGAGAGCCAGTCATTTGTCGAGGAAATTCCGACGAAGCCCGAAACGTTGAAAATTGAGTCCGCGGGCAAGCCACTGGCATTCGGGAACTTGATGGAAACAACGACTGAACCAGCCGATGAGGCTGCGTTTGTGGCGCCGCCGAATCCGGAACTTGCGGACCGCGATTGGAACGCCGGTGAAGAAGAGGCCGAAGAGGAAGAGGAAGAAGATTCGGCGAGTTCGTCATGGCGTCGAGACGGCGGGAGCGAAGAGCTTGCTGCAGACCCCGGGGTAGAGAACGCGGCGGAGAAAGCTGCTGCGCGCAACAAACGACGGGAAAGCTGGACACCTACCAGAGAGAAGACGCAGGACCTGCTGGAAGAGGCGGCTGCGCCCGAGAGTTTCATCAGCACGCCACCGCCGGCGCCGATATTTTCCGAGGTCGCACCGCCGCAAAATTTGCAGGCTATTCCGCAGACGCCGCGACCGGAGTTGGTGGAATCGAAGACGAAGGCTGCGAGCAAGCCTGAGATCGCGCCTCCAAATATTGCAAGCGCACCGGAGCCCGCTGCGCCCGAAAGCACCAAGCCGAACGGGGCAAATTCCTGGTTCAGCACAAGCACTAGCCCGTGGGAAGCGGAAGCGCAAAAGGCTAACCAACTGGCAGCAACGTGGGATGCTCCGGCGGTCCCGTCAGCAAGCGCGACTAATGACGTGAGTGACGAGCCAGTTGTTGAGCAGCCGCCGGTCGTGGACGAGGTCCAGCCTGAGCCGGTGCTGACTTATGACTTCGTGTCCGAGGCGCCCAGCGAAGAACCGGTAACCTACGTGCCGGACCCTGCTTTGGTGGGCAACGAAATTGTGGCGCACAATCCGCTGCCGGAACTGATTTCGGACGGATCGATTTCTCCGGAAACAGTGGAGACTATCCGCCAAGACACTATCTATGCGCTGGAGAGCGTCACCGAGCCTGTCGTGGCGAAGCCTGCTCATGCTACGGCAAAAATCGCCGAAAGTTCGCAGCAAGATATGGATGCGTTGGTGGCCAATGTGTTGGCCAAGATGAGCCCGGAGATGTTGCAAGCCGTGACCCGCGAAATCTTGAAGCCGGTGGTGGCGGCGATGATTCGCGACGAGATTAACGCCAAGAAGTCCTGATTCACTGTCTGACCGTAATCCCCAGCGATAAATCCGTTTCCTAACAAGTGCGCTCAGGCATTCGCCTGGCTGGCCGGAGCCTCAAGGCTCTGGGGAGAATCCGCTTCCGTTTGCTGAACTCGCGTTGGGGCGCGATATGCCGAGTCTGCGCATTTTTTCGAGCAGTGTCGTGCGCTTCACGCCGAGCTGTGCCGACGCGCCGTCAGGTCCTCCGACTACCCAGTCGCTGTCCCGCAGCGCCTGAAGAATGTGTTCGCGCTCTGCTTCCGCGAGCGTCCCCACCCTTCGCGCCGTGTTTCTGGCGGCGCGGCTCAGGTGGGAAAGTGGAACATGGAGCACAGGCCCCGTAGACAGGATCACGGAACGCTCCATTAGATTCTGAAGTTCGCGCACATTGCCGGGCCAGTGATATTGAGCCAGGGCTTCCATGTCTTCAGTTCGAATATTCTCAATCTGCTTGTTCATGCGTTGTGCGTATTTCCTGACGAAATTCCACACCAGAAGGGGAATATCCTCGCGACGGTCGCGCAGGGCGGGGACTTCAATGGGAAACACGTTCAACCGGTAGTACAAGTCGCTGCGAAATTGGCCGTGCTCCACCATCAGAGTTAAATCTCGGTGAGTGGCGGCGACCAGGCGGAAATCCACGCGAAGCGTGCGCGCGCTCCCAAGCCTTTCAAGCTCCTGCTCTTGGAGCACTCGCAGCAATTTGGACTGCAGCTCGAGTGGAATGTCGCCCACTTCATCGAGAAAGAGCGTGCCACCATGAGCTAGCTCGAAGCGCCCGATCATTTGGTTGATGGCTCCGGTGAATGCGCCTCTTTCATGACCGAATAATTCGCTTTCCAGCAGCCCTGCTGGGATGGACGCGCAATCCGCTCGGATCAGAGCACGTTGCCGCCGAAAGCTGAGGCTATGGATCGCTCTAGCGATTAGTTCTTTCCCGGTGCCGGTTTCTCCCAGAATTACAACCGTGGAGTCCGTGGCAGCGACTGTTTGGACTTGCCTCAGGACGTAGTCCAGAGCGCCACTTCTCCCGATGATCTCTGCGGAACCGTTTTGACATGCACCGGGAAATCTCCGGTGCGGAGGATCTACTTTTGAATCCAAAAGCTCGTTATTGCTGTTCGTCAATGCATCGGCAACCATGAGACACCAATCCTCTCGGGCTGATTTGGGAACGCCATCAGCCCCTTCACTTCATGTTGATTGCTATCAGTCACTACGAAGCTGGGTGGTTATTGCAATCGCTGAATTGCGGGAATCCGCCTCGGCCAAGGCAAGGCTGCGCCACAATCCTTTCTGGCCTATTTGAAAGTTGAATGAATAGCGCTCAGCAGATCCTCGCTGCTGAACGGTTTGCTCAAAAAGCTCACAGCCCCTTTGTTTAGCGCCTGGCTTCGCGCTTCCTCATTGGCGTGACCAGTTATGAAAATAATGGGAACGGCGTCTGGTTTGTTGGATAGATACTGTTGCAGTTCCAGCCCACTCATGCCGGGTAGGCGGACGTCCAGGATCATGCAGGACCGGTTTTTGACCGGGCTGGAGCTTACGAACTCTTCAGCGGAAGCGAACGCCTCCACTTTTAGGCCAACTGACTCAAGCAGGTTACCCAGGGCATCGCGGACGGCTTTGTCGTCGTCCACTACGCATATGATGTGAGGTTCGCGAGCTGTTTTTGTAATTGTCATGATTTTCTCCGCGGCGCTCATCTTGATGCGACTATAGGCCGCGGCGCATACCGCCGTCTATTACCCACTTGGAGGGACGACTAATACCTTTAGGAGGGGGTCCCTAACCGCTCGGACATGCGGACCAGATCTGGCAAAGATTGCGCTTCCATCTTTCGCATCACCTGCCCACGATGAATCTTCGCCGTTGTTTCGCTCATACCGAGTTTAGCGGCGACCTGTTTGTTTAGAAGACCTGCGACTACCAAAGACATTACTTCGCGTTCGCGAGGCGTGAGGCTATTGAACCGATTGCGGATGCCAGCTCCTTCGGTTTTTTGTTGGCGTCTGGCCTGATCTCGGCCGATAGCCTTCTGGATGGCATCCAAAAGGTCCTGGTCACGAAACGGTTTGGTGAGAAAATCCACGGCCCCCGCTTTCATCGCCTGCACACCCATCGGGATGTCGCCATGACCGGTTATGAAGATCACGGGAAGTTCGACATTGCCATTAGCAAGTTCACGCTGGAAATCGAGGCCGCTCTCCCCTGGGAGGCGCACATCCAGGACCAAGCATCCCGGCCTGTCCTTGTGCGCTCCTTTTAGGAACTCGCGCGGCGAGGGAAACACCTCCACCCGTAAGCCCATAGACTCCAGTAGGTTTTTGATCGCGGAGCGAATGGCCTTGTCGTCGTCAATCACGAAAACCGTCGGCTCAGCGGTGCTCATGCAGAAGCCCCTGCGGCCGAGGCCACTGGTAATGTGAATTGAAATGTGGCACCCCCTTGCGTATTGGGGGTCGCCCATAAACGCCCCTGGTGGCCTTCCACAATCGTCCGGCTAATCGAAAGTCCCAGTCCCATCCCCTCTTGCTTAGTGGTGAAAAACGCTTCAAACAAATGGTCAGCCGATTCCGGCTCGATTCCCGTCCCACAATCGGAGACACTGATCAGCACGCGGCCGTCGTCGGTTGACTTTGCGCCTATAGATAATTCCCTGGGCCGCCCGGTTACCTCTTCCATGGCCTCGATTCCGTTTGCGATCAGATTCAAAATGACTTGTTGCACTTGTACGCGGTCGCCAATCACGGGCGGAAGGTTCGGCACTAACTCCTTGCGCAGCACTACGCCTTGCCTGGCTAGTTGGCCCCCGACTAGCCCGATTGCTTCGTCAATCACTTCATTGACTTTCAGATGGGCTTTTTGGGGTGGCGTCTTTTTCGCCAAGGCTCTTATGCGCTTGATCACTTCGCTGGCGCGATTGGCTTCCTTGATCATTCCGGTTATCGATTCCCGGGTTTTTGCAAGGTTAGGAGGATCATTGCCAAGCCATCGCAGAGAAGCATCGCCGTTGGTCACCACCGCTGCAAGAGGCTGATTGATTTCGTGAGCAATCGAACTCGTCAGTTCCCCCATCGTGCTCACCCGGGCCATACGGGCCATTTGCGCTTGCGCTGCTTGTAAGGCCTCCTCCGAACGCTTGCGCTGCGCAATCTCGGCGATCAATTCTTTATTGGTTTTGCTGAGTTCTGCTGTCCGCTCTTGAACCATGAATTCGAGCTGTTCCTTCACCAGATTTAGCGCCCGCTCCGCGGATTTGCGTTCCGCGATTTCGAGCCTCATTGCTTGTGGGCTGGGTAGTGCCACGGCGTGAGGGACCAAGTAGAGAAGCAGTATCGCCGTCGGGACGGAGGCCAGAGCCGTTAAAGCTTTGATCGCGCCCGAGAGCCAGTAGGTCCCGTGCCAAAGCGTCCACACTTCCATAAGGTGTGTGCTGCCACAGGCTAGGATGAATGTTCCGAAACAGAGGAACATCCAATTGAAGGGCAGGTCTTTCCTCTTGCGGATGAAATAGACCAGAGTCAGTGGAATAGAAAAGTAGGCCACAGCGATAAGGACGTCCGAAACCAGATGCAGCCAGACCAGGCCCGGCTTCCATGAATAACAGTAGCCGTGGGGCATGAAATCCGACGAGAACAACTCCTGGAGGAATTCTTTCATTTATTTTTCTCCTTCTGCTCCACGTCAACCCTTCCCTCCGCATTGTTGGGGGGCGGATACGGGTCAATGAGCGTTGGTTTCCGGTTTCATTGATGGGTTTAAACATTAATGGTAACTACGAGAGAGAGCAAGCGATCGCGCTTTGCCTCTCGGGATAGACCCGCCTGCTCCGAAAGCTGCAAGAGAAAGCGGGATAGACCAGGCTTACGAGATATTGTTGGATAAAAGGGGCGGGTCCATTTGCCTTATCAGGCGTGAGTGTTTCTGGCAAAGGAGATGTTAATCACGCATTAAGGCTCTCCGCGGGCGGGCCTGTTTCTTGAGGCGATAGTCTAACTGTCGCTGGCCTCTTCGAAGGTGACGTCACCGATGTGAATTGACGGGGCTGGATTGCGCCTCGTATAGTCGAAGATTAGTCTAAATACGTGTGCGCGTGCTGTGTACACGATAGCGTTGCAACCAACGTTCAGGAGCAGGGTCTCGGATGGCTCGCGAAATCGCAAAAACCTACGAACCGCAACAGATTGAGCCGCGCTGGGCGGATTTTTGGGTGCGCGAACAGCTATTTCGCGCGGACCCCAACGCGCCGGGACCGGTGTTCTCGATCGTTATCCCGCCGCCTAATGTGACTGGTTCGCTGCACATCGGGCACATGTTGGATCATACCGAAATTGATATTTTGACGCGCTGGCATCGCATGCGCGGGTACAACACTTTGTATCTCCCAGGGATGGACCATGCGGGGATTTCGACGCAGCGGGTGGTGGTGCGCGAACTGGCGGAACAAGGCATCGACTATCGCAAGCTGGGCCGCGAGGAATTTATTCGTCGCGTGTGGAAGTGGAAGGAAGAGAGCGGAGGGAAGATCACGCAGCAGATGAAGCAGATCGGGGAGAGCTGCGACTGGTCGCGCGAGAAATTTACGCTATCACCGGAACTTTCTCGCGTGGTGCGCATGGTGTTCGTGCAGTTGTATGAGCAAGGACTGATCTACCGCGCGCACTACATGACGAACTGGTGTCCGGTGTGCTTGACGGTGCTGAGCGATTTGGAAGTGTTGCACGAAGAGCGAGCGGGGCATCTGTGGCATATCCGCTATCCGGTGGTCGGCACGAACGAACACATTGTTGTGGCGACGACGCGGCCCGAGACGATGTTGGGCGATACAGCAGTAGCGGTGCACCCGGAGGATGAGCGGTACAAGCATTTGGTAGGCAAACGGGTGCTGCTGCCATTGATGAAGCGCGAAATACCGATCATTGCGGATGAAATGGTGGACCGCGAATTTGGCACCGGCGCGGTGAAGATTACGCCGGCGCATGATCCTAACGATTTCGAGCTTGGGCGGCGGCATCATCTGCCGGAAATTGATGTGATGACCGACGACGGTCACATGAGCGCGGCGGCGGGAGCTTATGCGGGATTGGATCGCTTCGAGGCGCGAAAGAAGATCGTCGAAGATTTGAAGGCGCGGGGCTTGCTGGAGAAAATCACCGAGCACACGCACGCCGTCGGGATTTGCGAGCGCAGCAGGACGATCGTGGAGCCGCGGGCTTCTACGCAGTGGTTTTGCAAGATGAAGCCGCTGGCGGAGCCTGCGATCGCGGCGGTCGAGCGTGGTGACATTCAAATCGTGCCGGAAAACCGGCGGCAGGAATATTTCAACTGGATGAGGAACATCCGGGATTGGACGCTGTCGCGGCAGCTTTGGTGGGGACACCGGATTCCCGCGTGGTATTGCGAGGACTGCAAGCAAGTGAATGTGGCGGTGGATGATCCGGCAAAGTGCATGAAGTGCGGATCGCCGAAGCTGAGGCAGGATCCGGACGTGCTGGACACCTGGTTTAGCTCGGGATTGTGGCCTTTTTCGACGCTTGGCTGGCCGGACGATACGCCGGACTATCGCAGATATTACCCCACAACTTTGCTGATCACCGGATACGACATCCTGTTTTTCTGGGTGGCGCGGATGATCATGCTGGGGTTGCATTTCACGCATACCGTACCGTTCCGCGCGGTGTACCTGCACTCACTGGTGCGCACGGCGGGCGGCGAGAAGATGTCCAAGTCCAAGGGCACGGGACTCGATCCGGTGGCGCTGAACCAGCAATACGGAACGGATGCGATGCGATTTTGCCTGGCGTCGATGGCCGCGCCGGGGACGGACATCGTGTTGTCTGACGATCGCCTGGCTAGCGCGCGGAATTTCGCTAACAAAATTTGGAATGCGTCGCGATTCTTATTTGTGAATCTGGACAAGTTTGAGCAGGGCGGGACATCGCTGGACGAATTGGCGGCGCCGCAAATCCGAACCAAGGCGCCGTATGCGAGCGGGGAGGGACTGGCACGAATTGACGGCTGGCTATTCTCAAGACTCGCCGAGACTATCAGCTCGGTGAATGAGGCGTTGCAGAGTTACCGGTTCCACGAAGCGGCGCAGAGCGTGTATCAGTTTTTCTGGGGCGATTTCTGCGATTGGTACATCGAGTGGGTGAAGCCGGACCTGCAGAGCGCGCAACGGGAGCGCGCTGTGGCGGCGTGGCGGAATTTGTTTGCGGCGTTGGATGCGGCGCTGCGCTTGCTGCATCCATTCATGCCGTTTATTACGGAAGAGCTGTGGCACCAGTTGCCGCAACGGCCGGAAGCAAAATCCATCGCTCTCGATTCTTTTCCGGTGGCGCGAACGGAGTGGAAAAACGCGCAAGCGCTGGAGGAGTTTTCGCTAGTTCAGGAAGTTATTGTGGCGCTGCGGAACATTCGCGCGGAAATGAGAGGGCTGGACGCGAAGAAGAAAGTTCCGGCGGAATTTTCCAGCTCTGACGAGCGCGTAAGGCGAACCATTGAATCGAGCAGCGAAGGAATTCTTCGGCTGGCCGCGCTTTCTGAACTGCGAGTAAGCGCGGAACGTTTGCCGCAATCGGGAGGCGCGGTACGCTCGACGGCTCTGTTTGATGTGCGCATCGCGTATGTGGCGGAGACTATTGACGTCGAGGCGGAGGCGGCGCGGTTGCGGAAACAGATTGAGGGATTGGAGAAAGCGGTTGCGGCGAAGGAAAAGCAGTTGGGTAACGAGACGTTTCGCAGCCGCGCACCGGAGGATATTGTGCGGGGATTGGAGGCGACGCGTGCGGAGCAGATGGAGGAATTGCGGAAGCTGCGTTCGCGGTTGGAAGAGTTGAAGGCGGCGGCGTAGCGTGAAACTGCGAATACGATTGCGAGAACGCTCCGAGGTGGCCGTTACTGCTTGTCGATGAATTTAGTTTAGCGGCTGCGGCCTCAAAAGCGGCAGCCAGACTGCCGCACTCCATTTATGAATTGGCGCTCCCAGGAAATTGATGAGTTGGTACGGCGGGCCTTGGCGGAGGACGTCGGCACGGGTGACGCCACTACCGCGGCTATCGTGCCTGCGGGAACGCCGGCGAAGGCTCATATAATCGCGCGGGAGCCGCTGGTGTGCGCGGGATTGCCGATCGCGGAATCGATTTTTCGGGCGCTGGATCGAGAGATGCGCATCGGCTTCTTGCACGAGGACGGTTCCTTTGTGGAGAGCGGCGCGGAATTAGTTGAGATTGCCGGCGAGGCGCAGGCCATCCTTACCGGTGAACGGACGGCGCTGAATTTCCTGGCCCACCTTTGCGGGATCGCTACGCTGACGCGGCGGTTCGTCGAACAATTGGCGGGGACGCGGGCGCGTATTCGCGATACGCGTAAAACTACGCCGGGTTTGCGGGCACTGGAGAAATACGCGGTGAAGTGCGGTGGCGGGACCAATCATCGCTTCGGGCTGTATGATGCGATTTTGATCAAAGAGAACCATATCGCCATCGCGGGCGGTGTGAAGGCGGCGCTGGACAGGGCGCACGCGTTTACTTCGCTGAAGATGGCCGCTCCGCGAACGGCCAGCGCTTACGACGCTGCTGGATTGGATCCCAATGTGATTGGTGCGGGATCCTTGTCCGTGCAAATTGAGGTGCGCAACGAAGAAGAATTGCGGGAGGCGCTGGACGCCGGGGCGGAGGCCGTGCTGCTGGACAATATGACGCCGGAAGCGGCGAAGCATTGCGTGCAACTGGCGCGGAATCGTCGGCGCGACTGCGTGATCGAGATTTCCGGCGGAATAACACTGGACAGTGTGCGTGCTTATGCGGAGACCGGCGCGGACTTTCTTTCCTCCGGGGCGCTGACGCATTCGGCGCCTGGCGCGAACTTGAGCCTACTTGTGGAGAGCGTGCGGTAAACGTAAGCTTACGACGCACGCGATTACCGAACCAACCACGTCAGGCCAGTTCGCAACCATGAGACGCAGCAAGAAAACAACGACCGAAACGCTTCCAGGATTGACGGACCGGCAGATCGCGTCATTGGTTACGCTGCTGGCCGAGAACGCCACGATTGTGGTCAGCGGAGCGCGTGTCGCGCGGGAGATCGGCGTATCGAGGTCGACCGTCTGGAAATGGGTCGAGCGGCTTCGCGAATTGGGCGTGCGGGTGAAGGGGCATCCGCGAACCGGTTATTTTTTGGAGAAGGTGCCGGACATTCTTACGGCGGACATGCTGCGGCAGCGGCTGAAGGGCAGCTTGTTCGGGAAGCGCATCTATCACTTCTTCAAGGTGGATTCGACCAATCGCGTGGCGCTGGAATTGGGACACGCGGCCGAACCGGAGGGCGCGGTCATACTGGGAGAGGAACAGACCGCCGGAAGAGGCCGCGCGGGACGCGGCTGGCATTCTGAACGAGCGGCGGGAATTTATGTGACGCTGCTGCTGCGGCCGAAGCTGGCACCGGTACAGGCTCCGCTGTTGACCATGATGGCCGGGCTTTCAGCGCATACGGCGATTCAGGCGCAGACTGGATTGGCTGTCGATCTAAAATGGCCGAACGATTTGTTGGTAGGCGGGAAAAAGGTGGGCGGAATCTTGACGGAGATGCACGCGGAACCGGCGCAGGTACGCTTTGTGATTGTCGGCATTGGGCTGAATGTGAATCAGGAAAAGTTTCCGGCGGAGTTGGCTGGGACGGCGACTTCACTTCGTGTGGCTAGCGGGCATACACAGTCGCGACTGGAATTGCTGGTGCGGTTGCTGCGGGAATTCGAGCGCGACTACAATGAGTTTCTGAGCGACGGACCGGCGTCGGTCATCGAGCGATTCACGCGCGTCTCGAGCTACGCGCAAGGGAAACGCGTGCGGGTGAGTAATGGGAAAGAGAATTTTACGGGGACGACCGCGGGCGTCGGGCCGGAAGGACTCCTGCAGGTGAAACGCGACGGCGGCCAAGTGACGACCGTGATTGCGGGCGATGTGGCGGAGGCGCCGTAGATGCTGCTAACGATCGACATCGGCAACACGAATACGGTGCTGGGCGTTTTTCGCGGCGAGGAGCTGGTCGCCAATTGGCGGCTGACTACTGCGCGGCAGCAGACCGTCGACGAATATGGCGTGCTGACTCGCAATTTGTTTACGCTGGCCGGGCTGGACCGCGACGGAATTCGTGGCGTCATCATCAGCTCGGTGGTGCCGCCGGTGAATTGGACGCTGGCGGAAATGGCGCGGATCTATTTTGGTCAGAAAGCGCTGTTTGTCGAGGCTGGCGTCAAGACGGGAATGTCTGTACTGGTCGACAATCCGCTGGAGGTCGGGGCGGACCGCATCGTGAATGGCGTGGCGGCGTTTCACAAGTTTGGCGGGCCGTGCATTGTGGTGGATTTCGGGACGGCGATTACGTTCGATGTGATTTCCGAACGCTGCGAATATCTTGGCGGCGTCATCGCGCCGGGATTGGGAATTTCATCAGAGGCGTTGTTTGCGCGCACGGCAAAATTGCCGCGAGTGGAGATCAAGGATCCGGGCAAGGTGATCGGCACGAACACGGTGACGCACATTCAGGCCGGACTTTATTATGGCGCGGTGGATATGGTGGACGGGATGTTGACGCGGATTAAGGCAGAACTTGGCAAAGACGCAGCGGTGGTCGCCACGGGCGGGCAGGCGTCGCTCGTGGCACGCGGGTCAAAGCACATTCAGCACACCGATGAGTTTCTGACGCTGACCGGATTGCGCATCATCTGGAGCAAGAACCAGGGCGCGGAGCCGGGGAAGGCTAGCGGGCCGCGGGAAATGGGCAAGGTTACGGAAATCAAGAAACTGCAGAAATGAATCGCGAGGTACGCGACGCCGCTTAGCCGGTCAATGCAAAGACATGGATGGCTGGAATTACTTCAATTACTTCACGGAAATCGAAGAGTATTTCTGGAAGAAACGGGGCGCGCATCTGCTGGTGTCGCCGCTCGACTGGGCGATCATGGAAACGTGGCAACGAGCGGGCGTGCCGCTGGAAGCGGTGCTGAAAGGGATTGATCGCGCGTTTGAAAGTTATGGGCGTTCGCGGCGCGGGGCGGGAAAACCGCTTAAAAGTTTGGCGTACTGCACGGATGCGGTGCTGCAGGTTGCGGAGGAAGGACTGGAAGCGGCGGCGGGCAGCGCTCCGAAGAACGGACGCGAAGCTAAGGAACCGTTTCCACGCGAAGAAGTGAAGGCGTATTTGACGAGAAATGCTGAACAACTAGCGGCCGCGGCGCAGAAGGATCACGGCCAGCATCCGGAAATGGCTGCGAGACTCGCTGAGATTGCGGAATCTTTGCGCAGTAGTTCCCTGCTGCTGGATTCTCCCGCGAAGTTCGATTTCGAGGATCTGGAGCGCCGGTTGACGGTGCTGGACGACAAATTGTCAGCGTTGGTAATGACCGTGGCGACGGAGGAATTGCTGCTGCGGATTCGGCGCGAAGTCGATGGACAGCTATCGGCATATCGGCGGAAAATGAAAGCGGAGCAATTGGCGCTGGTGGAGAAAAAATACACGCAGAAACGTTTACTGGAAGAGTTTGCGTTGCCGCGGCTGAGCCTCTACTACTTTTCTTGAATTTCTTGAAGCAAACGCTTTTCTTTCCACGCGAATGGTCGCAGAATGGGATTACCTTATGCCTGATGAGTTACTAATATCGATTGAGAAGCTTGTCTATGGCGGTGACGGATTGGCGCACGCCGATGGCAACACCGTT
>Ga0137418_10004978_pt1 | contig 12178 bp, 9 predicted proteins | sample CZODoug3_1_2_16f_FD_122242 | JGI IMG/M metagenome (GOLD analysis project Ga0137418, IMG submission 122242) | Vadose zone soil fungal communities from Angelo Coast Range Reserve, California, USA - CZODoug3_1_2_16fungal (Hybrid Assembly) | ecosystem: Environmental > Terrestrial > Soil > Vadose... | reverse complement strand
CAGCGCGTGCCGCCCGGGTTCAACACCTCGAACATGCTGACGGCCGAGTTGACGATGACCGGGCGGAGGTACAACGACACGCAGGTGGTCCTGGAGACGTATCGCCAGTTGTGGGATCGACTCAGCCACCTGCCGGGAGCCGGCGCATCGGGCGGTGTCTCGGCATTGCCGTTGAGCCAGATGTTCGCGTGGGGGCCGATCACCGTCGAGGGGCGGGCGCTGCTGCCCGGTAACGCGTACATCAACGTCGATCAGCGGATCGCCGGCGGCGATTACTTCCGCGCGATGGGCATCCCGCTACGGAAAGGCCGCCTGTTCACGGAGCAGGATACGCGGACGAATCCACGCGTCGCGATCATCGACGAGTACATGGCCGAGCAGGTCTGGCCCAACGAGGATGCGATCGGCAAGCGCGTGCGACCGGGCGGCATCGACGCGAACACCGCCTCCACCTGGCTCACCGTCGTCGGCGTCGTCGGCCGCGTGAAGCAGTACACGCTCGATTCGAAATCGCGCATCGCGATGTACCTGCCGCACACGCAGGCGCCGTCGCGGGGGATGAACGTCGTGATCAGAACCGATCGCGATCCGGTGGCGCTGGCGCCCGCGGTCAGGCAGGCGATTCACGCGCTCGATCCCGATCTGCCGATCTACAACCTGCGGACGATGAGCGAGCGCGTGGACGAATCGCTGGCGCGGCGGCGGTTCTCGATGCTGCTGCTGACCCTCTTCGCGGCGTTCGCGCTGGGGTTGTCGGCGATTGGCGTGTACGGCGTGATCGCGTATCTGGTGTCGCAAGGGACGCGCGAGCTCGGCATCCGCATGGCGCTCGGGGCCACGCCGGCCGGCATCCTGCGGCTAATCGTGGGTCACGGAATGGGCATTGCCGCAGTCGGCGTCTGCGCCGGGCTGATAGGCGCGCTCGCGCTGACGCGTTTCATGCGCAATCTGCTTTTTGGCGTCGCGCCCCTGGATCCGGCGACGTTCGTCGCGGTGGCCGTGCTGCTGACGGCAGTCGCGCTCGCGGCCAGCTATCTGCCCGCTCGCCGCGCCGCGCGCATCGATCCGATGGTGTCGCTCCGGAGCGAATAGGACAGGTGACAGGACGACGACGGTGTCAGACACCGTGTAGCGGCTACCCGGTGTGTGACACCGCCGCCGTCGTCTACAGATTCCAGCCGTGCGGGCCGGTCCATCCATTGGAGACCAATTCGCGCTCGAAATCGACCTGGCGCTTGCTGAGATCGGACGAATCCATGAAACGCTCGGCGTGTTCGGTTCCGTCCGGGTCTATGACGCGCAGAACGTAGCCACCTTCGGGCGCGTCGTTCACTTCATATCGCAGAAACTGTCCGCGTCGTTCAAACCACCAGAACACTAAGAACCTCCGTATCAGCCTTTTCGGCCGCAACCCACCAGAGCATGAGCCCCCCTTCGCGCGCGGCCGGGCTTCGGCGCGGCAGGCCGGCCGGTCCACCGTGCCATACTGCGCCTGTGAACGGGGCGGCGCACACGATCGGCCAGACGACAGCGCGACAGGACGCAGGAAGAGAAGTGACCGCGTTCGCGGTGCTTGCCGGGATCAGCGTCTCTCATCTGCTGAACGATACGATTCAGTCGGTGATTCCGGCGATTTACCCGATGCTCAAGGACTCGTTTGCGTTGAGCTTCGCGCAGGTCGGACTGATGACGCTGACTCTGCAGGTCACCGCGTCGGTGCTCCAGCCCCTCGTCGGCCTCTACACCGATCGCCGGCCGACGCCCTATTCGCTCGTCATTGCCATGGCGTTCTCCTTGGTGGGCCTTCTGCTTTTGTCGGTGGCGCCGACCTATGCGATGGTTCTGGCGGCTGCGGCCCTGATGGGCGTCGGCTCGTCGGTCTTTCATCCGGAGTCATCGCGCATCGCGCGCATGGCGTCGGGCGGACGTCACGGCCTCGCGCAGTCGCTGTTCCAGGTCGGCGGCAACGCCGGCTCCGCGCTCGGCCCGCTGCTGGCGGCGTTCCTGGTCGTGCCGTACGGCCGATCGAGCCTTGCCTGGTGCTCGCTGCTGGCGCTCGTCGCGATGATCATCCTGTCGAAAATCGGAGGCTGGTACCGCGCGCGATCGTCGGCGAGCTCCACCGGCGCCGCCAGCCGCCCTTCATCGATCGCGCCGCCACGCCTGTCGCGACGGCGCGTGGGCTGGTCGATCGCGATTCTCGGCGCGCTGATCTTTTCGAAGTACTTCTATCTGGCGAGCCTGAGCAGCTACTACATGTTCTATCTGATGAGCCGGTTCCATGTGTCGGTCCGTACGGCGCAGATCGACCTGTTCGTTTTTCTCGCCGCCGTCGCCGCCGGCACCATCCTCGGCGGGCCCGTGGGCGATCGTTTCGGCCGCAAGGTCGTGATCTGGGGATCGATCCTCGGCGTGTTGCCGTTCACGCTCCTGTTGCCGCGCGCGACCTTGTTCTGGACGCCGATCCTGACGGTGCTGATCGGCCTCGTCCTCGCGTCCGCGTTTTCGGCGATCGTGGTGTTCGCGCAGGAGCTGGTGCCCGGGCGGGTGGGGTTGATCTCGGGGGTGTTCTTCGGGTTTGCCTTCGGGATGGGCGGCCTCGGCGCGGCGGTGCTCGGCCAGCTGGCGGACGTCATCGGCATCGAGGCGGTCTACCAGCTGTGCGCGTTCCTCCCGGTCGTCGGCCTGCTGGCCGCGTTTCTGCCGAGTCTCGACCGGGCCGCGGAAAGCGCGCGCGCCTGACGTCTGCGGACATGATGAACGAACTGCTGCGAGAAATTCTCACCAGCCGCGTCTACGAAGTCGCGCGGGAGACGCCGCTCGATCCGGCCCCGCGTCTCTCGGCGCGGCTCGACAACATGGTCCTCTTGAAGCGCGAGGATCTTCAGCCGACATTCAGCTTCAAGATCCGCGGGGCGTACAACCGCATCGTCCGGCTGTCGGAGGCCGAGCGCGCAAAGGGCGTCATCGCGGCGAGCGCCGGGAATCACGCCCAAGGCGTGGCGCTCTCGGCGAAGCGGCTCGGCCTTCGGGCCGTCATCGTGATGCCGCGGACCACTCCCGAGATCAAGGTGGAGGCGGTCGCCACGCTCGGCGCGGACGTGGTGCTCGTCGGTGACCATTACGCGGAGGCGCAGCGCCACGCCGAGCAGCTGTCCGCCGACCGCGGCCTGGTGTTCATCCACCCGTTCGACGACCCGCTGGTCATCGCGGGGCAGGGTACCGTGGCGGTCGAGATGCTCCGTCAGTGCGCCCACGATTTGTCTGCGGTCTTCGTGCCGGTGGGCGGGGGCGGGCTCATCGCCGGGATGGCCGCCTACATCGCGGCGGTCAAGCCCGAGACGCGGGTGATCGGCGTGGAGCCGGTGGACTCGGACGCGATGACGCAGTCGATCGCCAGCGGCCACCGCATCCGGCTGCCCCACGTGGGGATCTTTGCCGACGGCGTCGCGGTGCAGCAGGTGGGCGAGCACACGTTCCCGATTGTGCAGGCGGCGGTCGGCGAGATCGTCCGCGTGACGAACGACGAGATCTGCGCGGCGATCAAGGACATCTTCGACGACACGCGCACGATCATGGAGCCGGCGGGCGCTCTGGCGCTCGCGGGGCTGAAGTCCTACGTGGAGAGCCGGGATCTCCACGGCGAACGGGTTGCCGCGGTCTCGAGCGGCGCGAACATGAACTTCGATCGCCTGCGGTTCGTCGCCGAGCGGGCGGAGCTCGGCGAGGGGCGGGAAGCGCTGCTCGCGGTGACGATTCCCGAGCGGGCCGGCGCGTTCGGCGAGTTCTGCCGCGCGCTCGGCAACTGCGTGATCACGGAGTTCAACTATCGCCTCAGCGGGCGCGACGTGGCGCAGATCTTCGTTGGTCTCTCGATTCGGACGCGGGCCGACGCCGACAACCTGGTGGCGCGGCTGCGCCAGCTCGGCTACGAGACGGCGGACCTGTCAGGCAACGAGATGGCGAAGCTGCACGTGCGCCACATGGTCGGCGGGCGTACGCCGCACGTCGCCGCGGAGCGCGTGTGCCGCTTCGAGTTCCCCGAACGGCCCGGGGCGCTGATGCAGTTTCTCGATGCGCTCGGGGGACGCTGGAACATCAGCCTGTTTCACTATCGCAATCACGGCGCCGACTTCGGGCGCGTGCTGGCGGCGTTCGAGGTGCCCGAGGCCGAACGGGCGAGCTTCGACGCATTTCTCGTCACGCTGGGCTACCGCTTTCAGCTCGATGAACAGAACGAGGCGTACCAGCGTTTCCTCGGCGCGGCTCCAGCGCGCTAGGAGACCGAAGCGTGCCGGATCTCCGGCACTTCCACGATTCGCGCGGCATCGACGGGCGGTGTCTCAACCGCCCGCACGAGCGCGGCAATCATCGCGCGCCGCGTGACCAGACCAAGTCGCTCAGCCCCGTCACGTGCTGTGGGAAACCAGCGAAGCACGGTGTAGATGGGCACTAACAGATAAGGCCACCGATGACCAGGCCCGAGGATGTACCAGGGCCTCAAGATCGTCGCACGAATTCCACTCGCCCTCACGAGAGCCTCGCCTTCCTGTCGGGCAGCGATGTACGCCTGCATGACCGGAGCAGGGTGCGCGACGCTCACGTAGACGAGGTGCGGCACAGCGGCATGGCGCGCCGCCGCCACAGTGGCCTCGATCGACGCGAGATCCACGCGTCGGAATTCAATCGCCTTGGACGGATTCGGGTGGGGCGTGCCGATGAGATGAACCACCGTCGCGTCTGGCGGAATCGCGCCAGCGAACGTGGTCTGGTCCAGGGCGTCGCCGACGACCGGCAGCGCACCGGACGGGAGCTTGTGTTCTGAGCCGGGCCGGACCAGCGCGTGCACGCGGTGTCCCTTCTCGAGCAGCGCTTCGATGAGCGGTCTGCCGATGTAGCCGGTCCCGCCGGTAACGAAAACGGGATGGGTCATTTCAAGCCGAGTTTTCTGCCTGCCGCGAGCAGACTGATGGCCTCCTGCAGCCGCCTCGTCTTCGTTTCCTGCTGCTTGGCGGAATCGATCCAGGCGATGTACATAGGGTCTTCAATCGACAAAGAGGGCGAACGAGGAACAAGCGGGAGCCGGTATGGTCTACTGTAGAGTGTGAAGGCGCAGCGGATCAATCCGGGACGCTCATGACCACCACGTTTGATCTTGTCGGTTCGCCCGTCGCGGAATTTGTCGAGCGCGCGGCGCAACTGACCGCCCGATACCGCGCCGGCGAGGTGCACGCGCATGTGCCCGAGGCGCTGCATGACACCGAGCGCACGCTGGAAGAGCTGGTCGAGCGGCACTTTCCAGCCTCGCATGCCGCGCTCATCGCCGCGTCCCGCAGCCTGTTCTTCTCGCTGCCCGTGGCCTTCAATCCGGCCGAGTCCGTCGGCCCGTACCTCGCGATTGCCGATCGCGACCCGACCGGCCAGCCGTATCGTTTTCTCGACATGGGCGCCCTCATCGCGACGCAGGCTTTTGGCGAGAACGATCCCGCGGTGGTTCGGGCCATTCTCGAGTCGCTGCCCTTCGTCACCTCGCGCTATGCGCACTCTGAATACCAGACCACCCTGTCCCTGCGTCTCAAGGCCGAGTTGAACCGCATTGCGCCGGCCGGCACGCCGCGACACTTCATCGTCAACACCGGGGCCGAGGCGGTGGAGAACGCGATCAAAGCCGTCCTCCTCAATCGCGTCAAGACCTCGGAGCAACCTGACGGCGGCTTCATCGTGTCCTTCGAGGGGGCGTTCCACGGGCGCACGCTGGGCAGCCTCGCCGTCACGCACCGCAAGAAGGCGCGACTGGGCTTCCCGACCTTCGACTGGCCGCGCATTCCATTTCCGGTGGAGGACGCCCGTGCGCCGAAGGAAACGGCACGCCGCGAGGAGCGCAGCCTCAAACAGCTGTGGGATCTCCTGGTGTCCGGACGATTGCCGCACGCTGAGAAGAGCAAGGACACCTACCGGCGGGAGATAGATGCGCTCGACGAGTTTCTCGCGCGGCCGGATCAGGATGTGAATGCGTTCGTGCAGGCGCAACGCGCGAACCTGACCCCCGACGTCAGTCGGCGGTCGCGGCGCGTCGCCGCCGTGCTCGTCGAGCCGATACAGGGCGAGGGCGGCGTGCGCGCCACGAGCGCGCGCTTCATGCGCAAACTGCGGCTCCTGACGCGCATCTACGACGTGCCGCTCATCTTCGACGAGGTCCAGACCGGCTGGGGGATGACCGGCCGCCTGTGGGCGCACGAGCTGTTCGATCTCCCGAGCCCGCCCGACCTGGTCACGTGGGCGAAGAAGGCCCAGAACGGCGTCCTGTTCGTGAGCGAGGCGCTGGCGACGTTTTTTCAGGAAGAGAAGAAGTTCAACACGACCTGGGAAGGAGATTCGGTGGGCATGGTGCGGCTGCTCGCCGTGCTGGACAAACTGGATCTCGACGAGGTGCGGCGGACCGGCGAACGGGCACGCAGCGGGCTCCAGGCCCTGGCGCACGATTATCCCGAGATCCTGAAGAACGTGCGCGGCTCGGGCGTGATGCTCGGCTTCGACGTCCAGCGCGCCGATCTGTGTGACGCCCTGCTGGATCGCGCGTTCCGGCGCGGCCTGGTCCTCTTGTCAGCGGGAGAACGGAGCGTCCGGTTCTATCCCCGGTACGATACGGAGCCATCCGCCATCGACGAGGCGCTCTCGATCCTGCGCGCGGCGATCGAGGATCTCGTCGGAGGGCGTGTCGCCGCCGAGGTGTCCCCGGCGTTGAAGGTCCGCGTGGGCACGCTGTCGATTCCGCTCGACACGGTCGACGTGGTCGATCTCACCCCCGCCAACTTCGGGGCGCACAAGCTGCAGATCCTGGAGGTCGAGCAGGAGCGCTACGGCCCGGCCGCCCCATATCCGCCGGACGTGCTCCGGGCCGGCCGCCGGCCGCTGGTGCAATTCCCCCTCGAGACGCTCGAAGCAACGATGGGCAATCCAGGCGCGATGGGGATCGCCCTGCGCGACCGCGTCTCCGGACGCTTCGTCGCCTACGCCATCGGCAGCGCGCTCGAGAACCATGACGAGGAAGGCGTGAGCTCCGATCCGCGGGTTGGCGAGAACAACACGTTCTATCTGCAGGCCCTGGCCACGCTGCCCACCATGCAGAACGCCGTCGAGCTCGAGAATCACCTGCTGGACCTGGTGCGGGAGCGTGCGATCGCCGCCGGATTCGATTACCTGTCGACGCTGATTGAAGATCGGCTGCTCGAGACCGGCCCGGAGTGGCTGCGCAGCGCGGCGATCCTGGAGCGCGTCGACAATTATCTGCGCAGTGGCACCCGTTACGCGTACCTTCAGGCGACGCTGCAGCCGGTCGTGGAGCCCGCCACGAGCCCATCGTCGTGATACGTCGCGAGCTCGGCTGTGGCGCGTGCTATGATGCTCAACAATAGTAATATTCATATATGTCGAGATCGTCAGCACTGCCGGTCTTCAAGGCCGACTTCTTCCGCGCGCTCGCGCACCCGATCCGCATCAGAATCCTCGAAACGCTCGGCGCGGGCGAGCGCAGTGTCCAGGAATTGCAGCAGGCGCTCGACCTGGATCAGCCGATTGTGTCCCAGCAGCTCGCCGTGCTCCGGAGCAGGAACATCGTGGTCCCGCGCAAGGTCGGGACGACCGTGCAGTACGCGCTGAGCGATCGGCGCATCACCAGGCTGCTGGCGGTGGCCCGTGAGATCTTCAACAACCATCTGGTCGGTACCCAGTCCATGCTGAGAGAGCTCCAGCGCGAGGCGCGCAAGTAATTGCCGTTCGCCCTTCTCCTCCGCTTGGCGGTCATCGCGCTGACGCTGCTGGCGGCGCGGAGGGCCGCCGTGGCCCGCTTCACGGCGTTCCTCGGATCCGCGGCGGCGTCGATCGTCACCGTCACGACCGCCGCCACCGTGTTGAGGACCGGATCGTCCGTGCACGGCGTTCTGTTCGTCCACGGAGCGTCGCAGTTCTCCCTCAGCTATGCGGTGGACGGCCTGTCGGCATTTTTTCTTCTGGTCCTTGCGGCCCTGGCCGTTCCGATTGCGCTCTACAGCATCGGATACGTCGGACATCCGCACTTCAGCCGGCGGTCCGCCTTCATCGGCGCGGCCTTCAACGCGCTCGTCGGCGCCGTGGAGCTGGTGTTCACGGCGGGTGATGCGATCACGTTCCTGTTCGCGTGGGAGCTGATGACACTGGCCACGGCGGCCCTCGTCGCGACCGAACATGAGGAGCGCACCAGCCGTCGCGCCGCGTATCTGTATCTCGTGATGTCGCACGTGGGCACCGGCTGTTTGATCGCCGGCTTCCTCGTGTTGGCGGCGGGGCCCGGGTCCCTGTCGTTCGCGACGCTGTTGTCGGGCCACATCGCGCCTGGTCCACTGCGCGACGGGCTCTTCGCGCTCTTCTTCCTCGGGTTCGGCGTCAAAGCCGGCGTCATCCCGCTGCACGTCTGGCTGCCGGAGGCCCACCCGGCGGCGCCGACCAGTATTTCCGCGTTCATGTCCGGCGTGCTCATCAAGACCGGGATCTATGGAATCGTGCGGGTGTGCGCGTTCGGTCTGGGAGCGCCGAGCCTGTTCTGGGGGGTCTTGGTGGTCGCCCTCGGAGGTCTCTCGGCGGTGCTCGGTGTCCTGTATGCGCTCATGCAGCACGATCTCAAACGGCTGCTCGCGTATCACAGCATCGAGAACATCGGGATTATTCTCCTGGGTCTGGGCGCAGGGATGATGGGGCTCGCGTACGGCCGCGGGGACGTGGCCTCGATAGGCGTCGCGGCGAGCCTCTACCACGTGCTGAATCACGCAGTGTTCAAGGGGCTGCTGTTCCTGGGGGCCGGGAACGTGGTGCTGGCGACCGGTACGCGGCAGATCGAGCAGTTCGGCGGCCTGCTGCGGCGGATGCCGTGGACCGGGCTCTTCTTCCTCATCGGCGCGATGGCGATCTCCGGCCTGCCGCCGCTGAACGGTTTTGCGAGCGAGTGGCTGACCTTTCAGGCATTCCTGTATGGGTTCCGCGGTGCTCCGGAACCGCTGGTCCACTTCCTGTTTCCCCTTGGCGGAGCGCTGCTGGCGCTGACGACGGCGCTGGCCGCGGCCTGTTTCGTCAAGGCGTTCGGGATCAGTTTCCTGGCGCTGCCGCGCAGCCGCGCGGCGGCCGAGGCGCACGAGGCACCGGCAGTGATGCTCGCGCCGCAAGCGTGGCTGGCGGCGCTGTGCGTGGGGTTGGGCGTCTTTCCTGGCGTCGTGCTCCGCGCGCTCAACGGCGTGCTGACATCACTGCCGGGTCTGCACCCGTCGCTGGATCTGGCATCGGGCAGCCTCGGCATGACGTCCGGGCTGAGCGCGTTCGACCACGTGGTTCCGCTGATGCTCGCCGCCGCGCTGGTGGGCGGGCTGGCCGTCGCCGGAGCGCTTGCGGCCTACGGAGCGCGAGCCTTTCCGCTTTCCCGGAAGCTACGGCGGACCGCCGAGGCCTTGGCGGAGGCGGGTCAGCCGATCGGCGCCGGCTCGCCTGAACGGCTCGCCCTCCGGCGGGCAAGAGTCCGGCGCGTGCCGACCTGGGGTTGCGGCGGCGAGCTGACCGCGCGCACTGAATATACGGCGACGGCGTTTTCCAAGCCGCTGATGATGATCTTCCACGCCGTCTATCGGCCGACACGGCAGGTCGACGCGCTGGCGGAGGTCTCGCCGTATTTTCCACAGGAGGTGCGCTACCGCGCGGAGATCGAGCCGACCTTCGAGCGCTACGTGTACGGGCCGCTGTTGCGCGTCGTGCTGCGGGTCGCGACCGGCCTGAAGGTGCTTCAGGCCGGCAGCCTCCATGCCTACCTTGCCTACGTCATCGTGCTGGTCGTCGGCCTGGTGCTCTTCGTCTGGTGGAGAAGTTGAGTTGAGCACGATTGACGCGCTCATCGCGATCGGCCTTGCAGTGCTGCAGGCCGCGGGCCTTCTCGCGGCGGCTCCGCTCCTGAAGACGACCATCAAGAAAATGAAAGCGCGGCTCCAGAATCGTCAAGGGCCGCCGTGGCGGCAGGGGTACTACGACCTCGCGAAGCTGCTCAGCAAGGAGCCGGTGCGATCGGCGGACGCGTCATGGATCTACGTCGCGGGGCCCCGGGTGTACTTCGCGGCGGCAGTCGCCGCGACGCTGCTGGTTCCCGTGCTGCTCGCGGCGGCGCCGCTCGAGGCAGCCGGTGGCATCCTGCTGCTGGTTGGGACGCTCGCGGTCGGCCGCTTTGCGCTCGCCGTCGCTGCGCTGGACACGGGAAGCCCCTTCGGCGGCATGGGTGCGAGCCGCGACATGACCATTGCCGCGCTCGCCGAGCCCGCGCTGATGCTCTGCTTGTTGACCTCCGCGCTCGCCGCCGGCTCCCTGAACCTGGGCGTGCTGGTCAGAGATCTGCTGCAGCAGGGTCCTTCATTCCATCCGAGCGACATGCTCGCGCTCGCCGGCCTTTTCATCATCATCATCGCCGAGACGGGCCGCATTCCGGTGGACAATCCGGCCACGCATCTCGAGCTGACGATGATTCACGAGGCGATGGTCCTCGAGTACGCGGGACCGGACCTCGCACTCGTCGAGTCGGCGTCAGCGCTCAAGGAGCTGCTGTACCTGACGTTGCTCGTGGACCTGTTCATACCCGCGGGTATCGCGACCAGCGCCACGCCCGGCGCGATCGTCGTGGGGCTGGTCGCGTGGGCGGGCAAAATCTTCCTGCTGGCAGTCGCGATCACGCTCGCCGAGAGCACCAACGCCAAGCTCCGTCTGTTCCGTGTGCCGGAGCTCGTGTCCGTGTCTCTGGGCCTGGCATTCCTGGCCCTGGCCATCCGATTCCTGTGAGGCCCCGAGCATGACCAACGACGTGTTGATTCTCTGTGCCGCCGGCATGCTGGTGACCGCCTATCTCATGGTCGCCCAGAAAGCGCTGTTCACGACTATCCGCTTGTACGGCGTTCAGTCGTTGCTCCTCGGGATTCTCGCCGCCACCATTGCGGCCACCGAGTCGCAGCCGGAGCTCTTCGTGACCGCGGCGGTCACTGTGGCGCTGAAGGCGGTGCTGATTCCCTGGTTCCTGATGCGGGTCATCGACCGGATTGGTATCCACCGGGAAATCGAGCCGTTCCTGAGCGTCCCAGCCTCTCTGCTGGTGTGTGTGGGCTTGACGGTCATCGGGTACCGTGTCAGCACGGGATTTCCCGAGGGGGCGCGTGGCGTGAGCCATCACCTCATCGGCGTCGCCCTCTCGATGCTGTGGATCGGGCTCTTTCTCATGGTGACGCGGAAGAAGGCGATCACGCAGATCCTCGCGCTGTTGACGGTGGAGAACGCGGTGTTTCTCGTGGCGGTCGGCGTCACCTCCGGCATGCCGCTCGTCGTGGAGTTGGGGGTTGCATTCGACGTGATTCTGGCCGTCCTTCTGCTCGGCATCCTCGTCCATCGCATCGTCGAGCGGTTCGAGTCGATGGACGTCAGCCGTCTCACCAAGCTGAAAGGGTAGCGTGAACCTCCTCGTCTGGACGCTCGTTGTTCCTCTGATCACGGCGGCGATGGGCAGCGCGGGAGGCCCGCGCAGGCTCAAGGAAGCCACGATCGTCGGCGGCCTGCTGCTCACATTTGGCCTGTGCATCGCAACCGTCCGCCAGTTCCTGAGCGGCATGTCGCCTGCAGCGTTCGGAGATGCGTTGCGAGTCGACGGGCTGTCGGCGCTCGTGCTCGTGCTCTGCGGGTTCGTAGGTCTTCTGTCGGGCGCGTATGGCGTCGGGTATCTGCGGCGCAACGAGGCGCGCGGGTTGGTCACGAACCGGATGCGCCGCGAATTTTACGGCCTCGTCCCGGCTTACGTGTTCGCCATGCTCCTCGTCTCGGTCTCGAATAATCTCGGCATCCTGTGGATCGCCGTCGAGCTCACGACGCTGACGTCGGTCTTCCTCATCACATTCCACGACCGGGACACGTCGCTCGAGGCGGCGTGGAAATTCCTGATGCTCGGCAGCCTGGGCCTTGGTTTCGCGCTGCTGGGAACGGTGCTGTTGTTCGCCTCCGGCCAGGGGCATCTGGGCCACGGCATGTCCGCGCTGCACTGGACGCATTTCATGCAGGTTGCGCCCGCGCTGCATCCCTTTACCCTGCGGCTCGGCGTGATGTTTGCCCTCATCGGGTACGGCACCAAGGCGGGTCT
>Ga0137418_10004976_pt1 | contig 12180 bp, 19 predicted proteins | sample CZODoug3_1_2_16f_FD_122242 | JGI IMG/M metagenome (GOLD analysis project Ga0137418, IMG submission 122242) | Vadose zone soil fungal communities from Angelo Coast Range Reserve, California, USA - CZODoug3_1_2_16fungal (Hybrid Assembly) | ecosystem: Environmental > Terrestrial > Soil > Vadose... | reverse complement strand
TAATCCCCAAGTAATGCCAGCGCTGCGTTGCCCTCAGTTTGAACACCCGTGTTGAGGAGACTGGGTGAAAATAGGGCTCTGGCCTTGATATGCTCTTTGGAGGAGTAGGTGTACTTGTCGACCTCAGACCCACATCCGTATCCCATAACAGACTGAGTCGCAGCACTCATCATGCCTGCACTCCATGTTAGAAACAGTAATATCTCTGGTTGGGGTTGGCATACTGTGATCCTTGTTCTTGTATATCCAACTGTTCCCTTCCTCAGCCTCGACCATGAGTTTGTCATTCCCAAATCCAGCATTGACAAAAGCATTGACAAAAGTTCCCGCAAGATTTCCCCGTGCTTAGTCCACATTCGCAGTTGCACCGGCACCTACTAACTGTCACTAAACAGATAACTTGAAAGTGCCCACTCACTGGTGTTCTCCAAATGACTCTTATACACGTCCTCTAAGCTCTTGGCATCAGCCAAGCCCACCTCCTTCCCAAACTCCTTGAAATGCGCACTCAGCTTGGTATTACTCAAGCACTCGAGCAGGTCCTCCAGGAGCTCATCCTGGAAGTTAACATCCATGTCTCTGTCTGCGTTGTTTGATGGCAGCTGCAACCATTCAATGACCACTTGCGCTCAGACAAGAAGGAAGGCTAGTTGGCGTTTCATCAAACTGTGGGGATACATGTTAGTAGGAGAAATGAGTTTTTGTGGGATGTGACTTACGGGTTTCCAGGAGCATTGAAATCTTGTCAGATGAGATCTGGGTCGCCGAGACGGATGGACAGGCTGAGAGCTTCTGGGAACTTGATGTGCCACACAAAGATCTTGTGTGCCACTCATAAGAAGGACACATCATCTGGCGGAGGTAAAAGGATGCAGCTGCACAAAGTGATTAATACCTAATCACTGGGGGAGGAAATTACTATAGGCTTACCGAATCATGTAAGCGCAGACTCGTGCATATGTATTCTCATCCACTAGCTCCACTATCCGATCCACGATTTCGGGCTCTTCCAAAAGGTCCACAGCATCAGGTTCAGCATTGTGCCCCAATAAGAACACAGTGCATTGCATCCCCAATGCATCCAGTTCCTCATTTGAAGCTTTGATAATGACCTCAACCACCGCTTTCTCTTTCTTTCCTTTGCCCTCTTTCTCCTTCTCACCTTCCGCTGCTATCTCCTTTTCTTTTTCCTTCTCTTTCTCCACAGCCTCTTCAGGTGTGTCCCCTTCATCTTCCACTCGGGAGCAGTATTCTTCACCAAGCTTGGCTGCCAGATGATGGACATATTCATGGCCCCAGGAGCCTGGTTTGGACTGTGGAGATGAGGCAGGGATGAGATAGGCAGAGAGGAGACGGTAATGGAGTGTGCCACGAGGTTGGGTATCGGAATATGTTATGGCCAACACAGATAATATATCTGCAACAGACTCTGTGAAGGATGTTAGTATAACCCATGGTAGGACTCAAACTTTCCGCTCACCTTGTCCTCAGACAGGGGCCATGTCTTGTACAAGGTTTGCAGATCAGGTTAATGTGGTCAAAGGAACTTCAAAGGTTTAGGAACAGAGGTCATGGATGAAGATGATGTCCGTATCAGAGTTTGTAGGGTTTCCTGTGTTGAGGAGACCGGTGGCAAATAATGCACCGGCTTTGATGTGCCCTTCAAAGGAGTAGGTGTACTTATCGACATGGCTCAGACCCACATCTGTAATGGGATGCAAAATTAAGTCTACTGAAGTCAATATTGGGTTTCCGGCCAATAAGAAGACACGGCGAGACATCATATTTGAACAAGTTGAACAAATTTCATTGTAATTATCGGTCACGTGCAGTCATGTGATCAGAATCAAGCCCGGTTCCAGACTACCCAATTGAATCAGACTACAATGGAAGTGGATCGATTGTCATCCGATTGTCAAGTTTGTCACCTTCTAGACATTAATATTGGTCTTGGTACAATTTGCCTGGGCCAATTCCCATCTACTGTATGTAGTGTCATCCGTATGTTTTTATATAGTACTGTACTACAGGGCATCATGAGCCAGGTTAACAGAAATGACTGCAGCGGCTAAGCATCACAAAATTGACCTTGCGAGCACCAAAAATCAAGATATGAGTCTCGGATCCATGTCAGATACGAGTAGTAGGCAACCAAAAGGATAGCTATCATGATGGCTACGGCAAAACAGAACAAAATTGACCCTGCACAGTCAGTCAATGGTACCTTCAGAAATTGAATTTGTGTCGGACAAGGCACACAATCCGCTGTACGCGCGAATATTCGGATGTGCATCCATGTACTCCAACTTCTTCTTTTCAATGATCCTGGACCCAGGATACCACATCATGTTTTCGTATGCGTATGGATTGGCGACCCCTTCAGGTTCAACTATGAGGACGAGAACATTAGATGCTAGGACGGTAAAAATAGCTTTAGGGGCATATGCAAGAATGGTGCAACTCTCTTTGCCTTTGCTATGTCTTCGTCGAGTGTGTGAGCTTCACGAGCCACTGGATCCTTAAACCCAGGGCTATCAGGCCTTTTCCTCTTTGTGCCTTTCCCCTTTCGTCCCCTGGCAGCGCCAGACTTTTGTTGCGGGTCGATCGGTTCGTCCCCATCTCCGTCGTCCGACCCCATCACTTCTTCCCCCTCATCCAAGGGAGCAGCATTGGCAGTTTTCAGACTGAAAGCCTTCCGATCAGCAGAAGATTGAGACATGAAGGTGGCACGTGCGCTTTTAATGATGGCCCAGGCAAATCGAGCGAAGAGAAATTCATGTGATAAGTGGGAGGAATCAAATGGGTTGTTGTGATAGAGGGCAGCTGATTCGCAACTTGTGCTAATGAAATGAGTGACCATTCGTCCATTTATAGGTACAATCACAAGGTTCCCAGAATCAAATTGAAAAGTATGGATATCCTGACGTAAAGCGAAGAGATTCCTGGAGTCCCGGTGGACAAACGATTTGTTGGCTATTGCGGCATAGACATCCATGCCATTGATAAATATCTGGGAAAACGGGTTTTATTATAATAATATCTGAGAGGACAAGTAACAAGTAGCATACCCAATGTGTCTCATCCGCTGGTACAATGTGGGCAGTTGATTTGTTATCAAACCAGTCCGAAACACGGCAATGTAGATCTCGTTGTTTGATCCTACTACTGATATCAGTCCAGTTGGAACCCGAAAATCCTGCATCGTCAATGGGAGTTGCTTGAGCCCACGATGGGGGCAAATGATTGTGGGGAAAGGACCAGAAAGCAAAATCGACGCAGATGCAATAATTGGGGTCATCGGGTTGTGTGACCAGGTGGTAATAGTACCTCTTAGATGTCAAGAACTGATGGTGCTCTGGAGACGTCCAGGCGTTGATGTCGCTTCTGTCTGCGGAGGCACCAGTACGTGTGGCCACATTGTGATGTATCTAATAATATACTCTGGGCACATTGCAATGTATGGCTTAATAAAGGGGGGTAAGTAATTGTGATGTTTGGCTTTAGGGAACCAGCCGGAGAAAATTTCCGAATCAGGGATGTATTATATTTCAGCCACCCAATGCCTTATATCAAAGCACATGGCTTCGCTGACCTAAAATTCGTCCAAAAGATATTCCCAAATAGTCTAATGTACAATTCTGAGGCGTAGTAGACATTTGCGGCCAGTAGGCATGGAATTGGCACGTCAGGATGTTTGGCTCAATTAGGCAATTACATCACAGATCGGCTTTATGCCTAATTCGGCAATTTCAAAATAATTTATTTCCACTCGAAGGGCATGTATGCTGACAAGAGATCCAGTTTGTTTCTATTCCAGAAATATTTACCTTGTAACCCATAGATTGTTATTAGAATTTGTGTAATTCTTCATACCATGGACACCCAGTGGGATTCTTCTAAAATTCATCTCAAATTAAAGAACAGTTCATTAATTATTCTGTATACATAGATTTGGAAGGGGTTCTGGAGATACACCTTTAGAATAATAATCAAATGCTAGTTCGTGCACTATAGGTCATTCTTGACAAAATGCAGATTTTTTTGATTTTGCATCCCAACATAAAGGCCCAAATTCTGAAAATTCCCATTGAGGTTCCTCACCTATATTTAGGGGTCCTGTACCACCTCCAAGAAATGCAGTCCACAGAGTCTTGTGATTACTCATCTAACTTGATGCATGATGCATCACTAATATATTAAGGCTATTGTGGTGCAGTGGCCAATGCTTCCACTTCTCCAATTACATTGAGGACAACAAAAGGTATGGGAAAAAAAATTGAACTCTACCTCCATCTTGCTGGCACTTCTCCACTTGTCCTTCAAACATGACCTGTGACCTATATCTACAAACAAGCATCAGGCATCTGCTCAACTACCCAAACAGAAGTTATATGCAAAGGTTCAATTGAGAATGGTGGTAGAGAAAAATAAGCATGCTTGCAATTGGAATCGGAGTCAAAGCTAGAGGCCACTTGGTTTGTGGCTGGGAAGATGTACACAGTGAGGGAGATGAGGTATCTCAGAAGGACCAAGAATTGTTTTGAGATCATTTGACATTGTTTTTAGTCATGATAGATTGCAATTGTAGCAACCACTTTCGTTCAGTGGCATTATTATTATAATAAGTTCTTGCAATGTTGAATTGAACGAAGCTGGCACTTCAAACTACAAAGCAATGATTTAAGGCTTGCAGATAGTAAAGAACAACCTACGCAGCGATGATGTTCTGTCAGTGAGTCAGAAAGCTCAATATCATCTACAATGGCCCAGGAAGTTTTCTGGAAACAATCAGTCAACCAGAATTTTTGATTCATCTTCCTGCATCGGTATCTCCTCTATTGTCATCTCCTTCCCCTCCTTCATATATTTCTTCCCTTTGATACAGCTCAAAGCCTTCTGGATGCGATCGTGCCCGAACTCTCTTTCCAATTGTGTGCATAGCGTCTCCTTCGAAAAACCTCTAGGTCGGACAGCGGGTATAAGGGTCATGAGAAGATAAACCAGAGAATCGATATCATCCCCGTCATGCCTGAAAACCCGATCGCGGTGTGTCCGAAACGTGACGCATGTGGTATGATTCACGAAACACACAGCGTGTGGGACATCCGGGGTACCTATTTTACCCCACAGCATGTAATCTGCATGGGGGTTCATCTCGAGCATACTCTTCTGCATTTCGAGCGGTGAAAATTCTGCATTGCAATTAACAAGAGCCATGGTAGATCGACAAAAGAACACTTGCCACCAACAAGCTCTTTGCTGTCAATGGGTCCTGTAGTCGCCAACGGTTGCAGGACATTCACATCCTTATCCTTCTTTCGACTCACCTAAATAGACCAGATCAATAGTTGAAATACGGACTAATAAGAAAAACTGATCTGTACTTCGCCATCCAGTTTAACCATCTTTGCACCAGCGCCAGGAATGCATCCCTCTAGCTCTTCTTTAAAGCGGCCGGACTGTTGGAAGAAACCTACAACCTCATCCACTTCAGTTGATAAAACCTGTCCCACGGCTGGTGGGCGGCCAATGCTTAGTGCGTGCAATACACACTCAAAAGGTGGCCCATATTCTTTCCCTAGCTGGGCGACCACTGTTGGTTCTCCGCCCCTACACATTTCCCATTTTTGCAAAACGCGGTAAACATAGGACAGAGCAGCTTCGTCCGCATTGCGCATCGCTCTGCTCCGCATGACGGTAAAATTCACAGCATCATCGACTCCCGATAAGGCAACTCCAACGAGATTAGGGACATGCGGGTTGGATGAAGGTCGGAATATTACGTACTGTGACATGCATGAGGTGTCATAACCTTGAAGGGCATATGATCAATACTTACATCTACGGTGTGTTCTTTGTTCAGACAACTAATGAGCCGAAGTAGGTATGGGGTGCGCCGGTAGCCTGGGGCGACAGGAGGGATATCTGGGCGCAGAGAAATAGTCTGGCCGAATGTGATGGGAGAGACATCGTCTTGGAGAGTGCCGAAATCTGAATGCCAGATAATGAGACATATCCCAAAGAAGTGTGCAGCCGGTGTACCAAATTCTTTGCCACATTCCCGTTTGTGCTTTTTCCAGTTCGCTCGCTGGCAATTCCTGTTGAAAAGGTGTGATGAGAATAAAAGATACGATTCCGATGGTTTCTTTACGTACTTGTTGCAATAGCGAATCTCCCGTCCGACCTTTTTACAACTGATACAAATTTGCATCTTGCCATCCCGGTTTTCGCTCTCCGGTTTGAAGCAACCACTGCAGAAGAGCATATTTGCTGCTTGTTGATTCATCCATTTTTTGGCGCCGGATGAGCCGAGGACCTCTCTCACATGATGTCTGATGTGATGAAGTGTTCCTTTTGCGTGGTGGCGATCTTTTGCGAATTTTCTTGGTGGTGGTAGGTCGATTCCCATATAGTTCGCCGCAAATAACTGGAGAAAGACGCCTAAAGAAGCGCTCAGTTCAGACTACTCGCTTTTCGACTAAACAACATAGCCCACCGATAAAGTGAGTTCTAACCACTCGTCCATTCGTGATGAGTGGATCCGTATCTCCCTCATGCCAACAAATTATTGCATCAAATCGTGAATTGGGAAAGATTATGGGTTTTTTTGGCGGATCATCGTTGTTGTCCAATAAAAATGATTTCAGTAGTGTCACGATTCCTCTGCCACCGTCTTGCATGAGTTCTTCACGGCACAATTCTGGGCAATCCAGTTTTCCACGCGCGAATTCAAGTGAACCAACATCGGTTGAAGAGACCCGCCTCTTGAATGCATCTAGCAGATACTTCTCCTGAGCATCCTCGTCCAACTTTGGCCACTCCTCTTCAAAGTTGTATTCCGTGAAGAGCATAGTGATAGTTCCGGAGATATGGGACTGTGCAAAACATATAACGCGGCGATTTAGGGCTGCTTCATGCAGCAGGTCTTGATCATCTGCAGCACACGCTACCAAGGTACCTTGCGTGCGAGTCCTCCCTCGGAACATAGTGGGGGGTAGAGGCAGAGGTAACAAAGGGTCATACCACCGCTTGCAGATTCTGTCGGTGACTGTCAGCCACTCCTTTGTTCTGGTCTGCGAATCAGGAATGTCTTCGTGCTCATCATCCTGTTGCCGGATTGGCGGATCACGCATACGACCTTTCAGAGCCCTAGCCACTTTCTTTTTTGATGGCATCGGTTTCGCACTGGACTATAACGCAGTTCAAGTCAGATGGAGAGGATGGAGAGCGGCGTGAATTGACATACAAATCGAAAGTTGAAAGTCAAGGTTAATCTCCGATTCCCGATCCGAAGGAAGAACGCAGTTATTGACATTCACGTGATTTCATCCACCGCCTGGGGCTGTTGAGGGAGTTGCTTCCCAAACTCCCGTCTTAAAATGATGCACGAACCCGATCTACGCGCCCAAATACGTGACATTCGATTTCTCGATATACGTCTCCCTCGCGGATAAGCTGGCTGTGGTGGATGGGACAAGAGGACTAGTATTATTAGACTCGGGAGTTGCACAACGTTCCGAGGTGAAATATCTGTAGATCGTGCACATCGCACTCCCTCGAGACACTATGATCCAACTTTGACACCGAGCGATATTCCGCCTCTCATCCTTTGACCGTTTCCTTATAATTTTCGCGTTGATGGCCTCCACTTTTTTCTTGATTTGCCAAAGGATACAAGGAATGAGGAGAAGAATGCGTTCTGAACGTGTTTGAGGCTCCGTCGGTCGACCATCTATCTCCCACACCCTCTCTATCACAGATCACATCTTTTGTCCCCTTTTGTGCCGAACTACTGGCCAGGAACCTCCTACCTATGTTTTCCCCGCCCCTCGGGCTCCCGCACGCAGAATGCGAGCATGTCATGTCATGTGTGTGGGAACGAGATGGACTTGCATTTCCGCTTTTGTTTCTTGTCCTTGCTTTGTAGTATCTGAATACTAGCAAAATATTTTTTAGGAAGTAACATTGACTTATCGACCACGAAAGCAATAGTATCATGTCAGCACTTCCGTGTCATCCACCTCGGCATTGGTTGGGCAGATACTATCCATCAACAATTCCTGTTGCATCTGGATTGGCATACACGAGATTAAATGAATTGGTGTGATTTGGAATGTCAAGGGAAAAAACTGAAGAGAGGCGGAAGCGGTGGATAGCATGAGTTAGGCATGATAATTAAATTGCTATCGGTAGTATCAGTAAATGGCAGTTGGGATAACGAAAGTACAGAAATAATAATGGGGACACGAGAGCTAAGGATCGGGAGGTATAGCACACAGCAGACGTACAATTGAAAAATGTACAGTTGGTCAAAATGGTAGGAATTCTCCACAGCTTGATGAGGCACTTCTGTAGTCTCGGGGATACGCAAAGTTCTCGACCATCAAGCTAGAAAATACATGATGAGAAAAGCACCACAATGAATGAGGCTTGATAGTTAGTTACCAGATGCTAATCAGGTTGCTTGTAGTCGCTTCAACTGCTCTTCTAGATACTTCGACTTACGTTCTGCCTCGTCTCGCTTACGTTCTGCTTCATCTCGCTTTCTTCTCTCTGCCTCCACCGCCTTGTCTCGCTCCCTCCGCTCTGCTTCTACCGCCTCGTCTCGCTTCCTCTCCTCCTTCTTCACTGCCGCATCCACCGCTACGTTGAGTTTCTTCATCGCCTCTTTCTCCTTTTCATCATCAATCTTGCCAGCGCCATTAGTGGATCTGAATAAACATTTAGAAGATACTTAGAACTCACCTCCTGCTTCGTCTTTAAGTTGTCGAGAGTGGCGGCTTCAGCATGCCAAGCCCGATACAGCTCATCGAAGGCTGAGTTAGGTGTTAACTTAGCACCAAGGGGGAAACCACGAATCGTTGATCTTCTGCGATCTCGTTTGAGCGTATACAGGTATTCCCTGGATACACAATCGCTGATGGCTCCTGCGTACCAATAGCAATTTTTGAAAATTATATCGTATTTTGGTGCCCTTTTGGAAATGGATTGCAGCAAAACAGAAAATTCGGTAACGGAGAGCTCCCGGTTTTCAGATATTTCCATGATATTGATCACACGGTCATCCTGTTCTTTGGCCAGTGGAAGGCTTTTATCGATGCCTTTGCGCAATAGTATGAGATGTACGGTATCGTGCGCAGTGGCAGAGAATGATCTCCCTGATGATGATGATGTCGATGACACGTTGAGGGAAGAAGATGAGGCCCCACAATTGGAGGCAGGTAGGACGTGATCGGAGGCGGCTGTTTCGTTGTTGCCGCTAGCATGAGGTGAAGCACGAATATCTGGAATAGCGTTTTCTCGTGGTACCTCCTGCGCAGGCGTGCCATTCCGCTCGACCCGTACCCACGCAGTGGCATCATCGCCTACTCTGAATCCGACGTCAATGTATTCATGTTGAACATCACGTTGTACTTTGCGGTGAACAATCCGAAAAACAATACTTCGACGAGTCAACTCAAGATTTTCAGGCCTGAGTACTTCTTTCGCCCATAGGTCCGTGGTCCAACCACGGGAATCCGGCAAAAAAGATTGGTTAGGTGGAGAAGATTGTATGGCCGTCATGATAGATCGACCGGCTGAATAGAGAGAAAAGAGAACTCGAGAAAAACGTTCTGAGACGTGCATCTTGGAACTGGAATAGAGGGTATATATGTCCGCCTTGAGTGATGCATGCACGTAGAGGTGAGGTTGATCGAGGTCGAGGGTTGATCGTACCACGTGAGTATAACAGTTATCTGATAACCTTTATTTGGATCAAATTTGGATACGCAGTAAACCGAGATTGCGTCATCAAATTTGTAGGTCGTAAGGTTTATGCACCAAGTATTCGATTCATCGTTATCTGTTTCGCTATCGGGCTGTTATAGCCATGTATTCCGTCATCACTTCATCTGTTTGCTGGTCTTTGTGGCACTTCCTATGCCTCCTTGAAACGTTGCATCTTTACACAAGTATGCTAACTCTATTATCGCCGATCCTACTCCAACGGGCCCGCAACGCGTCTGCTCCAATAGTCGGTGCATTCTGCTCTACCTCGTTCCATTTTGCTGCCGCCAACGGCCACACGAACGTCATCAGGACTTGCTCCTCCACGACGCACACGCAAACATAGAGTAACGGACAAGATTGCGAGAGTGGTTGGCGAATAAGAGTAGGATTTGACGAATCGCGAGGGGACATGGGCAGTGGTGGAACAGAGAGGAAGACGAATTTTGTGGGGTATGGAAGATACCGTCCAGAAACTACTGCACGTGGAGCAGTCAATTGATCACACACTTTGCACACACTCAACCCAAGGGACACGCACACTCGAATAGCCACTCATATGCGCTCGCTGACCCACCTCATACCCCGAGCCCGGATCGAAAAACTTGCTTCCGAACCTCAGTAGACAGATCTAACGCAGGACAAAGTACTCCTGAATCACTAGATATTTCGTCCTCGACGGCTTCTACTGCTTCTGCATCACCCTCTCCCGCGCCTTGTACTATCCCTTTACCAACGTCGCCTCAATCGCGTTTCCTTCATCCGTCGTCTGCTGAATCGCCTCCCTTAGCGAATTGGCCTCCGTGGATAAGCCATATGAGCTTAGAGAGCTCGTGGTTTTCAGGGTCGAGCTGCCTAATTTGCTGTTGGAGCATACGGGGACGAAATTGGGGAGTTGCCGCAGACCGGAGAGTAGCGAGGAAGCCATAGGTTCAAACGGATTAATCTTCCGATTAAACCAGGTTGCCATAATAATGGCAATTTTTAAACATAAGCCATGATATGTCACGAACGAGGTTATGGATTTACGAACGGCTTTCTCCATGGTGGTGTCGGATCCATTATTCTAAGTTCAGGTATGATCGCCATCTAGTTTTTCGTGTGTTATCGCTCATACCTATTTCAGGTTCGCATGGTCAACTGGACTTCGTCCCATCGACAGCTGTTTCATCGCTTTGTAAAGCAGACGAATTTATCATAGCAACAGTTCCTGCCCCTCCTAAAGATAGTGACATACTCGCGGAAAACACCATATCCCCTCTGCTGGCCGGTCCGATCCAAAGTCAAATCAGTTCTATGCAATCACATGTTCGAACCATTCATGACAGTTTCGTCCAACGTCTTGAGGAAGCGGTGAAGGCGGAGAGGGAGACGCGGGAGGAGGCATTGAAGACCGCGCTGAAGGCGGAGAGGGAGAAGCAGCGGGAGGCGTTGAAGGCGGAGAGGGAAAAGCGCGAGGAGGCATTGAAGACCGCACTGAAGGCGGAGAGGGAGAAATGGGAGGAGGCGCTGATGATGGAAACAGACAAGCGGGAGGACGAACGCGCGCGCGAGCAGGCACAGCGGGAATTAGAGAAGACAGTGGCGGATAAGAAATACGAACGCCTCGTGAGAACGACGGCGCGGTAGCGTCGAGATGCGAGGCTCAAAACGCCGTTGTCAGGTCCGACGCTATCATGTTGGTCGAGGAGGGTGTAAATCCGGAGGCTGTCCCCCGGAAGAGGTTATAGCTCAAGGTGCAGTTCGAGCCCTCTGAGTTGGCGCCCCAGTTCACACTGATCGTGCTGGTTGACGTTCCAGATCCGGAGGGCGTGCCAGGCGTACCTGGGGCGGAGCCGCAATTGCCCTTCGTACCTCCCCAGGAGGTTAGATAGCTTGTTGCCGTCGAGCCCCCATTATCGGTGGTGTCGTTGTTCGAGGCGATGTCATAGTTGATTTGGCCGCTAGCCAGGGTCACAGTCACCATATCGTGGAATGTGACTCCATCGGCAACCGGTGCGGCGATTCCGCTGTTGGCAATGATATTTACACTCTGATCGAATACGGAGTAAACACCGAGGCCGTAGGCCACGTGATTGGCGACTGTGCCGGGCGTCACCACCAGTTGTTGGGCGATCTGCTCGTTTGTGAGTCCGCGCGCGATCAGATCAGCGAGAATGCCGCCGGCGCTGACGGCCAGGAGTGAGGAGTTGTGCAAATGAGCGTCCCGCCCACCCAGGCAAGAGAACCGCAAGATCCGGAAAATGTGCTTGCCATGCTGGGGATCGAGCTCCCGGCATCCGTTCCGCCCGCCGGAAACTATGCTCGGGCAAGGTCGGCCGGCCGTATCCTTTATCTTGCGGGCCATCTGCCCGACTCGGCCGGCGTTCCCCAATACATGGGAAAGCTTGGCCGCGATGTGTCGGTGGAAGA
>Ga0137418_10004973_pt1 | contig 12184 bp, 8 predicted proteins | sample CZODoug3_1_2_16f_FD_122242 | JGI IMG/M metagenome (GOLD analysis project Ga0137418, IMG submission 122242) | Vadose zone soil fungal communities from Angelo Coast Range Reserve, California, USA - CZODoug3_1_2_16fungal (Hybrid Assembly) | ecosystem: Environmental > Terrestrial > Soil > Vadose... | reverse complement strand
CGCCCCACCGACACGGTGCGGATGGCCCGGGCCATCGCATTGTCGATGATCTCGACGATCCCGGCGGCGGCTTCCTCGACGTCGAGGCCCAGCGGCCGGCCGATGCGCGCCGCGATGGCCGCGCGCGCCGCGGCCACGTCGAGCGGCAGCTCGCCGCCGAGCAGCGCGGCCGGAATGCGTCCGAGCACGAGGTGGGCGTCGGTGACGGTGGGCTCGCTGCCTCCCCGCCCGTAGCACACCGGTCCCGGCTCGGCCCCGGCGCTGCGCGGGCCGACGGTGAGCCGCCCCGCCGCGCTGACGGCCGCGATGCTGCCTCCGCCCGCGCCGATGGTGTGAATGTCGATCATGGGAAGCTTGAGCGGGAAGGGACCGATCATGCCTTCCTTGGTGATCTCCGGCCGGCCCTCACGGACCAGGCAGATGTCCGCGCTCGTCCCCCCCACGTCGATGGAGATGATGTCGCGATGGCCCGCCGTGCCCGCCACGCTGAGGGCGCCGATGACCCCGGCCGCCGGTCCCGACAGGACCGTCTGCACGGGCTGGCCCACGCAGGTGGCCGCGCTCGTCACGCCGCCGTCGGACTTCATGACGAGGAGCGGCGCGCGGACGCCCTCGGCGTCGAGAGCGTCGCGGAGGACGCTGACATAGCGGCTCACCGGCGGCATGACGGCGGCGTTCAACGCGGTGGCCATGGTCCGCTCGAACTCGCGGAACTGGGGCAGCACTTCCGAGGAGAGCGACACGAGCACGCCAGGGTGCTCCTCCTGGAGGATGGCCTGCATCCGTCGCTCGTGGGCCGGGTTGGCGTAGGCGTGGAGGAACACCACGGCCACCGCGGGCACTCCGAGCTGGGCGAGCTGACGCGCCACCGCCCGCGCCTCGGCTTCGTCGAGCGGGGTCAGGACGGCGCCGCCCACGTCGAGACGCTCCGTCACCTCGAGCACGCGGTCGGGCGCGACGGGGCGCGCGGGCTTGCTCCACCCGTAGAGGTTGCCGTGGCGTGGGATGTCGTGACGCCCGATCTCGAGGACGTACTTGAAGCCGGCCGTGGTCACCACCGCCGTCGGCGGGGTCTTGCCTTCGAGGATGGCGTTGGTGGCGGTGGTCGTTCCGTGGAAGACGTGCAAGATGTCCCCGGGCGTGCGGCCCGCCAGCGCCAGCACCTTGCGGACCGCGGTGATGAAGCCGCCCGACAGATCGCTCGGCGTCGACGGCGTCTTCGCCACCCAGGTGGCGCCCGTGGCGGCGTCCGCGAACGTGATGTCGGTGAAGGTGCCGCCCACATCGATGGCCACCGTCCCCGCTCGGCTCATGGCGAAAGCCATTCTAGGCGCAGGGCGCGAGCGAGGAAAGCCGTAAAACTGCCTAGGTTTGCTTCTGGAGGCGGGCGGGCATGTGGATGAAGAGCTCGGCGGGGTCGGGCTTGGCCACGGCGGGGCGGGGGGGCTTCATCTGGTACGTCACCGGCCGCTGGTGGTCGTCGTACTGCCGATGCTCGTTCACCACCGAGGCGAACTTCGAGAGCATCTTGACGTAGTTGGTCTGGCCGCGCAGGAGCGCGCGCACGGCCGGGAAGCCGTACTTCGGAATGGCGCTCCAGCCCAGGTGCTTGCGGTTCAGGATGTCCTGCGTCTTGACGAGCTCCGCGTAGAACTTGTCGAGGGGCATGCGCGTGGGCAGGACGGCATGGGCCACATCGAAGAGCCGGTAGTCGCGTGAGGTCAGGCGGCGCGCTTCCGTGAACCAGATCTCCGTGCCGGGATAGGGCGTGGCCACCGTCAGGTGGACGATCTCCGGCACGGTCATGGCCCACTCGCGGACGACCTCGAAGCGGCGCTCGTCCCAGTCGCAGTCGGCGATGATGTTCACGGCGACCGTGAGCCCGATCTCGCGCGCGATCTCGAGGGCCTTGAAGTTCTCGCCGGGCGTGATGCGCTTGCGATGCAGCTTGAGGGCCTCTTCGTCGAGCGCCTCCAGCCCGAGGAACATGTAGAAGAGCCCCAGCTTCTTCCAGTAGGCGAAGAGCTCCTTGTTCTTGATCAGCACGTCGCACCGGGTCTCGAGGTAGTACTGCTTCCGGACGCGGCGGCGCTCGAGCTCCTGTCCGATGGCGAATCCGTGCTCCGGATGAATGAAGGCGACATCGGCCACCAGGAAGACGTTGGGCTCGCGCATGGAGGCGAGATCTTCCGCCGCCTGTTCCGGCGACGACTTCCGGTAGCTCCGGCCGTAGAACGTCCAGGCGCTGCAGAAGGAGCAGTCCCACGGACACCCGCGGGTCAGCTCGGCGGACGCGCACGGATCGAGCACGCCGATGAAATACTTGTGGCGCTTGTGCGCGAGGTCTCGCGCGGGCAGGAACCTGTCCAGGTCCTCGAGGAGGGTCGGGGCGGGTCCCTGCCCATCTCGCGTCACCACGCCGGGCAAGGTCGAGAGCTTGGCGTCGCGCCGGGCCTCGAGAACGCGCGGCGTGATGACCTCGCCCTCGCCGCGCACCACGCAATCGATGGCGCCCTCTCCGTGCTCGAGGAGCTCCGGGGCGATGAAGGAGGCGCTGTGACCGCCGACCATGATGAAGCAGTCGGGCGCGCGCCGCCGCGTCTCCTTGGCGAGGTCGATGACCTCGGGGACATTGGCGAGGTAGTTGAGGGAGAAGCCGACCGCCTCCGGCTTGAACTCGACGAGCTCGCGTCGGTAGTCGTCGTGGGTGAAGATCTGCAGATCCAGAAGGCGCACGTCATGACCGGCGGCCCGCACGGCGGCGGCCACGCGCTCGAGGCCCAGGGGCTCGAGGCGCAGGTAGAGCTCCGAGTACATCAGCGCGCTTGGATGAACGAGGAGGACTCGCATAGGGGTGAAGTATACCGCCTAGGGCGACTCCGAGAAGCCGATCTCGGCCGAGGGCCGGTCGCGTGACTTCTGGAAGAGCACGCGGTAGCTCTCGAGCCCGCCGTCTCGGTGCAGATGCGCCCCCGCCCACAGGTAGATCCGAAACAGCCGGTAGACGCGCTCGCCGAAGCGCGCGGTCAGCTCCCCGTGGGCCGCCTCGAGATTGCGCGCCCACGCCTGGAGGGTCAGGGAGTAGCTGTGGCGGTCGTTGTGCAGCGTGATCGGCTCGAGGGCCGTGCGGTTGGCGGCGGCCAGGAGCTCGGGCAGGACCACGGGGGTGTGATCACCCGGAAAGATGTACCGGTACGTGAACGCGCTCACGTCGAACTTCCGGCGACCCGCGGCGAAGTCCATGTAGAGCCTCCCCCGGGGCTTGAGGAGGGCCTCGAACTTCCTGAAGAGGGCGGGATAGTTCGGGAGGTGCTCCATCACTCCCAGGAGCACGATGGCGTCGTATCGCTCCGCCGGCTCGTAGTCGAAGATGCTCTCGTACACGACCTTCGACCGGCCGCGGAGCGAATGGGTCGCGCACCACTCCGAGAGGTAAACGTACTGCTCGCGGGAAATCGTGAGCATGGTCACGTCGACCCCGCGCGAGCCCGCATACCCGGCGAAGGAGCCCCAGCCCCCGCCCACGTCGAGCACGTGCTGGCCGGCCTCGAGCCGGCAGGCGTCGAGGATCCAGTCGAGCTTGTTCTGCGCCGCCTCCTCGATCGAGTCGTCTTGCGAGCGATAGAGGGCCTGGGAGTAGAGCCGGAACTTTCTGTCGAGGAAGGCGAAGTAGAAGTCATTGCCGTAGTCGTAGTGCTGGGGCACCCACGTCTTGTCGGCGCGCGCGTTGCCGAGCAGCCACGGCTGGACGAAGCGCCAGATGGACGCCAGCAGAGAGACCAGCGGCGAATGGGCCAAGTGGCGGCCTACATGACCCAGGACTACTGGTGGACGGGTCAGCCCGACCTCGCCGTCGCCTCGGGACAGCGGGCCCTCGCCATCGCGGGCAAGCTCGGCGATTCCGCCCTCGAGGCCATCGCCAACATGCGCCTGGGCCAGGCGTACGCGAGCCTCGGCGAGTACCGGCGAGCCGTCGAGGCTCTCGGCCGCAACGTCGACCGCGCGGAAAAAGACCCCACGGGAGGCGCGGCGCTCCGCTCGGCCGCCTCGCTCGCCTGGATGGCCTGGTGCCTGGGCTACATCGGTGACTTCGTCGAGGCGAGCGCGCGCGGCGAGGAGGCCTTGCGGCTCGCAGAGGCGGCGCAGCACGATCTCTCGCTCGCCATGGCCTACGCGGGCGTGGCCCGTCCCTATCTGGTGCGGGGCGATTTTCCGCAGGCGGTGTCCTGGCTCGGCCGGAGCATCGAGATCTGCCGTCGCGCGAGCTTCGCGCCGCTCTTCCTTCTCGTGGCGGGCGACCTCGGCCAAGCCTACGCGCTGTCGGGGCGCGTCGAGGAAGGGCTGGCCCTCCTCCAGGAGGCGACGGCGCAGTCGGGCGCGCTCAATCTTCTTCCCACGCACGCCTGGAACGTGACCATGCTCGCGGAGGTGTGCGCGCTCGCGGGGCGCCGCGGGGAGGCGCCGGTGTACGTCGAGCGCGGGCTCGCCATGGCCCGCGCCCATCGCCAGCGCTGGCTGGAGGCGGAGGCGCTGCGCATCCTGGGCCAGCTGCGGGCGGCCGAGCCCGCGCCCGGGCCGGCGCGCGCCGCCCTCGAGGAAGCCATCGGAATCGCGCGCGAGATGGGGCTGCAGCCGCTGCTGGGACGGTGCCACCTGGCGCTGGGGCGGGCCCTCGCTCGCGCGAGCGGGCCGGAAGCGGGACGCGAGCATCTCGAGCAGGCGGCCACGCTCTTCCGCGACATGGGCATGCGCTTCTGGCTCGAGCGCGCAGAGAGCGCCCTGGGCCGTTCGGGGCCCTAGGCCCGGCAGGGCTCCGCATGGGATAATCCCCGGGTGATCCTGCGCGGATCGCTCTTCCGCAAGTACGCCGTCCTCTTCGTCGCCCTGGTGAGCGGGGCGCTGCTCGTGAGTGGCCTGCTCGAGACCTATTTCTCCTACCGGGAAAACCGGGACGCGCTGGTGGCCCTCGAGCAGGAGAAGGCCCTCGGCGCCGCCGCCACAATCGCGCAGTTCGTCAAGGCGGTCGAGCAGCAGATCGGCTGGACGACGCAGCCGCCCATCGTTGCGCCGGCCGCCGCCATGGAGCAGCGCCGCAGCGACTACTTTCGTCTGCTTCGCCAGGTGCTGGCCGTCACCGAGGTCAGCTACATCGACCCCCACGGGCTCGAGCAGCTGCGCGTCTCCCGCCTGGCCATGGACGTGGTCGCCAGCAAGACGGACTACTCCCAGGACCCGCGCTTCCTCCAGCCAAAGGCCGGCCGGGCGTACTTCAGTCCGGTCTACTTCCGCAAGGAGTCGGAGCCGTACATGACCATCGCCCTCGCCGGCAGCGGCAAAGAGTCCGGCGTGACCGCGGCCGAGGTCAATCTCAAGTTCATCTGGGACGTGGTCTCCCAGATTCGGGTCGGCCGGGAAGGGCGGGCATACGTCGTGGACTCGCGCGGGGCCCTCATCGCGCATCCCGACATCAGCCTCGTGCTGAAGAAGACGGACCTGTCGGGCCTCGCTCAGGTGCGCGAGGCCCTGCGCGCCGGGAAGGCGGGCGTCGCCACGCCCCTCACCACCAAGGACCTCGAAGGGCACAGCGTGCTCTCGGCCTCGGCGGCGGTGGCCCCCCTCGGCTGGTCGGTGCTGATCGAGCAGCCCTGGGCCGAGGTGGTCGAGCCGCTGCGCGCCTCGGCCCTCCGCACGGTCAGCCTGGCCCTCTTCGGTGTCATCCTGGCCGTGCTCGGCAGCCTGATCCTCGCCCGGCGGATGTCCCGCCCGATCCAGGCGCTCCAGGAAGGCGCCGCGCGCATCGGAGCGGGTGATCTCAGCCACCGGCTCGAGGTCAAGACGGGCGACGAGATCGAAGGCCTGGCCGAGCAGTTCAACACGATGACGGCGCAGCTCCGCGAGTCTTACGCCAACCTGGAGCACAAGGTCGAGGAGCGCACGCGCGAGCTCACGGAGGCGCTCGAGCAGCAGACGGCGACGAGCGAGATCCTTGGCGTCATCTCCAGCTCGCCTACCGACGTCCAGCCGGTCTTCGACGTCATCGTGGAGCGCGCGGTGCGCCTGTGCGGTGGGCACTTTGGCCGTGTCTACCGTTACAACGGAGACCTGATTCAGGTCGTGGCGAGGCACGGGGTCAGTACGGCCGGGCAGGAAGAGCTGCAGCGCGTGTTCCCGCGGCCGGCGACGGATGACACCATCGTCGGGCGAGTCATCACGACGCGGCAAGCCGCCTATGTCACCGATATCGAGCGCGCGGAGGGTGTGCCGCCTCTGTCTCGACGGATGATCGAGGCGTTGGGCACACGCAGCCAGGTCACCGTCCCCATGCTCCGGGCCGGCGAGCCGATCGGCGCGATGACCATCGGGTGGAGCGAGCCCGAGGGATTCGGTGAGCAACAGATCGCGCTCCTGCAGACCTTCGCCAACCAGGCCGTGATCGCCATCGAGAACGTGCGTCTGTTCAAGGAGCTGGAGTCCCGCAACAGCGATCTGACCGAATCTCTCGAGCAGCAGACAGCGACGGCGGAAATCTTGCGGGTCATCAGCAGCTCGCAGACCGATGTCCAGCCCGTGTTCGAGACAATTGCGGAAAATTCTCTCCGGCTCTGCGATGCCACCTTCAGCACCGTCTTCAGATACGACGGAGAACTCGTCCACCTGGCGGCGCTCCGCAATGTGACACCGGAGGGCGCCGCGGCGATTCGGAGCGCCTTCCCGATGCCGCCCAGCCGGGGCGGCGCGTCGGCTCGATCCGTTCTGACTCGCAGCATCGTGCACATCGCCGACGTGCGGGAGGATCCCGACTACGTGCTGGGGGGCCTCGCCGATATCGCGAAGTTCCGAAGCATCCTCTCGGTGCCCATGCTGCGTGACGGTCAGCCCATCGGAACGATCACGGTGGCGGCGGGGCGGACGATGTTGTTTCCGGACAAACAGGTCGAGCTCCTGAAGACCTTCGCGGACCAGGCGGTGATCGCCGTCGAAAATACTCGGCTGTTCAACGAGATCCAGGACAAGACGCAACAGCTCGAGATCGCCAACCGCCACAAATCGGAGTTCCTCGCCAACATGTCGCACGAGCTCCGGACACCGCTCAATGCCGTCATCGGCTTCTCCGAGGTGCTGCTGGAACGGATGTTCGGCGAGGTCAATCCCAAGCAGGAGGAGTACCTCAATGACATCCTGTCGTCGGGCAAGCACCTGCTCTCGCTCATCAACGACATCCTCGACCTGTCCAAGATCGAGGCCGGCCGCATGGAGCTGGAGTCGCAGCCCTTCGATCTCCCCGCGGCGCTCGACAATGCCCTCACCCTGATCAGGGAGCGTGCGGCTCGGCACGGCTTGAGGCTCGAAGTGACCGTGGACCCGGGGCTGGGTGAGGTGAAGGGGGAGGAGCGCAAAGTCAAGCAGGTGCTCTTGAACCTGCTCTCGAATGCCGTCAAGTTCACTCCGGAAGGCGGTAAGATCTCCCTCTCGGCCTCGCTGAACGATGGGATGGCCGAGATCTCGGTGGCCGATACGGGCGTGGGCATCGCTCCGGAGGACCAGGAAGCCATCTTCGAGGAGTTCAGGCAGGTGGGGAGCGACTATGCGCGAAAGCGCGAGGGAACGGGACTGGGTCTGGCGCTGGCGCGACGGCTGGTTGCCCTCCACGGCGGAAGGCTCTGGGTCGAGAGCGAGCCGGGCAAGGGCTCGACATTCACTTTCACGCTTCCGGTGAGCGGCCATGGCGGGTGAGCTCATCCTGATCGTCGAGGACAACGAGAAGAACCGGAGGCTCGTCCGCGACGTGCTTCAATTCAAGGGATACGAGACCATCGAGACGGAGACGGGCGAAGAGGGCCTCGAGCTGGCCCGCTCCCGCCAGCCCGCCCTCGTGCTGATGGACATCCAGTTGCCGGGGATCGACGGCATCACCGCCCTCAAGCGGCTGCGCGAGGACCCGGCCACCCGGGCCATGCGGGTCATGGCGGTCACGGCCTCGGCCATGACCCAGGACCGCCAGAACATCCTCGCCGCCGGGTTCGACGGCTACCAGAGCAAGCCCATCAACGTGAAGAGCTTCCTGGAAGCCGTCGAGGCGCTCCTGCGACGCCCATGAACGATCCCGCGCGCATCCTCGTCGTCGACGACACGGCTCACAACGTCAAGCTCCTCGCCGATATTCTGGGCGCGCGCGGCTATGCCGTCAGCACGGCTTCTTCGGGCAAGGAGGCGCTCGAGAAGGTCGCCGCCGAACCGCCCGACATCGTGCTCCTCGATGTCGTCATGCCCGAGATGAGCGGATACGAGGTGTGCCGGGCCATTCGCAACACTCCGCAGACGGCCCGGCTGCCCGTGGTCATGGTGACCGCGCTCGATCCCGGTCAGGAGCGCATCAAGGGGATCGAGGCGGGCGCCGACGACTTCCTGACCAAGCCCATCAACCAGCCGGAGCTCCTGGCCCGGGTTCGCTCGCTCCTCAGGATCAAGGAGCTCTGGGACGAGCTGTCCCTCCTCAACCAGACGCTCGAGGCCCGCGTGGCGGAACAGGTCGCCCAGCTCGACCGCCTGGGCAAGCTCAAGCGCTTCTTCTCGCCCCAGCTCGCCGAGATGATCGTGTCCGGAAGCGCCGAGGATCCCTTGAAGAGCCACCGGCGCGAGATCACCGTGGTCTTCCTCGATCTTCGCGGCTTCACGGCCTTCGCCGAGACCTCGGAGCCCGAGGAGGTCATGACCGTGCTGCGCGAGTATCACGCCGAGATGGGCAAGCTCGTGGTGGCCGCGGAGGCGACGCTGGAGCGCTTCACGGGCGACGGCATGATGATCTTCTTCAACGACCCGGTGCCCGTGCCCAATCCTGCGGAGCGCGCGGTGAGGATGGCCGCCGCCATGCGCGAGCGGGTGGCCGAGCTGGCCGTGGGATGGAAGAAGGCCGGCTTCGACCTCGACTTCGGACTCGGCATCGCGCACGGGTACGCCACCATCGGCGCCATCGGGTTCGAGGGGCGCGTGGACTACGGCGCCATCGGTACCGTCACCAATCTCGCCGCGCGGCTCTGCTCCGAGGCCAAACCCGGCCAGGTCCTGCTCGAGCGGCGCGTGATGACGGCGGTGGAAGCAATTGCCGAAGCCGAGCCGGTGGGAGACGTGACGCTCAAGGGCATAAGCCGCCCCGTGAAGATCTACAACCTGCTCAGCCTCAAGTCGTCTCCGTAGCGGCCGGCTCTCCGCGCGAAAACGCTAGGCCAGGACAGGCCGCGGACGGTCGCAGCGGAGGAACTGGCCGCGCCCCGGCTGGGCCAGGAGCTTGCCCTCTTCCACCACCACCTCGCCGCGCGAGATCACGACTTCCGGCCAGCCTCTTACCTGCATGCCTTCGTACGGTGTGTAGTCGCAGTTGTGGTGAAGAATCTCGTTGGTGATGACCACCTCGCGGTCCTTGTTCCAGATCGCGAGATCCGCGTCGCTGCCCACGGCGATGGTGCCCTTTCGCGGGTAGAGGCCATAGAGCTTGGCCGCATTGGTGGCCGCCAGCGCCACGAAGGTGGGCAGGTCGATCCGCCCCTTGCTGACGCCCTCCGAGAAGAGGAGGGGCAGGCGGGTCTCCACGCCGGGAAGGCCGTTGGGAAGCTTCGCGAAAGGCGCATCCAGACCATGACGCTTCTTGCCCCGGGAATCATCGAAGCGAAACGCGGCATGGTCGGAGGAGACGACCTGAAAGACGCCGCTCGCCAGTCCATTCCAGACCGCCTCCTGGCTCGCCGCATCTCGCGGGGGCGGGCTGCACACGTACTTGGCCCCCTCGAAGCCGGGCTGGTCCAGGTGATCGGACGTGAGGACGAGGTACTGAGGGCAGGTCTCGGCGAGAATGTGGAGCCCGCGCCCCCTCGCCCAGCGGATCTGCTCCACGGCATCGGCGCCGGAGACGTGCACGAGGAGGATCGGCACATCCACGATCTCCGACATGGTGATGGCGCGGTGCGTGCCCTCGCGCTCGACGGCGAGGGGCCGCGAGACCGCGTGGAAGTAGGGGCGCGTCTTGCCCGCCTTCTCGAGCTCCGCGGTGAGCCAGGCGATGCAGTCGGAGTTCTCCGCGTGCACCATGACGAGGGCGCCCTCGGCCCTGGCCAGGGCGAGCACGGAGATGATCTGGCGGTCGTCGAGCTTGAGGGTCTCGTAGGTCATGTAGATCTTGAACGAGCTGTAGCCTTCGCGGATGAGCGCGGGCAGCTCGTCGCGCAGGACGTGCTCTGTCGGATCCGACAAGATCAGGTGAAAGGCGTAGTCGATGACCGGCTTGTCGGCGGCGCGACGGTGGTAGTCCTCGACGGCGGCCCGCACGCTCTGTCCCTGGAGCTGGCAGGCGAAGGGGACCACGGTGGTCGTCCCGCCGTGGGCGGCCGAGACGGTGCCGGAGAGAAAATCGTCGGCCAGGGTCACGATGTCTCGCATGGGCTGGTCGAAATGACAGTGGGTGTCGATGCCGCCGGGCAGCACGTAACGGCCGCCCGCGTCGAGGTCCCGGCGCGCCGGGCCGAGCCGGCGACCCAGCGCCGTGATGACGCCGTCGCTGATGCCGATCTCCGCCGGGAAGATGTCGGCGGCCGTGCCGACCACGGCATTACGGATGACCATGTCGAACTCAGCCATGATTGCTCCTTTCCTTTCCTGACCGACGGGTCCACACTGCGAGCTCCTATTCTAGAGCAGCCGGCCGGGCTCCTGACGGACTACCAACGTGCTCTTGCGGGAGGCACCGCCGAGCCGCTAAACTCGGTCGCCATGGCCGACGTGCCGGGCGATCTCCTGCCGGGTCCGCGCATCTTGCTGGGACCGGGTCCCAGCATGGCGGATCCCCGCGTGCTCCGCGCCATGGCCACGCCCCTCCTCGGCCAGTTCGATCCCGAGTTCACCGCGGTGATGAACGAGGTCATGGAGCTCCTGCGCGCCGTCTTCCAGACGGACAACGAGCGCGCGTTTCCCGTGCCCGGCACGGGGCGCGCGGGACTCGAAGCGGCCATGGTCTCTCTGCTCGAGCCCGGGGACCGCGTGGTCGTCGCCGAGTGCGGCCGCTTCGGCCTCCTGATGATCGAGATCGCCGAGCGCTGCGGCGCCACCGTGGTGCCCGTTCGCGCCGAGTGGGGGCGCATGGTCGAGCCGGCGGCGGTCGCGAAGGCGCTCGAGGCCGGCCCCACACGGATGGTCGCCGTCGTTCACGGCGAGACCTCGACGGGCGTGCTCCAGCCTCTCGACGAGCTCGCGCGTCTGGCCCACGCCCATGACGCGCTCCTCATGACCGACGCCGTGGTCACGCTGGGCGGCTGCGAGGTGGCCACGGACCGCTGGGAGGCCGACGTCGTCGTGGCGGGGACGCAGAAATGCCTCTCCTGCCCCTCCGGGCTCGCTCCCATCACCTACAACGCCCGGGCCGAGGCGGTGCTCGGAAACCGCCGGACCAGGATCCGAAGCAACTATCTCGACCTCGTCCAGCTCCAGCGCTACTGGAGCCCCGATCGCTTCAATCACCACACGGCGCCGACCTCGATGGTCTTCGGCCTTCGCGAGGCCCTGCGCGCCTGCCTGGTCGAGGGGCTGGAGGCCCGCTTCGAGCGCCATCGGCGTCACGGAGCGGCGTTGCGGGCGGGGCTCGAGGTCATGGGGCTGCGCCTCTTCGGCTCCGAGCCGGAGAGCGGGCGGCTGCCCTTCATCACGCCCGTCATGGTCCCCGACGGCGTGGACGAGCTCCGCGTCCGGCAGCGGATGGTCAGCGAGTTCGGCATCGAGATCGGGGCGGCCTTTGGCCCGCTTCAGGGCAAGATTTGGCGCATCGGAACAATGGGTTACTCGGCGCGACGTCAGAATATACTTCTGGGCCTGGCCGCCCTCGAGGCCTCGCTTACGGCAGAAGGGTTTTCGCTGCCGATGGGCGCTGGCGTGGCCGCCGCGGCCGCGCACTACCGTAAGAAGTCCGGCGCGTCCGACGACGATGTCAGCGACAGTCTCGGCCGAGATCCCTATCCCTCTCCCCCATCGGGGGAGAGGGCCGCAGTTCGAGCCGAAACGCTCGCCTCGAGCGATGAGGCGAGGGCCGAGTAGAAAAGGAGGCGGTTCAATGGTTCGACCCTCACCCCGGCCCTCTCCCTGGAAAGGAGAGGGAGTCAAGGAGAGAAAGCTATCTCTAGATTTGTCACCGTCGGGGCGGCCC
>Ga0137418_10004971_pt1 | contig 12187 bp, 9 predicted proteins | sample CZODoug3_1_2_16f_FD_122242 | JGI IMG/M metagenome (GOLD analysis project Ga0137418, IMG submission 122242) | Vadose zone soil fungal communities from Angelo Coast Range Reserve, California, USA - CZODoug3_1_2_16fungal (Hybrid Assembly) | ecosystem: Environmental > Terrestrial > Soil > Vadose... | reverse complement strand
CTCGTATTTGTCTTCGTCAGATGTCTGGGTCACGGATGACGCAGTCGGCATGATAATGGCACTTGCAGGGCCAAAGCAGATAGTTACTTTGGGTTCTACCCCTCTTGGAGGACGAGCTTTGTTTGCAGCATAGACCCTGACTTTGGTACCAATTCTACAGGTTTGGGAGCCCTCTTCCTGCCAAAATGCGTCTCCGGAGCTGACAATTCGTGTCAATCTGAAAAACGGGCCGTCCCTTTTTAGAACGGCTTCCTCGGCTCGACTTGCACCGTCTTTCCCTATCATTTTACTACGTCTTCTTATTGTTTTACCCAGAGGCCGCGTGCCACGGCTCGGACTGTATGATGCGGCGTGGCCTAGCTAGAATGTTCCAGCAAGAAAGGATGGGGCAGGGCGGGATATGCCTATCTCTAGAGATGGTTTGCAAGTCGAGTCGAATATCGCGCGGGCCTGGACTTTGCCCGCGAACGTTTATATCGATCCGGAGGTTCATGCTGCCGAGAAAGAAAAGATTTTCGGTCGCACGTGGCAGGTAGTGGGGCATTGCGATCGGGTGGCGACTGCTGGCGACTATTTCACGACTGAAATAATAGGCGAGCCATTGCTGATTGTGCGGGGTGCCGATCGAGTGTTGCGCGGATTTTACAATGTGTGCCGCCACCGCGCTGGACCGCCAGCCCAGGGATGCGGGTCGCGCAAGCTCTTCCGCTGCGGTTATCACGGCTGGACTTATGATCTTGACGGGTCGCTGATGCGCGCCACCGAGATCGAGGGTGTCGAAGGATTTCGGCCAGAAGATTTCGCGCTTGTGCCGGTGCGAACCGAGGAGTGGCTCAACTTTGTGTTCGTGAATCTCGATCCGGATGCCGAGCCGCTGAGAGAAAACCTCAGCGAATTGACGCGGCAGGTCGACAGATTTCCTGTTGCAGGGATGAAGCTGTGCGAGCGCCGCACATATACGATGAAGTGCAACTGGAAAACTTATGTGGATAACTATCTCGAAGGTTATCACTTGCCCAGCGTGCATCCGGGGCTGAATCGCGAATTGGACTTCAACGCTTATGCGGTGGAGCCCTATGCGAAGCATGTGCGGCAGTTCAGTCCTATTCGGAGGGCGCAAGCCGGAGATGCCCCCCCGCGGCGCTATCAAGACGCAGGAGAAGGGCTCACCACGGACTACTTCTGGATTTTTCCTAACTGGATGCTGAACTGCTACCCAGATAATGTTTCGCTGAACATCGTGCTGCCCCTTGGACCGGAGCGCTCGGTGGCGATCTTTGAGTGGTACTTGCCGGAGAAAGAGCATGGCAGCCCGGCGGCGAAAGCGTCCGTGGAATTCAGCGACCAGATTCAGGTCGAGGATGTCGGCATCTGCGAAGTGGTGCAGAAGAACCTGCGCTCCCGCAGCTACTCGCGGGGACGCTTCAGCGTGACACAGGAAAGAGGCGTGCACGCGTTCCATCGGATGTATGCGGAATGGATGGAAGGGACTCACCGAGGATATCGTCGAGGGAGCGCCTAGATGAGACAGGTGCAGGCAGGTCAATTGTGCATTGAGAGTGGTTAAGTGTTTCAATGTCAATGGAGTGTGTGGCGGAGGGAGAGGGATTCGAACCCCCGGTACCGTTTCCGGTACAGTGGTTTTCAGGTTCCTCAGCGAGTTCTGCACCGTTGGGAAAATGTTCTACTCTACTTCAACGGGTTACCAGAAGCGCAGGTTGCACCGTAATGATCCGATTCGCCGCGTTTTGAACATGGTCACTGCTGCATGTATCCACCGACAACGGTGTTGGTATCGGTTTCGAGCAGCAGAATTTCCTTTCCGGCGTTGACGACGACGAAATGGAAATTCAACGGGCTAAATCCCAAAGGCGTGAACCGTGCGGTTCCGGTACAGTTGGCACTCTCCGTATATGTGCCCGTAAACGGGGCGGTGACAATCCTTCCGTTCACGTCGAAGGTTCCGGCGCCGGAGACGTTTCCCGCTGCTGGACGCCCTAATTGGTGGCTGGCACGTCTCCGGCATATTGCGCTGGACAAGCGGGTTCCCGATCACCATCGACAACGGTTTCACTTGGGCAACCAACTGGAACATCGAGGGCGATGCCATGCCGAACGGGCCACCTCCCGTGGCCTCCAACCCCAAGAATGCCATTGTCAATGGCGTGGGCATCGGCCCGGACATCTTCGCCAATCCGGCAGCGGCGGAGGCGGCTTTCCGCCCAGAGTGGCCGGGCGAATCAGGCGCCCGCAACAACGTCATGGGCGACGGCATGTTCAACATCGATACCGGGGTGAGCAAGGACTTCTCTCTGGGTGAGCAGAGGCGTCTGGAGTTCAGTTGGCAGGCGTTCAATGCAACCAACTCGGTGCGGTACGATGTGCGCGGCGCTCAACCCTCGCTCTCCTATGACCCGACACAGTTCGGCAAGTACTTAAGCACCCTAACCACGCCTCGCTTCATGCAGTTCGCTTTGCGCTTCGTATTCTGAGCCTGTGGCACGGGGCTTGTCCCGGACAGGAGCTGGCGCAGCCCTCTTTAGGTCGTGCCATTGTTCTAGGCGACAGGGACGATGGCAGGGGAGTTGGGGATCATCCAAAAGAATCAAACGTGCCTTGCGCCGCCTTAGGTACTGTGTTTTTGTCGACGGAATTTGGTTTCGGAGCGATGGCTTGGTGATCGCCGCTTGTGAGAACTCGGGGGACTCACGTGGGAATCCTTCGAGCAACGCCTGAGGACGAGGAATCACTCGGCTGGCTGAACGTCACGCGATCTGTGCACAGTACAGTGGCGACCACTCAGAACCACTACATCAAAACCGCATCGCCAGATGCGATCGCAGCGATGAAGCGCTTTCGGAAGGCTTATTGTGCTCCACTTGTGCTCCAGATGAGGCATATGAAAGCCAGCCAACTGTCCAGTGAGCGTCGCTAAGTGCTTCTATATCAATTGAGTGTATGGCGGAGGGAGAGGGATTCGAACCCCCGGTGCCGTTCCCGGTACAGTGGTTTTCAAGTTCCACAGTGGGTTTTGAACCGTTAGGAAAATTTTCTACTCTACTATATTTCTCAACGGGTTACCAGGAGCGCTAGTTGTACCGTTGTGATCCGATTCGCCGCGTTTTGAACATGGAACTACTACAGTTTTACGCCTCAATAAAATCCGTAATTTAGACCATCCTTCGTCTCCCCGAAAAAATAATTAATTAAAATTCCGTTCTCATGTCGATTCGGCCACATCCCGTTCGACGTATCAGCAGAGAGCCAGTACGAAAGCGAGCAACAGCGATCCAACTGCGCTCTCAATCTGAGTTCACCGGTTAGCCAACAAATAGCTAAACTCGAAAACAAGCCACCCAACCATCGCTCAACCCAAAGGAGATTTCGCAATGCGATTCATGGTCATGGTCAAAGCAACCGCAGAGTCAGAAAAAGAAGGCGCCCTCCCCGATCCACAGCTCATGGCCGAGATGGGCAAGTACAACGAAGAGCTCATGAAGGCTGGCGTCCTGCTCGCCCTCGATGGCCTCCATCCCAGCTCCAAAGGCGCACGCGTCAAATTCTCCGGCAAGTCTCGTACCGTCATCGACGGCCCCTTCACCGAGGCCAAGGAGCTCGTCGCCGGCTTCTCGATCTTGCAGGTCAAGTCCCTCGAGGAGGCCATCGAGTGGGTCAAGCGTGGCCCCAACTGCCACGCCGGCGACTACGAAGTCGAAATCCGCCAGGTCTTTGAGATGGAAGAATTCGCACCCATCCTGTCCGAAGAGCAGATCCAGCACAAAGTACATCTCCGAGCTCAGCTGCCAAATCAGACCGCCAAAAAATAGCCGCTCTTGCATCCACGGATTGAAGCTGGTGTGATCGGTAGCAGTGTCCGCTGCCGATCCACATCAGGTCTTCCATCGCACCATCGAAGCCGTATGGCGCATCGAGTCCGCGCGCGTCATCGCCGGCCTCACCCGCGACTTAGACCTAGCCGAAGATCGTTCGGCGCATCTGGCGGAGAGGGAGGGATTCGAACCCCCGGTACGGTTTCCCGTACTCCAGTTTTCAAGACTGGCGCCTTCAACCACTCGGCCACCTCTCCGGTTACGACAGTTTTACTACAGTGACCATTTTTTCTAAGGGTTTCAGTGGATCTTCCCCTTGATTTTCAATCGATTACACCCGGCCAAACTTGCCGTACATGGGGTTTTCAACACCACCCATTTCAACCACTCACGCATCCCTCCATGAGGACGGCAGCAAATGCTGCACTGGCGTTAGTTTACAACAGCGAACGATGCCGATATTGCGAGACACTGGCGACCCTTTTTATTTCGAAAGACCGAAGGCTCGAGAGTGGAACTGCATGATCTCGCTGAAATGCGCCAGAAAGTAGGACAAGCTGTGGTCGCCAGCATAGGCATGGTACTGGTGCGGAATATTTTCCTTCTGCAGTTGCAGGTGCAACGCCTCAGCGCCTTTCTCGAAGCCGTAGTTATCGTCTTGGCCGCAGTTGAAGTAGATAGCCAGCTTTCGCAACCCCGCCGCATTCTTCTTTGCCAGAACAAAGGGACTATTGTTGTTCCAATGAGACGCGTCAATCGGGTTCCCAAAGACTTCAGCTAGCACTCTACCCAGGGGAGTACCCGAGTGCGCCGCAGCATCGAGTTCTTGTGGGGACTCGGTAATCAGCGCGGCGCTCTGTGCACTGGCTGCGGAGAATATTTCCGGATGCGAGAATGCAAAACGTAAAGCGCCGTATCCTCCCATCGAAATGCCGCTTATCGCTCTTGCTGAGCGCCCAGCGCGAATGCGGTACTTGCTTTCGATGTGCGGGATGAATTCACGCAGAACAAAATCGCTGTACAGTATCGATCCGTCGGCGGAATTGATATAGAAGCTGCGCCTGCCCTCCGGCGCAACAATGAGGAACTCGCCAATCTTGTGCTGTCGGCGCAGATCGTCGAGCAACGTCCAGCCGCCGCTGTTGAATAAGGTTTGCTCGTTGTCGCCAAGACCGTGCAAGAAATAAAGTACTGGATAACGTTGCGGCGCGGATTGATTCGCGGGAGCGGAGTCATAACGTGCGGGCAGGTATACGCAGTAGTGGACAACATGCTTCAGAACCTTGCTATTCAACGCATCGCAGTCAATTCGACTTTGTGCGTGCGCGACAGGACCAAGATTTAGAAGAAGCAAGATCGTCCATAAGAGAAGAACGGGTCGCCACGTCCTCAGCATGAGTTCAGTTTATTCGTACCGCAGCGCCTGCACCGGATCGAGGCGTGCCGCGCGCCCCGCCGGATACAAACCAGAGACTAGGCTCACAATAAAAGCAAAGACAATCGCTCCAGCCACCAGCCACCACGGCACTGACCAGAAATGTTCCGGCGGCAAGGCCTGACGTTTAAGGTAAATGTTCGTGCCCCAATTAATTGCCTGTCCAATGGTCCACCCCAGTGCGACTCCCACAATGCCCCCGAGAGCACCCATAGCTCCTGCCTCGGCGAAGAACAGCGTTCTCACATCGGCGTCGCTGGCACCTATGGCCTTCATGATTCCGATTTCCCGCCGACGCTCCAGAATTGCCATCACGAGCGTGTTCACAATGCCGATGGAAGCGACGGCAAGGGCTAGGCTGCCAAAAATTCCGAGAAACAGGTCCAGAACGGCAAAGAACTGGCGGAGACTGCGCGTGGCATCGAGGATGGAGAATGTGTTGAAACCCATCTTCTTGACTGCATTCTCCACCGGCTGCACTTGTGTTGGATTGCCCACCCGCACGCTGATCGAGGAATATACCGGCTCATCGCCTGCGGACCGCGAAATCTCGCGCAGATCGGTGGGCTGCATCACGTGCAAGCTCTCTGCAAGTCTAAGTGGAAGAAACACCCGGGCTCGCGTGGGTCCGCGCATGCTCTCCGGGTCAAGCTCGGCGACGCCTACAATTCTCAGTTTCTGCTCGCGCGAAATCACAGAATATGCAGTTTCGGACGTGTTGCCCTGGGTTTTCCCAGCGGAATCGCCCGCATGGGCGTTCGCTCCAGAGATCTGCGACTGGGCCACGGCGCGTTGCGCATAACGCATCGTCAATTCTTTGCCTAACAGCGGCGCCGCCAGCTCTGCCACTCTGGTCTCGTCAATACCGGGTTGCGGGGTTTTGCCCAACAGCTCCTCGGCAAATGACTTCTGAAGAATCACTTCTGCCGCCGTCTCTGAGGAGAAAAAACTCCCTTGCATTCCGTCGAATGCGTCGTTGGACCTTGCGGAAGAAGGCAGCGCGCCCACCATAGTCAGATGCGGCTTGTCGTCATAGCGCAGTTCGGTGATGAACCGGATGTCGGGGTATGCCTCGAGCACGCTGTGCAGATGCTCGATCTCCCGCCGTGCGGGCTCATCGAGGATTCGGCTTTCTCCGGGAGCAGGGCCTGTACGCTCTTCTTCACGTCCAAAGTTGCGCAAGTCGCGCCGCGAGGTAACCAACACTGTGTCGAACAACCCGGACTTCACCAGGCGACGCGAGGCCAACTGCTGCAGCCCGATACCCAGCGAAAGCATGGCCACCAGCGATGCCACGCCCACCGCAATGCCGACCGTGGTAAGCAAGTTCCGCAGCACCGACTCGCGCAGGTTGCGCAAGGCGAGCTCGGTGAGATCGGGAAGCTTCATGAACGCTCTCCTTGAAACTTAATCTCACCGGCAGCGGATCTGTTCGACTGATCGCCCATAAGCTTTCCGTCTGCGAGGAAGATCAATCGTTCCGCATACCGCTCAGCCAGAGCACGCTCATGCGTCACCATAACCACGGTCATTTCCAGCTGCCGGTTCAGGTCGCGGACAAGATTCATGATCTCGGTTCCAGTACGACTGTCGAGATTGCCGGTGGGCTCATCGGCCAGCAAGAGTTGTGGACGGTTAATTAGCGCGCGCGCCAGAGCTGCCCGCTGCTGCTCGCCGCCAGACAGTTCGCCGGGACGATGCCTCATGCGCGCAACCAGCCCAACGCGTTCCAATGCGTTATGGGCGAGATTCTGTCGCTTGCCGCGCTCGACTTCCGCGAAACGCATGGGAAGCTCGACGTTTTCCTCAAGCGTCATACTCGAAATCAGGTGGAATGACTGAAATACCATTCCCACAGTGTGCAAGCGATACTTAGAAAGCTCCTCTCGCGAAAGCTGCGCCAGGTTGCGTCCTTGAACAATCACGCTCCCCGACGTGGGACGGTCCAGTCCAGCAATAAGATTCAACACGGAAGACTTACCGGAGCCGGAACTGCCCAGAAGAGCAACGAATTCTCCGGACCGCACTGCGAGCGAAATTCCATCCACCGCGCGGATCAGAGCGTCGCCCAAACGGTAATGACGGCATAGGTCTTCCGTACGGATCGTGCAGGCACCAGGGGTTGGGGGGGTGCCTTGACTGCCGCTCATAGGCCTACCGGATCTCCCCCCGCAGGACGCGAAGAGCGTCGGCCGTCTTCACATCACCGTCGCCGCCCCGCCCCAAGTTGCCGTTTGTCGCCTCCGAGGGCGCGGTATCTCCTTCGCCCGGGGCCAGGAATAGGTTGCTCTCCAGGTCATGTTGCCGGGTGTAGAGGTCGTAATAGCGGCCGGCTGCGGCATAAAGCTGCTCATGAGTGCCACGCTCGATGATTTGCCCTTGTTCGACGACCAGGATTTGATCAGCACGGCGGATGGTGGAAAGCCGATGCGCGATCACAAACGTAGTTCGCCCTTGCATGAGATACGCAAGGCCGTGTTGGATCATCTGCTCCGATTCCGAGTCGAGGCTGGATGTCGCTTCATCCAGAATCAGGATGCGTGGCTCCGCCAGAATGGCGCGCGCGATCGAGATACGCTGCCGCTGGCCCCCGGAAAGCTTCACGCCACGCTCGCCCACAATGGTCTCATACCTGTCGGCGAAGGATTCGGCGAATTCATCGACCCTCGCGATGCGGCAAGCGCGCAAGATTTTGTCTTCGCTCGCGTCGGGACGGGAAAACGCCACATTCTCGCGAATGGTCCCATCAAAGAGAAAGGATTCCTGCAACACAACTCCCAGTCGCGTGCGGTAGGAATCCAGCCGAACCGTGCTCAAGTCAACATCGTCCACCAGAACCCTGCCTCGTGTCGGAACATAAAAAGCAGAGATCAGTCCGATGATCGTGGATTTGCCTGAGCCAGAGGATCCGACCAGTGCCGTCACAGTTCCGGGATCGGCACGAAACGCTAGGTGGTGAAGGACCTCGCGTACCCCGTCGTAGCTGAAGCTGACATCGTCAAACTCCACCGTGCCGTGAATGTCAGTCAGTGGAACCGTCCGCCGCGGATCCTGGTCCTCTGGCCGCTCGCGCAGAATCTCTTGGGTTCGCTCCAATCCGGCCAGCGCCTCCGTCAGTTGTGTTCCAATGCCAACCGCCTGGGCCAGGGGAGCGATCAGAAAGGCCAGCAGGGCGGTGTAGGAAACAAAGTCACCGACCGTCATGGTGTGACCCATGATCTGCCGCGCTCCCACGAACATGACGACAGCTCCGACCACGCCCAGAAGCACGCTGGCAGAAAGACTCATGACCGACGTGGCAGTAAGCGTACGCATGACGTTGTCTAGCAAGCGCTTTACGCCGCGCGCGAATATTCCCTCTTCGCGCTCCTCTGCGTGATACCCCTTGATTACGCGAACGCCACCCAGCGACTCCGTGAGCCTCCCCGTAACTTCAGCGTTGATCTTGCTGCGTTCGCGGAAAATCGGGCGGATGGTGCCAAAGGCTTTCCTGAGTGCCAGTGCAAAGCACACCAGGAAACCCATGGCAATGGTAGTCATGAGCGGACTGATGCGCATCAGCAGCACCAGTGCGATGCCTGATGTCAGCAATCCGCCGGTAAAGTCTACAAGCCCTGTCCCCAGCAGGTTGCGTACTCCCTCCACGTCGCTCATGATGCGCGACACCAGCATGCCAGTCTTATTCACGTCGTAGAACGAAACCGGAAGACGCGACACATGTTTCTGCACTCTTTGGCGGAGCTCAGTGATCAATCGCTGCGCCGCCTTTGACAACAGCTGCGTGAGCGAAAAAGACGTGATCCCTTGCAGCACCGTCGCGGATAACACGATAAAAACCAGGCGTCGTAACAGTTCGAGGGAGTGTTTGGGAATGACGGTATCAATCAAGAACTTCGTGGAATAAGGGAGCACCAGGCTCGAAACCCGGTTTATCACCATCAACAAAAACCCGATGCCCAGCAGACCAAGGCGCGGACGTGTCAGCTCCCAGACGATCGGAAGAACCGCCCGCAGACGCTGCGCGTTCGGGGGTTTCTGGGTTGGATTGTCCCTGGAATTCAATCCCTTGTTTGACGCCATTTGGTCTGATTTCGCTTCATTATTACCGCATTGTCACACATTTCGCATTGTGACAGCCTCGGCCGAGCCGTTGTATGCTCGGGGCGTGTCCCGCCCGGAATCGGAGGACCGTACACCGACCTTTGGCCTGTTGCTCGGCCTGATCGTCACCCTTTCTGCCGTGGTGGCCTATTCCGCATACATCACGTTCCAGATTTCTGGTTTGCGCAGAGTGCAAACTGAACTTGTGGATCGAAACCGCAAGGACTCCTTGCAGTTGCTGCGCATTCAGAATGATCTCAACCTGCTCGCCGTGGCCATGCGCGACATGATCGACAATGACGAGCACTATCCCTTGACCGCCTGGGCGGCGCAGTTCCAGCGGATCCGAGCTGATTTGGACGACGCCATGCGGCGCGAAGAAGGACTTGCCGCAACCAGCCGCACGCCGGATCAGCGGGCCTACCTCGGCAGAGAGATGACGCAGTTCTGGGATGCAGTGGATCGCGTTTTCGCTCTCGCGCGCGATGGGAAGGAGAAAGCAGCACGTGAGCAAATACAGCTTTCATTGCAGGCACGCCAGGCGGCCTTGAGCACCGCGGTGGCTCGACTGCTGGTCCAAAACAGTGAAAGCGAAGAGCTGGCAGGGCGGCGCATTGTTCAGATTTACAATCGGGTCCAGTGGCAGGTGTACGTATTTCTGGCTGCAACGCTGGCAGCGATTTTGCTGACTGGGCTTTCCCTGATTCGTTGGATCCGGTATTTATTTGCTCGCATGGCAAAACTTTCCGAGCAACGCAGCGAACTGGCGCAGAAGTTGATTGCGACACAGGAATCGACCCTGCTCTACATCTCGCGCGAGTTGCACGATGAGTTCGGGCAGATTCTGACTGCCATGGGGTCTATGCTCGGTCGTGCGGGAAGCCACGCTCCAGAGGGTTCACCTTTGCGCGCCGACTTGCAGGAGGTCCGTCAAATCGCCCAGGACACGTTAGACCGAGTGCGAACTCTCTCCCAGGCGTTGCATCCGGTCATGCTCGACGAGGCGGGACTCGAAAGCACGCTCGATTGGTACATTCCCACCGTGGAAAGGCAAACTGGAATTACCCTATCCTATGAGAAGCAGGGTGAGCCGTTCCCGGTGGATGGGAGCGCTGGTGTGCACATCTACCGCGTGCTGCAAGAGGCACTCAATAATGTGACGCGACATTCCGGCATCACCCGCGCCGCGGTGCGTCTGCGGTATCTCCCGATGGCGCTTGAGTTGGAAGTGGAAGATCACGGGGTAGGATTCTCTGAGAACTTTCCGAGGAAGGGAATTGGCCTGGTGGCAATGCGCGAACGTGCTGAACTCATGGGGGGAGAGATCGTGTTCTCGCGGCCCACAGCAGGCGGAACCATGGTCCGCCTCACTGTTCCCCGAGAGAAAGCGGAATCAAATGGAAAAGAAGATCACAGTCCTGCTGGTGGATGATCACAGTCTGGTGCGGCGCGGCTTCCGTCGCATGCTGGAAGATGAATCCGATCTTCACGTGGTCGGCGAAGCAGGCAATGGCGAAGAAGCCATCCGGTTGGCGCGGCAGTTGCACCCCCGCGTCATCGTTATGGATTGCGCTTTGCCCGGCTTGAATGGCTTGCAGGCCACGCGTCAGATTCTGGAAGAATCTCCCGAGACCTGCGTTCTGATGTTGAGCATGCACCCGGAGGCTACCTGGGTGCGGCAAGCGATCGAGGCGGGCGCCAGCGGATACATCCTCAAAAACGCCATGGACCTAGACTTGGCTCCCGCGATTCGGAAGGTGGCCGCGGGAGAAACGGTTTTCGATCCGCAGGTCGAGCAGCAATCGGTATTGAAGGGAGAGCGCAGTGGCGGGCTCACTCAACGTGAACTCGAGGTCCTGCAGATGATTGTGGATGGCAAGTCCAACAAGGAAATTGCTGCGGCTCTCGATCTTAGCGCTAATACTGTGGCCGTTCATCGCGCCAACATCATGAACACGCTGGGAATTCACAAGACCGCGGAGCTGGTGGTTTACGCCATTCGCACCGGATTGGTGAACGTACCGTGAATCGACGGTCTTTCCTGGGAGCAATGGTCGGTCTCGCGTCGTTGTCGGAATGGCCGCTGCTGAAGGCCCTGGCCTCGGTCACGGACACCCCCCATCCCGGGTTCAAGTTCGTGGATGTCACCGAGCAGGCCGGCATTCAATTTCAGCATAACAGTGGAGCCTATGGCGGCAAGCTCCTGCCCGAGACTTTGGGCTCCGGTTGTGCCTTTCTTGACTACGACCGCGACGGCTGGCAGGACATCCTGCTCGTCAACGGAATGGACTGGCCCGGCCACAAACAGCGGCACTCCACGTTGCGTCTTTATCACAACAAGCGCAACGGCACGTTCACAGACGTGACCTCGCGCGCTGGACTGGATGTTGAACTCTATGGCATGGGGGTAGCAGTCGGAGACTACAACAACGACGGATTTCCCGACATTCTGATCACGTGCGTCGGGCAAAACCGTCTCTTCCGCAATACCGGAAAGGGAACATTTGTAGATGTAACCAACCCCAGCGGATTGGGCAAGCGCGAAGGCTTCAGCACTTCGGCGTTGTGGATTGATTACGACCGCGATGGCTTGCTCGATCTTTTCATTTGCAACTATGTCAAATGGTCGCCGGAGCACGATGTGTTCTGCAGCCTCGACGGTAAGCACAAATCATATTGCACGCCCGAAGCCTATCGGGGCCAGACCTGTTGGCTCTTTCACAATCGCGGCAACGGAACCTTCGAAGATGTTACAGCGGCCAGTGGTATTTTCGATAGCAGTTCGAAATCACTGGGGGTGGCCATGCTCGACAACGACCAC
>Ga0137418_10004968_pt1 | contig 12196 bp, 8 predicted proteins | sample CZODoug3_1_2_16f_FD_122242 | JGI IMG/M metagenome (GOLD analysis project Ga0137418, IMG submission 122242) | Vadose zone soil fungal communities from Angelo Coast Range Reserve, California, USA - CZODoug3_1_2_16fungal (Hybrid Assembly) | ecosystem: Environmental > Terrestrial > Soil > Vadose... | reverse complement strand
GGCTTCGTCAAGAACTCGACAGCGCCCGCCTTCATAGCCTGCACCGTCATGGGCACATTGCCGTGGCCTGTGATGAATATAATTGGCATCTCAATTCGTTCGACAGCGACGCGCTTCTGCAGATCGAGCCCGTTAAGGCCCGGAAGAGAAACGTCCAATACGAGGCAGCTCGGAGCAAGCTTGCGTGGATGGGCAAGGAATTCCTGTGCGGAGGCGAATGTTTCAGGCTGCCAACCCTCGGATCGAATCAGCAACTCCAGCGATTCGCGGACTGAGATGTCATCGTCAACAACGAACACTATGGGCGTGGCGTGCGACTTGGGTGATGCCTTTGATTGGCTAGGTGCGCTCGCTGAACTCATGTTGATCTCCCAGCTCGCTCGAATATCAGCTCACCCGAAGCGCGGCGTTGAGCGCCTCAACCAGGGCCCGCTCGCTGAAAGGTTTGAACAGGCACTCCACGGCGCCTTGTTCGAGCACTCGCGGGCGGACGGTCTCATCTCTGTGAGCGGTGATGAAGACGATCGGAATCTCTTGCCGGCGAAGCTTCAATTCCCGTTGGAGATCGTGTCCCGTCATGCCAGGCATGGCGATGTCCAGGATCAGACAATTAGTCTGGGCGACGTAATCAGACGTGAGGAACTCTTCCGCCGACGAGAACGCATGGGCCGCAAATCCCAACTCGCGCAGCAAGTCGGGTAGCGACTCGCGCACGGACTCGTCGTCATCAACCACCGATACTAGCGAACGCCTGACCATCACGGATTCCTCATGATAGGCTTTGCATCCTTGCCGATAGGCCTTCGACCGGCGCTCGTCACACTCGCCGGAGCGCAAGGAATAGAAAATGAAAACGTAGCTCCGGGACCATCATTCGGTGCTGCCCATAGACGGCCATGATGTCTCTCAATAATGGAGCGACTTATGGATAGTCCCATCCCCATACCGTCATTCTTAGTTGTGTAGAATGCTTCGAAAAGTCTGTCCATAGCTTGGGGGTCCAAACCCACTCCCGCATCTTGCACGGTCAGTCGCACACGATCCCCCTCTTCCCGTTCGGTTGTGATCACCATGTGTCTCGGACGATCATTGACGGCGCTCATGGCATCTGATGCGTTCCGGAGCAGGTTCAGGACGACCTGCTGAAGCTGCACTCGATCGCCCTTCACAACCGGGAGGTCACTGGCAAGTTCAGTCCGCAGAATCACCCGGTTTCTCTGAAGTTCACTCAACGACAAGGCAATCACCTCTCGTGTAGCCTCATTCAGGTCCACCGATTCAATCGTGGCCTCCTTCTTACTGAAAAGCGCGCGCAATCGCGTGATCACCTCAGAGGCACGGTTGCCATCGCGAATGGTTCGCCGCACGGTTTCGCGCGCACCGTCGACGTTTGGAGGATCGGCGGCCAGCATCCGCAGACCAGTGCAGGCGTTGGTGATAATGCCCGACAGCGGCTGGCTGACTTCGTGCGCGATCGACGCCGCCAACGCTCCAAGGCTCGTGACCCTTGCCACGTGCGCGAGTTCCGAACTTACCTTGGCGAGCGCCTCTTCCGAGAGCCGGTGTTCCGTCGCGTCTTGAATCGCGCCGACATGTTCCAGCCGCCCGTCTCGGTCGCGGATCCCGTAAGACTTCGTACGCAAGTACTTGACCCGGCCGTCTGGCATCCGTAGCCTGATTGCGTAATCGTGGTCGTTAATGTTCCTTCGTGCCAAATCCATCTTCTCAGACAACAAGGGGATGTCTTCCGGGTGGACTCGACCAACAATCTGCTCAAGCGTCACAGGCGCATCGTAGTCAAACTCGAAGATGCGATAGAGCTCCTCCGAAAACGTGATTTCGTCCGTGTCCAGTCGCCAGGAAAAGCTGCCGGTTAAGCTGAGGCGTTGGGCCTCTGCGAGAAATGCTTCGCTGCGCCGCAATTCTTCCTCATTTATGTGGCGCTCAATTGCGATTCCTACAATGTGGCTGGCATTCTCTATCAACTGCAGGTCGGTGGCGCTAGGGCTACCCACTTCACGGTAAAGAATAGCGAAAGTGCCGAGAGCTTTGCCTTCACTCGAAAAGAGAGGTCGCGCCCAGACTGCGCGGACGCCGTATGGCTCAACCAAGTGACGGTAGCTGTCCCAGAGCGGATCGCTGCGAATGTCGGTCACATAGACCGGCTCTCTGCGGTAGACAGCGGTGCCACAGCACGCGCCATCCGGGCCAACGGGCGTGCGGTCCCAATGGGCAATAAATCCAGGTAAACTTGGCGCCGTCGCGCAGCGAACATACTTTCCTTCTCTATCGAGAAGCCAGATAGTGCAATACATTCCTTTGCCTTGTGCTTCAACCAACCGAGCAATGATCGTCAGAACTTCGGGCAACGGGGCTCCGGCAAAAATCAACTTCAGAATGTTGAGTACAGACTCACCGGAAAACAGACCGGATTCGTTCTGCGGAGGTTCTACTCTGGATAGGGCTTGCGCTGAAGGAGATTGGGTTGAAGTCGCTGCTCCAATGGCATCGTCTACGCTGATTTCATGCGAAAAGTCCGCCATAAGCAGGGCCTTCCTTTGATCTAGACCTTTGCAAGCTCAATTGTGAGCCAGTTATTTGCCAAATGTCGCTCAAGGAATACCGTCGGTATCAACTCGGGAACCCGATTGACGCGGCTGACCTCGTTCTTCGCTAGGTCCTTGCTTGGCGGCAGTCCATGACAAGAATATGCGCCACTCTAGGCGGCGATGTCCATAATACTTTGGTGTCGGTCCGCGCCAACGCCAGCACCGGCGTGTCTCGCGAAGCGGCATATAAGGCGCCCTCTTGTAGGTCTCGGGCATAAAAGTCGGCGCCAATCTTGCGAACACTTGAGTGAATCCCGGGCCCAGGCAAAGATCGCTTGTCTGACGGAAATGAAATGTCGCCCGCTGCCGCTCCGAAGATTCTTGCCCTGAGGGCGAAGTGTTTAGGCAACCTGCTTTCGCGACTTGTCGGCCATCTCGCCAAAGAAGCTCAACAATGCGGCGTTTACTTCTTCCGCGTGTGTCCACGTGATGCAGTGTGGGCCGTCCTTCACGACGAGCTGGCGCGCGCCTTTGATGAGCTCGGCGGTGCGGAGTCCCGTAGCGGTGATGGGAAGGATGCGGTCGGCATCTCCGTGAATCACAAGCGTGGGTACATCGATACGGGCCAGATCCTCGCCGAAGTCTTCGTGCCACGCAGCGACACACGCCAGGCTGGCGGTAGCAGAGGCGCTAGCACCGACGTTCCAGCTAGCCTGCACGGCTTGTTCGCTCACACGCTTCCCCAGGAAGATGTCGGTATTGTAGAAATTCTTGAAGAACTCGGTGAAGAACGCATAACGGTCAGCGGCCACCGCTTTCTCGATCCCAGCAAAGACGCTGCCATCCATACCCTCCGGGTTGTCGCCCGTCTTGAGCAGGAACGGGGGCACACCCGAGATGATCACGGCTTTGCTCACATCTTTTGAACCGTATTTTCCCAGGTAGCGTGCCACCTCGCCTCCTCCCATCGAGAAACCGACCAGGCTGAAATCATGGAGCTTGAGGTGGGTGATTAATGTACGAAGGTCCTCCGCGAACGTGGCGTAATTGTAGCCTGTGCTCGGCTGGCTGGACTTTCCGAAGCCTCTGCGGTCGTAAGTGATGACGCGGTAACCCGCATGTAACAGGACCGGTACCTGCTTCTCCCAAGACGCGCCGCTCAGTGGGTATCCGTGTATTAGCACGACCGGTTTGCCCGAGCCATGGTCTTCGTAGTAAAGCTCGATGTTGCTTGAATTTGCCTTTCCGACTGTAACCTATGGCATTGCGCATCTCCTTTTCTATCGCGATGAATCAGTGAGTGGTCGGTAGAGTCTCCGTTCAGGTCCTGTCTTGGCGGCAGTCCACGACCCGAGGATGCGCCACTCTTGAGAGAGCGTCTATTGTGCTTTGGTATCAGTCTACTGATGTCGAAGTCTCCGGTCACCGACTGATACGAAAGTGTCGCCGATACCATCGTCCAATTGTTTCGCTTCCACCCTTCTGGCTTACTCGCAACTGTGTAACGCATATGAGCCCATTCAAAATGTGCGACGCACGGCCAAACCAAATTCTCTAAGGAGAACTCACTCACGATGATCCTCGAAAACATTTCGTACACGGAGAAAGTCCGTGGCACGCGTGATCGGAAGGGTTTTTTAATGAAGCACCGGTCACTGTACCTCGCATTATTCTGTTTGCTGCTGGCCGCGCAGGCAGCTCCGAATACAGTCTTGGCACAGGCGAAAACTGCCCCTCCAATCTCCGGAGTTATCGGGAAAGTCCAGTCATTTACAGGCAGCTCACTCGACGTTCAGACACCTTCAGGCGTGCTCCACGTTGATGTCAAGCAGCCCCTCACAACCTACAAGCAGACTCCGTCGGATTTGAGTCATGTCGCGTCGTCGTCTTATATCGGCGTTGCGTCGACGGAGCAGGCGGATGGAAAAGAAGTAGCGAAGCAGATCATCATATTTCCAGCGGAACTGAGTGGAGCTGCAGAAGGCAGTGTTCTAACAGACCCGCCGGGTGCAACGACTCACAACAGAATGACTAATGGCTCCGTCACTCGCCCTGCTGTATCGCACTCACGCATGACGAACGGCACGGTACAGAAAGGCAGCGGCACCACGCTCATGGTCCACTATCAGGACGGCTCTAAGACGATCTCCGTGCCTGCAAATGTCCCCGTGACGAAAGTCGTGCCTGAGCTGGTCACATTCACTAATGGCGATACCGTTTATGTGGCGACTGAAAAGCTGCCAGACGGAACACTTGTGACGGACAAGATACTCCTCATCATTCCGGCTGCGTCTCCCAATACCAAGCAGTAAGGGTTCCGGTCAATGAGTCATTCAACATCCGCTTGTAATCAACAGAACTCTACGAGCACGTTGCCGCGTCAGCAGCACGTGCTCGTGGTCAAGCGGCACCACTTGTTGGTTCGCTGGAGCCACTGGCTGAATGTGCCAATACTGCTCGGGCTAATTCTGAGTGGCATTTCTATTTACTGGGCTTCGCCTATCTATCAGCACAAGCCAGATCCAAATACGGGGAATTCCGATGTGGCAGCAGATATTGGAATCCGGATTTGCGCCCACGTGCCCGGACTGCACCACTACAGCAATCCACCCGACTGGATTTACAACCACGTAAGTCTTGGACCGGGAATGTTAGCGTCGGCTCTGCGTCTGCATTGGTTGTGCGCGTACTTCTTCATGCTGAATGGCATGGTCTACGTCGCAGGCTTAGTCTTGGGTGGAGGCTGGCGGTCGTTGCTGCCTCGCCGGACCGATGTATTTGACGCGCTAAAAATGTTTCGGTACTACATCGGATTTCTGTTCGCCAAATTGATTCGCAGAAAATGGCTGCATCCCGGTTTTAACACAAAGTACAACGCGCTCCAGCGATCACACTCTTCTGAATGGTCCGCCTCCTCTGCTCGGAGGCTTCAGCGTAATCTCCCCCAAAGAGCAGACGACCCTAAAGGACGAGACAGTAATCTGATTGTTAGCATAGAAGAGTGCATGCACCTTTTCATGAAGAAATTGCTATGTTCTAATTTTCCCGGGAATTGTTGGCTTTAGTGGCAGCGTTCATTTCAAACCCGAAGAGGGACGTATCCGACGCGATTGCGGGATTCGTCTTTCAGGTCAATCGCACCATTCTGCGGTGGCTCGAACTGAAACCGATGAAGCCTTGGAGCTGGAGCGGGGAGAGGACCTCGACTTAGTTCAGGTCAGCGAAGCAGAGGTACCCGACCCTCGCATACTAGAACAGTTTAAAATGCGTTCGGAACCACTCAGCCGCAGCAAGGCGTACACGAGCGTTAATCTTACGAATCGAAACGATAGGCCCCATGATTGAAAACTGGAAAGATGAGGAGGACAAGCTACAGGGACAACTCTTCACCGATCCTCAAGCATTCAAAGAAGCAGTGAAGGAGCTGGTAAGCGTGTCCCATGACCTATAATACGAGCACTACACAAGAAACAGCAGAAGCAACTTGCCAATTTGGAGGTCCACGGCTTTAGGTAGAGAAGCGAAGCAAGCATTCAATAAGGATGAGCTGACGGTTGCTCGTTGAACGTTCACGCCGATCACGAGGAGCCAGCGTCAGAGATCCCTCCTATCCAGACACCCATCAGGGCCGCGAGCGCAACGAGACCGCCCCTCCTGAGCGACGGGAGGAGCGGGGTTATTCCACTCGAGAATAGGGCGCGCTTCCTGATGGAGACACGTACGAGGACCGACCCCGATTCCATGCGTTAGGCCGAGGGCTGAGAAACAAGTTGGCGCAGTGCTTCTGCGTCGGAATTAATTTCTCGTTCGCGAGAGCCTAGATAGGGTGCCACCCAAGAGGCTCATTTTATTTCTTATTGCCGCCTTTTGCCGCCTCGTGAAATCGCTAAGTCGTTCTCAGCAAATGGGATGATTGGTAGGGGCGGTGGGGATCGAACACGACCCCCAAATTCTAAGTCCCGCGATTTGACGGCGTTGCAACCGCCTGTGCCTCGCCAAAAGGTCGTACACTTGCGAAATGAATGACTTGGCGCAAAGCTTGATTCGGTCTTTTCCGCTATAATTCTTGCCATGATCGTGTCGCTCCGACATTTCCTCGGCTGGTTGGTCAGTTCTTTCCGTTGCCAGGCGGACCTCGTCCTCGAAAACCTGGCTCTCCGTCGGCAATTGCTGGCTCTGCACGCGCTACGACCTCGCTGTCGATTGACGGCCCTGCACAAACTGTTCTGGGTTGCGTTGAGAATGTGTTGGTCCGGGTGGAGGCAGCCTCTCGTCTTGGTCACTCCTAGAACCGTCGTGAACTGGCATCGAGCGGGATTTCGTTTGTATGGGACGTGGGTCTCCAGAATCAGCCAGGTAGGAGGACGGAAGCGTGTCCGCAAAGAGGTTCGCGCCTTGATCTTCGGTATGGTTGCTGAGAATCCAACCTGGGGAGCGCCGCGCATTCATGGCGAACTACTCAAGCTGGGTTTCGATCTCTCGGAAAGGAGTGTCTCGCGATGGATCCGGCGAGCCCCGAGAAATCCAGACCCGGTGAAGCGATGGCTGACGTTCCTCAGAAACCATCGCGAGGCCATTGCTGCGATGGACTTTTTCACCCTCCCCACGCTCACGTTTGGTGTTCTGCTTTTTCGTCATCGGCCACGACCGGCGTAAGATCCTGCATTTCCATGGGACACGAAATCCCCATGCTCTTTGGGTGGTACAGCAATTGCGAGAAGCAGGGGCCTACAAACCGCCACACAGATTCTTGCTATTCGATCGAGACGCAAAGTTTGGAGCCGATGTGGTTTTGGCCGTGAGGGAGATCGGAAGCCAGCCAACTCGCACGGCCTTTCGCAGTCCGTGGCAGAAAATATTTGTTGAAAGGAAGGTGCGATTTTTGACATCATGGCGGTCACCGTCATCCACCAGATCATGAAGTCAGACGCTTCCGCTTTGGGATGAGACTAAGCGCTTTCGTCGTGCCCCTCAAAATGCGTGGCGGCTCATAGTTTAGCTACGTCCCGCGAGGAGGCGATGCCGTAAAGGGAAAGCGCCAAATACACACCCAAACATGAAGGTGGAGAAATAATGGTGGTTCCGTTCGAGCGCCGGGAGAGAAAGCCGCCAAGACTTCGGAACCCTCGTAGAGAATCGCGCCGTAGAAATTGCGGGGGGACACAAGAACGAGGGCCGTCCAAGCTTCGGACAGTCGGCACGCATAACGCTTTGTTCCGTTTGTTCCGGTTGGCCAGAGTGGTTAGCTGCAACGCATAGAGGGCACAGGCCTTATTTAGTAGCTCGTACTTTCGATCCCCACCGCCCCTACCAAACCTCACGAAAACAAGGATTTCTAGGCCGAAGGGTTGTGGGCCGATCCCCTATCACCCCCCGTTCAAATCCTCCGAAAAACGAAGGCTTCAAGTCGTTGAGTCAGCAATTGTCTTCCAAGCTGTTCTCTTGGCGTTGCTTCGGAGGATTGGGTTAACTGGAATAACTTCCGCATGGCCCGTGGTCCAGGGCCAATCCAGAAATCACGTTCCACAAGCCGAACCTATCGGTACCGATCCGCATATGGCAAGCTCAATTACTGCAGAATCATCCACTATCCGTTTACAATGGCAGGATCGCTATCGTTCCTGCACCCTCGGGCAACCATTCATTATTTTTGCGAGAGGAAGTAGAGGTCGTCGTGGCCACCTGGGCGGGCGTACACGACGGAGGACAGATCGCCGGAGACGACGAAGGCGTTGCCGCCATAGTCTTCGCGAAGAGCGAAGGGGAGTTTGAGGGCCGGAACGGGAGAACCGACAGCAATGCCGTTATGCCAGGGCTGTCGGAAGATGGTGGTTTGGCCATGGGACGCGAGGGAGTAGAGAAACGACTTGCCGTCATTCGAAAACATGCCGAGGTAGGTGGTGACGCCCGTCTTCAGGGCGGTGCATTCCTTGTCGGCGACGGAGTATTGAAAGAGGCCGGGATTTTCTCCCCAAAGCGCGGTGCTGATAATGAATTTGTGATCAGGAGAGAGAGCAAGGGCCATGGCGCAACCGTCGAAAAAAGGAACGGCAGGGGAACCGTTCAGGAATATTCGCCAGTTCCTCGAGTCGCGATTGTTCTTATCGAGGCCGCCTAGAATGACGGATTGATCCCCTGGCTCCCATATGGCGAAGCCGACAAAATTTCCGGACCATGGCAGCTCGTGAAAGTTCTTGCCGTCGGCGTCGATGACATAGAGCTTCATTTCCGGCTTATCGGCTTCGGCATAGAGAAATTTGGTGGCGTCATTGGACCAGGCCAATGTCTCCAAGCGATTGCCGGAGGCAAGCTTCAGACTATGATTACCGTCGAGATCCGAAACCCAGATCTCAGATTTTCCTGCGTCGGGAGTGGTGATGTAAGCGAGGTGGTGACCGTCACTAGAGAGCGTGGGTTGAGTGGCGTCTTCGGTGACGAGATCGGAGAATTGTTTGTCAGCAACGCGATAGAGAGTAAGAGTTCCGGCACTTCTGCCGTTGAGGAAATAAATGCCTTTCCCGCTGGGATATGACATTGGAGCATGATCGGGGCCGGGACCGAAAGTGATTTGCTTCAGCGAATGATCAACCAGAGAGGATTCCCAAAGGTTCGAGATATCGTTCACCTTGCGGCTGACGTATAGACTCTTCCCCGGAACAGCCCAAGAGGTTAAGGCAGAGGTGTCGCGCAGTTCGGCCAGATTCTCAAGCTGGCGCGTGGAGAGATCCAACCGGCGAAAAGAGGCTGCACCGGATTGAGCGAGGGAAGTGATCAATAGATTTTTTCCGTCCGGGTAACTCTTCAAGTCAGCGCCGAATACGCCGCTATCGGGCAAGGTGTAAAGGAGTTCCTCGCTGGAACCGGACTTGGGAGAGCGAACGATGCGTCCATCGGTCTTCTGAAGAAATAAGGACTGGCCATCCGCAGAAGGCGTCACGGACCTGCCACTGGCTAAATGTCTGGGAGAGCCGCCGAGGGTGGGGATGCTCCAGATATCGGGCTCACCGAGAGTCTGACCGAAGTAGATTTCCGTGCCGTCGGAGGAAAAACTCAAGACCGTCTTGTTGCCCTCATCTTTGGTGAGCTGGAGCGGATCACCGCCGGAAGTGAGCATGACGAAAACCTGGTCGTAACCTTCGACGGGAGAAGTGAAGGCAATGGTGCGTCCATCGGGAGAGAGAGATGGGTGGATCATGGACTTGTTCCACTGGCTGATTTTCGTGACCTTGGCGGGGCCTTCAGGAGCGCGATGATTAAACGCCAGATTATATGCGCCGTAACCAGCAGCCGCAATGAGGAGAACAAGCAGCACTCCAAGGGAAAGCGCTTTGGCTTTATTTCGGGAGGCGGCGATTAGGGAGCCACTGGAAAGATGGGTAGCGGAGGGAGCAGGAGATGGGTAAGATGCCGAGCGCTGAGACGATGCGGAAATCGCAGGATTGGAGGAAACGCGTCCGGAACCGGTGTTGCGGTGCAGGCGCTTGAGGTCAGCGCGAAGTTCGCCGGCGTTCTGGTAACGGAGGTCGCGATCTTTTTCGAGAGCTTTGCCGATGATGCGTTCGAGTTCCGCGGGAACTTCCGGATATAGGCGCGAAGGTGGAAGAGGCGAGCGATTGAGGATCGCGTCGAAGATTACGCCGGAAGTCTCGCCGCGAAATGGCAGTGATCCCGTGGACATTTCATAAAGAACGGTGCCGAAGGAGAACAAATCGGAACGAGCGTCGAGTTCCCTGCCGCGAACCTGCTCCGGGGACATGTAAACCATGGTGCCGAGAGCGGAGCCCGGGCTGGTAAGGTGATCGGAATCGACGACGAGAGTTGCGGCAGTGGCGGCAACAGCTTCGGCTTGGCGGCGTGAGTGAGTAACTTTGGCAAGGCCGAAATCGAGAATTTTGGCGTGTCCGCGTTTGGTGACGAAGATATTGGCGGGTTTGATGTCGCGATGCACGATGCCTTCGGCATGGGCCGTGTCCAGGGCATCGGAAATTTCAATAGCGATGTCGAGGAGGCGATCAAGCTGCATGGAACGGCCGGCGATCAGATGCTTCAAGGTTTGCCCGTCGAGGCATTCCATGGCGATGAAGGCCTGCCCATTCTCTTCACCGATGTCGTGGATGGTACAGATGTTGGGGTGGTTGAGAGCGGAGGCGGCTTTGGCTTCGCGACGAAACCGACCGAGAGATTGAGGGTCATTGGAGAGATCGTCGGGAAGAAATTTTAGAGCGACGAATCGATCGAGGCGCGTGTCCTGAGCTTTGTAGACCACTCCCATCCCACCGCCGCCGAGCATCTCGATCACGAGATAGTGAGAGAAGGTTTGTCCTACGAGTGAGGAGGAATCCGCCATTTGTGCGGCACCGGAATGACGTGTGACTGAGTGCACATCTTAGGGTACGCGATGGGACAAGTCAACGGAGGCCAGCGTAGGAGTGGCGACGGTCCAGTTCACATATCCTTTGGCAGGATGACAGGCAGCTCGGGAAAAAATCTACAGTCTCCAGGATTGGTCCCGACAAACGTTAGCGCTTGCGGTCATTGACGAACCGACTGCTGGATTCGGCTTTTCATGTCGAGCGCTTGGATCAGTCAGCAGAATCAGCAATTGGATTTGGCGGGCGGTTGCAACGCCATGATTCCACGGGACTTTGTAGTTTGGGGGTCGTGTTCGATCCCCACCGCCCCTACAAACCTAACCGACTGAAAAAGCATGTGCTTGCACAGGTCCATTTTCCCGTGTACCTCTGGTGTACCCTTCCTCTCAGCCGACACACAATTCAATCGCCGAAAGGGCATCGCCAAACCTGGATATGTCCGGGTTCGCTGATCTCCCAGATCGGGACTTCCGGGCCCTCGCAGAATTGCAGCCAATTGCCGAGCGTGCCCGCCCAACTGGGAGAGTTGCCCGTGCCTCGCCCAAGATCAGCGGCAGCGATACAGAATTGCCATTTTCGCAATGGAGCGGCAGGTTCGGATGCTTCTCAGAACGGGTCTTATAGGGCCTCGTAGCCCTCGTCTTCGCAACGTGTGAGAACAAGATGCCGGGCGAGCCTTCGTTCGTCAGACGCGCACGGCGTGGACCGAACGGCCTGGACTGGCGTGTGCCGACAGTGTGGGATAGCCCATATAGAGAACAAAGGTTGGCCACCACGTGGGAGCAGCTGGGGAGGTTACGCGTGCGCCGCGACCTTGGCGGGTAGGGTGAACTGAAAAGTTGCACCGCGCCCGCAGGCGCCGGTGGCCCACAAGCGGCCGCCATGCGACTCAATGATCGACCGACTGATGGGCAGCCCCATACCAGTCCCCTTATCTTTGGTCGTAAAGAATGCCTTGAAGATCTGTTCCGCCTGCTCCGGGGGCAATCCCACACCGGTATCGCTGACCGAGATCAGCAGTTGACCATCGCCGGCTTCCAACTTGATGGTAAGCTCACCTCCGCCTGTCGTTTCCTTCATAGCATCGATGCCATTGAGCATGAGGTTCATGAAAACCTGCTGCAGTTGCACGCGGTCTGCCATGACCTTGGGAAGATCCTCGGCAAGCTCGGTGCGGATGGAGATCGAGTAGCGGTTCGCCTCGCTGCGCAGCAGGACAATCATTTCTTCAATGAGTTCATTTACATCAACCGACTCCCGCTGCAGCGGGCCCTT
>Ga0137418_10004967_pt1 | contig 12198 bp, 9 predicted proteins | sample CZODoug3_1_2_16f_FD_122242 | JGI IMG/M metagenome (GOLD analysis project Ga0137418, IMG submission 122242) | Vadose zone soil fungal communities from Angelo Coast Range Reserve, California, USA - CZODoug3_1_2_16fungal (Hybrid Assembly) | ecosystem: Environmental > Terrestrial > Soil > Vadose... | reverse complement strand
GGCACCCAACTGGACCCCCATTCCTGCTGGATGATCAGCCGGTCGCTCGAAACACTGAGCATCCGCATGGAAAAAGCCGACAGCAACGCGCGGCTCGTGGCGGATTATCTGCGCGACCACGCCAAAGTGGCTGATATCCATTACCTTGCTTACCACGAAGCGGCCTCTCCCGCCGGCCGTCTGTTCGCGCGGCAATGCACCGGCGCCGGGTCCACGTTCTCGTTCGACATCGTCGGCGGCCAAGCCGCCGCCTTCAAATTCCTGAACGCGCTGCAGATCTTCAAGCTGGCGGTGAGCCTGGGCGGCACCGAGTCGCTTGCCAGCCTGCCCGCGAGCATGACCCACTCCGGCGTTCCGGCTGACATCCGCCAGAAAATAGGCATTCTCGACTCCACGATCCGGCTGTCGATCGGCATCGAACACCCGTCCGATCTGATCGCTGATATCGCGCAGGCCTTGAACGAGGCATAGCCGCACTCCCTGCGTGAGAGCCAGTGCAACAACCGACAACGGCCTTTGACGGCGGAGGTGTGGGTCCGGTTTGCGCCAAGCTGCCCTGACCGCGTGGTCGCGCTTGACCCCATAGCGGACATTTGCAAGCGGACAGGATTTGAACCCGTGACCTTCAGGTCATGAATCGCTGAGAACAGTGCTAGGCCAAACCGACATGGCGACGTCGATCATGCGATCGAGCATGCTCGGATCAGCACCCGCTTGCGGGAAGTTCAATACGGCCTGCAGCACACCGAGATAATACCACGCCATGGCATCGATATCGGTATCTTCGGCCAACTCACCCGCCGCCACGCCTTCACGCAGAAGGCCTGCCAAAATCTCACGCTGACGTGTCGCTGCTGCCAGCGTGGCGGCCTGTCCTTCTTTGGATAGTGCCGAGATCTCGGCACAGCTTCGCCCGATCAGGCAGCCCGCGGGCCGGGATCTGTCCGGCAAAAACGCACGCAGCAACGCCTTCAATAGCCCGCGCGCGGTATCAGCCTTGGCCGAGTTCATGCGCCGCAAGACACGCTGCATATAAGCCTCAAGGGCTTCCTGGAATAAGCCGTCTTTGTCGTGGAATCGCTGGTAGAGGCTGGAACGCGACAAACCCGTAGCCTCCGTCAGATCGCTGATAGCAGCGGCCGCATAGCCGTTGCGCCAGAAAACATCGATTGCCGCAGCGATCACGGCGACTTCATCGAATTGCGGCTTGCCGCTCATAAACACCCCACTTGACATCTTGGAACGATCGTTCCATATATCTTGGACTGATCGTTCCAAGATACAAGGGTAACTTCGACATGTCCAGGAAAATCCAACCGGCGTCGCACAAGCCGCGGATCGCCATAGCCGGCGCGACAGGTCGCGTCGGCTCGACGCTGACCAGCCTCCTCGCTTCCGATCCGGTCGATATCACCGTGCTGACCCGGCGGCCCGACGCGGCTCAACTGCCCAAGGGTGCCAGCATCGCCGCTATCGATTTCGATCAGCCGCATACGCTTCAGAATGCTCTTCGTGGGGCCGATCGGCTGTTCGTTTCGCATGGCACGTCGCCACAGCAAGTGGCCAACGAGATCGCGTTGATCGACGGCGCCGTCGCCGCTGGCGTCCGCCATATCGTCAAACTCTCAGCCTTAGGGCCAGCATCTCGCCTCAATCCCTTTGCCTGGCATATGCAGATCGAGGCCCACCTGGCTCAGCAGCCGGTGGCGTCGACCATCCTGCGGCCCTCGGCATTCGTCGACATCCTCAAGCGTGCGGCTGGTCAAATCGCTGCCGGCTTCTGGGCGGGCGCGGCTGGCGAGGGGCGCGTGAACTTTATCGATACGCGTGACGTCGCCGACGTAGCACGCGTGGCTTTGCTCGAGGAATTCGGTTCGGAGTCGCAGCGCGCTTATCATCTGACCGGGCCGCGGGCCTGGACCATGCGGCAGGTTGCCGAACACCTGTCGACCATGCTCGGTCAGCCGGTCGCCTACAACCATCGATCGCCTGAGGAACAGCGCGCCGCGCTATTAGCTGACGGCCTCCCGCCACTGGTCGCCGATTTGCTGGTCGGGCTGGACCAGGTGTTCCGCGAATCCGTTCTTGGAGAGACCACCTCGACTGTCGAGGCGTTGACCGGCAAGCCTCCAAGAACGCTGCAACAATGGCTTGTCGAAAATATCGAGATCTTTCGAAACTAAACTTAGCAGTGAGCGGGGACTGCGCTGATTCGGGCGAGGCTCCCTTGTCTCCAACCCTTAGCACGAGCCGAGCGCTTTCTTTGGTCCTTCAAGTCGCCGCGAGGGGCATCAGGCGTGCGCCGCGCCGCCATCATGGGGCCGCCATCCGCAAACCTTCACACTAGCGGTCATCCCGAGAAGTCAGTTTTTGACCCTGGCTGTGTAAAAACGTGCACGAGCCAAGAATACGCAGAATTGTTTCTCTACGCGCAGATTGAACGTCGGAGTTTTCACACAGCCAAGACCCAAACCGGACATCAGCCGGTCATCCAGCAGCCCTGTCCCGCAACTCACATCGGCGCTTTGAAGTGTGCGTTGATTGCTTATCTTTGTTGCGATAAGTTACTCCAAAGCCCTTCGGAAAAGCCGACGGGTTGCCGGTGCGAGCCGATGGCTAATTCAGACCGCCCAACCATCATCGAGAAATACGCGAACCGGCGCCTCTATAATACCGGCACTTACACCTTTGTGACGCTCGATGAGCTCGCGGCAATGGTGAAGCGGGGTAAGGATTTTGTCGTCTACGACGCAAAGACCGGCGCCGACATCACCCGATCGGTGCTGGCGCAGATCGTCTTTGAACAGGAAAACTCCCATGGTGCACGATAGCCATAGCGGCTGCCGCCGTTGATGGCATCAGGTCGCATCACAGTAGACGGCTGAAGTGTCGCCGTTTTGCCTCAGCTCTTGCCAGCCCGCCCTGCTATTTTGCGCTGATGGTAGGCGGTGAATTGCTGGTCGGCCAGCACGCCGATCAGGATGACGGCTCCCATCACCGCGAAGTTGAGTGAACTCGGTATTCCCAGCAGGTTCACGAGATTCTGCAAGATCTGCAGCAGAATGGTGCCAAGCACGATGCCGACGATCGACCCCTCGCCGCCCCGCAGCGAGCACCCGCCCAGCACCGCCGCCGCGATCCCGTACAGCTCATAAAAATTTCCGTGAGAGGCCGGCGATATCGAGCGCGTGTACATGGTGAGGAATATCGAGGAAAGCCCCGCCAGCGCGCCGCAAATCACATAAGCCACGGCCACCACGCGACCGGTCTGGATGCCGGAATAGCGCGCCGCCTCTTCATTGCGTCCGACCGCGAACAGATATCGGCCGAACACCGAGCGATGCAGCAGCACCGCCATGGCCAGTGCGATAATGACAAACGCGATGAAGGTATGAGGCACGCCAAAGCTGCGCCCGGTTGTAAGCCATTCAAGCGTCGGAAAGCTCTGGCCGAAGGCAAACCCTGCGGTTCCGTCGTTGGTGTAGTAGCGGGCGATGCCGCGATAAAGCAAAAGGCCGCAGAGCGTAACCACGAATGGCTGTAAGCGCATCCTGGTAACCAGGAACCCGTTGATCAGTCCGACCAGCGGCCCGGCGACGAGGATGATCAGGACGGCCAGCGGCCAGGGCAGCTCGTAGGTAACAAGAAGGTCGACGAAGATGACGCCGAGCAGCGCAAAAACCGATCCGATCGACAGATCGATGCCTCCGGTAATGATCACGAGGCCTTCACCCAGCGAGAACACTCCGAACAGACCGATCAGATTGGCGGTGTTGGCTATGTTGACCGGAGACAGAAAGCGCGGATTGATCAGTGCGACGACCGCACCGACAACCAGGATCAGGATAAGAAGGCCCAGATCCTTTCTTAACATGGCTGTTCCGAATTCGTGGCCTTGCCGACAGCGAGTTGCATCACGTGATGCTCGCTGAACTGATCGCGCTCAAGTTCGCCGCTGATATGGCCTTCATGCATGACAAGGATACGGTCGCTCACCCCGATAACCTCCTCCATATCGCTGGAAATCATCAGCACAGCGACGCCGGCATCGGAAAGAGCCCGTATCAGGCTGTAGATTTCGCTCTTGGCGCCAACGTCAATTCCACGCGTCGGCTCATCGAACAGCATCACGTTGGGCGACATGGCTAGCCATTTGGCAAGCACCACTTTTTGCTGGTTGCCGCCGGACAGCGTTCCCGCCACGCTTGATACCGATGGCGCCCGGATGTTGAGCCGCCCGGCTTGTTGCCTTGCCGATTCCTCCTCGCGATTGCGATCCAGCAGATAGGCAACGGCAAACTGCCGCAGATTTGGTAGCGAAATATTGCTGGTGATGTCGTCTTCCAAGATCAACCCCGCCCGCTTGCGGTCCTCCGGGACGAGGTAGATGCCGTGCGCGATCGCATCGCGAGCCGATTGGATGGTCAGCGGACGACCTTCGACAATCACCGACCCGCCGATCAGCCGGTCAATTCCGAAGATGGTGCGCGCGAGTTCGGATCGTCCGGACCCGACCAGCCCCGCCAGACCGACGATCTCACCGCGCCGCAACGAAAAATTGACCGCGCAATCCGGGTAGGTCGTCGTTCGAATATCTTTCGACACGAGAATTTCCTTCCCCACAGCCCCACGGGGGGGCGTGTAGAGCGCCTTCAGGTCACGGCCGATCATGAGGCCGATCATGCGATCGTGCTCGATCTCGGCCTTTTGCAGCGTCCCGACCACCGCACCGTCGCGAAGCGCAACGACACGATCGGCGCACTGCTCTATTTCATTAAGACGGTGAGTGATGAAGATGATGCTGACGCCGGCCGCCTTCAGTTCCGCAATGATCTCGAGCAAACGGTTGGTCTCGGTCAATGTCAGGCTTGAAGTGGGTTCGTCCATGATCACGATTTCGGCACCCAGGGAGAGCGCCTTTGCGATCTCGACCAGTTGGCGCTGGGCAAGCGAAAGAGCGGCAACCGGCGTGTCGGGGTCAAAGTCCGCGCCCAGCCGCTCAAGCAGGGGTTTGGTGCGGGACACCATCGCAGCGGTATCGATCAGCTGGAACAGTCCGAATGAAAGTTTCTCACGGCCAAAGAAGACGTTTGCCGCCACATCGAGGTTATCGAACAGATTCAGCTCCTGGTGAACAAAGGCTATGCCGCAGCGGATCGCTTCCGAGACCGTGAGATTGTCCTTTTGCTCGCCGCGAAGCTTGATGACGCCGGAGCTTGGTGCCGTGACGCCACCCAGGATTCTCATCAAGGTGCTTTTACCGGCACCGTTTTCGCCAATCAACCCAACGACCTCGCCGGGCGCGACGGCAAGGTTGACATCGCGAAGAGCTTGTACCCCCGGATAAGATTTGAATATGCGGATCAGTTCGAGGACTGGTTCTGGCATGCCTCATCGCTTATCTGCGGCGGTGGATCGCGCGTACTGATTTTCGTCGACGCTCACATATTGCTTCTGAATGCCGCCGAGGTCTCCGACAGCAGCATTTCCGATGCTGACCACCAGCGCAAGCGCCGGTGGCCGCATCATCGGGTGGCGCTGGATTACTTGCCCTGCCGCTGCTTGAGTTGAGCCCAGAACGCATCGACGTTTGACGGGTCGATGATCTTGGTCGGGACGATGATCAGTTTGTTGGCCGGGATGAAGGATTTGTCGCCCTCCAGGTATTTGGCCATGTCCTTCATTCCCTGATAGCCCCATTCATAGGGCTGCTGCACCACGGTCCCGACGATCGTTCCTTCCTTGACGCCGCCCAGCGTAATCGGGTCCTCGTCGAAGCCGATGATGGTGATTTGCTTGAGCTTGCCGGCGTCCTTGAGGGCCTCGTAGATTCGGGGCGTGTTGTAGGAGTAGAAACCGACCATGCAAGTGATATCGGGATTGGCCGTCAGGGTGTCCTCGACATTGCGTTTGGCCCTGGTCTGATCGATGTCGTCGCCCCGAACGTCCACCAGCGAGATCTTCGATCCGGCGATGGTGTCCTTGACCCCCTGGATACGCTCCTTTGCGTTGTCTGCGCCGAGCAACCCGACAAACCCCATGCATTTTCCGCCGTTGGGGAGCGCCTTCAGCATCAACTGGCCGGCCTGCTTGCCGGCATCGGTGTTGCTTGAACCGATGTAAGCGACCCGGCTGGTATCGGGTGCGTCGCTGTCGGTCGTGAACAGGGCAACCTGTTTGCCGATGCGATTGAGGCTGTCGCTCGACGTTTTGGGATCGGCGGAGCTCACCATGATGCCGGCCGCACCCGCGGCGACGAGATCGTCCATCAGCCTGATTTGAATCGCTGCGGAGGCCTGCTCAGGATATTTGAAGACAAGGTTGTAGTTTGGAAGCTCGCCCTGCGCCTTTTTCACGCCCGCTTCCGCCGCTTTCCAGAAATCGGAGGCGCCGTTGACGACAAACGCGAGCATTTTTTTGTCTGCTGCAAATGAGGCGCTGGAACCAGCCAAAGCGAAAACCGCCGCGGCGCCTGCCAGCAAAAGTTTGTTCATGTCTCTCTCCCTGTCTTGTTTTTTATATTTTGGGTGCGCTCAAACCCAAAGATTTCCTTTGATTGGATCAATCGCCCATTTGAGAAGTGAGCGCCTTGGTCAAACCTGAGATTACCAGCGTACCGGGTTTACACTTGATGTCCACTCGCATGAAGCCCCCTGCTCTGTTTTTGCGCTTGCGAAGAGCCGACACGGAAATATCAGGTGACCACCGATGCCGCAGCCCCCGACGCGGCGCCGCGGCGCACTCGTCCTCTCGTGGTGAACGCCCGCTTCGCGCCAAAGCGGTCGTTACGGCAGCGCTCAGGGGACCTTAAGCCAGCTTCCGGGTTGCGCTTCGGGAAACGCGGCGCTTTGGTCCCGCGCCTTTATCGGGCTAGAGCGGGATGACTTTTCTTCGAATCGTCATCCCGCTCTATCTTTTTGTTTGAGCATGATCTTTTCGGAAAACCGGTGCCCACTTTTCCGGATCATGCTCTAATGGCCTAATTTTCATTTGGCAGTGGTCCTGTTTTCAAAGAACCCTGCTCCATGCACCGCTGGCGGCGGCTTCAAGCTTTCATCTCCACGCTCGCTGGCGCGGCAGAAGGTCAGTATTGACGACCGCCCCAGGCGCAACCGCCGACACCATGGATACACGGCCCCGCCACGTGGGATTTGCGGCGGATCCGTTCTGGTATGATGTCCTCGGAAGCGCGCGGGCGATCGTTTTCGGATGGTGTGGAGCGACGAGAGCAGGGATAGCGATCCTCTTGCGTTGCGCCACAGTTCGCTGCCGACTTTGGCGGGGGGTCACCCCTCGCGTCGCGACGCGGCGTTGAAGCCGGTCGACCTGCAGGGGCAGCCGATGGAGGTGCGGGAGCTGCCGAGGGCGGCGCGAGAGGAGCCGATACACTTGCGGAAGGAGCAGGCGCGGTTGCGGGGGGCGCCGACGCGGTGGGAGGAGCGGCCGACGGGGTTGCGGACGGCGACGGGGCCGCCGCAGCCGGAGGAGGCGGGGTTGGGGCGCCGGGTGTCGGCGGCGCCGTTGCCTCCTTGGATTGCCGCAAGATCCGCTCATGGATGAAAGAACTCACCGACGATATCGCCTGATCTGTGCTGCGGCGGGCGGCGGCAATGCCGTCGACATATTTCGCAACTTGCTGGCCGGGGGAAACAAAGCCGGGCAAGGCGTAGGACAGCAAAATGGCGAGGAGTGCGATCGCGAGGGACAGTATGCGATTTCGCAGAACAGCGCGCGTGACAAAACCGAGCGCCCTCCGCCACGCGGGCGCAGCCGGCTCGCTCGCCATCTGCTCCAGCGGCTCGCTGTTCCGCACCGGATCCCCGTATTCGGACGCGGGTCCGCCAGTACGTTCGATGGCTTCGGCAATTTGACCAAAGGTCTGACCTTCTCTCCGGAGCGCGCTGCCTGCGTCGCGGAATGCCGCGTCTCCGAGCATGCCGGGCTGATCCATGCGTTTGATGCTGGCGACGATCCTGGGCCGCAGCAGCAATCGACGCTGTTCGATCAAGTCGGCCATTTTCGAGAAGTTCAGCTTGGCATCGCTGAGGGTCTGCGCGGCGCGGTCCTTGGCGGCCTGGGCCACGACAGGATCCTCCGCGTCCATCTCCTCCATGGCCTTTTTCAGGGCCGCCATGTCATCGATCATCGCAAAACCGCTCCGGCGACAGTCGCATCGATGGCACAGCTCGTTCGCGTCGTCCCTTGGCGCAGCGAACTGTTGCGCTCGAAGCTGTCCGACGATCGCCGGTCTTGCAGGAACCGGGACCGAGGCCGTCAGTCGCGGCGGTGGCAACGCTCTTCATTGGGAACTGCGCGGGCAAGCTGCACTTATAGTGACCGGGCAATCATATCAGGGAACAGCAAACAATAGTAGCCGAGCCGCCTGGGGCCAGCTTTGCATGCAGAACCGGCGGCAGCGCTCAGGGGACCTTAAGCCAGCTTCCGGGTTGCGCTTCGGTAGCGCTCGGCAATAACGCGGGCAAGGAACCAAAAAACCAGATGAAAATGGCACGTCCGAAACGAATCGGACGTCCGACCCTCAGAATCATGGCAAACGCGGCGCTTGGGTCCCGCGGCTTTCACGGCGCAGTCACAAGCTTTTTATTGCTTCGTTACTGCCGGCGGGGGTGCAAATCGGCGCGGGATCCCAATCTCTAAGTTGAGCGGCGGGTTGGCATGATGTTCGACATCTCATAGCTAGCGCGTCCCCCAATTTAGGTGGTGCGAAAATGGGCGAAGTCATTCGATTTATTCCAAAGTCTGAGCTCGAGCGGGTCCGTTTGGTTCGAGAAGCCCGCGCGATATACGAGAGCATATTCCCGCCGTCTGCTCCGATCGGCGAAGAACGGGATTTTAAGCAATAAGCCTTCAGGACATCCGCCAACGGCTGCCGTTTTGGAAGATTAGATCTTACACATTCGATAGCTCGCACTTGAACGTGAGAGACCAAGGCGTAGCGAGGCTACGCCGCCCGGACTGTCGCGAGAAAACTCTCGACCTCCTGCTTCAGCCGCTCGGACTGCTTTGCGAGTTCGCCGGCCGAACCGAGAACCAGCTCGGCGGCAGTTCCCACCTGTCCCGATGCCTGCGTCACGCCGGCAATGTTTTGCATGACCCCCTGCGTGCCCTGCGCGGCCTGCTGCACGCTGCGGGCAATCTCCTTGGTCGAGCCACCCTGCTCTTCCACCGCGGCGGCGATCGTCGTGGCGATCTCGTCGATCTGGGCGATGGTGGCGCCGATCTCGCGAATCGCCCCGGCCGTTGACCCGGTGGCGTCGCGGATCGCCTGGATCTGATCGGCGATCTCCTCCGTCGCCTTCGCGGTCTGGGTCGACAGCGCCTTCACTTCGCTTGCCACCACGGCAAAGCCCTTGCCGGCCTCGCCGGCTCGCGCGGCTTCGATGGTCGCGTTCAAGGCCAACAGGTTGGTCTGTGCGGCGATGTTTTGAATAAGCCCCATCACTTCGCCGATCTTCTGTGTCGCCTCCAGCAACCCTTCCACCATGGCATTGGTGCGGTCGGCCTGAGCAACGGCGCTTTGCGCGATCGATGCCGAGTGAGCAATCTGGCGGGAGATTTCCTGCCCCGATGTCGAAAGTTCCTCCGCCGAGGCGGCCACGGTCTGCACATTCGCCGTGGTCTGTTGCGCGGCTGCGGCGACGGTGGTGCTCTGCCGCGTCGTCTCCTTCGCGATTGCGGACAGCGATTGCGCCGAGCGCTGCATTTCGGTGGCTGCCAAAGCGGCCCCGGCGACAATTCCGCCGACACTTTTCTCGAACTCGCCCGCGATCCGGTTCATGGCCGATTTCCGTTCCGCCACGGCGCGCGCCGTCGCCTCCTCCCGCTCTGCGCGAAGACGTTCCGCGTCCATCAACCGATCCTTGAAAACAGCCAGGCTGCGTGAGATATGGCCGATCTCGTTACGACGCTCAACAAACGGGACCTCAACGTTCAAGTTACCCTTCGCCAGACCTTCCATGACGCCGCATATCGCACCGAGCGGACGAACCAGGCCGCGACCGAGAGCGAACGCGGCCAATCCCGCGATCAGCAACCCCGCCAGACCGCCCGCGGCGATCCAGAACGCGCGCTCGAACACCACCGCGTCGATATCGTCGGTATAGACGCCTGCCTGGATCGCGAGCAGCTTGTCGCCCTCACCATAGCCGCCGGCATAAGTGAGCTTCGGCAGTTCGGGACCGCCCGCCGCTTTCGGCACCTGGTATTCGAGGTAACCGCCGCCGCTGCGGGCTTTGCCAACGATATTCTGAATCAGCAGCTGGCCCTGATTGTCCTTGTAATCCCAGCGATTGACATTGATGTATTTCGGGTTGGCGTGCACATAGGTAACGCCGGCATTGCTGCTGCCGGCGCCGTAGATTCCCAGATAGTCGGCGGATTTGCCCCAGCGCATGGCGCCGATCGCATCGAAAGCAAGCTGCCGTGCTTCCTCCGCCGGGATCTTGCCGGCTTTGGCTTTTTCCTCGTAATTCGACAGGATCTTCTTCGCGGCCTCGACCAGATCGAACACCTTGGTTCGACGTTCCTCGATGACGGTATTGCGAAGGACCATCACTTGAGCGGCGAGCGCAGCGACGAAGACGACCGTCAAAACCGCGATGATCATCGCAAAGCGATTGTAGACAGTAAGATGCCGCATGATGAGTCCATTCCGTGACAGAAGTGATTGGCGACAGTACTACTTTACCCGTTAAGCCTTTATTGCAAACGACGTGCGCGTTTGTTCAAGGTGACGCAGCATGGGAACTTCGGCGCCGCTTTCCGAATTGTTCCCCGAGGATATGACAAGTCGAGAAAAGGATCGCCGATCGATGAACTACGCGTGCCTTGTTTCGATCTTCTCTCGTGGATGGATAACCGGCAGAGCGGCATTGCTTATGGTTGCGATCCTGGGCCTTCTGGCAGCGCCTTCGAGATCGCCGGCCCAGGATGCCGGCGTCAGCGGCATTCCCCCGGGACCTGGGAATGCGCGAGGACTCAACGGCTCGATCAGCGATCCCAGCGGCATCGGCAATGCGGCCAAAGTGCCGGCGATACCGCCGCCGGCCATAAGCCCGGTTCCCATACCCACCTTATCCCCTCCTACCGCTGGTTACCGAACGTTGCCGGCGCAACGAGCCGTCAAGATGAGACGAACGCGACTTGCGGCGAGATCCCGTCCCTTGGCGACCCGAGCGGCCGTCAGGGAGCAAGACAAGCTGCTCAACGGCAAGATTCCAAGCATCTGCAGGGGATGTTGAATCGACACACTCCACGCGTGGTTAAGTCCCCTCATCTGAAGCCTTTGGCTCGACCTCTCCCCACAAGCGGGGCGAGGTGACCTCGTTCGCGTGCTCCGATTGAAGCCAAGCTGTCCCGCTCACCCGATCGGCTTCAGCCCGGCTTCGATTTGCGCGCGGCGCGGTTCCAGAAACGGCGGCAGCGCCAGTTTCTCGCCGAGCGTTTCCAAGGGCTCGTCCGTCGCAAAACCCGGTCCATCGGTGGCGATCTCGAACAGGATGCCGTTGGGCTCGCGGAAATACAGGCTTCGGAAATAGAACCGGTCGATCTCGCCGCTGTTGCGGACGCCAAGCTTGTTCAGCCGCTGCGTCCACGCATGATATTGCGCTTCGTCCGGGGTGCGGAACGCGACGTGGTGCACGCCGCCGGCGCCCTGCCGCGCTTCCTGCAAATCCGCACTCTCGATGACGTGCAGCTCCGCGGCCGGACCGCCCTCGCCCATCGCAAACACATGGATCTGCGCCCCGTGCGCGGCATAGTCGCGCACGCGGCGCATGTTCATCACGCCGGTCAGCACCTGCTCGGTGCGGGCGAGATCGTGCACGGTGAGCGCGATCGGACCAAGGCCCCTGATCTGGTGCTCCGCCGGCACCGGGCTCTTCTCCCACGGCGAGGCCGGCCCCGCGCCGCCGTCATCGACCAGCACCAGCCGCTGGCCCTCACCATCCTCGAACGGCAGCGTCAGACGGCCGTCGACCTCGATGATCTCACCGGTATGGCCGCCCGCTTTCTTGAGGCGGTCCCTCCAGTAACCAAGGCTTTTTTCGCCGGCGACGCGCAATCCGGTGCGGGAAATGCTGTTGGTGCCGCGCCGCTCCGGTGCTGCCGGGAAATCGAAGAATGTAAGGTCGGTGCCGGGATTGGCGTTTCCGTCGGCGTAGAACAGATGATAGGCGC
>Ga0137418_10004966_pt1 | contig 12198 bp, 10 predicted proteins | sample CZODoug3_1_2_16f_FD_122242 | JGI IMG/M metagenome (GOLD analysis project Ga0137418, IMG submission 122242) | Vadose zone soil fungal communities from Angelo Coast Range Reserve, California, USA - CZODoug3_1_2_16fungal (Hybrid Assembly) | ecosystem: Environmental > Terrestrial > Soil > Vadose... | reverse complement strand
CTTTTTCTGGAGCAGCCGGTGCTCGGGTTTGTCTGGATGGCCTACGACGATCGCGGCGTTTGCGGAGTTTGCGTGGTTTGTTATGCGATTTCAACTTCGATGGGCGCAGTGGTCGCAAAGCTTGACGACGTTTCAGTGAAAGCAGATCGGCGCGGCGGCGGGATAGGCACAGCGCTGCTGGAACAATTGAAAGAACAACTCAGAAAAGAATCGGTGACGCGAATTGACGTAGGCGTGCACCTTGAGAATCCAGAGGCGCGCAGGTTTTACGAGAAACTCGGCTTCGTGGCGTTGAATGAAGAGCGGCTGGCGTGCGTGATTTGATCGTAAGAGTAATAAGCCGCGGATTTACGCGGACAAACGCGAATCTGAAACAACTAAGACAAATACGCCGTCAGAGCGAAAGACCAGAATAGCTTTATGAAAACCCTAATCTGATCGGTTCCGGATTCTCATTTATCTTTTCAGACCCGCGTTTATTCGCGTAAATCCGCGGCTACTTTTTCTGGCCCAGATTGGCAATCTCCTCGAAATATTTCGCAAACGCGACCATCCCGCCTGATGCTTGTTGCCAATCGAAGTTTTCATTTGGCGCGTGGTAACCATGCTCCGGAAGAGAAAGCCCAAGGAACAGCACCGGACACTTCAAGACTTTTTCAATACTCGTCATCGCGCCAATCGTGCCACCATCGCGCACGAACACTGCGTCACGTTTGAACGCAAACTTGACGGCCCGCTTCAAAGCCTCCGGCAAGGGACCTTCCAGCACCGTACGAAATGCCGGCGCGGCGGATTCGAATTGCAACTTCACGTCGCGATTTAATTCTCGTACAGCCGCCTTGAGCAGCTTCTTGATCAACGCATAAAACACTTCCTCTTCCTCGGACTCCGGCTTGTCGAGGAACTTGGTGTCGCCCTGCTCGGCGCGCAGACCGTTATGCACCAGCATGGTGGCGTCGCCGCCGTCATCGAGGATCATGTTGGGGGTGCCGCCGCCGTGCCAGTCGAACATTCTTGCGGTGTAGTCCCAGTATTCGGTGAGGCTCTCGCCCTTCACCGCGAATACCGGAATGCCGGCCGCGGCGATCGCCGCCGCCGCATGGTCCTGGGTCGAATAGATGTTGCAGGAGACCCAGCGGATGTCGGCGCCAAGGGCGGCCAGTGTCTCGATCAGCACCGCGGTCTGGATCGTCATGTGCAGGGAGCCTGCGATGCGCGCGCCCTTCAAGGGCTGCGTCGGGCCGTATTCCTCGCGCGTCGCCATCAGCCCGGGCATCTCGGTCTCGGCCAGCGAGATTTCCTTGCGGCCGAATTCGGCGAGCGAGATGTCCTTGACGATGTAGTCGGTGAAGGCGGGCTTCTTGGCGGTGGCGGTCATGTAATCTTCCTTTGTCTTCGCCCGAACGACGCTTCTTGCGAAACCGGACTGCAATTCATTTCTCGTCATGCCCGGGCGTAGCATGTCTGCTTTACGCAGAGTGCGTAAACTTGTCTGCGATCCCGGGCATCCACGTCTTGGCCACAACAAAAGAAAGACGTGGATGGCCGGGACAGGCCCGGCCATGACGGCTTAAATATGTCGCAGCATCCTGCTCAAATACGTAATCACACCGCGCGCTTGAGCGCGTCGGCGAGGTCGGTCTTCTCCCACGAGAACCCGCCCTCATTGTCCGGGGTGCGGCCGAAATGGCCGTAGGACGACGTTCGCGCGTAGATCGGCTTGTTGAGATCGAGATGCTTGCGGATGCCGCGCGGCGTCAGATCCATTGCCTCGGCCACAGCCTTCTCAAGCTTTTCCTCGGGCACGTTTCCGGTGCCATGGGTATCGATGTAGATCGACAGCGGCCGCGCCACGCCGATGGCGTAAGCGAGCTGCAGCGTGCAGCGATCGGCGAGGCCCGCGGCGACGATGTTCTTGGCGAGATAGCGTGCGGCATAGGCGGCCGAACGATCGACCTTGGTCGGGTCCTTGCCGGAGAACGCACCGCCGCCATGCGGGGCCGCGCCACCATAGGTATCGACGATGATCTTGCGGCCGGTGAGACCGGCGTCGCCATCGGGACCGCCGATGAAGAATTTTCCGGTCGGGTTGACGTGCCACACCGTCTTGCCGTTGATCCAGTCCTTGGGCAGCGCTTCGCGCACATAGGGCTCGACGCAGTCGCGCACCTGGTTCGAGGACATGTCCTCGACCAGATGCTGATGCGAGACCACGATCTCGCGCACCCTGACCGGCTTGCCGTTCTCGTATTGCACGGTGACCTGGCTCTTGGAATCCGGACCCAGCACCTTCTCCTTGCCGGAGTGGCGGGCTTCCGAGATCAGCCGCAGGATCTTGTGGGCGTAGAAGATCGGCGCCGGCATCAGGTCCAGTGTCTCGTTGGTGGCGTAACCGAACATGATGCCCTGATCGCCCGCGCCCTCTTCCTTGTTGGTGCCGGGCTGCAGCGCGTCGACGCCCTGCGCGATGTCGGCGGATTGCGGATGCAGCAGGATCTCGATGTCGCAGGTGTCCCAGTGGAAACCTTCCTGCTCGTAACCGATGTCCTTGATCGCCGCGCGGACCACGCTTTCGATCTGGTCGTTGGTGACGGATTTGGGACCGCGGGTCTCACCGGCGATCACCACCTTGTTGGTGGTGGCGAGCGTTTCGCACGCCGCGCGAATCGCCCAGGGATCGATGCCCGCTTTCGGGCCTTCACGAAAAAACAGATCGACGATTTCGTCGGAGATCCGGTCGCAGACCTTGTCCGGATGACCCTCTGAAACCGATTCGCTGGTGAACAAATAAGACGCGCGCATCAACCACCCCTTTTCCGCCAGACCTCGGCGGTCCTTATCCCAAATATGTCCTGAAATGTCAGTCGCGGCGACGCGAGATGACGTAGGATTCGTCGTAGAACCAGAGCCCGTTATGCTTGCGCAGAACTTCTCTGGTGGCATCGAGGGTGCGGCCGCTTTCTGTCATTTCCGCCAACCGGTCGTCTTCGATCTGGGCGACATACACCGCCGCGTTCCATGCTGCAAAGGCCGTCGAGGTACCGATCGATCCGGTGACCTCGTTGGGCAGCGCTTCCATATCATAACGAAAGATCGAGCGGTTATCGGCATAGGCATTAAAATTAAGGTCGCGTCCAGCCGATCCCAGCTCATATTTCACCGCGCGCAATAGCTCATGACGGCTCACGGCGAAAGGATTTTCTCCGGGCCAGACCGCCTGAATAATCTCAATGCCGGGATCCTGTCCGTGGGAGTGAATTCCGATCAAACGGCCCCCGGCCCGCAGCGCCCGCGCCAGCGGCGCAATAATGCGTTTGGCGCGGAAATTCACAGAAGATTTGGCCCGATAGGGCTGCGAGGCAATGATCAGGTCGAAATTGGCCTCGGAACGGCCGGCGCGCGGGATGATCGAATCAAGCAGAAACCGATGATCTTCGCGGTACAGCACGATCGCGACCGGCCGCTCGTAGACCGGCATGCCCGAGCGCGGGCTGACATTGGCGCGCCAATTCTGCTCCAGAAACGGTCCCAATTCGGCGATCTGGGCCTCGAATTCGCCCGAGGAGGCCCCCCGCAGCGCCACTTCGTGCCAGATCATCCCCGCCGCCGCCGCCGGCGAGGCCGGCGTCAGCCAGGGCGCCTCGGCGTAATACATGTTGGTAAGGACAAAGACCGTTGCGGGATGCTCGAACAGCCGGTCCGGCACCTTGTCCAGCGTCAGCCTGACATCCTCAAGGCTGAGCTCCTTGCCGGCGATATAGAACGGCATATGGGGGAAGCGGCCGTGCATCGACCGCATCACCCGCGCCAGCACGGTGCCGTCGCCGACGCCGGCGTCGAATACCCGCAGCGCCGGCGGCCGGGGGTGGATACTGCCGAGTTCCAGCGCCACCCGCTCCGCGATCACCCGCTTTTCGCTGCAGGTATGGACGAACAGCAGGTATTTCTGCCGATTCTCAAAAAACCGGAAATTGCCGCGGGGATCGCGCTTCTCGGGCGGCACTTCCAGCCCGCGCGGCGGCGGCACCCCGCCCGGCATCGAGGCGGCGATATAGGCCTGAATCCGGTCGAGGGTGTCGATGGTGATGCGCTTGCCCTCGCGCAGCCGGTGCACCAGCTTGCCGTCATTGACGGCGCGGCGGCCGAACGTCGTCTCCGCCATATCGGCCTGACGGCAGTATTCGGAGATCAGGCCGAGAATCTGGTCGTTTTTCATCGGGCCGGGATTTGGGACAGACGGGTGGGCAGCGACGGATTGCAGGTTGTCCTACCACCATCTGCCCACCCATGGGAAATGCGGGGTGCGATACTCCTTAGGATCAGGCCGAGCGTGTCGAAAACGCTACCCTATCGCGCCTGGCGAACTCCGCGATTCGCTGCGCTTCCAGTCCGATCTCGCGCAATTGCCCCGTCGGCGAGGTGATCTGACCGCAGAAATAAAGGCCTGGCGCGTTGGTCGCCTGCCCCGTCACCAGCGGCATTCCATGCCGGTCGAACACGCCTTCCAGGCCAGGCATCAATTGGCGCAGATCCGGGCGGAAGCCGGTTGCAAGAATGATCGCGTCGAATTTTCTGCTTTCCCCATCGGCGAACACGACGCCATCGGGCGTGAGGCGGTCAATGCCGCCGCATATTTTGATCGAGCCGTCTCTGATTTTGTCCAGCGTGCCGATATCGATCAGGGGTACGCGCCCGTCCTCTTCGACCATTTGCCGCGGCCCCTTGGCGGCGCGGCGCAATCCCAGTTTTTCGATTCGACCGACCGCGAGCCGCAAGATCGGCGCGTTGATCGCATCGACCAGACGCGCGGGCAAGCGCCGGTATAAAATGGCCCATGCCAGGATCGGAAAGCCCAGGAGATCGCGCGGCAGAATCTGAACCGGGCCGCGAACCGCAAGCGCGACATCGACGCCGGCAGTCGCCAGATCCAGAGCGATCTCACCGCCCGAATTGCCAAATCCGACGACCAGCACGTGCTTTGCCGCGTACGGCGTCGAATTGCGATATTCGCTGCTATGGACGACCACCCCTTGGTAAATTTCCGAACCCGGCCACGAAGGACGATAGGGCGCGTGGGCTATCCCCGTTGCAATGACCATAACGGGCGCATTGGTCGAGCCCTGGGCTGTCTCCGCGCGCCATTGCGACCCATCGCGCCGGATGCACGATACGGTCGAATTGAAAACAGGCCTGATATCAAAGCGTACGGCGTAGCTTTCGAGATACTCGATTAATTGCTCGCGAGATGGATAGTGCGGATAGGTCCGCGGCATCACCATGCCGGGCAGACCGGAGCGCTTGCGATCGGTATGCAGATGGAGACGGTCGTAATGGCGTCGCCAGACCGAGCCGACGTTATCGGCCTTCTCGAGCACGGTAACGTTGAGCCCCGCCCCGCGCATCGTCATGGCACACGCCAACCCCGCGGGGCCGGCACCTACGATGATCGCGTCGGGATTCCGCAATGCGCCCTCCGCAAGCGAATGACTTATTTGCCCCACACCTCTTTCGCGACATCGACCGCGAGTTTCAGCTTCGCCCACTGCTCTTCCTCGGTGAGGATGTTGCCCTCTTCGGTCGAGGCGAAGCCGCATTGCGGCGATACCGCGAGCTGATCGAGCGACACGAACTTGCTCGCTTCCTCCAGCCGCCGCTTGATATCGTCCTTGTTCTCGAGTTGGCCGGTCTTCGAGGTGATGACGCCGACCACCACGATCTTGTTGCCCTTCGGCAGATACCGCAGCGGCTCGAAACCGCCGGCCCGCTCGGAATCGTATTCGAGGAAATAGCCGTCATAGTTGGTGCCGGCCAGCATGGTTTCGGCCACCGGCTCGTAACCGCCGGACGAAATCCAGGTGGACCGGAAATTGCCGCGGCAGACATGGGTGGTGATGGTCATGTCGGCGGGCCGCTCGGCGAGCGCGTAATTGATCACGCGGGCGTAGATTTCCTGCAGGCCATCGGGGTTGTCGCCGCGCTCGCGCGCCTTCGTCAATTCATCCTGCGAGCAGAGATAGGCCCACACGGTGTCGTCGAACTGCAGATAGCGGCAGCCGGCGTCGTAGAACGCCTTCACCGCCTTGCGATAGGTCTTTGCGAGGTCCTCGTAGAAAACATCGAGATCGGGATAAACCTCCTTCGAGATCGACTTGCGGCCGCCGCGGAAATGCAGCACCGCCGGCGAGGGGATCGTCATCTTCGGCATCACATGCGCGACCTCGCACTGCTTTTTCAGGAACTTGAAATGGTCGAGCATCGGGTGGTCGTCGGGAAAACCGAGCTTGCCGATCACGCGGACCGCGTCATGCCGGGTCTCAACGCCTGCGAACTGAATGCCCGTGTCGGGGTGAAACAGTTCGCAGCCGGTGAGTTTCGCCAGAAAGTCGAAATGCCACCACGAGCGGCGGAATTCGCCGTCGGTCGCGAGCTTCAGGCCGATCGAGGCCTGCTTATGCACGACCTTTTCGATCTCCATGTCTTCGACCTTGCGCAGATCGGCGGCCGATATTTCGCCCTTCTCCAGTTTGGCGCGCGCCTGCTTGACCTTCGGCGGACGCAACAGGCTGCCGACCTCGTCGGCGCGGAAAGGGGCTTTGGTTCTCTGCATGACGTCAACTCCCGGGAACTAGTGGGCCGCGGCCCCCGAGACGCCCAGAAAGCGCTCAAGTACCGCGGGATCGGCTTTCAAGGCGGCACTCGCCGCGTCGTGAACGATCGCGCCGCGCTCCAATATCACAACACGGTCGGCGAGCCCTAAAATCTTTTGGGCATTCTGCTCGACAATGATCGAACAGGTGCCGCCGGCGCGGGTGATGGTGCCGAGCGCCCGGAGCAGTTCCTCGACGATGATCGGCGCCAGCCCCTCGGTCGGCTCGTCCAGCAGCAGCACCTGCGGATTGAGCGTGAGCGCGCGACCGATCGCCAGCATCTGCTGCTCGCCGCCGGAGAGCTGGTTGCCGAAATTGTTGCGGCGCTCTTTCAGCCGCGGAAACATCTCGTAGACCTTTGCCACCGTCCATGGTCCCGGCTGCGCCACCGCGGTCATGTTTTCTTCGACCGTCAGCGAGCGGAAGATATTGCGCTCCTGCGGCACCCAGCCGATCCCGGCCCGCGCCCGCTGGTCCGGCCGCATCTGCGTGATATCCCGCCCGCCAAGGGTGATGGTTCCTCCGAACCGTTTGTTAACCCCGACAATCGAATTGATCAGCGTGGTCTTGCCGGTGCCGTTGCGGCCGAGCAGCGCCAGCACCTGGCTTTCGGCAAGGCGCAACGACAAATCCGGCAATACCACCGCTTCGCCGTAGCCGGCGCGCAAACCTTCGATGCACAACAGATCAGGCATCGGCGGCCTCGCCGAGATAGACCGCCTTGACGCGCGGATCGCGCGCCACCTCGTCCGGTGGGCCTTCGACCAGCAGCGCGCCGTTGACCAGCACCGAAATCCGGTCGGCGAATGAGAACACCAGATCCATGTCGTGCTCGATCAGGAGCACGGTGACGTCACGCGGCAATGCCGCCACGGCCGCCAGGATATCGTGACGCTCGCTTTCGGGCACGCCGGCGGCGGGCTCGTCGAGCAGCAGCACCCGCGGCTTGGCGGCGATGGCGACCGCGATCTCCAGCAGGCGCTGCTTGCCATAAGGCAACGTCGCCGTCAGTTCGTTCATCACGTCGAGCAGCCGGAAGCGCGCCAGGTTCTCGGCGATCTCGGCGTTGACGTCGTCGCGCGTGCCCATCCGCCGCCACCAGTCGCCGCCGCGGCCGAGCCGTTCCGACACCGCAAGCCCGATGGTCTCGAGCGGCGTCAGGTCAGCATAGAGCTGGTTGATCTGGAAGGTGCGCGACAGCCCGCGCAGCACCCGTGTGTGCACCGGCAAATCGGTGATGTCGTTGCCTTCAAGCAGGATGCGCCCGGCATTGGGCTTCAGCACGCCGGTCAGGAGATTGATGACGGTGGTCTTGCCGGCGCCGTTGGGGCCGATCAGCGCGTGGCGCGCGCCCTGCTCGACCCTAAGAGAGAGATCGCGGGTGACTTTGAGTCCGCCGAACTGCTTTTCCAGGCCTTTTGTTTCCAGCGCTGTCGTCATGATGCGTCACTTTCGGGAACCACAACCACAGCCTTGCGTCCGGCGAATTGCCGGATCACGAGATTCGGCAGCCACAGCGCCCAGCGATGCATGCGGGCGCGGCCGACCAGCACGATCACGACCAGCACGAGGCCGATCCAGAATTGCCAGTATTGCGGCGTGATGGTCGAAAACACTTCCTGCAGCATCTTGAACACCACCGCGCCGATCAATCCGCCGTAGAGATAGCCGGTGCCGCCGATCACCAGCACCAGCATCAAATCGGCCGAACGCTCGAACGAGAACACGTCAAGCGAGGCCAGCGCCGTGGTCTGGGTGAACAGCGCGCCGGCGATACCCGCGTAAAACGCCGCCAGCGTGTAAACCGCAATCAGGCGCCGGTTGACGGGGATGCCGATCGCCGCCGCCCGCAGCGGGTTGTTTCTGATGGCGCGCAGCGACAGGCCGAACGGCGAGTGCACGATCCGCCGCGCCAGCAGGAACAATGCGAACAGCACGGCAAGGCAATAGAAGAAACCGACTTTGCCGAACATGTCGAATGTAAACAGGCCTAGAATTGGCTGCATCTCGATGCCTTGCAGCCCGTCGGTGCCGCCGGTGATGTTGGAAAAACGCTCCGCCAGTGCTTCCAGCAGTAACGCAATGCCCAGTGTCACCATCAGGCGGGTCAGGTCGACGCCCCTTATCACCAGGAAACTGGTGAGAAAGCCGACCACGGTGGCGACGAGACCGGCGACGACCAGCGCGACCACGGGCTCGGTGATGATGCCGTGCAAAGCGAACAGCCCGGCGGAATAGGCGCCGACGCCAAAGAATGCCGCGTGGCCGAGGGAAACGATACCGGCGTAACCGAGAATCAGATCGAGCGACAGCGCGAACAACGCCAGCCGCACGATATCCGTCATGATCAGATAGCGCGATGGAAACAGGAACGCGCAGGACAGCGCCAGAATCCAGAACGCGATCTCGCTCCAGTGCCAGCGCGCGTGCTGCCTGGCGTGATATCCAACGTCGGCTTGGGCGGTCATGGCTGGGCTCAACGGGCGGCGGCGCGCCCGAACAGGCCGTTCGGACGCCAGATCAGGATCACGATCATAATGGTGTAGATCACAAACGGCCCGAGCTTGGGCACGTAATACTTGCCGGCGACGTCGCCGATCCCCAGCAGCAAGGATGCGAGAAACGGCCCGGTGATGCTGGAAGAGCCGCCGACGGTCACCACGATCAAAAAGTAGATCATGAATTTCAGCGGAAAATACGGATCGAGGCCGAGGATCTCCGCGCTCAGCGCGCCGCCCAACCCGGCAAGACCGCAGCCGAACGCAAAGGTGAACGCAAACACCTGCGGCACGTTGATGCCGAGCCCGCTGGCGGCGCGCGGATCGTCCACCGCCGCCCGCAGCCGGCTGCCGAAGCGGGTGCGCGCCAGCACCAGTTGCAGACCTGCGGTCAGCAGGCCGCAGATCACGATGATCATCAGCCGGTAACGGCCGATGCCGACGCCGAAGAAATCGATTTGTCCTTCGAGTGCCGCCGGCAGCCTGATGAAAATCCGCGACGATCCCATGATGTAATCGACCGCCGCCACCGACATGAAGACGAGGCCGACGCTGAACAGTACCTGATCGAGATGGCTGCGGTTGTAGAGATGGCGGTACAGCGAACGTTCCAGCGCCGCGCCGATCAAGGCACTTGCGACAAACGCCAGCGGCAGCGCCGCAAAGAACGGCCAGCCGGATTGATTGACCAGCACCGCGCAGACATAGCCGCCGGTCATGGCAAACGCGCCATGCGCGAGATTCACAAAATTCATCAGCCCGAGCGTGACCGCCAATCCGCAGGCCAGCACGAACAGCAGCATGCCATAGGCGACGCCGTCGAACAGAATGGTGAACAGCGTGGTCATGAGATGGGCTACCCGAGGCTACAAGACGTTTAAGACGTAACGGGCATATCTACGACGTCATGGCCGGGCCTGTCCCGGCCATCCACGTCTTCCTTCGCGGCAACAGAGAAAGACGTGGACGCCCGGCACAAGGCCGGGCATGACGAGTTGAGACGGCTCGGCCCAAACACGAGCGACGACCGTGCGACAACGGTCACTTCTTCGTCTTGCCGGCGTCCTTGACGGCCTCGAAGGTCTGGAATTCAACGTTATAGAGTTCGCCGTCGACCTTCTCGACCTTGCGGATGTAGATGTTCTGCACGATGTCGCGGGTTTCCGGATCGATCGAAATCGGGCCGCGCGGGCTTTCCCACTTCATCCCCTTCATGGCCTCGACCAGCGCATCGCCGTCGGTCTTGCCGGCGGTCTTCTTCAGCGCCTCATAGATCAGGTGAATGCCGTCATAGCCGCTCACCGCCATGAACCCCGGGCGCGTGTTGAAGGCCTTCTTGTAGGCGGCGACAAAAGCCTTGTTCATCGCCGAGGGGTGCGCGGCGGAATACAAATGCGCGGTGACGGCGCCAAGCGCAGCATCCCCCATGCCGTTCAGGAGATCGTCGTCCATGACGTCGCCGGGGCCGATCACCTTGATGCCCGATTTGTCGAGCCCGCGTTCGGCATATTGCTTCATGAAGTTGCCGCCCTGCCCCGCCGGCACAAACACGAACACGGCGTCGGGCTTGGCATCCTTCATCCGCTGCAGGAACGGCGCGAAATCGGGATTGGCCAGGGGTACCTTGACCTCCTCGACGATCTGGCCGCCGCCGGCGGTGAAGTGCTCCTTGAAGAAGTTCAGCGCGTCGTTGCCGGGAGCGTAGTCCGACGTCAGGGTTGCGACTTTCTTGATGCCGTTCTTGGCGGCCCAGTCGCCGATGATGGTGGACGACTGCGCCAGGGTAAAGCTGGTGCGCACGATGTAGGGCGAACGCTCGGTGATGATCGAGGTGCCGGCCGCCATCACGATTTCCGGGATCTTCGCCTGGGTCGCCAGCGGCGCCGCCGCCAGCGCTGCGGGAGTAACGCCGAAGCCCGCGATGAAGCTGACCTTGTCGTTGACGATCAGTTCCTGCGCGAGACGCTTGGTATTGTCGGGAACCGCCGCGTCGTCCTTCAGGATGATTTCGATCTTCTTGCCGGCGACGGTGTCGCCCTTCTGCTGCATGTACAGCTTGACCGCATTGTCGATCTGCTTGCCGGTCGAGGCCTGGCCGCCGGTCATCGGCAGGATCAGGCCGATCTTCACGCTCTCCTGCGCCCGAGCCGGCGCAAGGGCGGCGACGCCCGCAAGTACGACGCCGGCGACGGCCCGCGACAACGTTTTAGTGCGAATGAACATGAACGCTCTCCCCCTGATCGATTTTCGGCCTGGAACCGAGTCTCCGGTCCTTGCCTTCACCATAGCCCAGATTTTTCAGCCGTGTATGGGCGCGGCATGGCGTCTCATGCGGGCGACGATGTCAATCTCGACGATGGGCGTGATTGCCGTGGCCGGCTGATTGTCAACTCATCCCCTACAGCCGACAGGTCAGTATTATAATACCTTGAACTTTTGGATAAGCCAACCCGCCCGTTTTTGGTAGTATGCTCGCGTGTCACTCCCGCAGTCCGCAGATGCCAATCCGCACGCGCCATTTTGCTATCGTCCTCGCCGTCGCGCTTCTGGCCTGCGACCTCGGTGCCTGCGGAACCATCAACGAGAATCTTGCGGCCGGATTGGGCGATCTGATCCCATCGTGGGCCGGAGGCTTGCCTGCGGATGCGCCGCCCCGTCCCGGCACCGCGAAATACGACGAGTTCATGAGAGAGCGCGAAAGGAAGCGCCTCGAGCCCGCTGCGACAAGGGACGAAGCCGGCCAGCCGCCATCGCGAGGACTGGACGCCGTTCACTGAACCCTCGCGAACAAACCCCGATCTTCAATCCATGAACACCACGGTCTTGCGGCCGTTGAGGATCACGCGGTCTTCCAGATGATGGCGCATCGCGCGCGCCAGCACGCGGCGTTCGATGTCGCGGCCCTTGCGGACGAGATCCTCGGGCGTATCGCGATGGCTGATGCGCTCGACGTCCTGATCGATGATCGGGCCCTCATCGAGCGCGCTGGTGACGTAATGCGCGGTGGCGCCGATCAGTTTGACGCCGCGCTGGTGCGCCTGATGATAAGGCCG
>Ga0137418_10004965_pt1 | contig 12199 bp, 18 predicted proteins | sample CZODoug3_1_2_16f_FD_122242 | JGI IMG/M metagenome (GOLD analysis project Ga0137418, IMG submission 122242) | Vadose zone soil fungal communities from Angelo Coast Range Reserve, California, USA - CZODoug3_1_2_16fungal (Hybrid Assembly) | ecosystem: Environmental > Terrestrial > Soil > Vadose... | reverse complement strand
TCGATCTTCGCCGGCGGCGCTTCCGCCGAGGACGTCAGCGGCGGCATGGACCGCAGCCACGACGAGCCCATTCGGGGACTGTCCAGCGTGGAGCAGCGGATGGACGTCCTGGTCGCGCTCGGCCTGGTCGGGGGCGGCAAGGCCGCCGCCGCCGCGGGCACGCGCGCCCGCGGGCCCGAGACGATCTACCTGGCGATGGACGAGCAGGGCAGGGCCGGTCCCGCCACCGGCGCCCAGATCCGCCGCGGAAACGCGCCGCGTGCTCGCCCAATTGCTCGCCACGACCGCCTGCCTCTACCCCAACCAATTGGACTTTCTTGTCCTTGATGAAGTCGTAGAAGATCCCGATCGAATTCGATCCGCCGCCTACGCACGCGATGATTGCCGTCGGGAGCTTGCCTTCCGCTTTCAGGATCTGGGCGCGCGCCTCGCGTCCGATCACGCGATGAAAATCCCGCACCATGGTGGGATAGGGATGCGCGCCCAGCACGCTTCCCAATAAGTAATGCGTCGTGCGGACGTTGGTCACCCAATCGCGCATGGCTTCGTTGATAGCGTCTTTCAATGTGCGAGATCCAGAAGAAACGCCGCGGACCTCCGCCCCCAGCAGGCGCATGCGGAAGACATTCAATTCCTGCCGCCGCATGTCTTCCGTGCCCATGTAGACCACACACTCGAATCCGAGCAGCGCACACACCGTGGCCGTGGCCACCCCGTGCTGCCCCGCGCCGGTTTCGGCGATGACGCGATGCTTGCCCATGCGCTCGACCAGCAACGCCTGCCCGATGCAGTTGTTGATCTTGTGTGCGCCCGTGTGCAGCAAGTCTTCGCGCTTCAGGTAAATCTTCGCCCCGCCCAGTTTCTCGGTAAGCCGCTTCGCGAAGAACAACGATGTCGGACGCCCCGCGTACGTGCGCAACAACAGGTCGAGTCGCTTCTGAAATTTCGGATCCCGCTTGGCCTTCTGGTACTCACGTTCCAGTTCATCGAGCGCCACCATCAACGTCTCGGGAACGTAGCGTCCGCCGTACACACCGAACCGCCCGGCCTGATCCGGCCGTTTTGGCATGCGAAGCGGAGCGCGCAACCTGCCCTTCCCTACTTCGGTTTGAACCTTTGCCGTAGCCATTTTCTATGCACTCTTCTCCGTCCGGCGCACTGCCTGGACGAATGCGCGGACTTTCTCCGAATCCTTTTTCCCCGGCCACGCCTCTACTCCGGATGAGACATCCACGCCCCACGGCTGAAGGACTTCAATCGCTTCCGCGACGTTGTCAGGATTTAACCCTCCGGCGACCACGAGTTTGAGACCGCCCTGTCGCATCCCTTCGGCGATGGGCACGGCTTTTCGCCAGTCGAAAGGCTTACCCGTTCCGCCGGGTCTGTGTTCATTGCCTGAATCTAAAAAGAAAGTGTCGAAAACTCCCTGGGGCATCGGAGGACGGTCATCAAATTTTCTGTGCAGCTGAGCGAAATCCGCCGCTAACGCCCTCACTTTATCCTCGTCCTCGAGAAACTCCGCCACAGGAAATGATGTGTACATTCTGGGCGGCCGGGGAAGCACTCCGAGGCCAACAGCACGCTGCGATCCGTCGGCTTTTCCATCCATCATGAGAATCTGCTGCACTGCCGTCAATCCCGCCTCCAGGAGAATGCTCAACCAATCAGTATTCCCAACAAAGACTCCCACCTTCTCCACAGTCTGCGGCAGCTGTTTGACAATCTCCCGCGCTTTCTCCGCATCCACCTTTCGCGGACTCTTCTCATAAAACACGAATCCCAGCGCATCGGCTCCAGCGTCGACGGCCACCAGCCCGTCTTCCAGGTTCGTAATTCCGCAGATCTTGACCCAAGTCATAGAAAGAAGTGTCGAGTTTCAAGTTTCGTCAGGTTTTTGGATTTCGCTCAGTAGTCGGTGCTCGCAACTCGGAACTAAGTACTCGTTACCGAACTCGCTCCCAACAATCGCTTGAGTGCGCTTCCCGGAAACGCCGCCTTCATCAACGACTCGCCGATCAAGAACGCCTGGTAGCCGACTGAGCGCAAGTCGGTCAGATCGCTCGCCGACTTAATTCCACTCTCCGCCACCGCCAAGACTCCACGAGGAATTTTGCTGGCCAGCCGGAAGGCCGTATCTAGATCGACCTGGAATGTCCGCAGATCGCGTGAATTCACTCCGATCAGATCGCATCCGGCATCGACTGCGCGCTGCAACTCTTCTTCGTCGTGTGCCTCGCATAAGACGTCGAGCTGCTGCTCGCGAGCTTTTCGAGCTAACCGCGCAAGTTCGGTTTGCTCCAGCGCCGCGACGATCAATAGCACCGCGTCGGCCAGATTCGCGCGCGCTTCGATGATCTGTGCTTCCTCCACAATGAAGTCTTTGCGCAGGCACGGCAGAATCGCGTTTTCCGACGCCAGCCGCAAGTTTTCGAGCGAGCCGCGAAAAAAATCCGGCTCGGTCAGAACTGAGAGCGCAGCCGCTCCTCCTTCCTCCAGTTCGTGGGCCAGATGTCCCGCATGAAAATCTGCGCGAATCAGCCCCTTGGAAGGCGACGCCTTCTTCAATTCAGCAATCACTGCGACACCCGTGGCTGCCACGGCATCCAGCCTGCGGCGAAAGCCGCGCGGCACATGCTCCGCCGCCTGCCGTTCCCACGCCCGCACGTCCGCAGCCCGGCGCTTCTTCGACAAGCGCTGTCGCGTTGCCGCAATGATCTGATCCAGATTCGCGGGCATAGCAAAACGTCAATTATACGGGACACCCCGAACCGTCCGTGCTGTCTGCCAAAGTGGTCGTGACACGTGATCACCGTCACGCGAGGCTGTGAAGGAGCTCGGCTATAATGCCGCTGAATGCGAATTGGTTTCAGGTCGTCGATCTCAACCGCATGCCTCGGGGCCATCCGGACGACGTCCATGGCCGCAGCAGCCACCAAAGGATCATGGAATGGTTCCCTGCGCGACGAAGCGGGGAACCCAATCCGCGAGGCAACCGTTCGGCTACACCTCACCAGCGGCGGGTCGGAGTACATAGCCCGGACGTCGGCGGGCGGAAAGTTTGTCTTTCGGGACGTTGGTGCTGGAACCTATGAACTCGTCGTCGAGAATCATGAAAGAGCGTGGAAGCTGGCCGACCCGGTCGTGATCAAAGACGGCACAACACTCACGGCTAGCCTGCAGCTGTCTTCGCAGAAGGAAGAGCTGCGCACCAAACCGTCAGCCGCCGAAACTGGCCCCCAGGCAACCGGTGGCGAGGATCTTTCCAGCGGAAAAGTGTCGACCCTGCCCCTGAATGCCCGCGACTTCAGCAAGCTGCTCCTGCTGGCCGCCGGAACCATGACGGACGCAAACGGCGCTGCCAACTTCACCCAGCAGTTTGCAGTGAATGGCCAGCGTGGCTCCGCGACCGTCTTTGCCTTGGAGGGGTTTGACACCACCGATCCCGAGATGGGCGGCGCCACGTTCTCCAACTTCAACATCGACGCTATCCAAGAAGTGCAGGCCAGCTCCGGAGTCATGCCCGCGGAAATCGGCCACGGCGCCGCCAGCTACACCAACGTGGTCACCAAGTCTGGCAGCAATCAGATGCACGGCAGCGTGTTCGAGTTCGTGCGCAACGCCGCTTTCGATGCCGCCAACTATTTCGACCATAAGAGCGATACCGATCGACGCCGCATCCCGCCGTTCGTGCGCAATGAATTCGGCTTTACGAACGGCGGACCCGTAGTGCTACCAAGAATCTATAACGGCCGCGATCGCACGTTTTATTTCGGGGAGTATCAAGGCTTTCGCCAAGTACTCGGCACCACGCAAGTTCTCCCTGTACCGACCGAAGCCGAGCGCCAGGGAGTTGACACTGTCACCTTTCCCGGCGACACGCTAACCGTCCCCGTGAATCCGGCGATTGCTCCCGTGCTGGCACGTTATCCCTTGCCCAACAATCCGACCGGTCCTTATGGCGACCGGACCTATGCGGTCTCTTCCAAGGTGAACACGCGCACCGATCAGTTGTCGGCCCGCGTCGATCATCGCATCTCCGACAAAGCAACCTTGCTCACGCGATTCAGCTTGAACCAGGTAACCGGTCCGCTCACCAATCCCGATCAGACCGCCATCGATCCCAGCTTCGCCGTTCAGTTTTTCGATCACCAGCGCAACGCGGGAGTAAAGTACTCGCGCACGATTTCTCCCCGCCTGCTCTCCGAGACTTCTCTGGGATACATCCGCAGTACGCCCTTTTTCCCGGCCGTCAACCACACCCAACCTGGCATTACCTTCGGCGATGGCCTGTTTCAGGGCTTCAACTCCGCGGCCGGGTCAATCTTCGGATCGTATGGGAACCTCTACCAGTTCCGGCACGACATGAGTTACGTGCACCCGTCGCATGCTTTCAAGTGGGGCGTGGAAATCCGTTTCAATCGCGACGCGACCATCTTCGGAACGAATACCAATGGCATTTACACTTTTGGCGGGGGAACCGCATATTCTCCGGTGCTGATTCCCTCAGCCAGCGGAACGCACGACATCCACCCGGGAGATCCGCTGCCCGATTCGCTGGCCGGCCTGCTGACGGCCACTCCCTATGCGTACGGCGTGATGGGCGCGGCCAGCGTCACTCCCACCGGCGACAAGTTTGATGAAGCCGCCGTTCGCCGCGAAGCCTACAACTTCTATTTTCAGGACGCGTGGAAGACCACTTCGCGCCTGACCGTCAATTACGGATTACGCTACGAGATCAACAGCCGCATTCACGAATCCGAGAAGCGCACCTCGCTCCCCAAGTTCCTGGACGCAGCGGGCCACGACACACCGTACTGGAATCACAGTGCCCACCAGATCTTTCTCTATGACCCGCAACCTCCCTACGATCAGGACTGGAACGGCTGGGGTCCTCGCCTCGCGCTGGACTACGCAGTGACGGACCACACTGTGTTGCATGCCGGCGGTTCCATTGCCACGCTTCTTCCCAACCTGTGGCAGGACAATTTCCTGACCGGGTCCCTTCCCCTGGCTACCACCCTTTATGTCAACGCTCTGCCGGGCGCGCCGCTTCCCTTTCAGAACACGCCGATCCCCGTGAATCTCCCCGATCCTTACACCACTGCGGGCGATCCTCTATTCCCCACGGGAAAATCGGTCGGCGTGCCGCCCAATACGCAAATCGACCTGCAACGCTATCAAGAGGATTTGACTGCGCTGACACCCGGACATCAGGTTCAGTTGCTTTCGCTGTCAGGCATCGCCAAGAATTTTCGCAACGGCTACATCGGAAGCTACACCGCGGGTATCGATCACGATTTTGGAGACGTGAAGTTCAGTGCCGCCTACGTGGCCACCGCTGGGATCCATTTGACCAGCATCTATTCGCCGAATAGCTACGGCGGCGCAGACCCGGCCTTTGCTCCCTTCACACAATTCGATTCCGCAGGACGCGCCATTGGCGGGCTGGGACCGGAGAGCATCATCACCAGCCGTTCCCACTCTACCTACCATGCGTTGCAGACCAGCCTGAGCAAGAACTCTCCCCGCGCAGGCCTGGGATTGCAAACCAGCTATACATACTCAAAGTCTCTCGATGACACCAGCGCGGTACTGACCGGACTCATGGGCGCTACGGGTGTGGTTCTGCAAACCTCGCCCCAGAATCCCTGGAATCCGGGCGCGGAAAAGGGCCCTTCTACCTTCGACGTGACCCACGTATTCACCGCCAGCGTGATCCAACTGCTTCCTTTCGACCGGATAAGTTTCCTTCGGCCACTAGGCCGCACGCTGACCCGTGGCTGGCAGTTCCTTAACATCACGACCCTGATGAGCGGACCGCCGTTTTCAGTCTATTCAGGAGTACAACAGACGGGAGTTGGGTCGGGCGGAGCAGACCGGCCCGATCTCGTAGCGCAACCGCACGTCTCGACCAGCCGCGCCGTGCGTGCGGACTATTTCGGACGAGGCGCCGACAATGCCTCCTTCTTCAGTGTCCCCACCAACGTGCCAGGTGGCACCGGACCCAACCACGGACGCTTCGGCACGCTCGGACGCAATACGTTTCGCGGCCCCGGTTTCCATAATTTCGACGTCGCCCTCATCAAAGACACGCCCTTCGGCCGCCGCGGTAACGCCGAACTGGCGACTCTGGAATTCCGCGCAGAGTTCTTCAACATCTTCAACATCGTGAATTTCGGGTTGCCCTCAAATATTCTGCGAGGAAGCGGATTCGGCCTCATCAGCAAGACGGCAGGATCGTCACGGCAGATCCAGTTTTCGCTGAAGTTGATTTACTAAAGGCAGGAACTGCAATTCAGAAACAGTGTCGGTACCGAGGAAGGACTCATTCGGGCCATTTCCAGCCGTCCGCTTGAACTGCTGGATTTAGTGATTTTAGCCAGTGTCTACGCGGCTCGCAAGCCATTTCTCAACTCCGAGAGTTTCGGTCTCCTCTATCACTGGATATACCGGTATTCAAGTGAGAACCGTCTCGTGGTGCTCACTCAAAAGGGTGGAGAACAGCATCCGCGAATTGTGCCTGTTTCTTCGGGTTTCACCCCCCGTATTTGTAGACCGCGATGAAAGCCGCTCATACTGTAGTTAGAGGGAGATAAAAGCCTCCTCAGTATTAAGCGGCGAAAATGGTGCGGTTCGCAGATGGACCTATAGCCTAAAAGAGCCGAAGCAAGTGCATCTGTCATGGCCGCCTTTGGCTATAGTGGGCGAGGGTAATGATCCCTCGACCTCCGAGGCAATCTCGGAGGGGTGTACGTCCAGCAGTATCACGGACTATCTTGAGCAGTTAGATCACGCTATTACCATCGCGGAACTTTCGCGCTTACTTAACATTCACGGGCTGACACTCTACCGCCAGGTAGAAGCTGGAACGCTCCCCATTTCAGAATTGGCGCAGCCGTGCGCCTTGATCCTCGCAGCGTAGCCAAGTGGCTGCGTCAAAGAGGAGCAGCCTAGCAATTGCAGCCGCTCGTTTATCGAGGGCAGAGGAGAGGATGAGGGCAAGTACGAGAACGGAAACAGTAAATGAAAATCACAGTGGAGTTGGAGGTAGAGGAATTGAACCGGATGGTGGGCTTAGCGTTCGATGCGGTGCACGCGATGGTTCAGCACAGTTGGAAAACGCGGCACATCGCGCTACGCAAGCTGGGAGAGGTAACGGACTATCTGAACGATCTGGCGTTCAACAGCGAAGTGAGGTACATGCGATGAGCTTCATACCCGAGAACGATCCCAGAGTAGTTGCGGCAGTCGAGCGCATCGCGGTTTGAAGCAATGGGCTACCGACCACCGCATCAGAACTTACGAGTCACAATCAGCGCTTTTGAAACAGTTGTCTGCGGAGGTGCTGGCGACTGAGGCGATGGTGCTGGCGAGAAATGAAAACCGGGGAGAGAGTAATGTCAACCGTTCCACTGCAAAATAATGAGGCCCCGTTGGTGCCTGCCAACGAAGCCTCTCTGGTAAACAAGGATCTAGTCACCTTTACCCTAGCCCCCACCACAACCGCAGTCAAGGAAACTTTTCTCGATATCGGCACCCAAGATCGAGCGGGGCACCCCAGCATACGAACTTTTCTGGCTGAACTGGCAAAGCGCCAATGCCGTCAAAGAGGTTGTTGCTAAGAAGAAATCCGAATTGAGCCGGATACATCCTCTCGCCCAGACGAAGGGTGCGTAAGTAAAAGAAGTAGTCGTAGTATGCACCGCGATTGCGATATAGGTCGCGGCGGTGGTCGTGGTTGTGGTGATGGTCGTGATTGCGATAGCGGTCTTCATCATCATCACAGCGCGGATCTAAAGCGAACGTCGCATTCACCCTTCACCATTAAGAAGCATCGCGAGTCGCAACGGAACTACAATGAACTAGGTATTTTGACTTCCCGGCGCTATATGACACCCTACCCACGTGTCCCGCGACTTCGCCCAATTGCAAAAACAAATTGAGGACACCCTTGCGAAGCTGAAAGCAACCACGGAACCGAGTCTCCGGCTAGAGGCCCTTAAGGAAATGAGAGACTTGTTGAGGGGGAGCCGACCGCTTGCTGCACCCAGATAAATGCCCAAAATGAGCTTAACCTTTGGTGGCTGAACTCTCGGCGCTGCGTAGGGTGTCCGACACAAAAAGCATCTTAAAAAAAGAGCGTGCTTTGTACGGTAGCGTGCAGACCGAAATTCCCGTGCAGTGTTTCCATATCGATGCCCCTCTCCAAGAGATAAGCACATGGCGCGAAGAATCCCTGAATCAGTGGGAGCCGCGTGGCAAGAGTTGTACACCGCTGCACTCTTAGAATTGGACCCAGACAAGCTAAGAACGCTCATCGCAGGTGCGGAGCAAGCAATCGCAGCTCGCTACCTCAGTTTGGACCCTGTTCGCGACGCGGAGGAAGCACAGCGCATCACAGATGCAACGCGGGCCTTGTCAGTGTTACGGCGCGAAGCGAAGTAGGAATCCAGCGGAATCAGCTAGAGATTTGCTCGGGTAGCCCGCAGCCGTTCTCGCTTTAGATTCCGCAGAGCTATGAATGCGTCCATTATGGCTTGCATTTCGACCCTGTGCTCTTGACGGGTCGTCATGTCAAGCCATCGTATCAGGAGCGCCTCTTCCGCTACTCGAATACGCTGTTCGAGCAACGCGTTGTCGGGCTCCAACACAGCCGCTTTGTAGACTTCTTCCCAGGAATACGAATGGATTTTTGATAGGGATTGAGTCGCCATGGTTGCACCTTCAAGCCGCATCGTTCCGCCCCACCAAGGCCACAGCCGCTTGTTCCCTGACGTGAGTTACATGGTTGTGAATCAGGGAGCGTAGTTCGGAAAGGATAGGCACCCACTCCGACTCACGCGCCGCGACGGCCATTGCGCAAAGTTCTCGGATTCGGCCTTCAAGGTCTTCGGTAGGAAATTCCACACCCACGGCGCTGAACATGCCACAGAGGAAAACGCCGCGCCATACACAATTATCGGTATTTCTTCGAACGTCGGCCCCGGACAAAAAACTACCCCCGCACCAGGGAAAGTCGGCGTACTTGGAGAGAACCCGACCCTTTAGCAACACTCCCTGGCACGGGGTTGCGCTTTAAATATTAACGTGCTCCTGCGGGTCGGTCCATACAGACTAATCTGTAGATAAGGCAGGCCCCCGCGTCTGGCCAGGGGGCGCGGGGCGGCTGGTGAATCGCTTTAGAAGAATCGTTCGTGGTGGGTCGTTCTCGTCTCGAAGCTCTAATCTCGGAAGGTTCGTTCCTCTGTTACGCACGCTAATACCATTCGTGACCTTGAGGCCACAATACCGTTGTTTCTGACGCACGAATTGTGGACTCGTAAGAAGCTGCTCGGTTATGGCTTCTCCTTTTCCTCCTGGAGACCCTTCTCGAGCCTCTTGATTTGAACGTAAAGACTCCGCATTTTGCGGCTCGAATCGATCTTTTCCAGATCCACCTTGCGTGATGAGACCTGATTCCACCCGAGATCTTCGAGTGCCAGGTCGATGCTGGCCACAGTCACTCCGAGGTCCTGAGCTTTTTGCTCCACCAGTTCTTGGAGATCCGCCTCCACTTTGCTGATCTCTTTCCTCAGCCCATTGATCTTTGTTTGGTCGCCCATGACACAGACACCCTTGCGCCCATTGATACTGATACGGCCTGCCCAGCTCGGGTTACCATTCTGGCTTCGCCTTTCAGTATGACTATTCCTTTTCGAAATCGCGCGGCCCTTTACATCCGGACAAATGGCGCTGGCCGTCTGCCCTCCGGATTCGCACAATGTTGACCGCACGGGCAACTGGCCTGGTTTGGATGGATCATTCGGAAAGAAGCTGACCAAGTCCCCGTGTCGTAGGTCCGGGTAACGGTTGTACGCGGAAGCGTCGTATTCGGTGCTGACTGAAACCTTTGTTGGCGAAAATATCCTGTTGACGTCAACCGAGACAGCCGATGCGTCCTTCTCTCATTCTCTCATTGCTGCTTGCTTTGCAATCGACAACTTGCGGTAGTGACCATGAGACTATGAGGATCAATCGGCGGTGGGGATGCAGCCTTTCCCCCCCGACAGGCATCTCGCTACACCCAGTTTCTTGACCCGGGTCCAAGCCGCGATATGCGCACTTGGTTCAATTTCGGATGGTTTCCCCGCGTGGGTGGGTGCATAACCTGATTCGAAGAGTGGGGACCCCCGTCGGAGAGCTTTCAACGGAATCCTTTTCGGCCACGATCTGGGCGCTGCTGGTCCGCAGACTTGGATGCGGAACATATCACAAGCAGTATGGGGCGCGAGTGCGTTGGACTGAACACGGAACATTGATTTGTCCTGAGTGCGTTACCAAGCAAGGACTGGACTAACATATAAGTAGCTCCGCGTCAGGTGCTTTCCCTACGGCCTCTCGCAGCCGCACTACAACATTCTGCCGATGGACTCTTCATCGACTGGGAGCCATGCTTGAAGAATGAAAGTGGCACTAGCAAAGAGCAAGCGAGCAGAATTGAACGCTGAACTATTCAGACTGCGCACGCAGCACGTGGCAGCTCTCGCCAGGGCCTTGTTTGGCGGTTATACTCCCGAAGAGGAAGCGGCGCATCAGGAACGGGTGGAGCGGATGGCGGTGCTAGTCCGGGAGTTACAGCCCCTTGACGAAACATCGGAAATAGCGCCTTCATTCGTTGAGCGCCTCCGGCGGAGTCTTTAGCGCATCCAGTCTTTTTTGTTTAGCGTCTAACAGAGCATTGATTTCGCCCACCAACGCCATGAGTTTTTCATGGTCCTGTTCAACAGCCGCTTGTTCGCACAGCAACATCCAACGCTCTTTGTCCTTCCCAAACATTCCTCGTCTCCAGTCACTGTAGGAAGGAGGATGGGGATGATTCCGCCTCGGCCAGTGTTGCTCTAAAAGTATAGCGCGCGAACTGTACTACCCACAGCTAGGAGGCGTCGGTGGGTCACCCTACTGCACGCCCGCTGCCTTATTTTTGCGTCAGGCTTGCACCCCCGAAACCGGCGTTAGAATCCGCCTCAAGGAAAGAAGGACCCGCCGTGAGGCCGGTGCAGAGGTAATGCGGTGGATGCTGATGCCCTGACGTCCGACCCAACGGCTAACCGACGCTGCGAGCCGACCTCCCGGTGGCGGGTATACAAAGCATACCCCTCATCGCGCACCCACTTCGCAAACCCAATAATGTGCGCTGACAGTGGACCATCCAGAGGCTGTGAGCGAACCCCATCATCGACAGTGCATTTCATAGTCGTACTCCTTTCCTCATCGACCACGGTGGATCGACGGAGCCAAACTATGTCGCATCAATGTGACTATGAAGCAGAAAACACGGCAGGATTGGAAATTACCTGGTAATAGACCGGGACTCGGAATAGTGCCGGCTATTTATCATGCGAAATAACAGGCATTCATGTGCCGTGATGGTGTTCGAGCGGACCGTGTCTCTCGGCAGCGTCAAGCAGACGCTTCGACATCGGAGCTGGTCATCGTCTCTGGTCTACTTGAATGAGAGCGATTCTCAGCGTGGATTCAAGGCGATTGGTGACGCCATCCACGCGTTGTCGATGTAGTCGTCGTTCGCCTCTTCTTGCATCACCAACACCTCGACCACGTCGTCTCCACACTGGATGCAAGTTGGCGTCATCTCGCGCAGCTTCCCGCAGGCGCAACACTTGAAAATGATGCACATCCTGTGATGCTGGCACGCTGGACTCGACGTGTCGACGTCACTGTGGTCACCACCGTGGGCACCCTTCGCACCATCCCAGGTACGATTCCTTTCGCACATGATTTCCACGTTGCCTCCACTCGGGCGTCCGTCGTGGTCACGTCAATGGAAATCAGGGTCACATCAGGGACACGCGTTTTGAAAAAGGAGTCTCTAAGCATGCTTCCCGAGGCCATACCCCGAGAGGGTTCGCGCGGGTGCACCACCTCGGCACCGCCGTCGGCCCGACTGAAGCCACGTCGCTTCCACCTCGGGCCCACTTGTGGTTCCTACGGCTGCTCCCAGGTGAATCCAAAATCGTCCTCCGTGTCTGGAAACAAGTGTCATTTCCAAATTCGTTTCTACGCTGACACCCTGCCGGGGGTAATATTTTTCGGATTTCTCGATTTTCTGGGGAAGTGTTCTCCCGGGGTGAACGGCTTTCCGACTGAGACTCCTGCTGGGTAGGATTTGGAGATTTCGCAAGCCTCAGGCGACGTCACTTCG
>Ga0137418_10004963_pt1 | contig 12202 bp, 11 predicted proteins | sample CZODoug3_1_2_16f_FD_122242 | JGI IMG/M metagenome (GOLD analysis project Ga0137418, IMG submission 122242) | Vadose zone soil fungal communities from Angelo Coast Range Reserve, California, USA - CZODoug3_1_2_16fungal (Hybrid Assembly) | ecosystem: Environmental > Terrestrial > Soil > Vadose... | reverse complement strand
ATTTATTTCTTTGGGCAGGGCGATGACTAGCCGCCCACCGCATCGTTAGGGCTGTAACTCTCCTGGACAAAGACTTTAGCGGCGACAATCTTTCCACTGGAATCGCGGATCCTCAGCGCCTGGCCCGTTTTCGGGTCGATTAGCTCAACTCGGATCTGCCGCGGAGGGCCGGAACTCGCGGGGTTTGACGAAACGTACGTAACCACATAGCGAAGCCGCAAATTTTCCATAATGTCGTCGTAAATGGCCGCCACCGTAAGGTCGGACTCCAAAACATAGGCCCGCCCTCCGGAAACTTTGGCGAGGTTCTCCAGAAATTTTTCTGCATCGTTCCAGTCAACGCGTGCAAACGGGGCCGTCGTGCCGTAAACGGCGGTCTCGCGTTGTATGATCCGGACTAAACCGATGGTGTAAATCGGTATGCCGTTCTCGCGAGCGGACTGCAGCACTTGGTCGCGTGTTGCCTTGCTGAACGTATCGAGACCGCTGGAGATGACAATGACGGCTTTGCGATCTCCGCCAGCAGCGCGCACTCGGTTCAAGGTTCCCAGAAGAGCGTCATAAAGGTTTGCTTCCGAGAATCCCGGGGTACCGAGACGCTGCAAAGCTCGCTCCAACACCTCATGTCCTTGGTTGAAGTCGACTAGGGTCTCGAGCTGATCGCCGTATTTGAAGACGGCCACTTTGTCGTCGTGGCCCAGCACGTTGAGCAGTTGTCGCCCAGCCTCATCCACCTCGCCCGCAAGCGATTGATTCAGCTCGTGGTAGCGCCCGCCAAACTCCATCAGCAGCGCGATTGAGACCGGGGCGTGTTCCACTTCTACGGCCACGTTCTTCTGTCGAACTCCGTCCTCGTAAACAGCGAAGTTGTCAGGGTGCAGGTTTGGCAGGAAATATCCATTCGGATCTTCCACGTGAAGTTTGATCGTTACTTGGCGAGTCGCCGGCTTGAACTTGATTTCCGATTGTTGCGAACCCTGCTCCCCTTTAAACAGTGGACTAGGGGGCCGGTTGGGCACAGAGACTTGGGAGCTTTGCGCCGTTTGCGTCGGTGTCCCTGTTTGTTGGTGAAGCGGCTGCAATCCCCATATAAAGGAGGTAGCCGCCAACATCAAGGAACCTGCAAGGCCGAGCTTTGTCGCAGTCCTCAAGGCCACCTCCTTTCGCGGTCGGGCCGAGCGCTAGGATCCGGGCGGGACGAAGAATTTGGTGGCCGCGACCAGTTCCGCATTTTGAACCTCGGTTCTCACCGGGGATTCCTGATGAACTCCGCTCGGTTCGATAAGTGCCTCACGCCAGAGTCCCGGACAGCCGCGCAACCGGCTCCGTCCACCGGCGGCCATCCTCTGCAAGAACGATGGCGTATCTCCGGACTTCCATGGCTCGCGCGGAAACTGACTTTGGAAGGGCCAGCTCAAGCACCCCGTTCCTCAAGGCCGCGGTCGCCTTTGTCGGGTCTACCTCCACAGGGAGTCCCATCGACCGGAAGATGCGGTCAGCACACACGTCACAGTAAAGCACCCGTCGCATGGACTTGTGATTCGTAGCGCGCCTTCCTGTGATGGTTAGTCGCGAGGGCTCGAGGCTGATCCAGAGTTCTTCGGCGGTAAAACCGGGGACTTCAGCGCTGACGGCCAGGCTGTCATCTGACTCGTATAAATGTACGTGTGCGGTGTGAAACAGCTCAGCTTCCGCGCGGTACCAGTCTTCTAGGTCCCCGCCATCCGTTCGTCCTCGGTTCTGAAAAATCTCGAACGCACGCCGGGCAATGCTCTCGGAGAGTGCGTTCATTTGCTCGAATGGCGCTGTCATTGCAACCATCTGTGGTTCCGTGGTTTGTTGAATTGGCTTCATGGCAACTGCTGATTGCATGATGATTCCTTTCCCCCTGTCTCATCTGTGTGCCAGTTGGCACGTTTCAAGAACGTCGGAATTCAGGACCGACGCAAAGGGCGCCCCGCCTCGGAGCGCCCCAGGTTGTATTCTTTGTTTCTCCTTCACGAACTGGCGCCCCCACTGCCACCAGCAGCGGATCCCGCACTTGCCCCTTTGGCCTTTGCCGAAGAAGAGGAAGGTCGTACTTCGATTCGCTTCGGCAAGGCCGCTTCGCTGAGCGGCGCGGTGATCTCCAGCACGCCGTTGTTGTACTCCGCAGAGAGCTTAGAGGTGTCCACGCCTTCGGGCAGCACGATGGTTCGCTCCATGCGGCCATAGGAGAATTCCTGTTGCAGATAATCTGCATCCTTCTTCTCATCTGTTTCTTGGTGCTCACCGCTGACGGTCAGATTGTTGCCCTCAAGCTCCACCTGCAGTTCCTTTGGATCGAACCCGGGCAAAGCGATACTCAGGTGAAATTTCTTGTTTTCCCTATCCACCCAGGATTCGATCGGTGGCACTGCCACTAGCACACGATTACCTCGTTCGCCAGTAGGCACCGCCCCGGTCAGGAAGCGGTTGAATATGTCATCGAAACCACGTCTGAAATCGAACAGGTCATTTGCTCCAGTTTCCCTTCTTACAAGATTTGCCATTGCTATCTCCCCTTTTCTTAAGTTTTTGAACTACTTGAGTCTCGAAACTAAATCGCTGCGCAAATGATCGACGGCATCAAGCCGCTGCCGCCGCTGTCGTTCCGATGGTGATTCGGTTGTCGACCCTGCGAACTCCTGGAGCCCTCCAGGCAGCCCGCTCAGCTTCTTCTCGCTCGAACCACGACCGCACCGTACCCCGAAGAATCACTTTGTCCCCGTCGGTTTCCACCGCGATACGCTTGGCGTCTACCTCGACGCTACGCTTCAGTGCCGCTTCGATTGCGCTCTTCACTTCCGTACTGCTCACTTGTGGCTTGACTTCAATGTGGTTGAGAACACCCTTAACGCCAACAAGATTGCGCACCGCTTCTTCGGCCGCTGTCTTTTGAAATTGCCAATCCACCATGCCTTCCAGCGTGATCCATCCCTTGGATACCTTGACCTTGACCCGGTCTCTTGGCACGGAAACGGACCACTCCAGTCGATTCACCGCCGCGCGGGCAATGTCTTCATCTGTGCGTTCGCTGGAAAATGGCAGATGTATCTCCAGTTCGTTTGCCACCGCTCTGACCCCCTCGACACGCGCCGCAGCGCGCTCAGCGGCGATTTTTTCCCAGTAACTGTCCACTCGCCCGTTAAGCGTAACCACGCCGTCTTTGACTGCCACGCCAATTTGGGCGGCATTCACACTTGGTTCCCAGTTGAGTTCCGCCTCAACATTCTTTTTAATGTCCAGATCCGTCATGTCAATTGTCCTTTCTCGCTGCGCTCCGTCACTTTCCACTTCAGAAGATCCGAGAACCGCTTCAAAGGTCGGAAGTTCACTTTTCTGGTACCAACGAATTCCGCCAGCAGCCCGTGTGAGCCAAAGACGTGCTGTAAGCACATTGGCTGTCACAACTCGTCACTATTCGTGTCTGTCGCGCTATTTGGAAACATCGCCGCAAACGTCTCGCTACGCCTCGCACTCTCTGCTTGAGCAGCTTTCATTCCAAGGCGGCGTTTCCCGGCAACATTGCGTATCTTCATTTTTGTCAATCGATTACTGCCCAGCTTTGTTGCCTAGCGGCAAGGAAGCACAGCTACAGGTTCAAGTTTGGTCAGTAATCCGACACCGCTTCGCCGTCACTCGAGCAAACCTCGTCTGTTTAAATTTCGATAATCGTGGCCAATTCCAGTAAAGACCCTATTGACCTGCATAAGAGGTCAGCACCAACATCGACCCTCTCAGTCTATTTTCCCGGCGTAAAAAGGAGCGGCGCTTGCCGTCTATCCCCGGGCGCTTTCTTCTGGAAACCCTCGCTCCATTGGAGGCCGTCGCATTCAACTCTAAAAAGCACGCGAGGAAAGTTTCGTCGGGAGCGGTTGGCCGTTTAAGGCCCAGCCAAGCGTAAAAATTTAGCGTTGACGCGCCTGCAAGGATGGACGCCACCGTGTGCACAAATGCAGGACCTATCGACCGCCCCGACATCCAGTCGCGGGAGGCTGCTCGCGAGATAAACTGTTTTGCCGCAGACTCTGATGGCCCGGAAATTATCGGCGCAGCCCCCACGCTTAGGCGCATCCTAAGCAACGTCAAGACCGTCGCGGCCACTGACGCAGCAGTCCTGATCCTTGGCGAAACCGGTACCGGAAAAGAACTCATCGCCCGTGCCATCCACAATTTGAGTAGCCGCCGGCAACATGCCTTGGTTCGAGCCGATTGCGCATCTATCCCCTCGGGACTTCTCGAAAGCGAGCTATTTGGTCATGAGCGCGGAGCGTTTACTGGCGCCGTCACGCGCAACATCGGGCGCTTTGAGCTAGCCGACAAAGGAACGCTCTTCCTCGACGAAGTGGGCAACATCCCTCTCGAGCTTCAATCGAAGCTACTACGCGTTCCGCAGGAACAAGAGCTGGAGAGGTTGGGAAGTACTAGCACAATGCGCTTGGACTTTCGGGTGATCACTGCAACAAACCGAAATTTGGACAAAATGGTCGAGCAGGGCCTATTTCGCAGTGACCTCTATTACCGGATCAACGTGTTTCCCCTCGAGCTTCCCCCACTTCGCGATCGCTGCGAAGATATTCCGCTTCTCGTTTGGTATTTCGCCCGAAAGAGCGCCCGTCGCTTGAACAAGCAGATCGAGACGATTCGCACAGAAGACATGGATTCCCTGGTTCACTATCACTGGCCGGGCAATATACGTGAGCTCCAGAATTTGATTGAACGCTCCGTGATTCTTTCCTCGGATGCAGTGCTGCACCCCCCTCCGTTTGCCGAACCGAGGCTTGAACCCAGCAGTCTTCCGCGGGAAGTTCGCACCCTCGCGCAGGCGGAACGCGCCCAGATCCTGCAAGCGTTGGCCGAGACCGATTGGGTAGTTGGGGGCACGTATGGCGCAGCTATAAGGCTGGGCGTAAAACGCACGACGCTATTGGACAAAATGCGCCGCCACGGAATTTCCCGCCCACGAGACTGAGGACATGACGGCTCAGTGTCGGCCTGATGACGCGCACTCTGTCTATTCGCTAATAGTTAGGTCCTTGTTTGCTGGGCGTCCCTCCGTAATCGACTGAGCCCTCCACATCTACACCTCGCTATAGATCCCCCAGAGTTTGGAGCAATAGCTGCCCCAATTCCGGAGCGAGCGTACTAGCAACCGCTCTCAGTGTTGTCGCCCTCCCAACACGCGAACACACCCTTGCAGCGAGGCATTTGATGGGAATAGCAGTCCTTGATGAAGACAACATGAATGAGCCAAATCTGTCCAACCGCGCTTCACAGAGACCTGACCCGGCTTTCTTATTTGATCTGGACGGGACGCTCGTCGACAGCGTTTACCAGCACGTGCTGGCTTGGCGCGAAGCCTTGGAAGATCTGGGCATTGAGCTCGCAGTGTGGCGAATTCATCGTCGCATCGGAATGAGCGGTGGCTTACTTATTAACGCGCTGCTTCGCGAGATTGGCCGCCGTGTCACGCAAACCGAGGCCGAGCATCTGGCTCGGCTCCATGAAGAAGCCTATTCGCGGCTGCGGGCCCAGGTTCGCGTGTTGCCAGGTGCCTCAGAGCTACTGGCTCATCTCTTACAATCAGGCATCCCCGTAGCAATTGCTACCAGCGGACGGCCCGCCAGCGCACAGCCCATGTTGCAGTTACTGCAGGTTTCATCCGACATTCCCGTGATCACCCGTGATCAAGTTGATCGCGCCAAGCCCGATCCTGACTTGTTTCTCGCCGCCGCCAAAGGTTTGGGCGTTCCAATTCATCAGTGCATTGTCGTTGGCGATAGCGTTTGGGACTTACTCGCAGCGCGCCGCGCCAATGCGCTTGGAGTTGGACTGCTCTCCGGTGGCTATGGTCAGGACGAGCTGAATAGCGCTGGTGCCTATCGCGTCTATCAGGATCCTGCCGACCTGCTGCGGCACTTGGACGAAGTGGGCGTTCGCAGCATTCCTTGAGAGCCCAGCGGTTTCGCCGAATCGAACAAGCGCGCAGTTTTCTTGAGCAGTGCAGACTCAGACCATTTGTTTGCAGGCCAGCCAGTCAGGAGTGGTGAGAGCGAAATGGACACCGCAAGAATTCTTAGCATCCGCGCAATCCTCGCCTTCTCGCTTACCCTTTGCCTCATCCTACTTTGTACCCAGCCTTCCTTCGCCGACGACAATCCCCCCACTCGTGCGGCACGCATCAGCTACCTCAAAGGAAAAGTTTCCTTCCAACCGGCCGGGCAGGATCAATGGAGCGAAGCGACTCTCAACTTCACCGTCACGACCGGTGATCGTCTCTATACCGACAAAGGAGCAAGAGCGGAGCTCGAGGTCGGTCCATATACTGTTCGCCTGGCTGAGCAAACCGATCTCATCGTTACCAACCTCAACGACCAAGTCATGCAGCTCGGCCTGGAACAAGGCATTCTTCGTCTAAGTGTCTACGAACTCTCTTCCGACAACACCGTGGAAGTCGACACGCCCCACGCCGCCTTATCGATTCTCGCACCAGGCGCCTACCGCGCTCATGCCGATCCCGACGCGAACCGTACTCTGGTCAGCGTCAACAGCGGCAGTCTGGAACTTTCCGCGGAGGGTATCTCCCAAACATTGCAAGCCGGCGAAGCCGTCGAACTCACTGGCGAGAGTTCAATACAAGCTGCCTCCATACCGATGCCCGCTCTGGACAGCTTCGATCGCTGGAGCGAGCAACGAGACGCGCGACTTTCGGCTTCTGCCTCCGCCAAATACGTAAGTCGCGGCATCGCTGGCTACGATGACCTAGATGACTATGGTCGTTGGGAGGAGGTCGCTGAGTACGGTCCGGTCTGGTATCCCACCGGCCTTGCGCCGGGCTGGGTTCCCTACCGTTTCGGCCACTGGGCCTGGGTTGATCCTTGGGGCTGGACTTGGGTGGAAGATGAACCCTGGGGCTTTTGTCCGTTTCATTACGGACGTTGGGTGTTCATCGGAACGGCGTGGGGTTGGCTGCCTGGCCCTTATGTTCCGCTTCCCGTGTATACGCCCGCGCTAGTGGCGTTTGTCGGAGGCCCCGGCTTCTCTCTCGCTGTTGGCGTCGGCGCGGTGGAACTCGCAGCCTGGTTCCCGCTAGGACCCGGCGAGCCATTTTTTCCCTGGTATCACTACACTGGCGATTACCTTCGCGTCGTGAACATCACCAACATTCGCAATGTGACGAACATCACCAACATCACGAATATCAACGACATCAAGCGCGTGAATTACAGATATCGAACCATCGCTGCTACCGCTGTGTCCGCTAATGTCTTCAGCAGCGGCCAACCTGTGGCGCATCACATCGTTCGCGTACCTCCTGAACGTCTTGCGCGAGCGCCAGTGATTCCGCATCCCGCCGTTAATCCCACCGTGCGCGCCGCCTTGCCGGGAAAGCCAGTCCCGGCTCCGCCGGTCGCCGCGCGCGTCGTCCCCGCTCGCGCTCCAACCAGTACCGCTGCCGCCCGGCGAGATGTGCGTCCACCGCCAGCGGTAGCGGAGAGGAAATTGTCGCCTCCGGAAAATAATAGAAGAGCACCACCGCATCCAACGGAACCCACCCGGCCTCCCGCTCACATAATCGCACCGCCGCGCGAGACCCTTCCGCCTTTAGTCACCAGAAGCGCCCCGCCAACTCCTCACGTGCCTTTCTCGGAACGCCGCCCGCTTATGAGTGAACATCCCGGTCGCCCGTTGGAACCGCAACAGTTGGAAAATCTTCGCGCTGGCCGACCTCCGGGCCCGATGGCCGACCACGAATTTCCACCGCACGTCGTACCCGTGCCGCGCGAGCGCGCCGTTCCCATGCCTCCCCCACCGCAACCACCGAGGCGCAAGCCATAGATTGATCCAGCGAACCGCCGTTATTACCAAGCGAATAGCAGGCGATTGGCCGAGATCACGGCAAACCTCAGGCCGTAGCTGTTTGAGCGGCTTGCCTTATGGGCAGGCTCACCTCCAACTGAGTTCCTGCGCCGCGGGAATGTAGCTGCAAGCGGCCGCCACAATGCCTGACGCGCTCTTGCATGCTGCCGATTCCGACGCCGATTTTGGCTGGCAGCTCGGTAAGTTCCGCCGAGGGAGGCAGGCCGGTTCCTTCGTCTTCCACGTTGATGAACACACCCTCGGGGTTGACCGCTATGCGTACGCGAGCCGTGGCGCTGTGCGAGTGTTTGTGCACGTTGGAAAGACTCTCCTGAACCACTCGAAAGATAGTGGTTTCCAGATCCCGAGGCACGCGAATGGAACGGTCGGGCAGCTCTACATCGACGAGGACTCCGCTGCGCTCCGCAAAGCCCTCGATGAATGTACGCAGAGCCGAGAAGACACCCAGTTCCTCGAGTAGGGGCGGGTGGAGGACATACGAGAACGTTCTCACCTCTTGCAGGCTGGTGCGCGCAAGGTCGCCACATTCCATGAGTTTTGCGTGCATTTCCTCCGGTGGGAACTGTTCACGAGCCAGAAGGTCTATATTCAAGACCAGCATGGACAAATTTTGGCCAGTTGTATCGTGCAGTTCGCCCGCCAGGCGTCGGCGCTCGTCATCCTGGAGGGTCAGCAGCCGACCCGTCATTTCGCGAAGCAGCTCGCGGGCCTGCTTCATTTCGATCGCATGGGCTATGGCATCGCCGATCACGGCGAAGACCTCTTCGCAAAGTACGTCTTGCGGAATGACGTCACAAGAGAAGAACTCGCAGACGGCCGTGACATTCTCACCTGCTAGAATGGGCATTCCAAGAGCGGATCTGAGCCCCAGTTCCCTTGCGGCATGCTGACCCTTATGGTCGAGTTCATGCTCGAGGTCATATAGCACGGCCGGCCGAGCGCTGGTCACCATTTGCATGCGCCAATCGATTCCAGAGCGCAGACGGTTCATGCGCAAGGCTCTATCCCGAAATCGCCGAGGGTCTAGAAAAGGCACCCGCCACACTTCTTTGGTGCTCCGTCCGCCCAACTCATTCCCCGCTGTAAGGATACGGGCATGTGCAAACGGCCATTGCGTACAATCACACACCTTGTTTAAGCTCGCTCGGAGTATATCCGCGACACTGGCAGCGTCCTCGGTAGCAACTTTCGCGGCGCGTAGGAGTTTGGCATAGAGAGGCTCCTTGGTTTGCGCTTGCACCTCAGCTTCGCGCGGATATATTTTTTGGTGTTTCATTTCCGCCCCCTTTTGGCACCGAGACTACAACCACGACCGGAAGTCGTTACTTCTGGGAAGACTTCTGTCGAAGATGCGACTGAGCGCAATTTTCTCTGGAAAATAACCCTCACCAACACCACCCGGCCTGCAGCCCCATTTGACCTGACGGGGCAGCCGCGGCGGGTAAATGCACCGCTGCGCTGTTGCTCACCGTGGCATGATCGAGGCCTCCAAAAGGCGAAGAACCGGCTACCAAAGCAGCCAGCCGGTAGGCAGACCCCTGCACGCGAAGCAGTAGCCCTGTAGTAACGTGCATTTGTCGGCCCATTCGCGTATAGATAACTTCTGCGGAAATTTGCTGCAGGGAAGGGAGTTAGCTACTTTAGATAAGTTAGGGTCCCCGCGTTACGTCAAGGCCTTGACGCACCTTGACAGCCGCCGAGCCGCATGGGACTTCAGAGGGAAGTACCACAGACATATCCCTTAAGTACGAACAGCCTATCTCTCCCCAAAGCGACCTTAGGCCACTATAGGACCATGAAGAGAACTGTGATTTGGCTCACCGAACGCCAGCGAAAAGCGCTGACATTACTGTCCAAGCAAACGCTCGCGCCTGTCTCGGCTCTCGTTCGGCACGCAGTGGACGAGTTCTTGCGCAAGAGAGCAAAGCCCCACCGTGCGGCAGTCACTCGCCGTTAACCAACCAGACCAGCAACCTGCGAACAATTCTAAGCTCTTTTTGAAAAAAAGTGAGCGAGAGGCGTTGCCCATCTTTACTTGGCCATATTCTTGTGAAATACTCTTGCCGTTAGTGCAAGGTGCACCGTAGTGCACTAGCATCCACGCAATCCTTCCTTACCGGACGATCCAGTGGCGCATGCGATGCAGTGGCAACAGGGCATTGGTGAAATTGTCGGCCGAAGCTATGTTCTGACCAAGGTTGTTCAGCAGGTAAAAACCGTAGCGCCTACCGACGCAGCTGTGCTGTTGTTGGGAGAGACGGGCACCGGGAAAGAACTTTTCGCCAGGGCGGTTCACGCTCTTAGTTTGCGAAAAGACCAGCCATTGGTGCGCGCGGATTGCGCACTGATTCCAGCGGGACTGCTGGAAAGCGAACTCTTTGGCCACGAACGAGGAGCGTTTACCGGCGCGGTCTCACGCAATATCGGACGTATCGAGCTGGCCAATAAAGGAACGCTGTTTCTCGACGAAGTAGGCGATATTCCGCTGGAATTGCAGGCAAAGCTTCTGCGCGTCTTGCAGGAGCGCGAAATCGAGAGGCTTGGAAGCTCGCAGACTATCCGAGTGGATTTCCGATTGGTAGCTGCCACAAATCGCAACCTGACCGAGCTGGTAGCTAACGGCCAATTCCGCCGAGACTTATATTACCGACTCAGCGTCTTCCCCGTTGAAATCCCTGCTCTGCGCGACCGCGCGGAGGACATCCCAACCCTGGTCTGGCACTTTGTGCGCAAGTATGAGCGGCAAATGAACAGACGAATCGAAAACATCCTTCCGGAAGACATGCAAGCGCTGGTGCATCACGGCTGGCCCGGCAACGTGCGGGAGTTGCAGAATGTCGTGGAGCGTTCCATGGTGGTTTCTTCCGGCTCCGTGCTCTCTCTGTCGCAGCCAACCGAGCCGAGGCGGACAGATTCAGGAGGCGGAAGGCGAACGCTTGCCGAAGCCGAACGCGACCACATTTTGCAGGCATTGCGGAACGCCGATTGGGTCGTCGGAGGTCCACACGGCGCGGCAATGCAGCTGGGCGTGAAACGCACGACATTGCTGTACAAAATGCGGCGCTTGGGAATCGATCGGCCTCCGGACGAGCGGCCGACCGCGAAAGATCATCAGAACACGTAAAGCGTGCACCCCCGGGAGTTCGACTCTTTCCGGGCCCGTCATTCTTCTCTTGAATCTGTTCGACAGCTATTTCGCCGAAAAGCGAAACACGGTCTGCGAGTGAAAAACTGCATTCGGTTTCAGCAGCGTGCTGGGAAAGTTCGCATGATTCGGAGAATCGGGAAAGTGCTGCGTCTCCAGGCAGAAAGCCGCTCTTTGCGGGTAAGGCTTATTGCCCTTACCTTTTGCGCCGTCCAGAAAATTACCGCTGTAGAACTGCACCCCAGGCTCTGTCGTTAGAACTTCGAGTTTACGCCCGCTTTTCGGATCATAAGCTTCCGCCGCGATCGACAATCCATTGCCGCCGCCAGCCCGAGCGAGCACCCAGTTATGATCGTAGCCTTTTCCGAACACGAGCTGCTCATCGCTTTCGTTGATGCGCTTACCGATTGCCGTGGCGCTGTTGAAATCCATCGGCGTTCCGGCCACGTTCTTTAACTCACCCGTCGGAATCAATCCCTTGTCAACCGGCGTGAACTGCTTGGCATGCAGCGTCATCACGTGATCCAGAATATCCCCATTGCCTTCCCCCGTCAGGTTGAAGTACGAGTGGTTGGTAAGATTCAGCACCGTATCCTTATCAGTGGTCGCCGTGTAGTCGATCCTCAACTCGTTGCGGTCCGCCGGCAGCGTGAACACAACCTTAGCGGAAAGGTTTCCTGGAAATCCTTCTTCTCCATCCGCACTCAGATACGACATTTCCAGCGATTCGCCTAACTTGGATGCAATCTCTCGCGCCTTCCAGACCTTTTTGTTGAATCCCACGATTCCGCCATGAAGTGTATTCTCTCCATTGTTCTTCGGAAGCGCGTAGGTCTTCCCATCAATCGAGAATTTACCGCTCGCAATGCGATTTCCGTACCTTCCCACGGTTGCGCCAAAATAAGACGTTCCATTCTCATAGCCATCCAGCGTGTCATAGCCCAGGACGATATCCGTCGCTTTGCCGGCGCGATCCGGAACCTTCAGCGTGACCACCGTGGCCCCAAAATTGGTGATCGAAACTTCCATTCCCTTCTTGTTCGACAGCGAATAAAGCTCAATCTGCTCTCCGCCAGTAGTCTTGCCAAACGATTCCTTTTTAATGGTTCCTCGCATTCCTTGCGAGCTCAGCGAGCTGGCAAGCGACAATCCGCC
>Ga0137418_10004962_pt1 | contig 12209 bp, 8 predicted proteins | sample CZODoug3_1_2_16f_FD_122242 | JGI IMG/M metagenome (GOLD analysis project Ga0137418, IMG submission 122242) | Vadose zone soil fungal communities from Angelo Coast Range Reserve, California, USA - CZODoug3_1_2_16fungal (Hybrid Assembly) | ecosystem: Environmental > Terrestrial > Soil > Vadose... | reverse complement strand
CCTGCGCAAGCCGGACCGGTCATTCTGGAAGCGAAGCACGACGGCATCGCCACACTGGTGATGAATCGCCCCGACCGGTTGAATGCGCTGAACAACGAGCTGGCGATGGCTGTGAATGCCGCGCTCGGCCGTTTGGCCGAAGATCCGAGCGTCAATGTGGTGGTGATCACTGGCGCGGGGAGAGCTTTTTGCGCTGGCGGCGATCTCGGCGCGCTTGGCAAGGGCCATCAGACCGGAGCGACACATGAGTTGGAGCCGCTGCTGCGCGCCGGGATGCAAATGGTCCTCAAGATGCGCACGATGCCTCAGCCTGTGATTGCCGCGGTAAACGGGGCCGCGGCAGGTGCGGGCATGAACATCGCGCTGGCTGCGGATATTCGCATTGCCGCAGAAGAAGCGACGTTTGGACAAAACTTTGCGAAGGTTGGCCTGTTTCCCGATTATGGGGGAACGTATTTCCTTCCGCAGTTGGTTGGGCCAGCCAAGGCGGCGGAGCTTTTTTACACTGGCGACATGATTGACGCGAAAACGGCGCTTGCGCTTGGGATCGTCAATCAGGTCGTTCCCGCCGCGCAACTGGAAGCGGCGGTGAAGGCGTTAGCGCAAAAAATCGCTCAAGGGCCGTCGCTGCCTATCCGCGCGGTGAAGAAGGCGCTTTTTGCCAGCGAGGAAAAGGAACTTGCGCAGGCGCTCGACAAAGAAGTCCGGGAACAGATTCGGTGTTACCTGTCCGATGATTGCCATGAAGGGATTCGAGCCTTTTTCGAAAAACGGTCACCGAAATTTCAAGGAAAGTAGCCTTCCTGGTTCAAGCCCCGTGTTGATCATGACCAACAGACATGAAACGAAGCAGCTTCGCCTTGAACGGCGCGCACCGATCTGAAAAGGAGAATCGATGGATGAGTTGGAGATTACGCCCGCGGACGTGAAGGCGCGGATGGACCGCGGAGAAAAATTGGTTCTCGTTGATGTGCGCGAGCTGTGGGAACATCAACTTTGCCGGATCGAAGGCGCGACGCTTGTGCCGCTTGGCTCGCTGGCGGCAGGCTTGCAAACGCTGCCGGATGTGGACGAAGTGATTTGCTATTGCCATCATGGCATGCGCAGTCTGGACGCCGCGGCGTGGCTGCGATTCCAGGGGATCGAAAAAGCGAAATCTTTGGCTGGCGGGATTGAACGGTGGTCGCTTGAAGTCGATCCGAAAGTTCCGCGATACTGAAAGAAGCGTCTCCGAGAATAAAGCCTTGCCCAAAACGAAAATTAAATTTTTGCAGAAGCCGACTTGAACGACGTGTCGCAAAGCAAGAGGTCTCTTGCTGGAGATGGGCGCCGAACTTGAATCGCGCGATTTGGACAAAGAGCGTTTGACCGAGGCCGAGCTCGACGAACTGATTGGCAGCCGCGATTACAAAGAATTTCTGAATACGCGAAACGAACTCTATCGCATGCGGAAAATGAAGGAACATCCGCCCACGCGCGCGGAGGCCATCAAACTCATGGCGAAGGAGCCGAATCTCATTCGCAGGCCGATCGTGCTTCAAGGGTCGCAGATGATTCTGGGATTTGACGAAGATGCTTACAAAAAACTTTTGAAATGATTTTCCCTCGATGGGGAAACAGCTGCCCGCCTCAGAAGGCGGCCCCTACAAAAGCGAGAAAGGAACGGATGGATGTGAAGACCATCGCCGTGGTTGGCGCGGGCACGATGGGGCGGGGGATTGCCTATGCTGCTGCTTTCGGCGGCTACAATACGGTCCTCGAAGATGTTTCGCGGCACGTGCTTGAGCAAGGCGTTGCCTGGATCCGGCAATCTTTCGACGAAGGAGTGGCGCGCGGCAAGGTGGAAGCTGCTGTGAGGGACAAGGCGCTTTCGTTGATTTCGACGGCAAACAATGTCGAAGACGCCATTCGCGACGCCGAGCTTATCATTGAAGCTGTGCCGGAAGAGTTGGAGATGAAGCTGGAACTCTTCACCATCTTCGACAAGTTTGCCAAGACGGGCGCCATTTTTGCAAGCAACACATCTTCGCTTTCGATCACGGATTTTACGGACGTCACGGTTTCGCGCGACCGCTGCATCGGGATGCATTTCTTCAATCCTGTGCCAAAAATGAAACTCATCGAACTGGTGAGGACGCCGCATACTTCGGATGAAACGGTGGCCACGTGCCGCGAAGTTGCGCGCCGCATGGGCAAGGAAGTGGTGATCGTCAATGAGGCTCCCGGGTTTATCACCACGCGCGTGAACGCGCTGATCGGCAACGAGGCTTTCAACATGCTCGAAGCAGGAATCGCCACTCCCGAAGACATCGACAAAGCGCTAAAACTGGGGCTGAATCACCCAATGGGGCCTTTCGAACTGGTCGATCTCGTGGGCCTGGATGTGCGGCTGAAGATTCTCGAATATCTCCATCAAACGTTGGGCGAAAAGTACCGGCCCAATTCCTTGCTGCGGCAATACGTCCAGGAAGGACGGCTGGGCCGCAAGACGGGACGGGGCGTTTACGATTACACGCAGCAAAAAGGCGCGGAGAAAAAAGCCGCGGGAGAAAAAGCATAGTGGCGCCGGAAAGAATGGATTGAATCCATCATGAGCTCACTCGCAGAGAGAGTTAAAATTCAACAGGGCGACTTGACGGAGATGGATACGGACGCGATCGTCAATGCGGCGAACAACGATTTGATTCTGGGCGCCGGCGTCGCGGGCGCGATTCGCCGCAAAGGCGGAGAAGAAATTCAGCGCGAATGCGATGCGATTGGCAGCATCCCGGTCGGGTATGCGGCCATCACCACGGGCGGAAAGCTGAAGGCGCGATTCGTGATTCATGCGGCGAGCATGCAACTTGGCGGCAAGACGAATGCGGAGTCGCTGCGGCGTTCGGCGGCACATTCTTTGAAAATCGCCAATGAGCGCGGGCTGAAAACCATCGCCTTTCCGGCGGTTGGCACAGGCATCGCGGGATTTCCGTTGAAAGACTGCGCGGAGATCATGCTTCGCGAGACGGCAGAGCATTTGAGAGGCGAAACTTCTCTCGAAAAAGTCTATTTCGTGCTTTTTGACGAAGCGGCGCAAGGTGTTTTTGAACGGGCCTGGAGAAAGATCCAGGGCGAAACCGCGTCTGATTCGGCTGGAGCCAAGGGCGCGTGACGCCGCTTGCTGAATTACTTGCCGACCGCATTCGCCGCTTCGGCCCACTCACGTTCGCGGACTACATGCGCGAATGTCTCTACCATCCGGTGCATGGCTATTACAGCAAGGCGGAGTCGAAGCGCTTCGCGGATTACTATACGAGCGTCGATGTGCATCCCATCTTTGCGCGGCTCCTGGTGCGGCAGTTTGCTGAGATGTGGGAACGGCTTGGCCGCCCTGCGGAATTCGTGCTTGTTGAGGCAGGCGCGGGAGTTGGGCGATTCGCTGGGCAAGTGCTCGATTTTTGCGAGGTGAAACTTCCTGCTTTTTACGATGCGCTGCGCTATGTAGCGATGGAGCGCTCGGCATCGCGGCGCGAGCAAGCTGCGATTCGCTCGCAACGCCACTCGGCTGCGGGGTATTTTACGGCATCGGCTGAGATTCCGGCGCACATCGCTGCGGGCTGCACCTTTTCCAATGAATTGGTGGATGCGCTGCCGGTGCATCGGGCGGTGATGGATGGCGGCGCGATGAAGGAAATTTTCGTTGGCTTCCGAGATGGGCGCTTTATGGACGTGCTGGGGCCACTCTCGACTTGCGCGATCTCCGAATATTTTGCTGCGCAAGAAATTGTTCTGCACGAAGGCCAGCACGCCGAAGCTGGGCTGGAAGCGTGCGACTGGATCAGCGAGATCGGCCGGCGGCTCGAACGAGGCTATGTGCTCACGATTGACTACGGTCATCCAGCGGCCGACCTATTTGACGAGCACCACATGCGCGGGACGCTTCTTGCTTATCAAAATCATCGCGCCAGCGAAGAGTTTTATTCTTCGCCCGGCGGGCAGGATTTGACGGCGCACGTAAATTTCACGGCGCTCGAATTGTGGGGGAAACGAGCGGGCCTGGAATCGGCGGGCTTCACTTCGCAAACGGCCTTTCTGCTCGCGCTCGGGCAGGGTAACGAATTTGCAGACCTCTACGATGAGGGGCAGACCGAGGCGGAGCGCACGGAAGCGCGCCTGCAACTCAAGACGCTGATCCATCCCGAAGGGATGGGGGAACGATTTCAGGTTCTGGTTCAGCGAAAGGGCGTAGATGCATCGCAGTTGACCGGTTTGGTAGGATTATCACCAAGCATTTCTAGCTAGAAAGGCCACCCCTCCCCCCACCCCCCTGTTTTTCATCAAGTGTTGATTCTAAACGTGGTTAAAGCCCTTTGTTTTGATACACTTTTGGAAGTGTTGATTCTAAAGGGACTTATATTGCACCAAAATTGTGCAAAATATGGCCCCACCTTGTTTTTTGTAAGTGTTCCTGTCCGCGAGACCTCTACGCCAATCGGCAGATTCATCCCGCCGAACGCGCGGGATGGCGCAGAGATGGCCTTCCCAGCTGGGAGAAATAAAAAAGGCGGCGGAGAAGCCGCCGCAGTTGGAAACACCTTGCACTCTTACCCAGGAAGTAGAGTACCAAACAAAGTATAGAGAGTCAAGGAGTTTCCGGGTGGCGGGTCTCCGATTCTGACGTTAATCAGGCAAGCGGATTTGTTTTCCGCTCCGCTCGTTTATCGTCAACAGCCGCCAGCAAGAGCCTTGTATTTCTCTCTCCAGGCCCTCGCATTCGCATTGAATTTCCAAACTGCATAACTCCAGGCTTCAGAGTGCGAAGCCGACGTGATTACCTCATCTTGGCCATCGTTATCTATATCCAGCTGATCTACGTACGTGCGTTCTGTTTTGTCAGTGCCGTCCTCGACATTATGCTGTATTTCGAGGTTTGCGAGCGTAAGCCGATACTGCCCTCGATCCCGCTCCGCGATAGCAAACAGGCGATGGATTGCGTGCTTACTTTCGACGTCAAAGCGACCAATGAGTGCGCGACCTGCACTCTCGCGGAGCACCGCGGAGATCGCCTGTCGCGTGCTACCGCGCTGCAACAACTGTTTGTCGAGGCCATAGTCGGTCAGCCACTGTATTGCAAGTTGCCGTAACGTCGCAGTTTCTGCGGGGGTGGGCGGCACGTCGAGTGGAGGCATGACCGGGGATTTCGGATGTTGTACTCGCAGCCAGAAGCGGCTTTCCGCTGCCGCCATAGGTGACCACCGCGGAGAGATCGATGCAACCACCATCTCTACCTTCGATATTGCTGCTAAGCACCGTCGCGGTTCCAAGCTTTTCGCCGCCTGAGAACACGCTCACGAGAGTTCCCGGCTTGTAAAACGAGTCCTCGATCTTGTCGAAGTCTGCATCGGTCCAGTCGTGTGACGGCAGCGGCGAGTTCAAAGCAGGGATCGTCCTAAATCGTTGGTCAGCTCCGTAATGGACAATCACCAGTGGATCGACCGAAAGAGTCTTGCCTTCGTGACGAACAGCAAATACCGCTACATCCTCCGGCATACGCCTTGGCGGGCCGGTTTGCGCGGGAAGTGCTGCCACAAGCAACAAGGCAAGGGTCAGGATTTTCACAACCCAATGATACAACGATTTGAGATCTTACCCTTGCGAGAGGATTCCTATTGCTGCGGGGGAGTGGGCTTTTTCAGGACGGGTTTTTCGCCGGAGGCGGGGGCGGGAATTGCCGCGGCGGGCTTGGAGGGTTCGTTGGTGGCGGGGGCGGCGACGGAGGTGCCGCCACCTTCGGAATAGGCTTTTTTCAGGTAGCGCTCGGCGGTTTGTTGAGCGCCGCCGGTGTCGTCGTTGGTTTGTTTGGCTTTGCTGTATTCGTTGACGGCACGCTCGCGCTGACCCAGCAAATCAAAAATCTCTCCGAGATAGATGTGGCTCCAGACTTCCGTCCACTTTTCCGAAGGCTCCGGAACGGTCTGCAAGGATTCGCGAAAGGCGTTGGCGGCGGCTTGATAGTTTTTCTGATAGAAGAAGGCTTCACCCATGCGGAAATTCGCGAGCGGGCGGCCGGGCTGAATCGAAAGAGCGCGCTGATACTGAGTGACCGCGTCATAGAAGCGGCCTTGCTCGGCGAGATCCTCGCCCCGGGCAATGGCCGCGCGGGCACGAAGCGAAGTGCTTCCCTTCAGGATGACATTGTTGGGATCGATCTTGATTCCACCGGGTTTGGGGCGGCCAAAGGTCTCTACGGTGAATCCCGATTCGGTGCCAATCACGTCGACGGTCTTCAGCTCCGGGTTTCCTTCCGTATCAATGCGTAGGTCCACGGGCATGCGAAACGTGTCCAGGGGCTGCTTGATCTTGCCATTGATGCGAAATCCCTTCGGCGTGCGGTAGACCACGTATTCGAGGGAGAACTCCGGAACGCCGGTTGAGTTCAGCCACTGGGCGAAAAATGCCCGCAGGTTCGGCGGGTCCTGCTGCGGCTTCGCGGCGGCTTGCGCGCGGCGCTCGGCGATCTTCTCAAAATCCTCGATGCGGGCGCTCTTCTCCGCAAATTGAAAGTAGAAGTCGCGCAGGGCGGCTTTGAACGCCACGTCGCCCATTTGCGCCCGGAGCATGTGAAAGAGCATGGCGCCTTTGTTCATCACCACAGAACGATAGTCGGGAGAGTAGGGAGCTAGCCGAGCGGCTTGCGCGATCGGCGCGGCGTCTTCATACATCAGCGCGCCAACGGCAAATTCGTCCACGGCGCGGAGCCCCGCTTCTTTGCCCGCGTTTTGCTCCGCATAGAGCGCTTCGGAATACCGCGCCAGCCCATCGCTGATCCAGACGTCACCCGGCGTTGCCGGCGTGACCTGAATCCCCCACCATTGCGAGGCCACCAGACGCGCAATCGTCCGGTCGCCGCTCCTGGGGTCCCAGATCCGCTGGCTCAGGAGTAAGACTCCGGGGGCCGCGAAATCGCGGAAGGTTCCATCGGGAATCTGGATCAAGGTGAAGGTGGGATCCGGAATGGGGCCAAACATGTCCGAGAAAATAATCGCGGAGCGCGCGACATCCTCGGCAAAATTCTGCGCATTCCCGGACACCGCGCGCGGGGCGTAGACCGAAACGTTGACTCCTTCCGCTTGCTTTGGATTGAGCTGGAGATTGCCGGCGACGAAGGTGCCATGCGGCGCGAGACTCTTGCACTCGAAAACGTAGAGCAGGCGCCTGCCTTCCACAGCGTTCTTGCCGGGCATGGGCGTCGGAGCGGAGGAGGTTTTGCCGGTTCCGGCGACGGCAAAGGCTTCCGGAACGTTCAACCGGAACGTCGCGGTGTAGCGGTTCGAGGGAAAATCCGTAAGCGGGAACCACCTTGCCGGGAGGAGCAAGTAAGCGCCATCTTTGTTGATCAGCGCGGCGCGCACGCCGGGGACAGGGCTGTTTTCTTCGTTTACGAGTAATCCCGAATACGTGTAGGTGAGGGTGACGTGGCCGGCGGTGGCCACGGGCGTCGGAAGCTGGACGACAACGACGAGGGGGTTCTGATTGTCGCGCTCGAAGGTGAGCGGCTTGCCGTCAGCTCCTTTTACTTCTTTGACGATGAGATGGGGGTGCAGCTCGACGCGGACGCTGCTGGAGGCTTCCGCGGCCTTGAAATCGATTTTTGCGGTCGCAGAAATCGATTGTCCAATGGCGTCGAGAGACGCGGAGACATCGTAGTGTTCGGCGAGGAAAGTCGCGGGCCGGGGAACTTGCGCGTGGAGCGGCGCGGCAACGCTCGACAGAAAGATCAGCGCAAGGCAGAAAAGTGTACTGGAAGCTCTTCGGAGAAGGGCCATCGGACCCCTTTCAAATGTATTCAATTCTGCACCAATGTACATCTATAGGATACCAAACCCATCACTTCGCGTTGCTTTGAGCCGCGTTCACCAGCTTTGCAATCTCATCCGCGGCTCTCTCGACCGCTCCCGGAGGGCCGAGAAGCCTTCGCACTTCTTCTAACCCGCGATTCATCGCTTCTACTCGGTTCTTGCCTTCTTCTGTGGCAGAGAGCAGCTTTTCTACTTCCTCAGCGACCCTTTGGGGCGTGAAATCATGCTGGATTAATTCGGGCACGACGGCGCGGCCGGCGATCAAATTCACCATGCTGAAGAACCTTGTTCTCACCAACGGTTTTGCGAGCCGGGCCGTCAGCGGAGAGAGCCGGTAGACGACAATCATCGGCTTACCGAGCAGCGCCGTTTCCACGGTGGCCGTGCCGCTGGAGACGATGGCCAAATCCGCGACGGCCAGGGCGTTGTAGGCGTCGTCCTTGATCAATCGCACCCGCCAATCGGAAGGGAATCTTGCCTCGAGTTGAGCGACATCCAGCCCTGGCGCTACGGCAACCACAATCTGGGGCGGGCTTGGCAATTTTTGCCGGATTTGCGCTAAGGCCTCCACCAGCACCGGTACATGGTGCGCGATTTCTCCCCGCCGGCTCCCTGGCAGAATCGTGAGTATTTTGGTCCCATCTCTAAGACCATATTTCTTGCAAAATAATTCCCGCGTGAGGGTGGCCTTTACGTTTCCTACGAGCGGGTGGCCGATGAATTTCACGGGAACACCGGCATCGGCGTAGAACTTTTCCTCAAACGGAAAGATGCAGAGGGCCTGGGCGAACCGTCGCCGGACCAAATTCACGCGCCACGGGCGCCAGGCCCAGAATTGCGGGCAGATGTAGTAGATGTTTCGAATGCCTTTGGGGCGCAGCTTGCGGGCGAGGCGGAGATGAAAGCCGGGGAAGTCCGTGAGAATGGCTAGCGGGGGACGGCGGCGTTCCGCTTCGTTAACGAGGCGCCTCATGGCACGGAATAGTGAGGGCAGCCGCTTCAATACTTCGGTGATTCCCACGACGGAGACTTCGGAATAATCCGTGATGATCTCGACGCCCGCCGCGCGCATTTGCGGGCCACCCATGCCGAAAATCGCGACGTCCAGGCGCTGCTTGAGCGCGGTGGCGAGGCGAGCGGCGTACATGTCACCGGAAGCTTCGCCGGCGGAGAGAAGGAGCGGTATGGGTGGCATGTTTGGGCGCAGGGATCAGTCGCTGGCCGGTAACACCGTGGGTTCCGCCGAGCGGTCGGCTTCGATGGGAAGGTGCAGTTCCTGCTCCTTGTATTGCAACTGGTACAAGCGATAGTAAATTCCGCGCTGGCTAAGGAGTTCTTGATGCGCGCCCTGCTCGCGCAGGCGCCCTTTGTGAAACACGAGGATGCGGTCGGCATGCTGAATGGTGCTCAGGCGATGCGCAATGACGAGAGCGGTTCGTCCGGAGAGCAGGCGATTCAAGGCTTCGCGAATCAGCAGTTCCGTTTTGGTGTCCACGCTGGAGGTGGCTTCGTCGAGAATCAGGAAGCGCGGATTGTGGGCGAGCGCACGCGCAAAATTGATTAGCTGGCGCTGGCCGACGGAAAGCGTGGAGCCCCGTTCGTTTACATTGCTGCTCACACCTTCGGGCAGGGAGCGAATGAATTCACCAAGGCCGATTTCTTCGACGGCGCGTTCGACTCTGGCGCGGTCGATGCCCGGCGTACCCAGCCGGATATTCGTTTCGATCGTGCCGGTGAAAAGAAATGGATCCTGCAATACGATGCCGAATTGACGACGCAAATCCTGCAATTCGATCAGGCGAATGTCCTTGCCGTCGAGGAGGATTTGTCCGCGCTGGATGTCGTAAAAGCGCAGCAGCAAGGAAATGATGGTGGTTTTGCCGGCGCCGGTGTGGCCAACGATGGCGATCGTCTGGCCGGGCGCGACGCGGAAGGAGACATCACGCAGGACCCAGTCTTCGTCGGCGGGCTCGGGGACGTTGTTCATTTCAGGGTTTGTAAGTACAAACCCTGAATCCCGGCGGTAGCTAAACCACACGTTGCGGAACTCAATCTCGCCGCGTGGATGGTCGAGCGGAATGGCGTTGGGATTCGATTCGACAGACACCGGCTCGTCCAGCAACTTGAAGATGCGCTCGGAGGCGGCCATCGCGGACTGGAGAATGTTGAATTTCTCGCTGAGATCCTGAATGGGGCGGAAGAAGCGCTGCGCAAACATGGTGAACGCGGTGAGAACGCCAAGGGTGAGAGTGCCGGAGAGAATACGAATTCCGCCGGACCAGAAAATCAGGGCGATGGTGGCGAAACTGAGAAATTCGACCGCGGGGTAGAAGAGCGCGTAAGCAAGAATGGCGTCTCGCCAGGCGAGCATATTGTCGCGATTACGCTTTTCGAACTCATCCATGGCTTTGCGCTCGCGGTTGAAGAGCTGGACGACGCTCATACCGGAAATGTATTCCTGAAGGAAGGCGTTGATGCGGGCAATGGCAGTGCGGATGCGGCGATTGGCGTCGCGGACGAACTTGCGGAAAATCATGGTGACGATGAGGATGCCGGGGAGAACGGCAAGCGTGTCGAGCGCCAGGCGGTAGTCGATTTTGAAAAGCAAGCCGGCCATGACGACGAGGAGGAAGAAGTCGTTGATCATGGTGACGACGCCGGCCGCGAAGAGATCGTTGAGGGCATCGACGTCCGTGGTCACACGGGTCACCAGGCGGCCGACAGGATTGCGGTCGAAATAGCTCATCGGCAGGCGCTGCATGTGGCGAAATATTTCGCCGCGCATGTCGTACATGGTTTGCTGGCCGACGCGCTGCATGATGCGAATCTGAATGTATTGCGCGAGGAAGTCGAAGGTAAGAACAGCGAGAAAAATCAGACTGAGCCAGCCGATACCAGTCCATGCCGACGATTCCGGGAGGAGATGGTTCAGCGCGGGAACAAAGTAGCTGTCGATGGCCTTCCGAAAGATCAGCGGTGGGGCAAGCTCAAGTGGGGTGACGATGGCCACCATGACGAGGGCGAGGAACACGCGCCACTTGTAGGGCTTCATGTATCGCAGAAGCCGGCGCATCAAGCGCGAATCGTACGCTTTGCCGAGGGCCTCTTCTTCGTGCAGGTTACTCATGCGCGTTCGAGCTCTTCTTCCAGTAGCTGCTTCTGGTACAAATCCGCGTAATAGCCGCCGCGGGCGAGCAGTTCGTCATGCGTGCCACACTCGGCGATGGCGCCTTCGACCAGGACAACGATCTGATCGGCGTCGCGGACCGTCGAGGTGCGGTGCGAGATGAGAATGGTGGTGCGGCCTTGCATGATTCCGCGCAGGCCGTTGAGGATGCGTTCCTCAGTTTGGGTGTCCACGGCGGAAAGGGAATCGTCGAGGATCAGAATTCGCGGATCGCGGACGACGGCGCGGGCAATCGCGGCGCGCTGCTTCTGTCCTCCGGAAAGAGTGATGCCGCGCTCGCCGACCATGGTTTCGTAAGCTTTGCCGAAGTCCTGAACGTCGCCGTGGAGGCTGGCAATTTCGGCGGCTTCGCGGATGCGCTGCTCGTCATATTCCGGCAAGCCGAAAGCGATGTTGCCGCCGACGGTCTCGCCGAAGAGGTAGGTATCCTGGGGGACGAAGCCGATGGATTGGCGCAAGGTGGTGAGCGGCCACTCGCGGATGGGACGGCCATCGATCAAAACGCAGTCATCGGGCGCTTCCCACAGACGAGCGATGAGAGCGGCGAGCGTAGTCTTGCCGCTGCCGGTGGGGCCGACAATGGCGAGCGTCGAGCCGGCGGGAACTTTGAAATGAATGTCGCGAAGGACGGGATGCGGACCGCTGCCATTGGACTTAGAGGCGCCGTTCGATCCGGCTCCAGAAAGAGTCGTCGGGTAAGTGAAGGTGAGATGGCGGAATTCGATTTCGCCGCGAGGCTTGGCGCCTTCAGGAACTTTCGCGTTGCGATCATCAATGTTTGCCTTGGCGGTGAGGATGTAATTCAGGCGGCCCATGGAAGCCGCACCGCGCTGAAAAATATTCGTGACCCATCCGAGAGCAATCATGGGCCATACGAGCAAAGTGAGGTATCCATTGAAGGCAATGAGCGCGCCGAGGGAAATCTGGCCGCGGAAAAGCTGGTGGCCGCCTTGCCAAAGGACGATGAGGAATGTTGTGCCGATGAGGGCCTGAAGCGAAGGCATGAACATGCTCCAGGTGCGAATGAGTTTGATGTTGCGAGAGACGTATTCGCGGTTGGGCTCGTCGAAGGCGCGGATTTCCGCTTCTTCCTGTGCGTAGGCGCGCACGACGCGCACGCCGGCAAGATTTTCCTGTACTCGCGCCGTGAGGGTGGCAAGCGCCGCCTGGATTGATTCGTAGAGGTC